>Ga0134124_10000017_pt1 | contig 300836 bp, 243 predicted proteins | sample KB304_FD_96880 | JGI IMG/M metagenome (GOLD analysis project Ga0134124, IMG submission 96880) | Terrestrial soil microbial communities without Nitrogen fertilizer from Kellogg Biological Station, Michigan, USA - KB3-0-4 | ecosystem: Environmental > Terrestrial > Soil > Unclassified ...
AATCCGGATTATGAGCTTCGGTTTTCCGCCCAAGGGCTGGGCACTTTGCGATGGCCAGTTGCTGCCAATCAACCAGAATCAGGGGCTCTTCTCACTGCTTGGAACCACGTACGGTGGAGATGGCCGTGTCAACTTCGGGCTTCCCAACCTCCAGGGTCGCACGCCCATTCATATGGGAAGCGGCCACACCCTGGGAGAGCGAGGAGGGGAGCAGGGCCACACCTTGTCGATTTCCGAAATTCCGACTCATACGCATTCGCTCAGTGGCACGTCGACCACGGGTACGTTGATCATCGCTGCCGGAAATCTTGTTGGTACATCGCCGAGCCAGATGTGTCAGGCCCCCGACAACAACCTGGCAGCGATGAATCCCGCGAGCATTGCGAACGTCGGCGGCAGTCAGGCCCACCTGAATATGCAGCCGTTCCTGGTGCTTAACTTCAGTATCGCCCTGCAGGGCATTTTCCCGAGTCAGACCTAGGACAGGGGGTTGAAGACATGGCACAACCTTATGTTGGAGAGATCCGGATGTTCGCTGGCAACTTCGCCCCTGCGGGATGGATGTTCTGTGAGGGTCAACTCCTCCCGATTTCTGAGTATGAGACGCTTTTCAATCTGATTGGGACGACGTACGGCGGGGATGGACAGTCGACCTTTGCACTTCCGGACCTTCGCGGCCGTATTCCACTCCACTTCGGGAACGGCTTCACGCTGGCTGAGACCGGCGGCGCGGAGGAGATAACCTTGACGGTATCGCAGATCCCTGCGCACTCCCACCCGCTTCTGGCGACGTCCAGCATTGCCACGCAGCAAAACGTATCGCCGAACGTCTTTGCGGAGGCGTCGCTCTTCAGCCCGTACATCAACGTCAATCCGACGTCCCCCATGGCGCCAGCGTCAGTGAGTTCGGTTGGTGGGAGCCAACCTCACAACAACTTCCAGCCCTATCTGTGTGTGGATTTCATCATTTCACTGTTCGGGATCTTCCCGTCGCAGACCTAGGAGGAGAAAAGAGACATGGACCCGTTTGTGGCAGAAATCCGCATTTTCCCCTTCAATTTCGCGCCGAAGGGTTGGGCGTTCTGTGATGGTCAGATCTTGCCGCTCTCGCAGAATACGGCGCTGTTCTCGCTTCTCGGCACGACCTACGGAGGAGACGGAAAGTCCAATTTCGCCTTGCCGAACATGCAAGGAAACGCCCCGATGCACCCCGGTCAGGGTCCCGGCCTCTCTCTTCACGACCTCGGCGAGACCGGAGGCTCTGATACGGTATCTCTTCTTGAGTCGGAAATCCCGTCCCACTCGCACGCGTTGATGGCTTCGTCCACCAACTCGAGCAAGCCGAACCCGATCGGGAATGCTCTGGCCAGAATCGGTAGCGGCGCCACACCATACGTTGCGCCTGCCGGCGCGCCGATCGTCAACTTTGCCGACAACGCCCTCGCCCCCGCCGGCGGCGACCAGCCGCACAACAACCTACAGCCCTACCTGACGCTCAACCTCTGCATCGCGCTACAGGGCGTCTACCCGCCGCGTACCTGAGCGGTTCTTGACCAGGATGGGCCGGGTCTCAGGATCCGGCCCTCCCTGTGCATCTCATCTTCTCCAAACAATCAAATAATCTGAAAGTCTTCTTCTCGATGGCGGACCGAAATGTCGGGTTCTGTGTGTAGATGGCTGTGCTAATCTCCATGGATCTATTCTTCGATGTCTTGTCCGGATGAGAGGAGAGCTCCATGAGTCCGCAGAACGAGGTGCGGCAGCATCTGAGTCGGCGGCATTTTCTGGCTCTGGGCGCGGTGGGAGCCGCGCTTCCTTTGGCTGGAGGCTTGGCGCAGGCGGCGCAGGCACCGGCGGCAGCGGTTGAGCCGTTGTCGGTCGGATTTCTCGAAGGGAGCGATCAGCTTTCCCTTCACTACGATCACATGAAGTGGAGCATTCCCAAGAAGATGTCCGCCGCGGAGCCCGAGTCACTGCCGGTGTTGCCGGCGGTGGGGCTCCCTCTGGGGGACCAGCAGCTCGCGGGCGGCGATATCAAGCTCACCGTGCATGGGCTCTATCCGGCCGATCCAGCGAACTGCAAGGGCGTCGACGCGATCGATCTGGACGTTCTGTTTCCGGCTCCCGATCCGGCGCGGCCGGTGCCAGCTCGTTTCATGGCTTGGAGCTACCGGCGACCCCCATTCGTCGCCTCGCCTCCCGTCTCGTTTCGCGTGCCGCTCGGGCTCGATGGCCGGCTCGACATCGCGATGCGCACGGTCTGTCAGGCCGGCGGGGTCCCCGTCCAGCGGCGCTTCCAGACCAGCTTCACCGTCGATTGGCACCAAGGCCGGCCGAAGCTGCAACGGGGGATCTACGTTCTCGGCGTGCGGCCGGGGATCTGGGATACGGCGATGGACCTGCCGGGCGCCAAACAGCGCGCGCGGGCGTCCGATCTCTGCTCGGTGGTAGTCAGCGTGGAGCCGATCGCGGCAGAATAGAGGTTGTGAAGACTTCCATTCCCGGAGTGACCCTCCGGCCGATCCGCGACGACGACATGGAGCTCCTCTGCCGGGTGTACGCCAGCACCCGGTGGGAGGAGCTCGCGCCGGTGCCCTGGACCGACGAGCAGAAGCTCGCCTTCTGCCGCTCGCAATTCGAGGCCCAGCATGCCTACTACCAAGCCAACTATCCGGGCGCCGCCTGGCTGGTGATCGAGCGCGGCGGCGTTCCGGCGGGCCGCCTCTATCTGCACCGGCGCGAGAAGGAGATCCGCCTCGTCGACATCACGTTGCTGCCGGAGCACCGGAGCTTCGGTGTCGGAGGCGCGCTCGTGCGCGAGGTCATCGCCGAAGGCAACGCGGCGGGCAAGCCGGTGCGCATCCACGTCGAGAAGAACAATCCGGCGCTCCGCCTTTACGAGCGACTCGGCTTCGCGCCGATCGTCGACAAGGGCGTCTATCACCTGATGGAACGCCCGGTGGGACCGCTGCCCGATCCGGAAATCTAGTTGAAATCTAGTTGAAGACGGCTTCGTAGCGCATGCCCTGTCCGTCCGGGCCTAGGGGGACCAGGAAGAGCTCCATCGGCTCGAAACCTTCGTGCTCGACCGGATAGATCCGCTGCGGCAGAACGAAGCGATGGGCGCCGCGGAAGATGAGGGAGAACGGCTGCCGCCGCAGTCCTTCTTCGTGGTCGGGGTAGACGCTCACCTCGGCGAGAGTGAGCGGCACCGTCTCCTGCGGGTTCAGACGGACCTGGAACGTGGAGCCCACGTGGGGCGTGAACTGCTCTTTGGTCAACTGGTCGAGCATGGGCGTGGCCTTTTCTACATCTTGCCGTAGTTCGGTCCGCCGCCGCCTTCCGGGGGGACCCAGGTGATGATGCCGTAGGGATCCATGATGTCGCAGGTCTTGCAGTGCACGCAGTTGCTGGCGTTGATCTGGAGCCTCTGGCCGGTGGGGGAGGCGGGCTCGGGGACCATCTCATAGACCGCGGCGGGGCAGAAGCGCTGGCAGGGATTGCCGTACTCCACCGCGCACTGGTAGATGCAGACGTCGGTGTCCGCCACCAGGAGATGGACCGGCTGGTCTTCCTCGTGGCCGGTGCCGGAGTGGTAGACGTCGGCGAGGCGGTCGAAGACCAGCGGACCCGGTTGTAACGGGGCTCCCGGCTTCAGCTTCTGCCCGTCGGGCGTGTTGAGCTTCACCATCCGCTCGTGGCCGGGCCGGCTCTCCACGCGGTCCAGGAATCCCCAGCCGCGGCCGTTCGTCACCTGCCCGAGACCGGCCTGGAGCATGCCGGCGAAGAAGCCGTGGTCGAACGCCTGGTGGAAGTTGCGCGCCGGGAACATCTCTTCCTTGATCCAGCTCGCTTCGACCTTGGCGGGATAGGCGGCCAGCCGCTCCTGGGTGATGCCACCGGCCTTGAGCGCTTCGAAGATCGTCTCGGCGGCGAGCATTCCCGACTTCATGCCGAGGTGGATCCCCTTGAGGCGCTCGCCGTTCAGGAAGCCCGCCGAGTCGCCGATGATCAGGAAACCGTCGCCCGCCGTCCGTGGCAATGCCCACCAGCCGCCCTCGGGGAGCGCCTTGGCGCCGTAGAACGCCATCTTCCCGCCTTCCAGGATCGAGGCGATCCGCGGATGGGTCTTCAGGCGCTGGAATTCGAGATGGGGATCGAACAGCGGGTTCTTGTAGTCGAGGCCGGCGACCAGACCGACGATCACCTGGTCGTTCTGCATGCCGTAGATGAAGCCGCCGCCGAAGTTCTCGAAGCCGAGCGGCCAGCCCAGGGTATGGAGCACCTGGCCCGGCGCGAAACGGCCGGCCGGCACGTCCCAGACCTCCTTGAGACCGATGGCGTAGACCTGCGGATTTTTGCCCTCCCACAAGTTCATCTCGGCATCGAGCTGCTTGACCAGGGTGCCGCGCGGACCTTCGCCGAGGACCACCACCTGCGAGCGGATGTCGACACCGGGCTCGAAATTTGCTTTCTTGTCGCCGGTATGCGAAACACCACGGTCGGCCGTGCGCACGCCCACCACGCGGCCGTTTTCGACCAGCGCGCGGGCGGCGGGGAACTCGAAGAAGAGGTCGACGCCGGACTCCTCGACCTTGGGGGCCATCCACTTGAGGAGGCGGCCCAGGGAGGCGACGTAGCTACCGTCGTTTTCGAGCGGCGGCGGGATGGGCAGGGAGAGGGCGTGCTTCTCGGTGAGGAAGAGGACCTCTTCGTGGTCGTGGTCCACCTTCCCCTCGAACGGCGCCTTCTGCCAGTCGGCGGGGAAGAGCTCGCGCAGGGCGCGCGGATCGACGACGGCGCCGGAGAGCGCATGGCTGCCGATCTCGCTCCCCTTCTCCAGGACCGCGATGGAGATCTCGAGCTTGCCGCCGCGAGCGGACTCGTTGTGGTTCCGGATCAGGCGGGCGAGGTGATAGGCCCCTGCCAGGCTCGCCGGCCCGGCACCGACGAAAAGAACGTCAATCTCCAGAGTCTCTCGGTCCTGCTCGCTCATGCAACTGGCTCCTCGTCCTCGGTTTCGGGCGCATGCTACCATGTCGCCCGCGTCTGGAAGCACCCCGTCAGCACCCGTGCAGGTCAGTGGCAGGACCCTCAAATCCACCGTTCCACAAGGAGCGTACCCTTCTTGGGAAATATCGCTCGGGAAACATCGGTTTGGGAAACTTCGGGGACATGAGACCATGATCGACGCGACCACGACCGCCGCCGACGTCCGCTTCCAACTCCATCTGGAGACTCTCCCGCCCGCCGACAGCTTCGCCGACGACGTCCGGCGGGGGCTCACCGCGGCGCCGAAGATCCTCCGGCCCAAGTATTTCTACGACTCTCTCGGCTCGCGGCTGTTCGAGGCGATCTGCGAGCTGCCCGAGTACTACGTGACGCGCGCCGAGGCGGAGGTCTTCCACGACCATGCCGGCGAGATCGCCGCCGCGCTCCCCGGTCGGCTGCGCCTCGTCGAGCTGGGGAGCGGCGACGCGCAGAAGACGCGCCTGCTGATCGAGGCGATGCTGGACCGCCAGGGGGATCTGGACTACCTGCCGATCGACATTTCGCGGAGCGCCGTCGAGCAGAGCGGCGACCGGCTTCTCGGCGCCTACCCTGAGCTCCGGGTCACCGCCTACGTCGCCGATTACCAGACCGCCCTGCGCAGCCTGGCCCGGCAACCTTTGCCGCCGGGAGCCGATCGTACCCTCGTCCTCTTCCTGGGCTCCACCATCGGCAACCTCGATCCGCAGGAGCGCGTGGCGCTGCTGCGCGACGTGCGCGCTCTGCTGGTCCCCGGCGACGCCCTGCTGCTCGGCGCCGACCTCGACAAGCCGGAGGAGATCCTGATCCCCGCCTATGACGACGCGCTGGGGGTCACCGCGGCTTTCAATCTCAACCTCCTGGTGCGGATCAACCGCGAGCTCGGCGGCGCCTTCGACCTGGCCGGCTTCCGCCACCGGGCGCGCTACGACCGCGAGCTCGGCAGGATCGAGATGCACCTCGAAAGCCGGCGCGAGCAGACCGTGGCGATCCGCGGCCTCGGCCTGGACGTGCCGTTCGCGGCAGGGGAGACCATCCACACCGAAAGCTCCTACAAGTTCCGCTCCGGCCAGATCGGCCGGTTGGGAGAAGAGACAGGGTTCAGCCTGCGCCGCGTCTGGTACGATGGCGCGAGACGGTTTGGATCGCACCTCCTGGTGGCGACCTGAGCCTTCTGCTGGATGGGCTTTGACAAGGGGGAGCCTTCCCCCTTAGGATCTTGCCTCTGTCTGAGCCGGCGTAGCTCAGTTGGCTAGAGCGCCTGACTGTGGATCAGGAGGTCTCCGGTTCAAATCCGGACGTCGGTACCAAGCTTTCTTTTCGTTCTTCATAGAGCCAGCTTCGCTGGAGATGCCGGCCATGCCTGAAATAGTGGAACCGCGCCTCTCGCGCGGACTGCGCGATCTGCTCCCCGACCAGATGTTGGCCCGGCAGTGGATGATCGACACCATCCGCGGCGTCTACGAGCTGTACGGCTTCGTTCCGCTGGGCACTCCCGCCGTCGAATATCTGGACGTCCTGCGCGGCTCCTCGGCCGGCGCCGAGGCGCAGCAGTCGATCTTCACCGTCTCGAATCCGGAGGAGGAGAGACTCGGCCTGCGCTTCGACCTCACGGTGCCGCTCGCCCGCGTGGTGGCCCAGTACCGCGATCTGCCGCGGCCGTTCCGCCGCTACCAGGTGTCGCCGGTCTGGCGCGCCGACAAGCCGGGGCCGGGGCGCTTCCGCGAGTTCACCCAGTTCGATCTCGATTCGGTGGGCGTCGTCTCCGAAGTCGCCGACACCGAGATCATCGCCGGGATGTGCGACACGCTCACCGCGCTCAAGGTGGGGCCGTACCTGGTGCGCTTCTCCTCGCGCGGCATCTTGAACACCCTGCTCACCTTCGCCGGCATTGCGGCGGAGCGCGGCGCCGACGTCTTCCGCGTCCTCGACAAGCTCGACAAGGTGGGGCTGGAGAAGGTCCGGCTGGAGCTCACCAAGGGCTACAAGGATGCCTCGGGCGACGAGATCAAAGGTCTCGGGTTCGCCTCCGAGCAGGTGGACAAGATCGAGCGCTTCCTCGAGATCCGCTCCGACGACCGGCGCGAGGTGGTGGCCGCGCTCCGCGATCTGTTCGCCGGCGTCGAAGGCGCCGACCGCGAGGTCGGGCTGGTGGAGCGCATCTCGAACCATCTCTATGCCTTGGGTTATGGTCCGGACCGCGCCTCGCTCGATCTGTCCATCGCCCGCGGCCTCGCCTACTACACCGGCCCGGTCTTCGAGGCGATGCTCCTCGACGCGCCGCAGTTCGGCTCGGTCTTCGGCGGCGGCCGCTACGACGGCCTGGTGCTGCGCTTCCTCGGCGAGGAGGTGCCGGCGACCGGCGCCTCGATCGGTGTCGACCGGCTGCTCGCTGCGCTCATCCACCTCGGTCTGGTCGGACACCAGAAGAGCACGGCGAAAGTACTGATCACCAACATGGACGCCGGGCTCCAGGACGACTACGTCGCCATGACCTGGGAGCTGCGCCGCGCCGGCATCGCGACCGAGCTGTACCTGGGAGCCGCCAAGGGCCCCGGCAAGCAGCTCAAGTACGCCGACGCCTGGGGCGTCCCCATCGTCCTCCTCTACGGCTCGAACGAGAAAGAGAAGGGGATGGTGACGCTCAAGGACATGGAGGTCGGCCGCCAGCGTGCCGAGAAGCTCGCCAAGCGCGAGGAGTGGCTGGAAGAGCGCCCTGGCCAGCGCGAGGTCCCCCGCGCTGATCTGGTCGCCGCCATCCGCGCCATGCTGGCCGAGATCGAGAAGGGCCAGACGCGGTGAGCGCATCGGTGAGCGACCCTGCCCATCACGCCGCGCTCACCCTCGACGGCTCCTCCCTGACCCTGGAGGACCTCGCCCGGGTGGCGCGAGATCCGCGCGTGCGGGTCGAGATCCACCCGGACGCCGCTGTCCGCATCAAGGCGAGCCGGGACCAGATCGAAGGTCTCGTCGCGCGCTACAGGAAAAACCGGGAAGACGGGACGCCGCCGGTCCTCGAATACGGCGTCACCACCGGCTTCGGCGAGTTCAAAAACATCGCCGTCGCGCCGAAGGAGCTGCGCAAGCTGCAGAGCAACATCCTGCTCAGCCACACGGTCGGAGCCGGGGAGTCGGCCGACGAGCTGCACCCGGCCAACTATTTCGATCCCGAGGTCGTGCGGGCCGCGCTCGTCATCCGGCTGAACGCCTTCCTGAAGGGGAATTCGGGCATCCGCCCGGAGATGACCGAAGCCGTCCGCGCGATGATCAACCAGGGGATCATCCCCCTCGTGCCCATCCGCGGCTCGGTGGGATCGAGCGGCGACCTGAGCCCGCTCTCCCATCTCTTCGTCACCCTGCTGGGCGACAACCGCTACTTCCTGGTGCGGACGCCGGAGGATCTGGCCTTCCGGCCGCGTGAGCTGCGCGGCGGTCTCGACCATCTCAAGGCCGACCTGGGGATGGACGTGCCCGAGGTCTCCTATAAAGAAGGTCTGGCCCTCACCAACGGCGCCACCTTCTCGGCCGCTCTCCTCGCGCTCGCCGTCCACGACGCCGCCCGGACCGCGGACGCCGCGGACACCGCCTGCGCGCTCAGCCTCGAAGCCGTCTGTGGCTGCGCCCGGGCGTTCGATCCGAAGATCCATGAGGCCCGCGGCCACGCCGGGCAGATCGCCAGCGCGGAGAACATCCGCGGCCTCCTTAAGGGGAGCCGCCTGATCGAGCGGGCCGGCGCCGTGCAGGACGTCTACTCCCTGCGTTGCGCGCCGGCCGTGCATGGCGCGGCGCGGGACGTGATCGCCTACGCGCGCACCACGGCTGAACGAGAGATCAACGCCGCGACCGACAACCCGCTCTTCTTTCCGGGCGGCAGCGATCCGTGGGACCTGGAGTTTCGCGCCAACTGGCCCAACGGCTACCGCGGCGACGAGCGCGCCGGCTACTCGGCGGGCAACTTCCACGGCGAGCCGGTCGGCATCTCCGCCGACGCGCTCGCGATCGGCCTCGCCGAGCTGGCCGACATCTCCGAGCGGCGCACCCAGATGCTGCTCGACGCACACCACAACCGCAACCTGCCCGGCAACCTCATCCCGCATCCCGGCGTGAACTCGGGCTACATGATCGCCCAGTACTGCGCGGCCGGCATCGTCTCCGAGAACAAGGTCCTCACCCATCCGGCCTCGGTGGACTCGATCCCCACCTCCGCCAACAGCGAAGACCACAACGCGATGGCCACCATCGCCGCGCGCAAGCTGCGCACCGTCCTGCGCAACGCCCAGGCCGTCCTCGCCATCGAGCTGATGGTCGCCGCCCAGGCCATCGAATGGCGGACGCTCGCGGTCAACAGCGATCCGCAGGGCGTCAACACCCCGCGCGAGCCCTTCCGCGCCTGGGAAGACGCCGAAGCCGAGTCCGGCACCTTCGCCGCCTGGGTCGCCGCCGGGAACCGTGAGCCCATCGCCGCCTGGCTCGGCGAAGGCACCCGCCGCGCCTACCAGCGCATCCGCGAGCACATCGAGCCGATGCTCACCGACCGCACACTGGATGGCGACATCCGGAAGGTGCGGGCGGTAGTGGAGAAAGGGCGGATCGCGTGAGCCGGGTGCGCGCCGGGGCTGTCGTCCTCCTGGGTCTCTGCACGATCCTGCTTTTCGGCTCTTCGGTCTTCCCGCAGACCCCGCAGACCGCCCAGAAGGGAGAAGCCATGTCGAAGCACGCGAGCGGCACGTTCGAGGTCAAGGTGAGCCCGCAGGCGACGGCCGAGAAGGTCGAGGGGCTGGGCAGGATGTCTCTCGACAAGCAGTTTCACGGCGATCTCGAGGCGACGAGCAAGGGCGAGATGCTTACCGCCGGCACGGTCGAGAAGGGCAGTGCCGGCTATGTAGCGATCGAGTGGGTCAGCGGATCGCTGCACGGGCGTACGGGCACGTTCGCGCTCCAGCACACCGGAACGATGAACCGGGGCGTGCCGTCGCTCGCCGTCAACGTCGTGCCGGACTCGGGAACCGGGCAGCTCGTTGGGTTGACCGGCTCGATGAAGATCATCATCGCTGACGGCAAGCACTCGTACGACTTCGAGTACGCGCTTCCCGCGGCTCCATAGGTCTGGCCGCCGGAGCGCGGTATCCTTCCAGTGCCATGGGCGCCGGTCACTCTCATTCTCACTCGCACGGACACTCGCACCATCACGGCCCGGTCGACGGCAACCAGCGGCGGCTTGCCATCACCCTGGTCTTGTCGCTGGTCTACATGCTGGCCGAATTCCTCGGCGGCCTGTTCACCGGCTCCCTCGCCCTGCTCGCCGACGCCGGCCACATGCTGTCGGACGCGGCGGCGCTCCTCTTGTCGCTCTTCGCGATCTGGATCGCGCGGCGGCCGCCCACGCCGCGGCGCACCTGGGGGTATCACCGCACCGAGATCCTGGCCGCCCTCGCCAACGGCGCCACGCTGGTGGCGATCTCGATCTACGTCATCATCGAGGCGGTGGCGCGCTTCCGCAAGCCGGAGCACGTCAACGCGCCGGTGATGGTCGGCATCGCGGTCGGCGGCCTCCTGGTCAACCTGATCAGCCTGCGGATCCTGGGCGGCGGCAAGAGCGAGAACCTGAACGTGCGCGGCGCCTGGCTGCACGTGCTCACCGACGCATTCGGCAGCGCGCAGGCGATCATCGCCGGCGCCCTGATCTGGGCGTTCGGCTGGAACTGGGCCGATCCGGTCGCGTCGATCCTGATCTCCCTGCTGATCATCTACTCGGCCTGGGACCTGCTCCGCGAGACCGTCTCCGTGCTGATGGAAGGCGCTCCCGGCCACATCGACGTCGACGAGGTGCGCGAGACCCTCTGCGGCATCTCCGGCGTGGTGGCCGTCCACGACCTCCACGTGTGGACGATCACCAGCGGCATGGAGTGCCTCTCGGCGCACGTCGTCGTGGCGGACGAGGCGATCGCCTGCTCCATGCTGGCGCGCGTCCGCTCGACGCTCCACGACAAGTTCGGGCTCGACCATCTGACCATCCAGGTCGAGCCGATGGCGTTCGAGGAGCATGGCGTGCACGCCTGAGATGGGAGAACGAATGCCCTCACTGCCGCATCGCCCAGAGGCCAGTACCGAGAAGGTCGAGGACCTCGTAGAGCGGGTCCGCCGTGGTCTCGTCCGGGTCCCGCGCCTTCAACGCGGCCTCACGTGGAAGCGCTCGGACGTGGTGGACCTGTTTGACAGCCTCTACCGTGGCTATCCGATCGGCTCACTCCTTTTCTATACGAGGAAGGCCAAAGCCGATCGCCTGCCCTTGGGACCCTTGGTCATTGAGGCGCCAGAGACCTCCGAAGCATGGTGGGTCATCGATGGCCGAGAGCGAGTCACGGCGTTGACCGTTTGCCTGACCCGTTCGATTCCGATCCCGGGCGCCACTGTGAAAGATCCGTATGTTGTGTTCTTTGATGCCGAGAGTCAGAAGTTCGAGCCGCGACCGTCCACAACTCGGGCCCCCTCAGCCTGGGTTCCGGTTCCCTGCCTCCTGGAGGCAACACAGCTCCAGGAGTGGGTCAATGCCTGGGAACATCGGGAAGACGAAGCGCTTCGCCGGGTAGTTTTCGACGCTGGCGCACACATCCGCGAGTATGCAGTCCCTCTCTACCTGATTGACACCGGGGACGAAAAGATTGCAGAGCAGATCTACCATCGTGTCAATAAGACAGGCACGGTGCTCGCCTGGATGGATGTTCACGAGTCTATCTCCGGACTGGAAGATGCCTCTCCCTCGACCATCGGCGAGCTTTCCAGGGCTTTGGAGGAGGTCGGGATGGGGTGCCTTGACGAGGAACGGCTTCAAGCCGGCCTCAAGGATGCAGCCTCAGCGGCGTTGCCTGTGCTTCGCCGAGTCCTCTCCTTCTTGAGAAGAGATGTCGGTATCCCTCACCTCCGTTTGCTTCCCAAACCGATCCTGCTCGACGTGCTCATCCCATTTTTCCTGCGTTTTCCAGACCCTGGACCGCGCACTCGCACGCTGCTGGCGCGCTGGTTCTGGCGGACGGTCCTCGGCGCCGGGAGCCTTGACGATCGAACATTGCGCGGGCGAGGAATCGCCGCTGTGGGCTCCGACGAGGAGGGGAGTGTGCAGGCGCTGCTGCGGTTGGTCCACAAAGACCGTCCGCGGCCTCCGGAGCTCTCGGGGGTCTTCGACGAGCGAGCCGATGAGAGCCGCGTCACCCTTCTCTCCCTCGCGCACCTCGGCCCACGTCTGCTCACGACTGGAGAGCGGATCGATGTCGCCGGACTCCTTGACAAGGAGGATAAGGATGCCGCCGCGAAGATTCTGGCCCAGTCTGATCTGGAACGGTCGCGCGGTGTCGCGAATCGACTCATCCAGCCCAAGGGCGATCCGGTGCACCGCCTTCTCCTTGACCGGATCGCCGTCCATGGACCGGACGATCCGGTCCTCCACAGCCATGCGATCGACGGTACTGCCGCGGCGCTGCTGGCGGCCGATGACCTGCCGGGATTCCTCGCTCGCCGATCGGAGATCCTCACCGCCGAGGTCCACCGCTTCGGCGAACGGATGGCCGCTTGGGATCATACCGACCGCCCGTCGCTTGATTTCCTTTTGGCGGAAGCCGGGGTCGAAGCTTGAGCCGGCGGTTGGAGGTCCTCCTCCACGAATTCCCGGTCGGAGATCTTTCGGAAACACCGGATGGCGGAGCCGAGTTTCGGTTTTTTGAAAGCTACCGAGAGGCGGTTCCAAGGCCGGTGCTGGGGCAGAAATTCGAGGATGACCTGGAGCGGGTCTATCGAAGCCGCCGGGGTCAAAGGCTGCCTGATTTCTTCGCGAATCTGGCTCCGGAGGGGCCGCTTCGCGATCTCCTCGTAAAAGCCGCGAGCCTTGAGCTCGGCGATGACCTTGCTCTTCTCGCCTTTGTCGGCAGAGACCTTCCGGGAGCCGTGACCGTCCGGCCCCTTGACACAGAGTGGATGAGAGCCCCTGTTCGAGAAACTCTTGCGGCGGTGGGTGGTGATGAGCCGGCCGAGCCGGCAGCGGAGAGTGAGGGCTTGCGTTTCTCTCTCGCCGGGGTTCAGTTGAAGTTCTCGATGTTGCGCGAGGCCGAGAAGTTGGCCCTGCCCGCCAAAGACGGCGACGGGCATTGGATCGTGAAGCTCGATTCGCCCACTTTCCCCCATCTTCCCGAGAACGAGATCTCGATGCTCGAATGGGCTCGCGCGGCAGGCTTCGACGTTCCCGAGTGCCATCTTCACGACGCGGAGGACGTTCAGGGCTACCCGCGCCACTTCGCCCGCCCCGGAGCCCGGGTTCTGGCGATCCGGCGCTACGACCGCTCGGCGCAGGGCCGCGTTCATCAGGAGGACTTCGCGCAAGCCGTGGGCTTACCGCCGACCAGGAAATACGACCAGGTCACCTACGATGCGATGGCGATTCTCGCCCGGCGGGTGATCGGGGAGGAGGCAGTCGACGAGATCGTCCGCCGTCTGGTCTTCACCATCGCCAGCGGCAACGGCGACGCCCACTTGAAGAACTGGTCTCTGATCTATCCCGACCGGATCAGAGCTCGCTGGTCTCCCCTCTACGATCAAGTCGCAACGGTTGCTTGGGAGACGCCGGAGCGTGCCCTCTCCCTCAAGCTCGGAGGTGTCAAGGAGTTCAGCCGGATCGACGGGTCTGTTTGGGAACGCTTTGCCGAGAAGGCCCAAGTGGACCGGCGACGGGTCTTGGACCTGCTTGCCGAGACCCTCGACAGGCTGCGAGTGGCCTGGCGTGAAGTCTTCTCCGGTCTGCCCCTGCCAGAAGCCCATGCAGAAGCCTTGCGGGCACACTGGAAGAGGGTTCCGCTCCTGAGAGCCTCCGGCGCACTCGACTAGCGCGGCGCTGTCAATCCGGAATTGACGATCTTCTTTTCCGGTTCTAGTCCTTACTGCATGCTAGAATCTGGATCCAAGCTCAATCGTGGTCCTTGGCCTTTCCCGTGCCCTCGTGCCGGGGTGTTTCGCGGAGGAATCTTCATGCGTTCTCCTTGTGCCGCTGCCGTCCCATTCCTTGCCGGTCTCCTCTTTGCCGGTGGCGTCGCTTCCGCCGCTGTTCCGCCCAAGGTGATCTCGGTCAAAACGTCGGCCCAGCTCCAGTCGGCGTTCGCCAGTGTGACCGATGGCGGAATCATCGAGCTGAGCGCGGGGATCTACCTCGCGCCGGCCAAGGGGTTCAGCATCTCCAACCCGCGCAAGGGGTATACGGTGCGGGCGGCGGCCGGAGCGGCGGTCACGCTGGATGGGCAGAGCAAGGTGCCGGTCCTGCGCTTCAAGAACGGGGACCGGTCGAAGGGGAAGCTGATCACGTTCCAGGGCCTCACGTTCCTGCGCGGCGTGTCGACGAGCGAAGGGGACTCGGGCGGCGTCACGCTCAATGCCGCGGAAGCCCGTTTTGTCGACTGCAAGTTTCTGAACAACAAGGCGACCGGCAAGACCACGGGCGGCGGCGCGGCGCGCATCTACCTGAACAGCGCGGCGACGTTCGTGAACAGCAGCTTCAACGGCAACTCGTCAGCCATCCGCGGCGGCGCGGTGGAGGTGGTCTTCTCGACGGTCGGGATCCAGGGCGGGATCTTCGCGGACAATCACGTCAACCTGCCCGGACATTCGAAGACGTCGCCCGGCGGCGGCATCTACGCTCTCGATTCGACGGTGACCGTCTCCGACGCCCGGTTCGAGCGCAACGAGTCGGGTTGGACCGGGGGGGCGATCTACGCCTTCGGCCATTGGACGGAGCCGGTGACGACGCCGAAGTCGCTGGTGACGATCACCCGTTCGACCTTCCTGGCGAATCGCGCGATTCCGGACGCCTGCTGCCAGACGAACACCCCGACGACGGGGGGCGCGGTGCACGTCGAGGATCAGTCGACGCTACGGGTGTTCGGCTCGCAGTTCTTCGACAATGCGGCGGACGTGGGGGGCGCTCTCGAGGGCTACCGAGCGATCGTCGAGGTGACCGGCTCCATGTTCATCGGCAACCGGACGCCGGTCGTCGCCGGCCGTTTGGGCGTCGGCGGCGCGATCTCCGTGATGTCCAACGACTCCGCGGCGGACCTCGCGGTGAATCGCCGGCCGGCGCGCCTCACCGTCACCGATTCGTTGCTCCAGGGAGGCGTCGCCCTCCCCGCCACACCGGCCAACGCCGGCGGCTGTCTCGCGGCGGAGGGGGACTGGAGTCGCCTCTACGGCAGCAGCACTGTCCCGGCGATGGGAACCGCGACCGAAAACCGGGCGCCGGTCGAGTTGCACCGCGTGGCGTTCGCCGACTGCAACATCGCGAAGTCGGCGGCCGGTGGCGGCCTGGGGGGCGCCATCTCGGTGTCGACGGTCGAGCTGCTGATGGAGAGCTCGTTGATCTTCGACTCCGACACCAGCGGTGACGGGGGGAGCGGTGGCGCTCTCGCGCTGCAGCGCGAATCGAACGCGGTGATCAACGGCACGACCTTCGCCCACAACTCGGCGCAGCAGGCCGGGGGAGCCCTCTTCCTGACAGGCTCGACCCTCCAGGCCACCGGCTGCCGGTTCCTGGCCAACCGGGTGAACGGGTTCGGCAACCAGGCGCGGGGCTCCTCGATCTATGCCATCCCGCAGGTCGGCGGTCTGCCGCCGCGCGACGTGGGCGGACTGGTGACGGGCTCCCTGTTCAGCGAAGACGCCGGGATTGCGATCTGGGATGTCGATCCGGCCGGCGGGCCGTTCAACCGGATGCGCTACGACAACAACCAGTTCTACTCGCTCAGCCCGGGCAGTGCGGTCTATTTCAACAGCCAGGCCGCCCAGGGCGGGGCCGACCTCTTTGTGCTCAACAATCTGACGGTCTTCCATCCGGGCGATTCGGTGGACAAGGGGAACGGCAATGTTCTCCTCTTCGTGCCGCCGCAGTTGGGCACTCTCCTCGCGTCGCCCCCGAGCCTCGCCACGGGAGCGCCCGGCGCCACGGCCACCTTCATGGCCTACGCCTGGAGCGGCGGCTTCGCTTCTCTGAGCGGGCAGCCGCTGACCAGCAAGGCCGGGCTTCTGCCGGTGACCGCGGCCGGCGTCCAGACGCTGTCGGTCAACAACGCGCAGGTCGCCACCGCGCAGGTCAACGCATCACCGAGCACGGTCCACCGCCGCCACGATCCCTGAATCTGGCCATTTTGGCAGTCCCGCGGGTGTTCTTCGGAGTGTCTCCGAGGGCACCCATATCTTCTCCGGGCCGGCAAGCTTCTTGCTGTAGATGCCGGCGGGGAGGGATTGATCTCATGAAGAAACACCCGGTTTCTGCTCACGGTCTGCAGCGTTTCGTCTCCGGGACCTCTTCGCGCGCGGAGAGGCAGTCGATCGTCGCCCACCTGCTCCATGGCTGCACCGCCTGCGCGGCGGTGGTGAGCACGACGCTCCGGCCGGAGATCCCGGACGGAGCCTATGACGCGATCTTCGACCGGCTGACGGATGAGCTGGCGCCTTCCGTCCCGGGTACGTTGCTGGCGTTCGCGACGCGTCCGCCCGTGTCGGTGCCTCCCGCTCCTCGTGGCGCGGGCCGGGCTGCGGCACACGGCCGCCGGTGACCCGGCGCCCAACGGCCCGCGAATGCGCTACGATGCTCCGTGCGAGCCCGGTCCCCGGGCCGCGGAGGCTCGTATGGCCCATCTCGTCCTCAACGACATTGCCCCCGAGGTGATTGAAGCTCTGCGCCGGCGGTCCGATCCGCACGGCCGGCCGATCGAGGAGGAAGTGAAGGCGGTCCTCGAAGAGGCGCTGGGCCTCTCTCACCTCCGCTCCCTCCGCGCCGCCCAGGGGATCCGTTCCGAGCTTGCCACGCCTTCCGTCGACAGCGCCGAGCTCCTTCGAGAGGGGCGCGACCGGTGATCGGCAAACGCTATGTCGTCGACGCCAGCGTGGCGGCGCGGTGGTATTTCCCGGAGCCTCTGGCCGAGGCCGCGGACACTCTTCTGGAGCAGCGGAGAGAGATCCTCGCGCCGGACATCCTCCCCGTGGAGCTCGCCCAGCTCGTCTGGAAGCGCGCCCGGCGCGGTGAGGTCGACGAAGCGATGGCGCACCGCATCGTGTCCGAGCTGCGCCGGGTCCCCCTGGAGCTCAAGCCGACCTCGGAGCTCGTCTCGGCCGCCCTGCCGCTCGCTCTGCACCACGGCTTCACCCTGGTCGACGCCTTCTACGTCGCTCTCGCCGTGCAGTCCGGCTGCCCTTTCGTCACCGCCGACCACTGGCTCTACGACGTCCTGCGCGCCAGCCCTCTCGCCGAGCACGCGCTATGGCTGGGCGATCTGGCTCCAGCCGGCGGCTGAACGCCTGCCGAACCGCCGCCCCCCGAACCGGCGGTCGATCCCCACGAACAGCGCCGCGATCACGGCGAAGATGAAGATGCTGGCCTCCGGTCCCATCGGCCCGCCGGTCAGCCAGGTGGGACCGTGGAACGCGGAGTCGAGCAGGTGGCCGGGGATCGGCTGCCCCTGGTTGCCGGTGTTCGGGCCGCCGAACAGGAACATCGAGCCGAAGTTATAGGTGAAGTGCCAGCCGATGGCGAACCAGACGTCGCCGGTGAGCCGGATGGCGACGCAGAAGAACAGGCCGATGAGCGTCACGCTGGCGAAGTCCATCCACGTCTCCATCGGCTTCTGGAAGTAGTGGAGGGCGCCGAAGAGGAACGAGAGGAGCAGCGCCGCCGGCCAGAAGCCGAGCCCGCGCGTCAAGGCGGCCAGCGGATAGCCGCGGAAGTAGATCTCTTCATAGAGTCCAATGAAGAGGAAGGCCAACGCCCACAGGATCGTCGAGCCGAGCGCCGCGGCGCCATGGATCGCCAGTCCCGACACCGTGTAGCCGCCGGCCAGCGCCATCATCCCGATCACCGCCGAGATCGAGAGAATGCCCCACAGGGCGCCCTCCCAGAACAGCCTGCCGAACGCGGTCCGGAGCGCCACACCGTAGGCAGCGAGAGACCGCTTCTCGATCCGCCCCAGGATCGCTGTCGCCACCAGGGCGAAGACGAGCTGCACCGCTTCGCCGCCGAGGATGAGACCCGGGGTCCACGGCGGGTTGTCCGGAATGTTCAGCACCCGCTGGAGCACCAGAAACAACAGGCCGCCCATCAGGTTGAACAGGACGAGATAGATCAGCAGTCCCCAGCCGGCGCGGAGCCCCTGCGGACCGAGAAAAAGTTTGCGGAGGGTGGCCATGCTGCCGCACTACGGAGACGGCGTGACGGCGGTTTCGGCTCTCCGGCAAATCTAGGGCCGGATCACCACTTTGAGCGCCTCTTTCCGCATCATGCTGCGCAGGGCGCCTTCCAGCTCTTCCAGCGGGCGCTCGGCGGAGAGGATCTCGGCGGTCTGGATGGCTCCGCTGGCGAGGAGGTCGAGAGCGCTTCTGAAAGTGGCCGGCCGATGGTGATAGGCGCCTTTGACGGTCAGCTCCGAATAGTGCAGGCGGTGGGTGTCGAGCGGTATCACCGTTCCAGGACGGCAGCCTCCGAAAAGGAGGACGGTGCCGCCGGGCCGTGCCGAGGCGAGGGCGTCTTCCCAGGCCACCGGCGAGCCGGTCGCCTCGATGGCGAGGTCGAAGCCGTCGCCCTGGCCGGCGTGGCGGCGCAGATGCGCCGCCTCGCCGCCGTCGCGGCCGACGAGCACGGCCTCGGCCGCTCCCATCCGCCGCGCGGAGTCGAGCCGCTGCGGGTTCGGGTCCGCCAGCACGACGTGGTGTCCGCGCCCGGCGAGGAGGTTGACGAAGAGCAGGCCGATGGGGCCGCCGCCGTAGACCACGGCGTCCGAGGGCCGCTCGAGCGGGCAGACCTCCAAGCCGTGCAGCACGCAGGCGAGCGGCTCGGCGAGCGCGGCCACCTCGAACGGAACGCCGTCGGGGATCGCGTAGGTGCTCACCTCGGCGAAGCGGCGGGGGACGAGGATGAATTCCGCGAAGGCGCCGTTCAGGTAGCAAAGGCTCGCGCAGAGATTCTCCCGGCCGCGCAGGCACCACTCGCAGGTGCCGCAGGGCGCGGAGTTTGCCACCACGACGCGGTCGCCCAGATTCCAGCGATCCTGCTCCGGCCCGATCGCGGGTCCGATGGCGACGACAGTCCCGGCCATCTCGTGGCCGAACGGCGTCGGCGCGTGGAGCATCCGCGGATGGCCGCCGCGGCGTAGCACCTTGACGTCGGTGCCGCAGGTGGTCGCGGCGCCGATGCGCACCAGGATCTCGCCGGGCCCGGGCTCCGGCACCGGCACGCGACGCAGCTCCACCCGTTCCGGCCCGAGGAGGAAGACGGTCCGTTGCAGACTCGGCAGGGTTTCTGGGCTCACGCAAGCTCCGGATCGGGAGCGAGGAGCACTTTGAGCGCTCTTCGCTCGCTCGCCAGCTCCACCGCTTCGGCGAAGCGCGAGAGCGGGAGACGATGGGTGACCAGCGGCCTGGGGTCGAGGCGATGATCGACCAGGAGGCGCCAGATCTCGCGCTGCTCGGCGAGCGCTCCGGAGTAGCTGGCGACGATTTTTCGCTCGGATTTGAAGAAGCGGTTGAGATCGAAGGCCGCCTGCGCGGACTCGCCGGCGTGGGCGAACAGCACCGCCGTCCCGCCTTCGCGGGAGAGCGCCAGCGCCGCTTCGAGCGGACCGGGTCCTCCCACCGTGTCGAACACGGCGTCCGCCCCGAGACCCGCGGAGAGAACGCTCAAGGCGTCCCGCGCCTGCTCCGGTGCCACTGCGGCGTCTGCTCCCAACTGGAGAGCGAGAGCCCGGCGGTCGTCCAGGGGATCGGCGACCGCCACCCGCACCGAGGGGAGAAACGCCTTGAGCACCAGGAGATGCAGCAGGCCCATGCTGCCCGCGCCGAGGACGGCGGCAACCGGCGGAATCCCCGCTTCGACGATCGCGGCGAGCCGTGCATGGTGGATGCCGCGCAGCACGCAGGCCGCCGGCTCCAGGAAGACCGCGGCTTCGTCGGACAGATGATCCGGCAGCACGAACGTGGCCAGGCGCACCGCGCGTTCGCCGACCAGGATGTGCTCGCTGAAGCCGCCCGGGGTGAGCAGGTTCTCGCGGAAGACCGGGCAGAGCGTCTCGGAGCCGCGGCGGCAGAGAGCGCACTCGCCGCACGCCACGTGGTGCGGCACCACCACCCGGTCGCCCGGCACGAAGCCGGCGACCCCTGGGCCGAGCGCCTCGACCGTCCCCACGACCTCGTGCCCCAGCACGGTTCCCGGAGCGGCCGTGGCATGGCTCAGCTTGTAGAGGTCGGTGCCGCACAGGCCGGCCTGGCGCAGCCGCAGGCGGATCTCGCCGGGACCGGGCCGCGGCATCGGCCGCGTCTCCAGGCGCACCAGCCCGCCGCCGGCGCAAACGGCCACGGCCGTCCGCTCCTCGCGGGTCGTGCTGCTGCTCATCGCCGGGGCGCCCATCGCAGCCGAATCGTAGTGGCAGAGGGGGAGGGCCGCAAGCGGTTTCGGTGCTGCTCAGGAGATGAGCCCCGATTCCGGAAAACTAACGGCTCAGTTCTTGCGTATAGTTATCATCTATGACGCGACGGAGAAGCGTGCGCAAGCCACGCCGGGTACAGGTCCAGTTCTGGCGCCGTGGAGAATCCCAGGCCTCTCCCGGCTACACCACGAACATCTCGACCACCGGCATGTTCCTCGCCACCACCAGCCCGCAGCCGCCGGGCACCCGTCTGCGCATCGAGGTGATGGACGGCCACCACGGCTTCATGGTGGAAGGACTGGTGGCGCACGCGCGCAAGGTCCGCGGCGACATGATGCGGATCACCCATCCGGGCATGGGGATCCGCTTCCTGAGCGTAACGGAGCTGGTGCGGGAGCTCATCCCGGTCCTGCCCGGCGAGACGGAAGAGATCCCGGAGGAAGAGCGGATGTGGGGAGAGGAGGGGAGCCCGTCCATGGCCAAGCCCGGATCGGCGACATCCGCTATGAAGCCGCCGGAGCCGGTGCGCCCCGTCGCCGCCGCGTCCGCGCCGCCCGCCTCTCCGTCGGTCTCTCCGCCGGTGTCTCCGTCGATTGGCCGTCCGGTCACCGCCGGCGTCCGCGCGTCCGGCACCTACCCCAAGCCGGTGGAGGCGGCCGGCGCGTTCACCGTCCAGTTCCTCGGCCCGGCCGAATTCGTCCAGGTGTTCGAGCGCGACATCGTCAATGGCGGTTTGTTCGTCTCCACCCGCTATCCCGGCCGCCTGCAGGAAGTCATCAACGTCGAGATCCTGCCGCCGCTGCCCCACGCCGAGCCGGTTTCCTTCCGCGCCCGCGTCGTCCAGCGCTTCGAGCCGCACGGCAACGACTTCGGGCCCAATCTGCTCTCCGGCATGGGCGTCGAGATCATCGACCTGCCGGCTCTCCTGGTCCGGCTGCTGCCGGAGATCGCGCGCGCCAAGAGCCTGTCGTCCGGATAACCGGGAAGGCCCGGGCCGTCCTTCTGGTTCTCAACAGACAGAGCCGGGCGTCCCAGGGCGCTTGGCGTACAATGGACTTCGATTCAAGGTCTCGGATCAATGTCTCGGTTCAAACGAGGAGGTGTGATTTGCCATACAGCGAGTTGATGGTCAAGCCGATGCGCGAAGAGCTCACGAGCGCCGGTGTCAAGGAATTGCGGACCGCCGCGGACGTCGACGCCTTCATTGCGGACAAGACCGGCACGGCGATGCTGGTCGTCAACTCCGTCTGCGGCTGTGCCGCCGGCATGGCCCGCCCCGGAATCCGCCTGGCTCTCGGCAACGAGCGCCGACCGGACCGCGTCGTCACCGTCTTCGCCGGCCAGGACCTCGAAGCCACGGCCCGCGCCCGGTCGTACATGCCGGAGATCCCGCCGAGCAGCCCGTCGATCGCCTTCTTCAAGGACGGCGAGCTGGTCTACTTCATGCCGCGCCACCGCATCGAGGGGCGCGACGCGAATGCCGTGGCGAGCGATCTCAAGGCCGTGTTCAACGACCACTGCCCGGTGCCGGTCACGGCTTGACCCGGGAGACATCGGAGACACCATGGGGACCTTTCATCAGGGGATGAGCGAGTGGCATGGCATCACCGTGGTCGTCGACACCGATGGGCCGGAGGTCTTCGTGGGCCGCTGCCACGACGTCAACGACCAGGGCGTCTTCCTGCATGACGTGGACATCCACTGTGACGGCGACAACGGCCGCTCGAAGGAAGACTACGTCAAGCGCGCCGCGCAGCTAGGGGTGTGGAAGAAGCACGACCACCTGCGCATCCCCAATGAGCGGGTGGTCTCGATTCGCCGCCTGGGCGAATTCTGACCGGAGCCTCACTCAGATCTTCATCGCCTGCTGGAGCCAGGCTGCGGGCACGATCAGGGGACGGGTCTCATGGCTGGACCCGGTCTCGTCGAGCACGTCGCCGAAGGCGTGACGGGCGGCGTCGCGCAACACGTCGGGGCCGGGGCGGCCGATCATCCGGTTGGTGGGGAGCGACTGCTGGCCGATGACCTCGGCGGTGAACTTCGCCGCGAAGATGTCGGCGGCCAGCGCCGGCTCGCCTTCGAGGCCGCCGGAATAGGCGTTCCACAGGCTCCCTTCCACGAGATTGAAGAGAGAATTCACGCCGTTCGCATGCTGCACGTGCAGGTCGATCGACTGGCGCAGCGCGATGGCGACCGCGAGGAAGTCGACCAGCCGCAGCTCGGACCTCTTGCGCCGGCTGGCGGCGTTGACGAGCGAGAAGCGGATCTCCGCGATCAGGCGCTCGCGGTCCTTGGACAGCCGCGACGGCGACAGGCGCAGGCACGGGTGGAGGCCGGACGGCAAGGGGAAGTCGACGCCGTCGGGCAGCAGGACGAGGATGGGAAGATTGGGGCGATGCGTCTTGACGGCGCTCAGCAGATCGAGGGTCCGGATGTCCGCGGTCAGGCGATCGAGAACCAGCAGGGACGCCGGCTCGGTGGGCAGGGCGTGGATCGCCTCCTCGGCACGGGCGTAGCGAGAAAAGACCATATCTCCCAGGCGGTGCCCGGAGGGAAAGCCTTTCGCGTCCTGCGAGACCACCAGAACTTGTGGCATGCGGGTCCTCCCAATGAAACCTACATTGACTGCAACCTGCTGAGCGGGCAGATGCGCCCAAGAAAAAGATACGCGCCGGAGATTACGATCCGCCTTACGGAGCGGTGCTAAGATCCCGGCCGGAGGGAGGGGTCAGCCATGAATTGGATCGTTCTCGGTGCGTTGTTGGCCGCCGCCTCGGTCGCCGCGGGTGCCTTCGGCGCGCACGCCCTCGCGGCGCGTCTGGAGCCGCATGAGCTCGGCTTGTGGGAGACCGCGGCGCGGTATCTGATGTACGGCGCGCTGTCTCTCGTCCTCGCCGGCCTCTTCGCCCGCCAGGGTGCCGGGCGCGGAGCCGGTGCTTTGAACGGTGCCGGCTGGTGCCTCTTCCTCGGCAGCCTGATCTTCAGCGGTACCGTCTTCGCGCTCGCCCTGGGCAGCCCCCGTATTCTCGGCGCCATCACGCCCATCGGCGGCGTCCTGCTGATCCTCGGCTTCCTGCTTTTCGCCTTCGCGGCCTTCCCCCGCTCTTAAGGAGACCCCCATGTCGAACGCGATTTTTCCCCTCGCCGCTCCGGTGAACGAGCCGGTCCGCTCGTACGCCGCCGGATCGGCTGAGAAGAAGTCCCTGAAAAAGAAGCTGGACGAAACCGCGTCCACGCAGATCGAGATCCCGCTCATCATCGGCGGCAAGGAAGTGCGCACCGGCGACACCGGCACCTGCGTCTGTCCGCACGACCACGGCCACGTCCTCGCCACCTACCATCAGGCCGGCGCCGAGCACGTGGCGGCTGCGGCCGACGCGGCGAAGAAAGCCTGGGGCGAGTGGTCCGAGCTGAGCTGGGAAGACCGCGCCGCCGTCTTCCTGCGTGCCGCCGACCTCCTCGCCGGCCCGTGGCGCGACGCCCTGAACGCCGCCACCATGCTCAACCAGTCGAAGACCGTCTTCCAGGCCGAGATCGACTCCGCCTGTGAGCTGATCGACTTCTGGCGCTTCAACCCCTACTCCATGCGCCAGCTCTACTCCGACCAGCCGATCTCGTCGCCCGGGATGTGGAACCGGGTCGAATACCGGCCGCTCGAAGGCTTCGTGTTCGCCGTCTCGCCGTTCAACTTCACCTCGATCGGCGGCAACCTGGCGGGCGCCCCGGCGCTGCTCGGCAACACGGTGCTCTGGAAGCCGGCCTCGACCTCCGTCCTTTCCGGCTACGTGATCATGCAGATCCTCAAGGCGGCCGGCCTGCCCGACGGCGTCATCAACTTCCTCCCCGGCAAGGCGAGCCGCGTCGGCGATCCGGTGCTCGCCCACCCCGACTTCGCCGGCATCCACTTCACCGGCTCCACCCCGGTCTTCCACCAGATGTGGAAAACCATCGGCGACAACATCTCCAAGTACCGCACCTACCCGCGCATTGTCGGCGAGACCGGCGGCAAGAACTTCGTCTTCGCCCACCCCTCGGCGGACGTCGACTCCTACGTCGCCGCGCTGGTGCGCGGCTCGTTCGAATACCAGGGGCAGAAGTGCTCCGCCGGCTCGCGCGCCTACATCCCGAAGAGCCTCTGGCCGCGCGTCAAGGAGCGCCTGGTCGACGAGGTGAACGCGATCAAGATGGGCACCCCGGTCGATTTCCGCAACTTCGTCGCCGCGGTCATCGACGAGCCCTCCTTCAACCGCATCATGGGCTACATCGATCACGCCAGGAATTCGAACGAAGCCGAGATCCTGGCCGGCGGCAAGGGCGACAAGAGCAAGGGTTATTTCATCACGCCCACCGTGGTCGAAACGAAGAACCCGCTCTTCAAGCTGATGCAGGAGGAGATTTTCGGCCCCGTGCTCACCGCCTACGTCTACGACGACTCGGAGATCGAAGCGACTCTCGATATCGTCGACACCACGAGCCCCTATGCCCTGACCGGTGCCATCTTCGCGGAAGACCGCAAGATCATCGACCACCTCACGCGGCGCCTGCGGCACTCCTCCGGGAATTTCTACATCAACGACAAGCCCACCGGCGCCGTGGTCGGCCAGCAGCCCTTCGGCGGCGCCCGCGCCTCCGGCACCAACGACAAGGCCGGCTCCATGGCGAACCTCCTGCGCTGGACCTCACAGCGGTCGATCAAGGAAAACTTCGTGCCGCCGAAGGACTTCCGCTACCCGTTCCTGAGCGAGGAGTAGAAGGGATCTGTTTTCTGCGACGGCCCCGCTGAGCGGCGGGCCGTCACGGCGGATCTGTCGGAAGACGGCGGAAGCGATCGAACAGCGCCTTGGTCCAGACGAGCGCGGAGATGATGAACAGCACCAATCCGCCGATGAACCACCGGTTTTCCAACTGTACCGGCTGCGATTGATTCGCGCGGACCACCAGCCAGTGCACGAAGCAGAGAAAAACCAGGAGCATCGCGCCGAACCGGACGGTATGCAGGCGGAGGAAAGCGACGGTCTCCTCGCGCCGTTCGGGAGCCAGCCAGTACTCGCGGTGCGGTACATTGATGCGGGCGCGCGGGCTGCCGAGAGTGATGGTCGTCAATCCGACGATGAACAGCGGAAGCCCGACGACGAACGCGAGCATGAAGCGGACATAGCCATCACGCGGCATGAACCCGTCGGCAACTCCCGAAGCGCCGAAGTGGGAGGCAACAGCGGCGGGCAAGGAATCACTCGTCATCCACACGAACGCTGCCGCGAAGGCGACGAGGAGCAGGAACATCTGGAAGGTTTGGCCGCGTTGCATGGAGGAAAAGACTCCAGTCGAAAGGCTATCCGGAGAGCAGCCCCGCTGCAAGCGGCGAAGCGTGTTTCCCGTAGTCGCTGTCTCTTGCCGGTTGCGTGGGTCCTGCTCTAAATTGCCAGGACATGAGCACCAAACAGCGGATTCCCATCCTCCTCGCGGCAGTCGGTCTGCTCGCCGCCGTGTCTGTAGCCGCTCAGCCCATTCCGATGAAATGGACCGTGGGCGGGGTCGAGCGCGGTGCGCTCGTCTTCGCTCCCGCGGCGAGCGCCGCCGGCGGGAAGGTGCCGGTCGTGTTCGTGTTCCATGGCCATGGCGGCCGTGTGGAAGGCGTGTCGCGGACCATGGGATTCCAGAACCGATGGCCCCAGGCGCTCGTCATCTATATGCAGGGTCTGCCGACGCCGTCGCCGGTCGATCCGCGAGGGCGGCTGCCCGGCTGGCAGCGCGAGGTGGGACAGGCCGGCGACCGCGACCTCAAGTTTTTCGACGCCGTGCTGGCGACTCTCAAGGGGAAATACCCGGTCGACGAGCATCGCATCTACGCGACCGGCTTCTCGAACGGCGCCTTCTTCACCTATCTGCTCTGGGCGACGCGGGGATCGACGTTCGCGGCCTTCGCCCCCTGCGCCGGGTTGATCGGGCCGGCGCTGCATCTGAGCGAGCCGAGGCCGCTCCTCCAGATCGACGGCGAGAAGGACAGGCTCGTCCATCTCGCCGACGCCGTCAAGACGGTCGAAACCGTGCGCGCGCTCAACGGCACCGCGGCGACGGGCGAGCCCTGCGGCAACGGCTGCGCCCGCTACACCTCGACCCAAAAGACACCGGTCGTCTTCATCGTCCATCCCGGCGGCCACGTCTTTCCGCAGTGGGCGTCCGGCCGGATCGTGGAGTTTTTCAAGACGCATCCGCTCGCGCCCTGAAGAGCGCTCAGTGGGTCTCTTTCGGCGTCTCCTTGGCCGCGTCTCGCGCGGCGCGGATCTTCTCGTCGAAGTGCTTGATCCATTCCGGAGAGGGGAGCCCCGCCGCCACGGCACGGCGGAGGACTTCATCGGTCGGCACGCCGGAGGCGATCCAGGTGCGCACGAGGCCGAGGGCCTTCAGTGTCGCGCGGACTCGCTTCTTGAGATCGTCGAGCGGCACCGGCGCCGCATGGCCGGAGATCGCGAAACCCTTCGCCGGCAGCTCTTTTTCGAGCGCGGTCAACTGGATCAGAAAGGTCGCCGGGTCGTCGCCGGGCAAGAGATAGGGGTCTTTGATGTTCGGAAAATAGTCATCGCCCATGTGGACGACGCCGGATTTCGGAAAGATCACCACCAGGTCGCCGTCGGTATGGCCGGGCAGCGGCAGGATGCGGACGTCCTCGCCGTTGATGTGGATCGAAACCGGCGTCTCCACCGTCACCGACGGCAGGCCGGCGGCCGGACGGATCGGCAACGTCTGATCGAACAGCTCATGCGGCGCCGCGAGCGCGAGCCGCGCCTTCGGTGAGGAGATCAGCGTCGCCTCGCCGGAAAAGCCGGCATTGCCGCCGGTGTGATCCTCATGGACGTGCGTATTGATCACGAATCGGATCTTGGCGCCGGGAGCCGCCTTGGCCAGGGCGGCGCGCACTTTGGGGACGAGCGGCGCATAGCCGCTGTCGATCAGCAGAATGCCGTCCGGCCCCACCGACGCCGCCTGCGTGCAGCCGGCGCCGGTGATCTCCCACACCGCGCCGTGCACGGGTTTCGCCGTGACCTGAATCTCATCGATCCGTCCGAGCAGGGTGGCATAGCCGGGCAGGGCGCGGGTGGCGGCGAAGACCGGGTCTGTCTGCGAGAAGAAGATGATGCCGGGCTCCTCCATCTCCTCGAACAGCCGGGTCAGATCGGCGAGCGCCGCCGCGGTCTCCGCGGGAGTGCCCACCATCGCCTCGGCCCGTGCCAGCTCGTACAGCGTGCCGGCGCGGTTATCGTTCCCCTTCGGAGCCAGCTCCAGCGCCGAGCGCAAGGCGGCCGCATAGCCTTTGGCGTCCCCTTTGGCTTTGGCGGCCCGAGCCTCGCCGTAGCGTTCCCAGTACCCACTGCCTTCCTGGGCGTGAAGAGGTGCGGCGAGGCAACAGAGGCAGACAAGGGCTGACCCAACGCGGCGGATTCTCATGATGAGGACTATACCGCCCGGGAGGGGTCAGAGGTTCGGCTTGGGGGGAGTCAGGGTCGCGGCGCCTGCGGGGTCCAGGGTCTCGATCGCCGGGCCGGACACGCTGGCGAGCTGGCTGGGAATGTGGGATCTGAGGTCGGCCTGCGGCGGGCTCACCTGCAGCCGATTGTGGACGCTTTCAATGCCAGGAAGACTTTGCACGTCCTCCTCCGCCATCTGCTTCTCGCGAGAACTGGGGACGGTTCCTTCGAGGAACACCTCGCCGTGCTCGACCCTGACGTTGATGTCGCTGGCGTCGACGAGACCCTGGCGGGTGATGCCCTCGCGGGCTTCGTTGTAAACCCGGTCATTGGAGCGCTGAAGCGGCTGTGGATCGTTCGGTGCGTTTGGATCATGCGAATCGGCCATGGTGTGCCTCCCGGGTTGCGGGTTAGCAAGAAGGGTGCCGGAAGGTGGTGACTTACCCCTCCGCTTTACGCTCAGCGCAACCAATCGACCGGGGGACAGTCCGGGAGACCGCGTGCCGTCAAGGCCAGATCCCGGTCGAAGGTCACGAATTGGATGGCCGCACGGCTCGAAGCGAGATGCAGGGCGTCCGCGAAGTCCATTCCCTGGGCGTACCATGCCAGAGCTCGGCCCACAACAGCTCGGTCTTCGACCTCAAGGCGGCGGTAGCCCAAAAGTCTTCGGAAGGCGGACTCGATGGCTTCCCGGTTCAGGTGGTAGAGGTGGCGCAGCACCCATTCCGTCTCCAGGATGACGGTCTTGCAGAGCCAGATTCGCTCCGAGGTCATCACTCGGCTCGCGACCTCGGCTTGCCTGGGGTCGTCCCGGGTCAGCACCCGGACAACGACACTGGTATCGAGGGCGATCAACGCTGTTCCCGAGCGGCTTCGGCGATCGCGGCATTCATCTCTTCGACAGTATGCGCCGGACCCGCATAACCGGTGCAGCCGATCAGCTCGTCCAGCGTCGTCTCGGGGAAATCCTCTCCGGACAAACGGACTTCGATGTGGTCGCCGCGATCCTCGATCTCGAGCTCGACACCGGGTTCCCAGCCATGCCGTTCCCGGATCTCCTTCGGAATGATCAACTGTCCTTTTGTCGAGAGCCGCGTCGTCACTTCCCACCTCCGGTAAGATTCATGTAAGACAGTAAGCTTCCGCCCAGGTGTTGTCAATCGCGTGCAAGGGCCATCGCCTCCGCCAGATGCAGCGCCCGCCGGCCGGTCGTCTGGGCGACCTGGGTGCGGCAACTGAAGCCGTCGGCGAGGATCAGATCGTCTGGCCCGGCGGCGCGGACGGCGGGGAGGAGAGTGCGTTCTCCGACAGCGAGAGAGACTTCGTAGTGGTCTTTCGAGAAGCCGAAGGCACCGGCCATGCCGCAGCAGCCTTCGAGGATCTGAGCGTCGAGGCCGAGGCGGCCGATCAGCTCGCGGTCGGCCGTGTAGCCCATCACGGCGTGGTGATGGCAGTGCGGCTGGATCAGAGCCCGCTGGTCCAGGTGGGGGGAGAAGCCTGGGGCGTCGCGGAGCAGCAGCTCTGCGAGAGTGACGGTCTGCGTGGCGAGCCGGCGGGCGTCGTCGTCGGTGGGAAAGAATTGCAGCAGCTCGTCCCGGAAGACCGCGGCACAGCTCGGCTCCAGGACGACGAGTGGAATGCCGGCGCGGATCTCGGGCCGCAGAGCGTCGAGGATCTGGCGGAGCTGGCGGCGGGCGAGATCGAGCATGCCGAAGTCGTAGAGGGGCCGGCCACAGCAAAGAACCTGGCGGGGGATCGTCACGCGGAATCCGGCCGCTGTGAGGACGTCCACCGCGGCGATTCCGATCTCCGGATGGAAGTAGTTGGTGAAGGTGTCAGGCCAGAGGAGGACCGGCTTGCCGGTTCCACCGGCATTCTTGTCGGTTTTTCCCGACACGAACCGGCTCCGGAAGGTTTGCGGCGCGAGGGTGGGGATTGTCCGGCCAGGCGCGATGCCGCCGAGCGTTTTCAAGAGGTCGGCGAGGCGCGGGTTCTGGGTGAGCGCGTTGACCAGGCTCGGGGCGTGCGAGCCGAGACGGGCCCACCACGGCGAGAGGCCCATCGCGTAGGCCTGGATCGGCCGCAGGCGTCCCTGATAGAAGTGGGATAGAAACTCTGCCTTGTACGACGCCATGTCGACGCCGGCCGGGCAGTCGACCTTGCAGCCTTTGCATGCCAGGCAGAGGTCGAGCGCCTCGCGGACCTCCGCGCTCCGCCAGCCGTCGCGGATCGTCTCGCCGTTGAGCATCTCGAACAGGAGGCGCGCCCGGCCGCGGGTGGAATGGCGCTCGTCGTGCGTCACCCGCCAGCTCGGGCACATCACGCCGCTCTCCTCGCGGCGGCATTTGCCGACCCCGACGCAACGCAGCGCCGCGCGCGAGAAGCGGCCGCCGTCTTCCGGGAAACCCAACGCCGTGACCGGCTCGGCGAGCGGCCGGGCTCGGCGCAGGTCGGCGTCGAGCGGCCGGGGATCGACGACCTTGCCCGGATTCATCCGGTTCGCCGGATCCCAGACCGCCTTGAAATCGCGGAAGGCGTCGACCAGCTCCGCGCCGAACATGCGGGAGAGCAGCTCGCCGCGCGCCTGGCCGTCGCCGTGCTCGCCGGAGAGCGAGCCGCCGTGGGCGACGACGAGATCCGCAGCCTCTTCCATGAACGAGCGGTAACGGCGGACGCCGTCCGGAGCCGTGAGATCGAAATTGATCCGCGCATGGATGCACCCTTCGCCGAAGTGGCCGTAGAGTGCGGCGCCGTAGCCGTAGCGGCCGAGCAGCTCTTGCAGCGCGTGGAGATAGACGGAGAGCCGGGCTGGCGGCACCGCCGAATCCTCCCAGCCGGGCCAGGCGTCGCCGAGGCGCGGATCGTGCGACGTCGTGCCCACCGCCGCCTCGCGCACCTCCCAGATCCGCGCCTGCTCGCGCGGCGCGGTGGCGAGAAGCAATCCAGGAGCGCCCAGCGTGCGAGCCAGCCGCTCCATGAGATGTCGCGCCGTCGCTTCAGCCTCGGCTGGACTGTCACCACCAAATTCGGCGAGCAGCCAGGCGTTCCCCTCCGGCAGACGGGCGAGCACATCGCGATAGGACTGCCGCGTGAATTCGTTCTCGACCAGAAAGCGGTCCATGCCTTCGAGCCCATACGGCCGCGCGTCCAACACGTCGAGGACGTGATCGGCGGCGTGGAAGACGTCCGGATAACCGAGCACGAGCAGAGCGCGCGCGGCCGGCCGGGGCACGAGGCGGACGGTCGCTTCGAGGATCGTGACGCAGGTGCCCTCCGTGCCGGCGAGCGCGCGGGCGACGTGAAAGCCGCGCTCGGGGAGAAGCTCGTCGAGATTGAATCCGGAGACGCGCCGCGGGATCTGCGGAAACCGGGCGCGGACCAGATCTGCCGTGCGGTCGCGGATCGCGCGCAGGCCGCCGTAGATCTCACCGCGCCGGCCGCCCGCGCGGATGATCCGCGCCAGCTCCTCCTCGGACGTCGCGCCGACGCGCAAACGGAGACCGTCATAGGTCAGGATCTCCAGCTCCTCGATCTGATCGGCCGTGCGTCCGGTGGTCAACGAATGTGTGCCGCACGCGTTGTTGCCGATCATGCCGCCGAGAGTGCACCAGGCATGAGTGGCCGGATCGGGCCCGAACGTCAGCCCATGCACCGCCGCCGCGGCACGCAGGTCGTCGAGCACGGTTCCCGGCGACACCCGGGCGACGCGGCGCTGCGGATCGAGCTCGATCACTCCCGCCAGATGCCGGCTGAAATCCAGCACCACCGCCGTGTTGCAAGCCTGGCCCGCCAGACTGGTCCCGCCGCCGCGTCCGAGGAGAGGAGCCCCATGCCGCCGGCACACCGCCACCGCCGCCTCCACATCCGCCGCGTCCACCGGAACGACGACACCGATCGGCACTTGGCGGTAGTTCGACGCGTCGGTGGAGTAGAGCGCCCGGCTGCCGTCATCGAACCGCACCGCACCACGGACGGCGCGCTGCAAATCGGCGGCGAGGGCGAGAGAGTCGCCGTTCCAGGAGGGCGAGGGCATGGCGGTACTTTACGGTGAGAGGCGAGAAACGAAGTTGGGGACCGCGGGAACGAAGTATTTCCGGACAGAAACGAGGTATTGGCGGACACGAACGAAGTATTTCCGGGCTCGCCCGAAGTAGGGGCGGACAGAAACGAAGTAGGCGCGGACAGCCCCGAAGTATTTCCGGACAGAGCCGAAGTATTGCCGGGCTCGAACGAAGTATTATCGGACAGAAACGAAGTATTACCGGACAGCCCCGCTCGTTGGCGCCTTCGAATCACTCGCCGGACGGTTGGCCGCGGCCGGCGAAGGCTTCCCCTAGTAGGCGCTGGACCTCATCGCGCACGATGGCGCGGATCCTGTCCTCGGGTAGACCCGCCCCCTGCCGCGCCGGTTCCTGGGGACGTCCGAGCCAGACGGCGAGATCCTGCTCCGCCGCGGCGCCGGCTTGCGGGCAGCCGAGCTCCAGGAACTGCTGCGGCGGAACGCGCAGCAAACGGGCGATGGCGAGCAGATGCCGGACTTTCAGATCCTGGCGGCCCGAGAGAACCTGCTCCAGCGTGCCATGCCCGAGCCCGATCTCATCCTCCAGCCGCCGCTTCGTCCACTGCGTCCGATCCAACGCCTGGCGCACCAGGTCATGCAGAGTCTTCAGTTCCTTGTCCATGGAGAGAACGACTCAGCGAAGCCGAAGCTCGCGGATCGAGCTGACGGTGAGAACCTGCTCCGCGAGGCGGGTCAGGCGGGGAAGGGAGCTGATGGCCTCCACCTGGCGGTTGACGCTTTCCGGAAGCGGACCGAAGCGCTGGTCGAGCAGACGGAGGAGAACCTGCTGGAGGGAGCGGGCGCCTTCCTGAAGACCTTCCTTCTTGCCGAGCCTGATGCCCTTTTGCTCTCCGCGTTTGATGCCTTTCTGCTCTCCAAGCTTGATGCCCTCCTTCTTCCCTTCCTCTTTCAGTCGCTCCGACCACGTCATCCACATCGCTCTTGTCCTCCGACGGTTCCGCGCGCTGAGAACTTTATACGCCGCGGCTTCAGGTGGTGTCAATTCGAGATACGCTTCGACGAAATCGAGGAGCAGGATGCGCCGGTCGCGGGACATCCGGGCCTCGACGATGCGATTCTGGCAGCGGAGCTTGTAGGCGGGACGGCTCTCCTTGTCATGGCCCATCAAGGCGGCCAAGGCCCAGGCGACGGGCTCCGGATTCGCCAGATACGCCGCGCCGGCGCAGCGGGCGAGCCCGAAGACGACATAGCGGAACGGCGAAAGCTCCGGCGACGCCAGCGCGCTCTCGAGACTGACTTGATGCACTCCAGCCCGTCCGCCCCGGAGATTGACGAGGATCGAGAGCACCTGCTCGCCATAGGCCGCCTGGATACGTCCTGCATAGGCGCGGAGCCGGTAGGGCATCCGCGAGCCGGCGCGGGCTTCGATCTCGACGTGGACGAGAAGCACGCCGTCGTTTTTCACCGGCACGCGAGCGACGAGGTCCGCTTCCCGCTTCCCGGCGGGCTCCTCCGCGAGAAACTCCTTGTCGATGAAGATGGCGCGTGCCGCGTCCAGCCGCTCGGCGAGGTCCGGGACGACCAAGCCGAGGAAGCCGGGGAAGAAAGTGCGCAGTAACGTCTTGAACAGCCGATCGTGATCGGGTGGCATAGGCGCTCCACGGAAGCGCCCACCGGCCGTCCAGTCGACACGGAATCGCGTTCCACCCCCTTATAAGACGGAAAACGGATCTCCAATCTCACAACTTTCTTGGGGTCGAGACGCACTTCATGTCTACAGAAAAAGCTGACGCTCACGCCGACTCGTGCACCTCACGCGCCGCCCGCGCCCCTGACTCCAGCGCTCCTTCGATCGTCCTGCCCATCGTCGAGGTGTGCTCTCCGGCGAAGTGGAGGCGGCCTTCGGATTTGGCGAGCTCGGGTTGCCAGTCGGTCAGCTGGCCGGGTTTCCACCAGGCGTAGCCGCCTCCGGCCCAGGGGTCGTCGGCCCAACTGACGGAGGTTCCGCCTTCGACGACTTTGCTGATGCCGGGGTGGACTTTCTCCATCTGCGCGGCGGTGAAGGAGAGGCGGGTGGCGGGATCGAGGGAGGCCATGTGGCGCGCCTGGGCTCCCTTGGTGTGGCTCTCGACGATGCCGCGCGGACCCTGGACGGCGGATTGGGCGAACGGCTGCTCGCTCATCAGGCCGATCGGGAGGTCGGTGTAGGCGCCGCCGCTCGTTCCGGCGTCTTCCCAGAGGCGTTTCCGGGTTTGCAGGTAGACGCGGGTGACCGGCGCGTAGTCCAACTGCTCGATGATCTGGATCTTCTTCGTCGGCAGGGCCGGCGTGATGTCGACCCGTCGCAGGGCCGGCGTCGGCAGAGTGCAGATCAGATGATCCGCTTCGAGCGTCTGGTCCGAGCCGCCCTGGCGGAAGGTGACCCGCACCTTGTCGGTCTGGTGGTCGATCTTGACGATCGGCGAGCCGTAGTGGATGCGGTCGCGGAGCACTTTGGCGAACGCTTGTGGTAGTTGGTCGTTGCCGCCGGGGAGGACGAGCACGCCGGTGCTGGAGAAGAAGAGGGCGATGTCCGAGATCAGGCGATGGAGCGCGGAGCCGGTAGTCCAGCCGTAGCCGAAGAACGACGAGGTGGCGAGGAGCGCGACGGCCTCGTCCGAGGCTCCCTGGCTCTTCAGCCAGTCGGCGAGGGTCATCTGGTCGATGTTCTTGAGGCCGTCGATCTTGAAGTCGGGCGCCGTGGGATCGCCGATCTTCGCGCCGGGGCTGAAGTACTTGAGGAGCATGCCGCGGTAGCCGAGTTTCTTCTCGTCCGGTGTGAGGTCGTACGGCCAGTCGGGCGGCGCGCCCTGTTTGCCTTCGAAGCGCTTGCCGCGCTGGTAGTAGACGTTGGCGAGGTTGCTCTGGCGGATCGGCTCGGTGGTCAGCTTGAGCGCGTCGACGTAGCGTCGGGTGATGCGGTTCTCGGTGAAGCTGACCGCTCCCGCTTCGGCGTAGAGGCCGTCGGAGAACGGGCTCCGCAAGGTGTGGATGCGGCCGCCGGGGCGGTTCTGGGCTTCGAGCACGGTGACGTCGTGCCCGACCGCGTTGAGCTCCCAGGCGGCGGCGAGGCCGGCCAGGCCCGCTCCGGCGATGAGGACCTTGCGCGCCGGACGGCCCGGCGCGAGGCCGGGCATCGGTGCCGGAGCGGGCGGCGCTTTGGGCGGTGCCTTTGGTGGATCGGCGGCGGCCGAAAGGCGTGGAAAGGCGGCGAGCGCCGGCAGGGACAGCGCGGACCAGCGCAGGAAGGAACGGCGGTCGAAACCTTTCGTGTCAGCCATGATCAGCTCCGCTGGAGTGTCCTAGTTGGCCGGCGGCTTGGGCGCCGCCTTCGGGTGCGGTTTCGGTGCCGGCTTGGCCGGCATCTCGGCCTTCGCCGCGCCGACCGCGAGCTCGGCGAAGTAGGCGTCCGGTACGCCGTTGCGGCCGTCCGGCCAGACGGCGAAGGAGCGGTCGCCGGTCGTCCAGATCCCCAGGACGTCGCCGAAGTTGGCGTATTGAGTGGTCTGCTGGTCGTACTTGACGTTGCACCAGTTGGTGGTCTCGGTGGTGACGCGGATCGGCGCTCCGAAGCTGGCTCCGCCGTCGGTCGACCGCACCCAGTAGATGTCGGAGAGCGAGCTGAGCTTGCCCTGCCGGACTTGGTTGCCGACGACTGTCAGGATCTTGCACTCGACGTCTTCGGGGTCCGGGGTGACCTGCTTGTCCAGGTTCTCCATGTAGATGACGTCGAGGTCGCCGTTGTTGCGCACGGCGATGGTCGGCCAGAAGCGCTTGACGCCGGTCGGCGGGACTTCCGCAGCGAGCGGCACCGGCTTGCTCCAGGTGGCGCCCTGGTCGTCGGAGTAGACCAGGTAGACCTGCGAGGAGACCTCGTTCTGCTTGGTGTCCGGGCCGCCGGCCTCCTGGACCGCGGTGGTGTAGGTCACGAAGACACGGCCCTTGTGCTCTCCGCCCGTCGAGACGGCGATGCGGGCGAGGTCGTTGGCCGTCGTCTTGCTGTAGCCGACCGGCGGGTTCTCGCGCATCGAGTTGACGTTGGCGAGCTCCAGCGGCGCGCTGAACGACTGGCCGCCATCGAGCGAGCGGGCGAAGCGGATGCCCGTCTTGTGGTCGAGGTGCAGCGGATCCAGGCTCTCCAGGGTGGGGCCGTGCTGCCAGGTGATGTAGATCTCGTTCTTGGGGCCGAGGGCCATCGAGGGGAGGATCTGGATGGCGCCCTTGTTGCCGCACTTGACGTCGTTGGGATCGGGCTTTTCCGTCTCCCGGAATTCCTCCGGGCTGACCACCACCGGGCCGGCCCAGGTCTTGCCCTCGTCGGCGCTGCGGAAGACCTCGATCTGGCCGCCCGAGCCGCCCGGCCGGCTGCAGATGCCGACCAGGTTGGCGATCGCCAACCAGACCCGGCCGCTACCGTCCTTGGCGGCCATGATGCTGGGGCTGCGCAGGATGGAGAGGTTGGTCGACGGCGTGAAAAGGTGCTGGTCGATCCAGGAGAAGGAGCCGTCCTTGAACCGGCCGCGGTAGAGGAGGATGCCGAGCTGGTTCGAGCCGCCCGGCGTGTTGTCCTTCTTCTCGATCGGCTTGACGGCCGCCGCGCGGCTGGTGAGGAAGTACATCTGATTGTCGACGCCGCCGCGGTCGAGCCAGGGTCGGCCGGAGGTCATCACGTCACCCGGGAAGTAGGGCGGGCCGGCGTCGGTCCAGGTCTTGCCGCCGTCGGTCGAGTAGCCGTAGGCGGTGACGCCCGGCGTCTTCGGAGCGTTGCACTTGCCGCCGAAGGAGCCGGCGCAGGTCCCCTCCAGGGTTTCCCAGGCGGCGACCATCAGCTTGCCGTCCGGGTCGGTCGCGATGGCGTCGGCCGGCCGGCCGAGACGGCCTTCGGGCATGCCGACCTGCGGTCCATTCATCTTGATGTTGGTTGCGACCTGGGCGGGCTTGGCCGCGGTCTTCGAAGCGGGCGAGGCCGGGGCCGGGGCCGCCGCGGCATGCGAGGAGGCGGCGAGGAACAGGAAGCAGCCGGCGCCTGTCCACACCTTTGCGCGGAGCAGTCGCGATTTCATTTCAATCATGGTTCGACTCCTTGGGGTGCCGGAGGGCGGTTCGAGCTTGTCCGTGCTCGCGGTGGCCGAGTATACTCAGGGCGCGCCGGTGAGTCGAGGCATGGCAGCCCGCCCTGTGAAGCATGGGGGTTCCTCGGACCTGGCATCCTTCCCGAAGATCTTTTCTGGCGCATCGCTCCTCTATTCTGAACACTGTTTTCTATTTGACCGGGAAATGCCTATGGAACGCGACGAGATCACCGCACGTCTGGCAGGACTCTCTCCCGCGAAACGCGCCCTGCTGGAACGCCGGAGGCGCGGCGAGGCGGCGGTGGGCCCGGTGCTCACCATCGGCCGCCGCGACGATACGGGACCGGCTCCAGTGTCGTTTTCGCAACAGCGCATGTGGTTTCTGGATCAGCTCGCTCCGGGATCACCGACCTACAATTTGCGTGTTCTGCTGCGCCTTTCGGGGCCGCTCGACCGGTCTGCGCTGGCGCGCAGCTTCGCCGAGGTCGTGCGCCGCCATGAGGTGCTGCGCACCGCCTTTCGTGAGGACGCGGGCGTGCCGGTGCAGGTGGTGCTGGCTCACCTCGACCTGCCGCTGCCGTGCATCGACCTTTCGGCTCTGCCGCAGTCGCTTCGCACCGCCGAGTCGCAGCGCCGGACGCGCGAGATCGCGGGCGCCAGCTTCGATCTGTCACAGCCGCCGCTGCTACGCACCGCGCTCGTCGAGCTGGGGGATCTGGACCATCATCTGATCGTCGTGATGCATCACATTGTTTCAGACGGCTGGTCGATGGGCGTGCTGGTGCGCGAGATCGGCGCGCTGTATGAAACGTTTCAATCCGGTTCCGGGAACCCGCTTCCCGACCTTCCGATCCAATATGCGGACTATGCCGTCTGGCAGCGCGGCTGGTTCGCCGGGGACGTGCTGGAGCGCGATCTCAAGTACTGGCGCGAGCGCCTGGCCGGCGCCGCGGCGGAGCTCGACCTGCCGACTGACCGGCCGCGGCCGGCGGTGCAGACCTCGCACGGCGACGCCTACCGTTTCGCCTTCGACGCCGGCTTGATGGAGGCGATCGAAGCGCTGGCGCGGCGCGAGGGCGCGACGCCGTTCATGGTGATCGTGGCTGGACTGCTCGCCGTGCTCTCGCGCCTCTCCGGGCAGAGCGACCTGTCGATCGGCTCGCCGATCGCCGGCCGCAACCGGCCGGAGGTCGAGGGGCTGATCGGCTTCTTCGTCAACACTCTGGTGCTGCGAGCGGACGTGAGCGCCGCCGCTGACTTCGGAAGCCTGCTGCGCCACGTGCGCGAGGTCACGCTCGGCGCCCTGGCGCATCAGGACGTGCCGTTCGAGAAGCTGGTGGCCGAGATCGCTCCGGAGCGCGACATGTCGCGCACGCCGCTCTTCCAGGTGGCGCTGGCGTTCCAGAACGCGCCGCAGCTCGACGCCCGGCTGGCCGGTCTGGAGCTGCACCCCGAGCAGCTCCCGGTCGACAACTCGAAGTTCGACCTCGCTTTCATCGTCGGCGGCGAGAGCGGAGCGCTCGCGGCGTCGCTCGAATACGCCACCGACCTTTTCGACCGCTCGACCGCGGCGCGCCTGTGCGGCCAGTGGCTGCGCCTGCTGACGGCCGGGACCGCGGCGCCGGAGACCGATCTCTGGCAGCTCGATCTCCTGTCGCCGGCCGAGCGGCAGCAACTGGTCCTCGAATGGAACGACACCGTCACCGCGCTGGCGCCCGACGTCGACAGCGTGCTCCTGCACCAGCCGTTCGAGCGGCAGGCGGATCTGCATTCGGAAGCCGTGGCCGTGCTGTGGGACGGGGCGGAAGTCACCTACGGCGAGCTCGAAGCGCGGGCCAACCGGCTGGCGTCCTTCCTCAAGAACCTCGGGGCGGGACCGGCGGCGCCGGTCGGCGTCTGGATGGACCGTTCACTCGACATGGTGGTCGCCCTGCTCGGGGCGTGCAAGGCCGGGGCGCCGTATCTGCCGATCGACGCCGGCTGGCCGGTCGACCGCGCCGAGGCGGTGCTCGCCGGCACCGAGGCCGGCCTGGTGCTCACCCGCCGCGATCACCTCGCCGCCGTGCAGGGCCTCCAATGGCGGCTGCCGCGCCTCGCCGACGCAATCTGCCTCGATGTCGACACCGCCGAGCTGCCTCCGGAGCCGATCGACATCGCGGCGACGCGCGACCTCTTTGACGTCGTCGCCGAGCGGGCGGTGGACTGGGTGACCGCGGCCGGCTTCTGGAGCGCCTACACCGGCGATCCGTTCCCGGAAGCCGAGGTGCTCGAATACCGCGACCGCGTGCTCGGCCTCGCGGAGCCTTTCCTGACCGATGCGAAGGCGAAGCGCGTGCTCGAGATCGGCTCCGGCTCGGGGCTCATCCTGCGCGAGCTGGCGCCGCGCGTCGGCCGCTATGTCGGTCTCGATCCGTCGGAACGGACGCAGAAGAGCAACCGCGAGAGCGCCGCCGCGAACAGCCTGACCAACGTCGACTGGCTGACCGGTTTCGCGCACGAGATCGAGAGCCTGCCGGAGACGCCGGCCGGTGCGTTTGACCTGGTGATCCTCGCCAGCACGACGCAGTTCTTCCCCGGCCTGGTCTACCTGGAGAAGATCCTCAAGCTGGCTCTGTCGCGGCTCGCGCCCGGCGGCGCGCTGGTGGTCGCCGACGTGCTCGACCCGCGGCGGCGGGACGACTTCCGGCGCTCGCTCGCCGACTACGCGGCGGCGCATCCGGGCAGCGCGGCGGCGCGGGCCGGCGGCCAGTCCCACAACGAGGCGCGTGAGTTGTACGTCGACGAGGCGTACTTCGCCGACCTCCCCGCGGCGTTGCCAGAGACGGCCGGCGTCGAGATCCTCCATCGCCAGGACGGGTTCCCCAACGAGCTGCGGTTCCGCTACGACGTGGTGGTGCGGAAGAGCAAGGAACCGGCGGTGGCTCCGGCTCCTGTCTCCGGGCGCTCCAGGCGGGTGTGGACCGGCGGGCACGTCGCCGCCGCGTCCTCCGAGCGCCCGCGGCCGGTCGCGTCTCCGGCCGACATCGCCTACGTCATCCACACCTCCGGCTCGACCGGCGTGCCCAAGGGCATCGTGGTGCAGCACCAGCCGGCGGTCGAGCTGACGCGGTGGATCAACACCCGCGACGGCGTCGGGCCGGACGACCGGCTGCTGTTCATCACCTCGCCGGCGTTCGACCTCTCGGTCTACGACGTCTTCGGCGCTCTCGGCGCGGGCGCTTCGGTGCACGTCGCCTCCGAGGCCACGCTGCGCGATCCCGAGGAACTGGTGCGCCTGCTGGCCGAAGGCGGCATCTCGATCTGGGATTCCGCGCCCGCGGCGCTGCAACAGCTCGCGCCGCTCTTCCCCGCGCACGCTGAAAAGTCCCGGCTGCGCCTGGTGCTGCTGTCCGGCGACTGGATCCCGGTGCGGCTGCCGGACGCCGTGCGCGCCTCGTTCCCCGGCGCGCGGGTGATGGCGATGGGCGGCGCCACCGAGGCGACGGTGTGGTCGAACGTGTTCCCGGTCGGCGAGGTCGATCCGCGCTGGGCGAGCATCCCGTACGGCCGGCCGATGACCAATGCGCGCTACCACGTGCTCGACCGCGGCCTGCAACCGTGTCCGATCGGCATTCCGGGAGACCTCTACATCGGCGGCCGCTGCCTGTGCGTCGGCTATGCCCGGCTGCCGGAGATGACCGCGGAGAGCTTCCTCCCCGATCCGTTCGCGGCCGATTTCGGTAGCCGGCTGTACCGCACCGGCGACCGCGCACGGCATGGCCAGGACGGCAACATCGAATTCCTCGGCCGCGTCGACCAGCAGGTGAAGGTACGTGGCTACCGCATCGAGCTGGAGGAGATCGAGGCCGTGCTGGCGCGGCTGCCGCAGGTGCGCGAGGCGGCGGTGGTGGCGCGCGAGGACATCCCGGACGAAAAGCGGCTGGTCGGATATGTGGTGCCAGCCGCCGAATCCGCCGGAACGGTGACCTCGGCCGAGCTGCGCTCGGCGTTGCAGCAGGTGATGCCCGAGTACATGGTGCCGTGGACGTTCGTCCTTCTCGACAGCATGCCGGTGACCGCGAACGGCAAGCTGGACCGGAAGGCGCTGCCGGCGCCGCAGGACGTCACCGAGACCGCCGCGGGCTATGTCGAGCCGCAGAGCGATCTGGAACGCGCCCTCGCGGAGACCTGGCAGGAGCTGCTGCGCGTGCCGCGGGTGGGTCTGCACGACAACTTCTTCGAGCTGGGCGGCAGCTCGCTCCTCGCCACCCAGGTGATCTCGCGTGTGCGCCAGCTCTTCGCCGTCGAGCTGCCGCTCCGCGCGCTTTTCGAGGACCGCACCCTGGCCGGCCTGGCGCAGCGGATCGAAGCGCTTCGCGCCACCGAAACCGGAAATGCTGCTCCGCCGCTCGTCGCGGCGCCGCGGACCGAGGCGCTGCCGCTGTCGTTCTCGCAGCACCGGCTGTGGCTGATCGACCAGCTCGATCCGGGCAGCCCGCTCTACAACATCCCCGGCGCCGTACGGCTGACCGGTCCGCTGGCGCCCGAGCTGCTCCGCCGCTCGCTCGGCGAGGTGGTGCGGCGCCACGAGGTGCTGCGCACCACCTTCCAGGTCGCCTCCGGACAGGCGGTGCAGGTGATCACTCCCGAAATCTCTTCCGGCAGTCTGCCTCTGCCGGTGGTCGATCTGGCCGCCCTGTCGGCGGTGCCGCGGGAGATCGAAACCGCGCGCCTGAAGCGGGCCGAGGCGTTGCGGCCGTTCGATCTCGCGCGGGGTCCGCTGCTGCGCGCCACCCTGCTGCGCCTCGCGGCGGAGGAGCACCTGGTGCTCCTCACCTTCCACCACATCGTCTCCGACGCCTGGTCGGTCGACATCTTCCTGCGCGAGGTGGCCGCGATCTTCGGCGCCTGGCATGCGGGGCGTCCGTCGCCGCTGCCGGAGTTGCCGGTCCAGTATGCCGACTTCGCGCTCTGGCAGCGCCGCTGGCTGACCGGCGAGGCGCTGGAGAGCGAGCTGGCGTACTGGAAGCACCAGCTTGCCGGCATGCCGCGCATCCTCGACCTGCCGAGCGACCGGCTGCGGCCGGCGGTGCAGAGCTTCCGCGGCAGCGCGCGGCGGATCACCCTGCCGCCGCGGACCGTCGCGGCGCTGGCGAGCTGGGCGGCGCAGCGCGGCGGCACCCTGTTCATGGCCGTGCTCGGCGGCTTCGCGACCCTGCTCAGCCGCTACTCCGGCCAGCGCGACCTTGCGATCGGCTCCGGCATCGCCGGGCGCGACCGGCGGGAGATCGAAGGGCTGATCGGCTTCTTCATCAACACCCTGGTCCTGCGTGCCGACCTGACCGGCGATCCGACCTTCGAGAGCCTGTTCGGCCGGGTGCGCACCGCGGCGCTCGGCGCCTACGCGCACCAGAGCCTCCCCTTCGAGCGCATCGTCGAAGAGCTGGCGCCGGTCCGCGATCCCAGCCATTCGCCGCTGTTCCAGGTGGTGTTCTCGCAGCAGAGCGCGCCGGTCGAGACGCTGCGCCTGCCGGGCCTCGAGCTGGAGCCGGTGCCGGTGGTCAGCGGCACTTCCAAGGTCGATCTTCTGCTCTCGCTCAACGAGACGGCCGGCGGACTCTCCGGGCTGTGGGAGTACTGCGTCGATCTGTTCGACGGCTCGACCATCGACCGCCTGTCGGCGCATCTCACCATCCTGCTCGACGGCATCGCGGCCGATCCCGGAGGCCATGTCTTCGATCTGCCGCTCCTCTCGCCCGCCGAGAGCCACCAGGTGGCCGCCGAGTGGAACGACTCGCAGGTGCGCCAGCCGGCGCAGCTCTTCGTCCACGAGATGTTCGCCGAGCAGGTGCGGCGCGCGCCGCACGCTCTCGCCCTGGTCGACGGCGACCGCCGGATGACCTACGCCGAGCTCGACGCCAAGGCCGAAGCCCTGGCCAGCCGTCTGCGCGGCGCGGGCGTCGGGCCGGAGGTGGTGGTGGCGCTCTGCGCCGAGCGCACCCTGGAAATGGTGGTCGCCACCGTCGCGGTGCCGCGCACCGGCGGCGCCTACCTGCCGCTCGACTCCACCCATCCGCCGGGCCGCCTGGCGTTCATGATCACCGACAGCCAGTCGGTGGTGCTGCTGACCCAGAAGAAGCTCGCATCGGCCCTGCCGCACACCGGCCTGCGCGTCTTCCTGCTCGACGACGAGGCGAGCTGGGAGCAGGTACCGGCGGTCTCCGCCGCTGCTGCCGGCCCGGTGAAGGTGCAGCCGGCGAACTCGGTCTACATCATCTATACCTCCGGCTCCACCGGCACGCCGAAAGGGTGCGTCATCACCCATGGCTCACTCGCCAACGTGGTGCATTGGCACCACGCCTGGAGCGGCGAAGGCCCGGGGCACCGCGCCTCGCAGGCGGCGGCTCCGGCTTTCGACGGCACGGTGTTCGAGATCTGGCCCTGCCTGACCTCGGGCGGCTCGATCCACGTCCTCGACGACGACACCCGCCTCTCGCCGCCGCAACTGGTGCAGTGGATGGCGCGCAACGAGATCAACTTCTCCTATCTGCCGACTGCGCTGTCCGAAGCGGTGGTCAGCGAGCCGTGGCCGGCGGGCGTCAAGTTCAAGGCGCTGCACACCGCGGGCGACCGCCTGCGCCGCCGGCCCGATCCGTCGCTGCCGTTCGCCTTCTACAACCTCTACGGGCCGACCGAGATCACCGTCCTCGCGAGCGGCCAGCTCGTCGAGCCGTCCGGCGAAGGATTGCCGCCGATCGGCCGCCCGATCGCCAACACCCGGCTGCAGCTTGTCGACCGCGCGCTTCGTCCGGTGCCCGTCGGCGTGGCCGGTGAGATCGTGATCGGCGGCCCCGGCGTCGCCCGCGGCTACCTGCGCCGGCCGGAGCTGACCGCGGAGCGCTTCATCCCCGATCCGTTCGCCGAACGTTGGGGCGAGACCGGCGCGCGGCTCTACCGCAGCGGTGACGCGGCACGCTGGCTGCCGGATGGCCAGATCGACTTCATCGGCCGCCTCGATCAGCAGGTGAAGATCCGCGGTCTGCGCATCGAGCTGGGCGAGATCGAGACGGCACTGGGCGACCACCCCGGCGTGCAGCAGTGCGCCGTCCTGGTGCGCGAGGACACGCCGGGCGACAAGGCGCTCGTCGCCTACCTGGCGCCGCGCGAGGGGTACGAGCCGGACATCCGCGAGCTGCGCAGCGCGCTGGCGCACAGCCTGCCGTCCTTCATGGTGCCAGCGGCGTTCGTCATCCTGCCCACCCTGCCGCTGTCGGCCAACGGCAAGATCGACCGCGCGGCGCTCCCCGCGCCGTCGCGCGCCGCGGCTGCCGACCGCGAGATCGTGGCGCCGCGGACGCCGGCCGAGACCGCGCTCTGCCAGATCTGGGCGCAGGTTCTCGGCCGCGACCGGGTGAGCATCCACGACAACTTCTTCGAGCTGGGCGGCGATTCGATCCTCTGCATCCAGGTCGTCTCCCGGGCGCAGCAGGGGGGCCTGCCGCTCAGCGCGCGCGACGTCTTCCAGCACCAGACCGTGGCCGAGCTGGCCGTCGCCGCCGAAGCCCTGGCGGCGGAAGCCGCGGGAGCCGGTCTCGCCGAAGGCGCGGAGGTCCCACTGACGCCGAGCCAGCAGGATCTGCTGGCGGATCTGCCGGCGCTCGCTCCGGCGCGCCTGCTGGACGTGCGCGATCCAATCTCCCCGCTCCGCCTGGCGCGCGCGCTCCATCATCTGGCGAGTCACCACGCTGCACTGCGTCTCCGCTTCCACCGCGACGAAGCCGGCCACTGGCACCAGGCCGGCGCGCCGGCGGATCATGCGGAAGCGTTCCTGGCCGGCGTCGACCTCTCGGCGCTGCCCGAAGCGCGGCGGCGCGGCGCGCTGGAGTCCGCGGTCGGCGCTTTCCGGGAGAGCCGTGATCTGGCGCAAGGACCGGCGCTGCGCGCGCTCCTCTTCGCCACCGCTCCGGGCACGCAGAAGCTGCTGCTCGTCCTCCACCCGCTGGTCGCCGACGACGCCACCTGGCGCATCCTGCTGGCCGACCTGGAGTCCGCCTTGCGGACCGCCGAGCCGGCTCTGCTGCCGGTCCCGACCTCCTTCGCCCAATGGTCCGCGCGCCTCGCCGAGCACGCGCGGTCCCCCGCGGCGGTCGGAGAGCTGGACTACTGGCTCGACGCCTCCCGCACCCTGGCGCGGGCGCTGCCGCTCGATCGCCCGAACGGAGCCAACACCGCCTCCTCCGCGCGCACTCTCACCGTGGAGCTGGACGCCGAGGAGACCAAGTCCCTGCGCGACGAGGTCACCGCCGCCTACCACAGCCGTCTCGACGACTCGCTGCTCACCGCCCTCCTCCAGGCCGTCTCCGGCTGGACCGGCGAGCCGCGCCTCCTCATTGACCTCGAAGGCCAGGGCCGCGACGCGCTGTTCGACGGCATCGACCTCACCCGCACCGCGGGCCGTTTCGCCATTCGCTTCCCGGTGCTGCTCGAAGTCGACCGCAAGGCGCAGAACCCCGGAGACCATCTCAAGTCGATCAAGGAGCGCGTCCGCGCCGTGCCGCGCGGAGGCGTCGGCTTCGGGCTCCTGCGCTACCAGGGAGAAGAAGCCCAGATCGAAAAGCTGCGCGCCATGCCGACCGCCGATCTGGTCTACCATCCGCTGTCCGAAACCGCGGACACCGCTGGAGCGCACTTCGCTCCAGCGTCCGAGTCCGCGGGCTCCGAGCCGGCCCACCGGCGCCGCGCGCACGCCCTGGAGCTCGCCGGAGAAGTGACCGGCGGCCGTCTGCGCCTGACCTTCACCTACAGCGACACCCTCCACGACCGCGCCACCATCCAGTCCCTGGCCGACCGCGTGCTCACCAGCCTGCGAGCCCTGATCGCCCATGGCCGCTCCGGACAGGTCGGAGGCTTTACGCCGTCCGACTTCCCGGAGGCGCGGGTCAGCCAGAAGGAGCTGGATTCGCTGATGGCTCAGATTGGAAAACGGAAGCCGGGGGCGGTGAAGCGGTAGGGGGAGGGTTAGTTAGAGATCGCCTGGAGCCAGGCCCGTCGCGCGCGCGACGCGCGCCAGCATGGTCGGTCCTATCTCGTCTCGGTCGTGAAAGGCCCACGTGTAGTTCGGCCAGCCAGGCCGCTCAAGGGTGCGATGGGAGCCGGTCCTCCTCTTGACGCTCCAGCCGAGCCGGAGGAGAGCCGCGAGGACGCGGCTCGCTTTGCAGGAGGGCCAGTGGCTCAAGCAGCGATCACGAAGGAGACTTCCAGCGGTTCCGGAAGGGCTTCGCCGTGCTCCAACCGATCGGCGAGCACGCGAAACGCGAGAGCCTGCGCCGCGGAGAGGGCGGCTTCCCGTGTTGAGCCGTAGACCATGACTCCGGGGAGGTCGGCGACATCCGCGATCCAGCGACCATCGACTTCTCGTTCCAACTCGACCTTCAGGCGCATGAGCAAAGGATACCACCGGCCGGGCTCGATTCACCACGCCCTGGGGTTGCCCCCCAGGGCGTGAAGACGAGCCGATCAACCCTGCTGTGCCGCCGCGGCGACCTCGCGCGCCGCGCGGTTTCCGGACAGCAGCGCGCCTTCCATCTGGCGGCAGAGTTGCGACGTGTGCTCGCCCGCGAAGTAGACGCGGCCTTCGGATTTGGCGAGCTCGGGCATCCATTCGGTGAGCTGGCCGGGCTTCCACCAGGGGTAGCCGCCGCCGGCCCAGGGATCGTTGTGCCAGCTCACCGAGGCGCCGCCCTCGACGTAGCTCTCGAAGCCGGGGTGGACCTTGGCAAAGTTCTCGGAGGCGAAGGCGATCTGCTGGTCGAGATCGAGCGCGCTCACCGACAGCGCCTCGGGACCCCGGATGTGCGCGTCGAGGAGACTGCGCGGACCCTGGTCGGGGGTGCGGATGAAAGGCTGCTCGACGACCAGCTTGACCGGCAGGTCGGTGTTACCGCCGCCGGTCTTCCCCTGGTCGGCCCAGAAGCGGCGCCGCGCCTGCACGAAGACGTGGGTCACCGGCGCGTACTCCAGCTCGTCGATGATCCGCCGCTTGAGGACCGGCAGGGCCGGGGTGAACTCGACGCGGCGCAGCACCGGCGTGGGGGCGGTGCAGATGAGATAGTCGGCCTCGATCGACTGCTCCGCCGTGTCCAGGCCGCCGGGACGGAAGACGGCGCGCACTTTGCCGTTCTCCTGCACGATCCTGGTGACCGCCGCGCCGTACCAGATGCGGTCGCGCAGCGCCTTGGCGAAGGCGCGCGGCAGCATGTCGGCGCCGCCGTCGATGAAGTTCTGGGTGCCGCGGCCGAGATTGAACATGCGGAAGTCGGAGGCCAGGCGGTGGAGAGCCGAGCCGGTGCGCCAGCCGTAGCCGACGCTCATCGCGTGCGCGAGCAGCTCGACGGCTTCATCCGAGGCGCCGTTGCTCTTCATCAGATCGGCCACGGTCATCTGGTCATACTTTCTGAATTTCTGGATGTCCCAGCCCGCGTCGGTCGGATCGCCCAACTCGTTGGCCGCGTTCCCGGCGTACTTGAGGTACATCCTGAACGGATCCATCTTCTTCTCTTCGGGCGTGACGTCGTAGGGGAAATCGAAGTCCTTGTCGCTGCTCACCCGCAGCTTGCCGCGCAGATAGAACGGCGTCGCGAGCTTCTCCGGAGTCTGCGTCACGAGCTTGACGTTGAGGACCTTGCAGTAATGCTTGCAGTTCCGTGCGCTGTCGGGGAAGTCCATGGCGCCGGCTTCGGCGGAGAGCCCGTCGGCGAACGGAGAGCGCACCGTATACACACGGCCGCCCACGCGGTTCTGGGCTTCGAGCACGGTGACATCGTGTCCCCAGGCGTCGAGCTCATAGGCCGCGGCGAGGCCCGCGAGGCCCGCGCCGATCACGATCACCTTGCGCGGCTTGGTGGCGCGTGCGGGCGGCGGCGTGTCGGAGATCGCCGGATTGGCCGGCGGCGGAGCCGGCTTCTTCTCGTCGGCCGCCGCCGCCGCGGCGAGGCGCGGGAGGACAGCCATCACCGGCAGCGAGAGCGCGGAGTTTTTCAGCAGGGAGCGGCGGGTCAGGTGCGGGAAATACGCCATGACATCGGTCCTCTTGGGTTCGGTTGGGCCGTAAGGCGGCGACCGAGCATAGTCCGCTCCTTGTCCCTGTTCAAGCCCCCCGCGGCACAGTGGAAGCGGGGAGGAAGCGGGATAGAATGGTGCGCTTCTCTGATCGGCGTGCGAGCGCTTTCATGACAAAGAGGATGTTGGAATGAATCTGACGGAAGTCAAAGCAGTCGTCACCGGCGCCGCGGGCGGTCTCGGCGGATACTTCGCGCTCGAAATGGTGCGCGCCGGAGCCAAGGTCGCCGCGGGCGACACGAACGCCGCGGGGTTGCGGCGGCTGGTCTCCGAGGCGGAAGATCTGCCGGGGCGGCTGGTGGTCGGCAAGCTGGACGTCACCGACGAGGCGTCCGTGGAGTCGTTCTTCTCTTCGGCGGTGGGGCAGCTCGGCGGGCTCAACGTCCTGGTCAACAGCGCCGGGATCATCCGCGACGGGACGCTGATCGCGAAGGACGGCGACCAGGTGACGCGGCTGCCGCTCGCGCAGTGGCGCAAGGTGATGGACGTCAATCTCACCGGACCGTTCCTGATGACGCGCGAGGCGGCGATGCACATGGTGCAGGGGGGCGAAAAGGAGGGGGTGATCGTCAACCTCTCCTCGATCGCGCGCGCCGGCAATCCCGGGCAGGCCAACTACGCGGCGTCCAAGGCCGGCCTCGACGCGGCCACCCGCACCTGGGCGCTGGAGCTGGCGCGCTACGGAATTCGCGTCGGCGGCATCGCTCCGGGCGTGACGGACACCTCGTTCTTAGAGGGCATTTCCGAGACGGCGCTCACCCGCCTCATCGACGAGATCCCCCTCGGCCGCCTGGGCCGGCCCGAGGACATCTGGGGTGCCGCGCGCTTCATCATCGAAAACGGCTTCTTCACCGGCCGGGTGCTGGAAGTGGACGGCGGCGCGATGATGGGGATGCTGGGCAAGGCGTGAGCGCGAGGCTGAGACGGAACTGTTCGAGCTGTAGACCGGAGACCGAGGTTTTGCCATGACGTTGCCACACGATCCCTCCTCGTCGACCCTGATCGAGATCCTCCGCCAGCGGGCCGCCCGCCAGGCGGAGAAGGTCGCCTATCGCTTCCTCGCCGACGGCGAGGACGAGGTGGCGTCCCTGACCTTCGCCGAGCTCGACCGGCGCGCCCGCGCGCTCGGAGCGTTCCTGCAACAGCAGGGCGCCACGGGGGAGCGCGCGCTGCTGCTCTATCCGCCGGGTCTGGAGTTCGTCGTCTCGTTTCTGGGCTGCCTGTATGGCGGCGTGGTTGCGGTGCCGGCCTATCCGCCGCGCACCAACCGGCCGGACGCGCGGCTCGCCGCGATCGTCAAGGACGCCCGGCCGCGTTTCGCGCTGACCACGCCCGCGCTCGCCGATCTCGCCAAGGACTTCGCCGCCCACGTACCCGGCCTGCGCGACCTCCAGTGGGTGGCGACCGAGGAGATCGACCAGCAGCTCGCCGGCCTCTGGGTGGCGCACGCCGATCCGTCGTCGGTTCCCGGCAGCACGGCGTTCCTGCAATACACCTCGGGCTCCACGGCGACGCCGAAGGGTGTGATGGTCACCCATCGCGGCCTGTTCCACAACGAACGGATGATCCAGGCCGCGTTCAACCAGAGCGAGGAGTCGGTGATCGTCGGCTGGCTGCCGCTCTATCACGACATGGGGCTGATCGGAAACGTCCTGCAGCCGCTGTTCGCGGGCGCCTCGTGCGTGCTGATGGCGCCGGTCGCCTTCCTGCAACAGCCGGTGCGTTGGCTGCGCGCGATCAGCAAATACCGCGCGACGACCTCCGGCTGCCCGAACTTCGGCTACGAGCTGTGCGCCCGCAAGATCGACGCGGCGGCGCGCGAAGGTCTCGATCTCTCCTCCTGGCAGGTCGCCTACAGCGGCGCCGAGCCGGTGCGCGCCGAGACGCTCCGCCTGTTCGCCGAAGCCTATGCTCCACACGGCTTCCGCAGCGAAGCGTTCTACCCCTGCTACGGCCTGGCGGAGGCGACGCTCTTCGTCAGCGGCGGCACGCCGGGACAGGGCGCCGGTGTGTGCCGGGTTGACGCCGAGGCGCTGGGGCAGAACCGCGCGGTGGCCGAGACGGCGGGCAAGGCGTCGCGGGAGCTGGTGGCCTGCGGTCGAGCCTGGCTCGATCAGCAGGTGCGCATCGTCGATCCGGAGAGCGGCAGGACGCTGCCGGACGGGCAGGTGGGGGAGATCTGGGTCGCCGGCGAAAGCCTCGCGGCGGGCTACTGGAACCGCCCGGAGGAGACGCGCGAGGTGTTCGGCGCCGTCTGCGAGGACGATCCGGCGACGAAATACCTGCGCACGGGCGATCTCGGATTTGTCGGCGCCGACGGAGAAATCTTCATCACCGGCCGCGTCAAGGACCTGATCATCATCCGCGGCCGCAACCACTATCCGCAGGACATCGAGCTGACCGCGGAGCGCAGCCATCCGGCGCTGCGGCTCGGCGGCGGCGCGGCGTTCTCGGTGGAGGCGGACGGCGAGGAGCGCCTGGTCATCGTCCATGAAGTGGAGCGCACCTGGCGGCGCGAGCTCGGTGGTGTGGTCGAGGCGGTGCGCCGGGCGGTCGCGGAGGAGCACGAAGTGCCGGTGCACGCGGTGGCGCTGATCAAGCCGCAGTCGCTGCCCAAGACCTCCAGCGGTAAAGTGAGACGGCGCGCCAGCCGCGCCGATTTCCTGGAAGGCCGTCTGGAGGTCCTCGACGGCTGGCAGTCCGGCGATGTGTCTGAGACGGCTGCTGCGGCCGTGCAGGCGCCGCGCACGCCGACCGAAGAGCGGCTGGCGGGCATCTGGCGCGAGGTGTTCGAAATCGCCGCGGTCGGCGCGGTCGGCGCGGGGGACAACTTCTTCGAGCGCGGCGGCGATTCGCTCAAGGCGACGCAGCTCGTGTCGCGGATCAACGACGCATTCGGCGTCGATCTGCCGCTCGACAGTGTCTTCACCACGCCGGTTCTCTCCGGCCTCGCCGCGCTGCTCGACGGCATGGTGGCGGTCGAGCGCGAGGCGCCGCCGCTCGCCGCGATGGAGTACGAGGGAGATGTCCGAGGTGAAGCGCCGCTCTCCTTCGCGCAGCGCCGCCTCTGGTTCCTCCACCAGCTCGATCCGGAGAACCCGGTCCACAACATCGCGGCGTTCGTGCGCCTCATCGGCCGGCTCGACGGCTCGGCCCTGCGCGCGGCGCTCGATACGATCGTGGCGCGGCATGAAGCGCTGCGCACGGTGTTTCGGACCAGCGGCATCGAAGAGAACGCCGGCGAGCCGGTGCAGCAGGTCGCGCCGGCGCTGCCGCAGCCGCTGCCGGTGATCGATCTGGCCGCCCTGCCGGAGCCCGCCCGGGCGCCGGAAGAAGAGCGGATCGCCGCCGTGTTGGCCCGCCTGCCGTTCGCCCTGGAGACCGGTCCGTTCCAGCGCGCCCTGCTCACCGTCCGCGGACCGCGCGAGCACGGCTTGGCGCTCGCCTGGCACCACATCGCGGCGGACGGCTGGTCGCTCGCCGTCTTCCTCCGCGAGCTGACCGCCCTCTACCAGGCGTTCCACCTGGGCCAGCCTTCGATGCTGGCGGCGTTGCCGCCGCTCCCCGTGCAATATGCCGACTTCGCAGTCTGGCAGCGCCAGTGGCTGCGCGGCGAAGCGCTCGAAGCGCACCTCGGCTTCTGGCGCAAGAAGCTCTCCGGCTCGCTGCCGGTGCTCGAGCTGCCGCTCGACAAGCCGCGGCCGGCGGTGCTCTCGCACCGCGGCGCGCACCATGAGCAGGTCGTGCCGGCGCGCGTCACCGGACCGCTCGGCGAGCTGGCGCGGAGCAGGTCGGCGACGCCGTTCATGGCGCTCCTCTCCGGCTTCGCCGTCCTCCTCCAGCGCACCACCGGCCAGGAGGACCTGATCCTCGGCTCGCCGATCTCCGGCCGCCATCGGCGCGAGCTCGAAGGGTTGATCGGCGTCTTCATCAACAACCTCGTGCTGCGTCTCGACACGGCGGGCGATCCGACCTTCCGCGAGCTTCTCGGCCGCGTGCGCGAAGCCGCGCTCGAAGCCTACGCGCACCAGGATCTGCCGTTCGAGACCCTGGTCGATTCGCTCCAGATCGACCGCGATCTGTCGCGTACGCCCCTCTTCCAGATCCTCTTCGTCGAGCAGAGCGCGCCTCTCCGCCGGCTCGACCTGCCGGAGCTGCGCCTGGAGCCGCGCGAGATCGATCTCGGCACAGCGCGTTTCGACCTCGCGCTGTCGATGGCGCCGGTGGAGGAGGGCTTCCTCGGCACCTGGAAGTACAGCACCGACCTGTTCGACGCGCCGACGCCGGTGCGCATGGCCAACCATCTCGAAAACCTGCTCGCCGCCGCCGTGGCCGATCCCGACGCGCCGCTCTCCCGCCTCGGCTGGCTGAGCGCGTCCGAGCGCCATCACGTGCTGCTCGGCTGGAACGACACCGCGACGCTCTATCGCGCGGACCAGGCTGTCATCTGCCTGCACGAGCTGATCGAGATGCAGGTCGAGCGCACGCCCGGCGCGATCGCGGTCTCTTTCGCCGGAGATCCGGAGAAAGCTCTCACTTACCGCGCGCTCAACGACCGGGCCAACCGCGTCGCGCGCCACCTGCGCCGCTTGGGCGTCGGTCCGGAGAGTCTGGTGGGGGTCAGGGCGGAGCGCTCGATCGAGATGGTGGTGGCACTGGTCGCTGTGATCAAGGCGGGTGGTGCCTATGTGCCTTTTGATCCCGGGTATCCCCAGGAGCGGTTGCAGTACATGCTGGCGGATTCGGGCATTGCGGTGCTGCTTGAGGAAAAGGACATCAAGGACATCAACGACGCCAAGGACATCAAGGACGGGGAGACCGGCAACCTGGCGACTGGGGTAGTGGCGGAGAACGGCGCCTATGCGATCTACACCTCGGGCTCGACAGGCAAGCCGAAGGGGGCTCTGGTTCCTCACCGCGGCATCGTCAACCGGCTTCTTTGGATGCAGGCGGCGTATGGCCTGGGGGCGGACGACCGGGTGCTCCAGAAGACGCCGTTCAGCTTCGACGTCTCGGTGTGGGAGTTCTTCTGGCCTCTGATCACCGGCGCGCGGCTGGTGGTGGCGCCGCCCAACGCGCACCAGGACGCGGCGTGGCTGGCGCGGATCATCCGCGACGAAGGCATCACGACGCTCCATTTCGTCCCCTCGATGCTCCAGCTTTTCCTGGAAGGGAAGGACCTGGCCGAATCCTGCCGCACCGTGCGGCGGGTGATGGCGAGCGGCGAGGCTCTGCCGCTCGATCTTGCCGAGCGCGCGCTGGAGCGCATCGGAGCGGGGCTGCACAACCTCTACGGTCCGACCGAGGCCTCGGTCGACGTCAGCTTCCACGCCTGCGAGCTGGGCAGCCGGCGGCGCACCGTGCCGATCGGACGGCCGATCGCCAACATCGGCCTGTTCGTCCTGGACCGCAACGGCGATCCGGTGCCTCCGGGCGTGCCGGGCGAGTTGCACATCGGCGGCGTGGGACTGGCGCGCGGCTACCTGCACCGGCCGGCTCTGACGGCGGAAAAGTTCGTTCCGTCTCTCGGAGAGACACCCGGCGACCGTCTCTATCGCACCGGCGACCTCGCCCGCTTCGCTCCCGACGGCGCGATCGAGTTCCTCGGCCGTCTCGACCACCAGGTGAAGGTGCGCGGCGTGCGCGTCGAGCTGGGCGAGATCGAAGCGGCGCTGCTGACTTTCCCCGCAGTGCGCGAATCGGTGGTGAGGGCGCGCACCGAAGTTGCGGGAGAGACGCGCCTCGTGGCCTATCTCGTGTCGAGCCTCGATCCGGCGACCGGCGCCGGCGATCTGCGCGGCTTCCTGCGCGAGAGCCTTCCCGAGGCGATGGTGCCGGCCGCGTTCGTCTTCCTCTCCGCCCTGCCGCTCACGCCGAGTGGCAAGGTCGACCGCCGCGCCCTGCCCGCTCCGGATTTCGAGCGGCCGGCACGCGACAAGACCCTCGTCGCGCCGCGCACGCCGCTCGAAGAGCGCCTCGCCGGCATGTGGCAGGAGCTGCTGCGCATTGAGGGGATCGGCGTCCACGACAGCTTCTTCGAGCTGGGCGGCGACTCCATCCAGGGCGCCATGTTCATCAACCGGTTGCAAGAGGAGCTGGGCCAGATCGTCTACGTCATGGCCCTCTTCGACGCGCCGACCGTCGCCGACTTCGCCGCCTACCTGGAGCGCAGCTACCCCGAAGCCTCGGCGCGGTTGGGCGGCAAGGCGCATGAAGAGAGCGCGGCGTTGCGCGAGCGGGTACCGACCTCCGAAGCTCTGACCGCTCTGCACGACGCCGTCGTCAAGCGTCTTGGGCGGGTGGAAGGGCCGAAGGCCCGGGCTTCCTCAGCCCAGGGCACCGCCCTGGGTGGGGCCGCGGCGTCCGATTCGTTTGGCCCCGCGTCCGCCGTTCCCGCGTCCGCCGGCCCCGCGACCACCGGCCCCGCGTCCGCCGTTCCCGCGTCCACCGTACCCACGCCGCCCGCCCAACCCGGGGCGTTGCCCCGGGCTGAGGAAGCCCGGGCCTTCGGCCCTTCCGCCCACCCCCAAAACCCGCGCGCCGTCTTCATCCTCTCCCCCTTCCGCTCCGGCACGACGCTCTTCCGCGTCATGCTCGCCGGGCATTCCGGCCTCTTCGCGCCGCCGGAGCTCGAGCTGCTCGCCTTCCGCTCCATGGGCGAACGGGCCCGCGTCTACACCGGCCGCAACAGCTTTGCCGTCGAAGGGTTGCTGCGCGCCGTCATGGAGCTGCGCGGCTGCGACGCAGAGGCGGCGCGCGCCTGGGTGGCCGGCTTCGAGGCGGAGGATCTGCCGATGCAGCGCTTCTTCGGCATCCTCCAGAGCGAGGCCGGCGGCCGGCTGCTGGTCGATAAGACACCGAGCTACCCGCTCGACATCGACACCCTGAAGCGCGCCGAGGAGATGTTCGAGGCGCCGCTCTATCTCCACCTCGCGCGCCACCCGCGGGCGACCGTCGACTCCTACGTCGAGGCGCGCATGGACCGCGTCTACGACTTCCCCTACGACGCCGAGGAGCAGGCCGAGCTCGTCTGGCTGCTCAGCCACGGCAACATCGCGGAATTCCTCGCGACGATCCCCGCCGAGCGCGTCCACCGCCTCCGCTTCGAGGACCTGGTGAAGACGCCGCGCGAAGCGATCGAACAGGTCTGCGCGTTCCTCGGCGTGCCGTTCGAGCCGGCGATGCTCGATCCGTACGAAGGGCGCCGGATGACCGACGGCCTGCACTCCGCGTCGCGCATGATGGGCGACCCGAAGTTCCACCGCCATCAGGGCATCGAGGCCAAGGTCGCCGACCGCTGGCAGGAGGCGCGCGGCGAGCTGCGCCCGGAGACGCTGGAGCTGGCAGCGCGCCTGGGATATCCCGCTCCGAAGCACGCCGAGATCCCGGCCGCGCTGGGCCCTCGCCCGGTGCCGCGCGAGGCGGGCGTCGAATTGCCGCTCTCCTACTCCCAGGAGCGCCTCTGGTTCCTCGCCCAGCTCGATCCGACGAGCCCGGCCTACAACATGCCGGCGACCGTCCATCTCCAGGGCACTCTCGACATCGGGAGCCTCGCTCGCAGCTTCGACGAGGTGCGCCGCCGCCACGAGGTTCTGCGCACCGTCTTCCCGGCCGTCAACGGAAAACCGGCACAGATCGTCTCGCACGACTTCGCCCGGCCGCTCCCGGTGGTGGATCTCGCGGGGCTCGGACAAGAGACCGCAAAACGGGAGATGGAGAAAATCGCGCTCGGCGAAGGGCGCCAGCCGTTCGATCTCGCGGCCGGTCCGATGCTGCGCACGACGCTGCTTCGTCTCGCTGCCGACGAGCACGCGCTCCTCGTCACCATGCACCACGTCGTCTCCGACGGCTGGACGATCGGCATCCTCATCCACGAGCTGGCGGCGCTCTACCGCGCCTTCTCGCAGGGCCAGCCGTCGCCGCTGCCCGAGCTGCCGCTCCAGTATGCCGACTATGCCGCCTGGCAGCGCCGCTGGCTGGACGACGCCGCGGTCGCCGGGCATCTCGACTACTGGAAGCACCGCCTCTCCGGCCGCCTGCCGGCGCTCGACATGCCGACCGACCGGCCGCGTCCGGCATACCAGACGCTGCGTGGTGCGCGCCTGTCGCGCACGCTGTCCGAAAGCTCTTCGCAGCAGCTCCGCGAGTTGAGCCGCAAGCAGGGCACGACGCCGTTCCTCATCCTGCTGGCCGGCTTCAACGCCCTGCTGCACCGCTACACGGCGCAGGACGATCTGCTGCTCGGCATTCCGATCGCCAATCGCAACCGCCTGGAGATCGAGAGCCTGATCGGCTTCTTCCTCAACATGGTCGTGCAGCGCACCGACGCCTCCGGCGATCCGTCGCTGCGTACCCTGCTCGCCCGCGTCAGCGAAGGATTTTTAGGTTCCGTGCCGCATCAGGAAGTGCCGTTCGAAAAGCTTGTCGAAGCCGTCCACCCCGAACGTGACCTGTCGCGCGCGCCGATCTTCCAGGTGCAGTTCTCGCTCCAGAACACGCCCACCGAGCCGCTCGTGCTCCCCGGCCTGACGCTGGAGCTGCTGGAGATCCACAACCGCACGACGAAGTTCGACTTCACCGTCTTCCTGTTCGACAACCCGGACGGTCTCAAGACGACGCTCGAATACAACGCCGATCTCTTCGACGAAGCGACGATCGGACGCCTGCTCGGTCACTGGGAGACGCTGCTCTCTGCCGTCTCGGAGACCGCGGACAGCCGCCTGTCGGATCTGCCTCTGCTCACCACCGACGAGCGCGAGCAGCTCCTCAACGCCTGGAATCAGCCCGGGACGGCGTTCCCGGCGGAGATCACGCTGCACCGCCTGTTCGAAGAGCAGGCGCGGCGCCATCCGAAGGCGGTGGCGGCGGTCTACGAGATCACCGAGCTCTCCTACGGCAAGCTCAACGAGAAGGCGAACCGCCTGGCCCGCCGCCTGCGGGCGCTCGGCGTCGGTCCCGAGGTGCCGGTGGGCCTCTGCGTCGAACGCTCGCTCGATACGATCGTCGGCCTGCTCGGCATCCTCAAGGCCGGCGGCGCCTACGTGCCGCTCGATCCGGCCTATCCGCGTGAGCGGCTCACCTACACGCTCGAAGACGCCCTGTCGTCCAGCCGCGCGCCGGTGCTGGTCACCCAGCAGAGCCTGACCGATCTGTTCGGCGAGCTGCCGTTCCCGGTCGTCCGGTTGGATGCGGACAAGGACAGCCTGGCGACCGAAAGCGGGGACAATCTGGAGGATGCAGCCGCTCCGGGCAATTTGGCATATGTGATCTATACCTCAGGCTCGACCGGCCGTCCGAAAGGCGTCCCGGTCACCCACGCCAACGTCGCGCGGCTGCTGACGGCGACCGAGCCCTGGTTCGGTTTCGGGCCGAGCGACGTGTGGACGATGTTCCACTCCTACGCATTCGACTTCTCGGTCTGGGAGATCTGGGGCGCCCTCGCCTACGGCGGCCGACTGGTCATCGTGCCGCGCGAGGCGACGCTCTCGCCGGCCGCGTTCCATGAGCTGCTCGATACCGAAGGTGTCACCGTGCTCAACCAGACGCCCTCCGCCTTCCGCCAACTCGTGCAACTCGAAGAGATGGATCAGTCCGGCCGGCGGAAGGATCTGTCTCTCCGCTGGGTGATCTTCGGCGGCGAGGCGCTGGAGCTGTCCGCGCTCGCGCCCTGGTTCGCTCGGCATGGCGACGAACAGCCACGATTGATCAACATGTATGGCATCTCCGAGACGACGGTCCACGTCACTTACCGACCGATCACGAAAGCGGATCTGACCAGCCCAGGCAATGCACCGGTCGGCGGGCCGATCCCCGATCTCCAGGTCCATCTCCTCGGACCGCAGGGCGAGCTGGTGCCGGTCGGGGTGCCGGGCGAGATCAACGTCGGCGGCGCCGGTGTGGCGCGCGGCTATCTCAACCGGCCGGAATTGACCGCGACGCGTTTCGTTCCTGACCCATTCGCCAATCTGGAAGGAGCACGTCTCTACCGCAGCGGCGATCTGGCGCGGCGGCGGCCGGACGGCGATCTCGAATATCTCGGCCGGATCGATCACCAGGTGAAGATCCGCGGCTTCCGCATCGAGCTGGGCGAGATCGAAGCCGCCCTGCTGCTGCACCCGCAGGTGCTCGAAGCGGTGGTCCTGGCAAGGCAGGATGGCGGCGGCGATCGCAGGTTGGTTGCGTATCTCACCGGCGGCGTCGATCCGGGCGATCTGCGGGCGCATCTGCGCGAAGGGCTGCCGGAGTACATGGTGCCGTCGGCGTTCGTGGTCCTGGAGCGCATGCCACTCACCCCTACCGGCAAGATCGACCGCCGCGCCTTGCCGGCGCCGGAAGAGGTCAAAACGGAAGGCGAGTCCGGCGAAGCCGCCTTTGCCGCGCCGCGCACGCGCACCGAGAAGCGTCTCGCCGAGGCCTGGCGCGAGGTGCTGCGCCTCGAGCGGGTGGGCGTCAACGACAACTTCTTCGATCTCGGCGGCCACTCGCTGCTCGTCACCCAGCTCGCCTCGCGCATCCGCGCCGGCTTTGGCATCGAGCTGCCGATGGCGGCCGTGTTCGAGTCGCCGACCCTGGCCGCGCTCGCCGCGAAGATCGAGCCGCTGCTTCCGGAAGGCGCCGACGAGGAGCCTGCCGAGCAGATTCCGGTCGTGCCGCGTGACAAGCCCGGTCAGCCCGGTCAGCCATTCCCGCTGTCGTTCTCCCAGGAGCGCCTCTGGTTCCTCGATCAGTTCCAGCCCGGCAGCCCGCTCTACAACGTGCCGATGTCGCTCCGCCTGCGCGGCCGGCTCAACGTCGACGCCCTGCTGCAAACCTTCCAGGAGATCATCCGCCGCCACGAGGTGCTGCGCACGATCTTCAGCGCCCTCGACGGCGAGCCGGTGCAGATCGTCCTGCCCGCCGTGCCGCTCGACATGCCGCTGGTCGATCTGACGACGCCTGGAGCAGATCAAACACCGGCCGAGCAGCGCGAGGCCCGGCTCGCGGAGCTGGCGGAGACGGAGGCGCAGCAGCCGTTCGACCTCGCGCATCCGCCGCTCCTGCGGGTGCAGCTCATCAAGCTCGACACGGACGATCACGCTCTCCTCGCCACCATCCATCACATCGTCAGCGACGGCTGGTCGATGGGCATCCTCATCCGCGAGGTCGTGGCTCTTTACTCCGCGTTCTGTGAAAACCGCCCGTCTCCGCTGGCAGAGCTGCCGGTGCAGTACGCCGACTTCGCCGTCTGGCAGCGCGGCCGGCTGCACGGCGAGGCGCTCGACGCCGAGCTGGCCTTCTGGCGCGACCAGCTCTCCGGAGCGCCGCAGGCGATCGATCTGCCGGCGGACCATACCCGTCCGCCGCTCCAGGGCTCGGCCGGCGGCCACCTCCGCTTCACCCTGCCGCGCCAACTCGTCGACCAGGTGCGCTCGCTCGCCCGCGGCGAGAGCGCCACGCTCTTCATGGCGCTCCTTGCGGCTTTCCAGATGCAGCTCCACCGCTACACCGGTCTGACCGACTTCCTGCTCGGCTCGCCGGTCGCCAACCGCGGCCGCCGCGAGGTGGAAGACCTGATCGGCTTCTTCGTCAACACCCTCGTGCTGCGCGCCCACCTCTCCGGCGACCAGCCGCTGCCTGCCCTGCTCGCCCAGGTGAAGGAGACCACCCTCGCCGCCTTCGCACGCCAGGATCTGCCGTTCGAGAAGCTCGTGCAGCTCGCCGACGTTTCGCGCGACACCAGCCGGTCGCCGCTGTTCCAGGTCCTCTTCGTCCTCCAGAACGCGCCGGTGGAGAAGCTGGAGCTGCCCGGCCTGACGCTGGAGGTCCTGGAGCCCGAGAGCGGCACCGCGAAGTTCGATCTGACGCTCTCCATGGCCGAGACGCCCGAGGGGCTGCACGGCTTCCTGGAGTACGCGACCGACCTCTTCGAAGAGACCACGGCCACGCGCATTCTCGGCCACTTCCGCACCCTGCTCGAAGACATGGTCACCGACCCGCGCCGCCGCGTCTCCGAGCTGTCGTTCCTCAGCTTCGAGGAGAGGCGCCAGCTCCTCACCGCCTGGAACGACACGCGGGCCGACATCCCGGCGCAACCGTTCCACCGTCTGTTCGAGCGCCAGGCTGCCGCGACGCCGGAAGCCCCGGCACTCGCGAGCAACGGCTCCGTCCTCACCTATGCCGCGCTCAACCGCCGGGCCAACCAGCTCGCCCGCCACCTGCGCACCCTCGGCGTCGGTCCGGACGTCCGCGTCGGCATCGCCCTGGAGCGCTCGGCTGGTCTCGTGGCTTCGCTCCTCGCTACGCTCAAGAGCGGCGGCGCCTATGTGCCGCTCGATCCGTCGCATCCGCGCGAGCGGCTGGCGATGATCCTCGACGACGCGAGCCCGGCCGTGCTGTTGACCGATGAGACGCTTCGCGCCGAGCTGCCGGTGCCTGCGGGCTGCCGCGTGGTGACTCTCGACGGCGCGTGGGACGACGGCGGCCTGCTCGCCGCTGAGAGTGGGGAGGATTTCCCCGGTTTCGACTCCTTGGAGAGCCTCGCCTACGTGATCTTCACCTCCGGCTCGACCGGCCGGCCGAAGGGCGTGCAGATCCCGCACGGCCCGCTGGTCAACTTCCTCGCCTCGATGAGCCAGGCGCCGGGGCTCACCGCCGCCGACGTGCTGGTGGCGGTGACCACCATCTCCTTCGACATCGCCGGCCTGGAGATCTATCTGCCGCTCCTCGTTGGCGCCCGCGTCGAGCTGGCGAGCCGGGACGAGGCGTCGGACGGCGCACTCCTCGCGGACCGTCTGGCGAGCTCGGGGGCCACCGCCCTCCAGGCCACGCCGGCCGGCTGGCGCATGCTGCTCGACACCGGCTGGACGGGAGATCCGAAGCTGAAAGCCCTCTGCGGCGGCGAAGCCCTGACGCCGGACCTCGCCGCGCGCCTGCTCCCCAAAGTCGGCGCGCTGTGGAACGTCTACGGCCCGACGGAGACGACCATCTGGTCCGCCGCCGGCCGGGTGACGAGCGTGGAGAACGCCATCGCCGCGGTGCCGGTCGGCCCGGCCATCGCCAACACCACCCTGCACGTGCTCGACGCATACTTCGAGCCCGCGCCGGTCGGAGTCGTCGGCGAGCTGTACATCGGCGGCTCGGGCCTCGCCCGCGGCTACCTCGGCCAGTCGGGCCTCACCGCCGAGCGTTTCCTGCCCGATCCCTTCGCCGCCAGATTCGCCGGCGGCTCGCGCCTCTACAACACCGGCGATCTGGCGCGGCGCCGCGCCGACGGCTTCATCGACTTCCTCGGCCGCGCCGATCATCAGGTGAAGATCCGCGGCTTCCGCATCGAGCCGGACGAAGTCGCCGCCGTCCTCGCCAAGCACCCCGCGGTGCGCCAGACCGTGGTCACCGCCCGGCCGTCCGCCGCCGGCGACCTGCGTCTCGTGGCCTATCTCGTCGTTGGCCTCGTGGCGGGGGACCAGCCGCTGGTCATCGACGACCTCCGCGCCTACCTCGCCGACCGCCTCCCGGCCTACATGGTGCCCACCGACTTCGTCGCGCTGGACGCCCTGCCGCTCAACCCCTCCGGCAAAGTCGACCGCCGCGCCCTGCCGGCGCCGGAAACCACCGAAATCCTCGCCCAGGAGTACGCGCCGCCCGAGACGCCGACCGAGGAGCTCCTCGTCGAGATCTGGGAGCACGTCCTGCGGCGCACGAAGATCGGCATCCACGACAACTTCTTCGCGCTGGGAGGGCACTCCCTGCTCACGCCGCAGATCGTCTCGCGGATCGAGCACACCTTCCAGGTCCACCTCACCCTGCGCGCCTTCTTCGAAGCGCCCACGGTCAGCAAGATGGCGACCCAGATCGACCTCCTCATCCTCCAGGAGATCGAGGCGATGAGCGATGAGGAGGCGGAGATGATGGGGGCCGAGGTGTAGGACCTGCCCATCAGTCTCCGAGGCGGCTGCGGCCGATAGTTTTGCAGATTCCTCTTCAAGGAGACCGCTTCCGGTGTATCATTCTGCCAATCGTTGTTGCTAAACACTAGGTCGAGCGCGTCAGCTTGCAGGCCTTCGGCTCTGTTCCTGGGGAAAGGCGCCCGTGGTTTCAACCAAAAAATCGACATTGGCTGATGACCCCTCCGAGGACACTCTGTTTCCTTCAGCCGATGAAGAGGACGCTCTCGCCAAGGCGTTTCTGCTGCTCAAGAAGGCCACCGGCAACGATCTCGACTCCTACAAGCGCCCCACGCTCCTGCGCCGCATCCGGCGGCGCATGATGCTCGCCGGTGTCGAGCGGATCGAGGAGTACGTCCGCCGGCTCGAAAGCGACCCCGCCGAAGTGCAGGATCTCTATCAGGACCTCCTGATCGGCGTGACCTCGTTCTTCCGCGACCCGGCGGCGATCGAGGCCCTGGTGCGGGACATCTTTCCGAAGCTGCTCAAGGGCCGCCCGGCGGAGGCTTCACTCCGTATCTGGGTGCCCGGCTGCTCGACCGGAGAAGAGGTGTACACCCTGGCCATCAGCCTGCTGGAGTCTCTGGACGGCACGGCAGCCCACCCCGCCATCCAGATTTTCGGCACCGACGTCAGCGAGGCCGCGGTGACCATGGCGCGCGCCGGACTCTATCCAGAGAAGATCGCCGCCTACGTCTCCAGGGGGCGGCTGGAATGCTTCTTCACCCGCGTCGACGGCAAGTTTCAGATCACCAAGGCCGTCCGTGCCCTCTGTATCTTCGCCCGCCACGACCTGGTACAGGACCCTCCTTTCTCCCGCCTCGATCTGATCAGTTGCCGCAACGTGCTCATCTATCTCAAGCCCCAGGCGCAGAAGAGGGTGATCGCCGGCTTCCACTACGCGCTGAAGCCGACGGGCTACCTCCTGCTGGGACAATCGGAGAGCCCGTCCTCGGCCCTGGAGCGCTTCCAGGCGGTCGACCTGGAGCACAAGATCTATGTTCCGGACGCGGCCCGGAGCCGTTTCGCCTACATCTCGGGTCCGGTCGTTGCCCTCCCCGAAGGGTTGGGGTTCGGCATCCCGCCGGGCGTGGCCGCTCTGGACGGCGCCACGCGAGCCATCGTGCAGAGAGAGGCCGACCGGGTCCTCCTCACCCGCTACAGCCCGGCGGGGGTGGTGGTTGACGAGAGCCTGGAGATCCTGCAGTTCCGGGGGGACACCCGGCCTTATCTCGAACCGGCCCAGGGCCCGGCGAGCCTCAGCCTGCTGCGCATGGCCAGGAAGGGGCTCCTGGCCGGCCTGCGGCAGGCGATCCAGGAGGCGAAGATCTCGCGCCTGCGCGTGCACAGACCGGGTTTGAAGGTTCCGGACGGACAGGGCTTCCGCGGCGTGGACATCGAGGTCATTCCGCTCCAGGTGCCCTCAGCCCAGCAGAATTGTTTCCTCATTCTCTTCGACGGCTCGGTCTCCGCGACCCCCTTGGTGAAAGAGCGGAATGTCGATCTCGGCCCGGCCGACCGCGTGCTCGCGGAGGAGCTGGCCGCGACCCGCGAGTATCTGCAAACCATCATCGACGACCAGGCGGCCTCGAACCAGGATCTCCTGACCGCGCACGAGGAAACCCTCTCGGGCAACGAAGAGCTGCAGAGCCTGAACGAAGAGCTGGAGACCGCCAAGGAGGAGCTCCTGTCCGGCAACGAGGAGCTGGCCACCTTCATCGAGGAGCTGCGGCAGCGCAACGAGGAGCTGAACCATCTCAGCGACGACCTGCTCAACCTGCTCGGCAGTCTCCATGTTCCGGTCATCCTGCTGGGTCCGGATCTGCGCCTGCGCCGGTTCACCCCGGGGGCCGCGAAGCTGTTCAACCTCCTCCCCAGCGACCAGTACCGGCTCCTGAGCGATCTGCGGTCGAGCTTCGACCTGCCGGATCTTGGCGAAGTCATCCAGCGGTCGATTTCGACCGCCACCGCCGTTGAGCGCGAGGTGCAGGACAGCGCCGGATGCTGGTATTCCCTGCGCATTCACCCCTACAAGACCGGCAGCAACAAGATCGACGGTGCGGTGATGGTTCTCGTGGACATCGACGGTCTGAAGCGCAACGCGGGGGAGCTGGCGAAAGCCCGCGACTTCGCGGACTCGATCGTCCAGACGGTCCGTGAGCCGCTCCTGGTGTTGAACGACGACCTGCGGGTGGAGCAGGCGAACTGCGCCTTCTACGATTTTTTCCAGGTCTGGCCCGAGGAGACGGTCGGCCGCAAGCTGGACAGCCTGGGCGGTGGTGAATGGAGCTCCCCGGGGTTGCAGGAGCTCCTGGAGAGGGTCCTCCTCGACGGCATCGAGATCAATGGTTTCGAGGTGGAGAGCGACTTTCCCGGGATCGGCCCGCGGGCGTTGATGCTCAACGCCCGGCGGGTGCGGCAGTCCGAGGACGAGCCGGCGAAAGCTCTGCTCGCGATGTACGACTGGACGGAGCTCAAACGGGTCGAAGAGGAACGCGCCGACCTGCTCGCCCGCGAGCAGGCACTGGCCCGCGAGGCGGAGCGGGCGAGTCAGCTCAAGGACGATTTCGTCGCCACTGTTTCGCACGAGCTCCGCGGTCCGCTCAACGCCATGACCGGCTGGATGTATGTGCTGGGCCAGAACACCGGGAACGCCGAGATCACCAAGCGCGGGCTGGCGGCGATCAACCGCAACGTCCAGGCGCAGGCGAAGCTGGTCGGCGACCTTCTCGACACCGCGCGGATCACGACCGGGAAGCTCCGCCTCTCGGTCCATATGATCAGCCTGCAATCGGTCGTCGAAGCGGCGATCCAGACGGTGAGCGCGACGGCCGATGCCAAAGGGATCGCCATCCGGCTCGAGTGCGCCGGCACCGTGACGCAGATCCTGGGCGACGCGGACCGCATGCAGCAGATCGTCTGGAACCTGCTGTCGAACGCTGTCAAGTTCACCCCCGCCGGAGGCCGCATCGACGTCCGGCTGGAGCGGACCCGGAGCTCCGTGCAGCTCCAGGTGCGCGACACCGGCAAGGGCATCAGCGAGGAGTTCCTGCCGTACGTCTTCGAGCGTTTCCGCCAGGCGGAAGGCTCGCCGACCCGGGAACAGTTGGGCCTCGGCCTCGGCCTCGCGATCGTGCGCGATCTCACTGAGCTCCAGGGCGGAACGGCGCAGGTCGAGAGCGCCGGCATCGATCAGGGAGCGACGTTCACCGTCGCCTTTCCGGTCCCACCGCTCCTCGTCAAGCCGCCGGGAGCGGAGATGATGGATCCGCCCGCCGTGGACGGCCGGCTGGCGCTCCAGGGTCTGCGCCTTCTCGTCGTGGAAGACGAAGAGAGCAGCCGGGAGATGCTCGCCGAGCTGCTCGCGCAACTGGGAGCGGATGTGATCGCCGCCTCCTCGGCCGCGGAGGCGTTCGCCGCGCTCGAAGCCATGATCCCGGACGTGCTGATCAGCGACATCGGAATGCCGGGCGAAAGCGGCTACGACCTGCTGCGCAAGGTCCGCTCGCTCCCGCCGGACCGCGGCGGCCTCGTCCCGGCCATCGCGTTCACCGCCTACACCAGCGAGCAGGATCGCCTGGAAGCCCTCGCCGCCGGCTTCCAGATGCACCACACCAAGCCCGCCGACCCGGCCCGGCTGGTCGCCGCCATCGCCATGCTCGGCCGCCGCTCCACGGTGATGTAGACCGCTACACCTCCTCTCCCGCTGTGCCGGCCAGCGGGAGAGTCAAGCGCGAGATCTTGATCAGATCGGCGACATGGATCTCCAGGCTCCGCAGGACCTCGTAGGATTGGCCCGCGAGCTGACGCAGGGTCGAGATGTCCGCCTTGTGCAGGATCCTGGCTGTCCTCACGGTCAGCCCCCGATCGGTCCAATAGGAATACCGGGACTTGATCCGCATCTTGAGCGCCTGCTCGATCTGCTTGAGGAGGCGTGGGCCCATTCCCGGCAGCGTCAGGAACGGTTCTCGTTCCATCGCCTTGAGCTGCTCCAGCGTTTCGATCTTGTGCCGCGTCAGGATCTGCGCCGCAGGATTCGGGAGCCCCAGATCCTCCCAATAGCCGGTGATTGACTTGAGCGGCCGGCCGAGCGCGGTTGCCAGTTTTTCCAGCGTCTCGTCACCCACGGACCAGAGGGCGAGCAGATCTTCCCGGGTGAGCGGAGCGATCTGTTCAAGCGTGAGGTAACCCGCTTTGCAGAGCGCGGTCGCGGTCCGCGGCCTGATGCCGAGGTCGAGCCAGATCGTGGCTGCCGGGTTCTTCCGGCGAAAACTGTCAAATGTCTGGAGCTTGGGTGCCGGTCTCTTCGGACGCTTCCTCACAGGGCGGGTCTCCTTTCGACGCTTGCGACGAACGGGCACTTGGGGCACGGCGTCCGGAGCGACCGGCTCGCCGATCTGCCGGCGCAGAGCGAGAGCCTCGTCTGCGAGGGCCTGATAGCCGGCGCGATGACGGCGGGGAGCCGTGGAGGCGTGTTGCCCGAGCCTGTCCAGGTCCTTGAGCAGGAAACCCAGCATGACCCTCTGGCTGTCGCGGTCCCGGGTCCGCCGGATCAGTCCGATCCCTCTCTCGATCTCGTCGAGCCTTTGACGAAATGCAATGTCGTCGATCAACGCTCCACCCCTTGTGCCTTGTCCCGAGAATGGCAAAGGGGCAGACTGCGGAAGGGGGAACTTTTTGCGACTTGGGTAGAAGCGTAACGGCCCAATGTCATCAACCTCCGGAAAGGCAGCTCGACCTATGCGTGCAGTGCTCTATGTCGTCCGGTTCTTCGCGGGGTTCCTTGGCGCCAGCGCCGACGCGACGGGGGTGTGGGACCCGCTTGGAAGCCCTGATGCGACAGGGATGGCGGACCCTAACGGCTGAGCCTTCTCGAAGCACCTTATATAGAGGGGAGGAGGAAGGAGTTCCCTTTTCCCCTCTATAGTTGCGATATGATGCGACAAAGGAGAGCTTGAGAGATGGAAATGCATATCTCCAGGGATGAGTTGCTGCGCACCTTTTCTTTCACCGCGGAGGCTTCTGAGATCCGGGATGCCGTGGCACACATCGCTTCCTGCCCGCGCTGCCTGGATCGTGCCGCTGATGTCGTCGCGGCCCTGAGGCAGACAGGAGACTTGGCGCCCACGGGGCGAGGCCGCCCGCCGGAGGACCGATACCAGGACGGTCGAGCTGCGCTGATCGCTCTAATGGAGGTGAGAGAGCAAAAGCGGATGGGGTTGTATCGCGCCAAAGCCTGGTGGGATGAGCTCAAAGAGTTGAGCCCAAGAGAACAAGCCGGTCGAGTCAAGGCAACTGCGGCGATCCAGAAGAGAGAGGTTTTTGAAACAATCATCCGCGAGGCGAATCGGCTGTGCGGGAGAGATCCGTTCGCTGCCGAGCATCTGGCCAAGTCGGCTCATCTTCTGGTCGATCATCTACCGGGTCTGGAGTTTTCGGACCGCGTGAAAGACGGTCTTCGCCTTTCCGCCATGACTGTTATTGCGAACGGCCGCCGGCTGGCAGGCAATTGGTCAGGAGCAGGCTCTGCGATTTCCGAGGCAAAGCGTTACCTCCGAAAAGGGAAGGTAAGCCAGACAGAGCAGGCGTACCTGCTGTCGATACAAGCTTCGCTGCTTTGCGATTTGGGGCAGCTTGAGGAGTCAATCTCACTCGTGAGCCAGGCTACTGAGCTCTACCAGGCCGCGGGCGATCTGAAGGGTATTGCAACGATGAAGATCCAGGCTGCGGATGCCCTTTTCGGGGCAGACAGGGCAGGCGAGGCGCTCATGACTGCCGAGGACGCCTTGGCCCTGCTGACGCACAGAGATGTCCGTTTAGAGCTGTTGGCTAGGATCGTCATCACGGAGAGCTTGATCGTCCTCGGCAGACTCTCGGAAGCGATGAGCAACCATGAAGCCGCCGAGCATCTTTTCGAAATGGGTGGCGACGTGACCTATTTCAAGGGCGAGTATCTGGAAGCCAAAATCCTCGACGCACGCGGCCATGCTCGCGAATCCGAGAAGCGTTTCAGGAGTGCGATCGACGGATTCACGGAGGCGGAGGTCTACAAGCCCGGCTTGATCGCCAGGTTCGCCTTTTTCGAGTCACTCTTCAAGCGATCTGCTTTCGGCAAATGCGCCCGCCTGTGTGAAGAGACGATCGAGCTGCTTGAGCGGCCGGACACGGCTCACTTTCAGATGCCCCAGGTCTGGAAAGATCTGCTGGCCGCCGTCCAGGCCGAGATCCTGAAGGAGTACCACTTGGCGGAGATGAGGCGCTACCTGGCCCGTCATTGGGCGGTGCCGGCCGCGAAGGTGCCGGTTTTTGCTTTAGCCGTGGGTGTATGATGGCCCTTGGAGTACCCCCCTGGCACATGGCCCCTGGCCGGTTTGTTGGCGAAACCCCCCTGCTCGGCCCTGAGAAGAGAGCGGCGCGACGATGGCGGTTCCTGCGAAAAGCAGAAAGAAAGCGGTTCCCAAGCGCATAAGGGCAGAGGCCGAATCCATCCCGCAGAGCCCCTTCTTCGTGGTCGGCGTCGGCGCCTCCGCCGGCGGCATCGATGCCTTCAAACAGTTGCTGCAGAGCCTGCCGGCGGACACCGGCGCGGCGTTCGTGCTCGTGCAACACCTCGATCCGGCGCACCAGAGCGTCCTCCCCTCGCTCCTCGCGTCCGTCACACCGATGCCGGTCGATGAGGCTCGCGATGGTGCTCCCGTTGAGCCTGACCACGTCTACGTCATTCCGGCCTCCATGGACCTGGAGATCGAGGGGGGCCTTCTCAGGCTTCTGCCGCGCTCGCGGGCGCGGGGCGCTCATCACATGCCCATCGACGGCTTTTTCCGTTCCCTGGCTGCCGTTCAGGGCACGAAAGCCATCGGGGTGATCCTGTCCGGGACGGCTTCCGACGGGACCGAGGGGCTCGGAGACATCAAGGCGGCCGGCGGCATCTGCTTTGCGCAGGAGCCAAGCAGCGCCAGGTACGACGGCATGCCGCGCAGCGCCATCGCGGCCGGCCGCGTCGACTTCGTCTTCTCCCCCGGCGAGATCGCCGGGGCGATCGCCCGGCTCGTCGTCGGCCTTCCTCTCCTGCAATCCTCCACCGGCGGCAGGGGGGACGGTCCTCTTTGGCCGGTCGGCGAAGAGGACGCGCTCGCGAAGACCTTTCTCCTCCTCCGGAAAGTCAGTGGCAACGACCTCAGCGCCTACAAGAGGCCGACGCTCCTGCGCCGCATCCGGCGGCGCATGGCGCTCGTCAACATCGAGCGGATCCAGGAGTACGCAAGCCACCTCGAAAATCATCCCGCCGAGGTTCAGAGCCTGTACCAGGACCTCCTGATCGGCGTGACCTCGTTCTTCCGCGATCTCCCGGCGGTCGAGGCGTTGGCGCGGGACATCTTTCCGAAGCTGATCGAGGATCGGCCCGCGGAGGCCTCGATCCGGATCTGGGTACCGGGCTGCTCGACCGGTGAAGAGGTGTACACCCTGGCCATCTGTCTGCTGGAGCTCCTGGGAGGCACGGCCACCAATCCGTCCGTCCAGATCTTCGGGACCGACGTCAGCGAGGCCGCCGTGGCCAAGGCGCGGACCGGAATCTATTCGGAGAAGATCACCGCCGACGTCTCGCCCGACCGCCTGGCGCGCTTTTTCAACCGCGTCGACGGCAAATTCCAGATCAGCAAGACGGTCCGCGCCCTGTGTATCTTCGCCCGCCACGACCTGATCCAGGATCCCCCTTTCTCCCGCCTCGACCTGATCAGTTGCCGCAATGTGCTCATCTATCTCAGGCCCGAGGCGCAGAAGAAGGTGATGGCCGGTTTTCATTACGCCCTGCAACCGACGGGCTATCTCATCCTGGGAAAATCGGAGAGCCCGGTCGCGGCCCCGGACCGCTTCCAGGCGGTCGACCGGGAGAACAAGATCTATGCCCCCGAGCCGAATGGGAGCCGGTCCGGCTATGTTGCGGGTCCGGCCGCGCTTCCCCGGGAGGAGTCCCGGTTCGGCATCCGGCCGGGCGTGGTGGTCCAGGACGCCGGAGCGCGGGCCATCGTGCAGAGAGAGGCCGACCGTGTCCTCCTCAGCCGCTACAGTCCGGCGGGCGTGCTGATCGATGAAAGCCTGGAGATCCTGCAGTTCCGGGGAGATACCCAGCCGTATCTCGAGCATGCCCAGGGTCAGGCGAGCCTCAGCCTGCTCCGCATGGCCAGAAAGGGGCTCCTGGCCGGTCTGAGCCAGGCCGTCCAGGAGGCCAAGGACTCGCGCAAGCCGGTCCACAAGCGGGGCCTGAAGCTGCGGGACGGAGAGGACTTCCGCAGCGTGGACATCGAGATCATTCCGATCCAGGCCCCTGCGATGCACCAGCGCAGTTTCATCGTCCTCTTCGGAGGCTCCACCCCGGCGGAGCCCAAGGGGAAGGCGGCGGTTGGAGAAGACGGCGGCGATGGTAGTGTCGGTGGCGACTATGCAATTATCGCGCAGGAGCTGGCCGCGACCCGCGAGTATCTGCAGTGCGTCATCGACGACCAGGTGGCCTCCAACCAGGAGCTTCAGGCCGCACACGAGGAGGCGCTCTCGGGCAACGAGGAGCTGCAGAGTCTGAACGAAGAGCTGGAGACCGCGAAGGAGGAGCTCCAGTCGGGCAACGAAGAGCTGACCACACTCAACGAGGAGCTGCGGCATCGCAACGACGAGCTCGTCCATCTCAGCGACGACCTGGTCAACCTGCTCGGCAGCCTGCACGTTCCGGTCATCCTGCTGGGACCGGACCTGCGCCTGCACCGGTTCACTCCGGGAGCCGCGAAGCTGTTCAACCTCCTTCCCACCGACCAGAACCGGCTGCTGACCGATCTGCGGTCGAGCTTCGACCTGCCGGACCTCGGGGCCTTGATCCAGGAGTCGATCACGACCGTCCGCGCCGTCGAGCGCGAGGTGCAGGACCGCTCCGGGTGCTGGTATTCGCTGCGCATCCATCCCTACAAGACCAGCGGCAACAAGATCGACGGCGCGGTGATGGTCCTGGTGGACATTCACGACCTGAAAGTCAGCGCCGGGGAGCTTGCGAAGTCCCGTGACTTCTCGGACGCCGTCATCCAGACGGTCCGCGAGCCGTTCCTGATTTTGAGCGAAGACCTGCGGGTGGAGCAGGCAAACCGCGCTTTCTATAATCTTTTCCAGGTCACGGCCGAGGAGACGGAAGGCATGCGCCTGGACAGCGTGGGGGACGGTGACTGGAACGTGCCTGCGCTGCGCGCGCTCCTCGATAGCGTCCTCCTGGAGAGCGCCGAGATCGACGGTTTCGAAGTGGAGAAAGACTTTTCCAAGATCGGCCGGCGCACGATGGCGCTCAGCTCCCGGCGGGTCCGGCAGGCCGGGGGCGAGCCGGCGAAGATCCTGCTCGCGATGGACGACCGGACGGAGCTCAAGCGGGTGGAGGAGGAGCGCGCCGGCCTGCTCGCTCGCGAGCAGGCGTTGACCCGCGAAGCGGAACGGGCGAGCCGGCTCAAGGACGAGTTCGTGGCCACCGTCTCGCACGAGCTGCGCGGCCCGCTGAGCGCCATGACCGGCTGGATGTATGTGCTGGACAAGAACCCGGGAAACATGGAGATTGCCGCGCGCGGCCTGGCGGCGATCCAGCGCAACGTCCTGGCCCAGGTCAGGCTGGTCGACGACCTTCTCGACGTTTCGCGGATCATGACCGGCAAGCTCCACCTTGCGGTCCACATGATCAGCCTGAAAACGGTCGTCGAGGCGGCCATCCAGACGGTGAGCGCGGCGGCCTTGGCCAAGGGAATCACCGTTCATCTCAAGTGCGCCGGCACCGTGACGCAGGTCCTCGGGGACGCGGACCGCATGCAACAGATCGCATGGAACCTGCTGTCGAACGCGGTCAAATTCACCCCCTCCGGAGGTCGCGTCGACGTCCGGATCGCGCGGACCCGGACGTCCGTGCAGCTCCGGGTGCGCGACACGGGCAAAGGCATCGACGCGGAATTCCAGCCCCACGTCTTCGAACGTTTCCGCCAGGCGGAAGGCTCGCCGGTCCGCGATCAGTTGGGGCTCGGCCTCGGCCTGGCCATCGTGCGCGAGCTCGTCGAGCTTCAAGGGGGAACGGTGAAGGTGGAGAGCGCCGGCAAGGATCAGGGAACGATGTTCACCGTCGCCTTTCCGGTCCCGCCGCTCCTTGTCGAGCCGGATGCGGAAGCCTCCGAGGGGGCGCTTGTTTCCAGCCGGCCGGAGCTTCAGGGGCTGCGCCTCCTCCTCGTGGAGGACGAAGACAGCAGCCGCGAGATGCTGGCGACGCTGCTCGCGCAACTGGGGGCGGAGGTGACCGCCACCGCATCAGCGGCCGAGGCCTTCGCCGAGCTCGAAAAGGCCATCCCGGACGTGTTGATCAGCGACATCGGAATGCCGGGCGAAAGTGGCTACGACCTGCTGCGCAAAGTCCGCTTGCTCCCGCCGGCCAACGGCGGCCTGGTCCCGGCGATCGCATTCACCGCCTACTCGTCCGAGCAGGACCGCCTGGATGCCCTCGCCGCGGGCTTTCAGATGCACCACACCAAGCCCGCCGATCCTGTCCGCCTGGTCGCCGCCATCTCCCTGCTCGGCCGGCGGGCCGCGGCGGTGTGAGGCGGGAGCGATTTCCGCTCGGCCGGCGGTCGCGTGAAGCTCGGGATCAAGAGGCCGGTCCGGATGATTCGTCAGAGTCCCGGGGGCCAATCAACAATCTGGCCGCTGGGGTCGATCCGCACGAAAAGATAGCCGCCTGGCCGCTTGGGCCGATAGGTGTAGCTCACGGTGACGCCGCCGGGATAGGTGATCGGGCTCCGGTTGAAGGCACCACACCTATTTGTCATAGTAATCGTGAACTTCCTCGCCGTTGGCCTTTCTTCCCGTTCTTCGAATTAACTTGCCATCTCGATATTGGTACGAGTCAGTCCAAGCGATTTTTCCATCGAGGTACTTTGTGATGCGCGCGAGTCGCCCCTCTTCGTCGTAATATGCCTCGATATAGGCTCGACGCTTCGTGGCTTCAGAAAAGGAGATCGGCTTCCCAGGCCTGCGAGGTAGGCTGTAACCGTACCAAGTGGCAAAGTAATATGGCCCTCCTGAGGTGTGGCGCTCACCTCTACAGCCTGGCTGACTGGGTCGGTATACCAGATAGTAGATGTAGTCGCATCCGTCCCGCTTCACTCTGATCTTCGATCTCTCGGTGAGATGTGGATCGCCTCCTCTGCGCCTTAACTCGTCCCGCACAATATTGTTCAATGTTCGGAGCTTAAGTACAGGCAAGGCGCAGCCCGCTTCCCTTAAGGGAGCAGTGCAAGCCCCAAGCCAGAAGGAAGCTAAGAGCAGGCCAATCGTCTTCAATGCCGGTTATCCTTTCAACGTTCCGTAGGGCGTGCGGGCTTCAGCTAGATCGACTTCTTGAAGGCGTTTGATAATGGCCTCATGTAGGTCCTCGCTTCCCTTGGGTAGGAGAAAGACCATCTGGCCATCATGAAACTCCACACGAAACGGCAGACCTGATATCTTCATTTCGTGCCAGAACCGGGAAGCAGGACCGAGTCCCTTCCACCAGATGAGATACCACCGGAAGCAGCGATCTCGGATCGTGTGCACAACTGTGAGCAGTAGCGGCCAATCGGCCGCCGCGAAGACCACGGCACCATCGGTAGCTATATCGAAAGCTAGAGCTGTTTTCCGTAGCTCAGCGATGAACTGCTCCTGGAGCTCTTCGTCGTCGAATCTCAAGCTTTGCGTTGGCACTTCATCAAGCCGGGTCAGTGGAGGCATCGCTGCGGGAAAACCCTCGACCTGAGCTCCCTGCCGTTCACGGCGTCTCACTGAGCATTGCACCAGCTCTTCCAGGGCGCTGTCGAATTCAAAAAAGGAGGCCAACTCAAGCTCTAAACCACAAGAAAACCGGGCGCCGTCATTCTCACTGGCGGCACCGTACCGGACGCCCCTCCGATAGGAGTCAATGTCCTGGAAGTAAACTTGACCAACGTCACCTGGCTCCAGATCTCTGCCGATGAAGACAAGCGCTTCCATCGTTGGAATAAGCAAATCGCGATCAGAGTAATGGACCGAAAAGTAGACAGAGCCCCAGTCTCATAATTTCAGCCGACAACGGCCGGGCTCCGAGAGATGACTCCTTCTCTTCATCACCCATTATGCTCCCCTCGATGAACGATCATGGTTGCCACAATCACCTAAATTGGCACCGGTATAGGTACCGGGACTGGAACCGGGGCCGGACCTCGACCTGGATAAGGCGGAGAACCTACAGGCGGGTGATCGGCCATCCATTTAAGAATCTCATATATGGTGTCGCCGAGATCTTTGAGGCATCTCCGGAAGAATTCCGGCTCAACGTCGTGGCAGGAGCAACTCATTGGCCCATCCACCCACCTCCAGAGATCAAACCCATCTTTGCTCCTCACCAGCCCCCACCTGCTGAAAGACCCGTCGTGGCACTTAACCCCAATCCGAACTGCGCTCCCTCGAAGAGGCCTACACAGTACCACTTGCTGCAAATGTGGCAGTTCCTGCCTCTTAGCCCGCTCTTCCGCCCGCGGGCAATTTCCTGCCACCAATGCAGGCCCTGGGTGTCTCTCGAAGTTTCTTGGCCAAGTCAAGATAATAGTCACTGGTTTGGTGATTTTTTAGGTCGCCGGCAATCCTCTCCAGTAGATTCGCATCCTTCGGCAACCCATGATTAAAAACCGCCTCGGCAAGCCTAGAGTTATCTGGGTATTTCTTTAATAATGCCCTCAGAATCGGGAGAGTAGGTGGATCGCGTACGATCCTGAAGAACTCGATAGCTTCCTCCTCAGGGCAATTGACTTGGGTAAGGCATGACCGAAGGAGGTTGCGCGCATGCCGCACTGCCGCAGGGCGTGCTCCTTGAATTCGGATGACAACATCATCTGATTCTACCGTTCCACGCCAGATGGGTTGCGCCCTATCCTCTGCCGGCGGGCCAGACGATGCAAAGACCGCTCTCAGCCGATACATGCCTGGCCCAGGGATTGGCAGCGACAAAAGACTGCTTAGCCCTGGATCATTGATCGGAGGGAGGCGTTCTGTTAGCACATCACCCGGCAACAAAGGAACGAGGAAAAAATGGAAATCCTCCGCGGGGGAGTCGAAATGCGCCGCGTCTAATTCGTACATGCAGCCATCTCGAACCGCAACGATTTGCAGGAACCCTGGCCCGAAATGATTACCTCGTTGTACGTAGAACGAGTCGCCATGACTGACGTTCGCATAGCTCAGCGAGAGCTTGATGCCTTCACCGATCGCGAACGAGGACCTGGCAGCAGAGAGAGAAATCGCAAGCCCGGCCTGCGCAGCTTCGACACCAGAGGCCCAACAGAGCATGACAGACAGAAAGATCATCTTCATTTGAAAGCTCCAGGGTCGATACAGCCAAGATGGCAAACTTTGAAGAACACCGGATCCTCCCGGTCGGCGGTGTCTTTCCTGGCCAGGTGCCCTAGCTCGTGCATGATGGCTGAGCCAAGCCTGCAGGGGTCTGGGGTCTTGAAGCAATCGAAGTCCAGCCATAAATATTGAAACGGTGCCTTCTTCTGAGCTGCTCCGCATGCATGACGGTCTGTCATCGCTTCGCGAAGCTTCTTACCTGCGGCCTGTATGTAAGGCGGCCCGCCTGGCTGTGTCAGCGAATCAAGATCCAGGTGCCGATCGGAAAAATACTCCTTGCAGCACTTTTTATCAGATTTATCGAGCTCATCTCTAATCCTCTCCATGGCCACTTCCGACTGCTTTTCAAAGGCTTCGCCGTTTACAACATATAGTCCCAGCGGATCAGCAAACATCGCGCTATTGTTTTGTGCGTAGCCATATTGGCTTAGCTCTTCCGCCCCAGGCTTGTCTACGCTCGTATACCTGCTTACGCTTGAACTATACCAGCGATTCACGTTGTAATAAACGCTGCCCCCTGCCCCCGCCCACGCCCCATCATCCCACTGCCCCGGGAACCGCAAGAACTCACCCGCCGCCTGAGCCCCATTCCAATCCTTCCCGAACGGCTCGAACCCACCGCCCCAGAGGCTGGTCCCCGCGTTTGTCGTCTCCAGGATCGGCGTTCCCAGATGATCCACGCTCAAGTAGCTCAGCGTAGCCGGTCCGGTCGTTTCGAGAAGCGCCATCGGCCGGCCGGCGAAGTAGAGAACCTTGGTGTCTTTGCTTGTCGTTCCAGTCAGCAGGTTCTTGACCGACCGGCCTTGGAGCGTTCCCTCTGAGCTGTAGACCGACTGGGTGACGACAGGCGAGCAGGCGTTGACGTCCTGCCTCGCTTGCGTCAGGAAGTTGCGGCCGTCGTAGGTCATGTAGGAAGCACTGCGGCCTGTTTCTTCGAGGAGCTGAGTCAGCCGGTTGGCGCCGTCGTAGTGCAGGTCCAACTGGGTGGTTGGGCTCGCCTCCCGGATGTCGTTGCCTGCCGGGTCGTAGATGTAGGCGCGAGTGCCGGCATTGCTGCCGCCGAGGGTCACGCTTCCGAGGCGCGGGTTGTGACTCGTGTAGTTGTAGATGTCGGTGGTCGCGCCGCGAATTTCGGTCAGCCGGTTGCCGATGCGGTCGTAGGTCCAGGACCGGGTGCCCCAGGGGCCGTCGCCTTGCTTCAGGAAGTAGAGGTTGTCGACGTAGGAGTACGTCCGTGGATTCGTGCCGTCGTTGATCTGGGTGATGTTGCCGACGTTGTCCACGGTGTAATTCCAGGTGAGCGCCGTGGTGCCGGTGACGGACGCGGTCTTCGGGAAGTAGCGCGCGTCGAAGAGGTGCTGCTCGGTCAGGCCGTTGGCGAGGACGAGTTGGGTCAATGGACCCGAAGCGAGATATTTGGCGCTGGTCACGACCGGCTGGCTCCCTGCGCCGGTATTGTAGCTCATGGTCGACTGGCGATCGGCGAAGTCGTAGGTGTAGCTCACGGTGACACCGCCGGGATAGGTGACCGGGCTCCGGTTGCCGTTGGCGTCATATTGATAGGTGAGGGCACCATCCTGCGTCACGCGGCCGAAGCGGTCGTAGGCGTAGCCGATCGCAGTGCCGCTCTGGGTGATCGTGCAGAGGCGGCCTTTGCCGAAGGCGCAGGGAGTGTCGTAGGCGTAGGTGACGTCGGGCGTCATGCCGTCGGAGTAGTGGAGGAGCCTTATGCGGTCGAGCTCGTCCGGCGTTCGGGTGGTCGTGATGCCGCGGGCGTCGAGTTGGCTGGTGAGCTGGCCGTGCTCGTTGAAGGCGTATGTGGTGGTTCCAGAAACGGGCGAGACCTGCTGGGTCTGGAGATCGCGGTCCGAGGTCGTGTAGGTGGTGATGTTCCCCTCGGCGTCGGTGACCTGGGAGAGGTGATCCTGTACGTCGTAGAAGTAGTGGGTGTCCGCCGTTCCGGTGGTCCAGGGTTGGCTAACCACGGAAAGTCGGTTGAGATTGTCGTAGGTGTAGGTCTGGGTGGCTGTGTTGGTGGCTCGCGGGTGGTTGGCGTCCCAGGTCTGCTTCAGGTTGTCGTCTTCGTCGTAGCAATATTCGGTGACGCTCTCCGTCGTGCTGCTCTTGCCTTGCGTCATCTTGTCGAGGTGGCAGGTGTAGATGTACTCGGTCTTGCCGTCGGAGACTTCGGTGCCGGCGTCGAGGCGCTTCCGCTCTTCGAGCGTGCGGTTGCCCGCGCCGTCGAGGCTGTAGAGCGTTCTTTCCAGAATCGGGTTCGCCGGATTGCAGTCCGCCTTACGGTCGACTTCTTTCATCCGGCCCGCTTCGTCATAGACGTAGGCGATACCATTGCCGGCCGGGAGTTGGACGCAACGCAGGTCGCGGAAGGGGCCGCAGGTATCGGTTGGAGCTCCGGCCGGGCAGTCGTAGAGATAGGTGGTCACCAGGTCCGGCACACCGGTGGTGCCTTTTCGCGTGACCGTGGTCACCCGGTTCAGGTTGTCGTAGGCGGTGATCGTCTGCACGTTGTTGACATCGGTCACGGTGGTGCGCCGGTTAATGCCGTCGTAGCCGAAGCTTGTCGCTCCGATCAGAGGATCGGTCCGGGTGTCAGGGAGAGAACCGTTGGTGCCTGCGACGTTGTAGGTGAAGGACGTGACGTCCTGTGCTCCATAGCCTGGCGGATCGATCGTCAGTGGCTGGCCCGCGCTGTTGTAGGTCGTCTGCGTCTGAAAGCTGAAGGGCGCTGCCGCTTCGTAGCCCGAGATGGTCCTTGTTTCCATCAGGCTCGTCGTTGCGTTGTAGCCCATCACAGTCTTCCGCGTCTGTCCTGCCGTCGTCGAGGGCTGATCGATCTCTTTCACCAAGCCGGGGAAGTTGGTGTCGTAGATATAGGTCGTCGTGCGCTCCTCGACGGCGCCCTTGGCGTCTGTTCTCGTCTTCAGGCGGCCGTCCGCGTTGTAGGTGTACTCGGTGCGGATCGCCCGGCCGTCGATCATCGCGGTCGGCAGAAACGGGCGTGTGCTGTCCGTGTACTCGAAGCTGGTGTTCGGTGGCAGGCCGCAGGTCGGGCAGTTGCCGGTCATGGAGAGGATCTTGCCTTTGGCGCTCACCGTGTCACGGCCGAGGTTGTAGGTAGTGGTATTAGTGAAGGCGTCGCTGATCACCTGGTTGACGACGGTCTGGGTTGCAGGGGGCGAGCCGGTGTAGCTGAAGCTCTGCTTGTCGACGGCCTTGGGTCCCGTGAACAGAGGATCTCCCCGCCAACTGTCCTTGACACGTCCATCTGTGTAGTAGTCGAAGGCGGCCATCACACGCCCGGTTACGCCGTCGGTTCCGATGAGCCGCACCTGGGTCAGGGCGTCCGCCGGGGCTCCGTTCGCGCCGTAGGTGAATTCCCAGGTGGTCAGGTCCGGGCGTTGGATCAGGTAGAGATGTTCGCCGCTCCAAGTGTAGGTCCAGGTGCGTGCCGGGGCTCCGGTGACGGTGTTCTCAGTGATCGTATGTAGCTTCCCGCCGGTCGAATAATAGGTGTAGTCCTCCGAGCGGCCATCGGGGAAGGTAACCCGGCTGAGTTGGCCGTTGGCGTCGTAGCTTCCGGCCATGGGATGCGAGGAATTCGTGGGCAGGATGGTCTGCGTCCATTGGCCGTCGGAACGGAAAGATTCGATCGAGCCGTCGAGCCCCTTGAGCTGCCAGGTGCTGGTTGGCGTATCGTAGGACAGTTGGCGGTATTCGTCCGATGGTGCATGGGCAGTGTAGAGCCGGAGGCCGGTGCCGGCGGCGAGCCCCGTGAATTCCCGGAAGCTTCCGTAGCCGGTGATCAGCCAGACGTGGCCGACACCCTCGGTCGCGTTGTCGACCACAATCCGTTCGGCGTGATCGTGCGACCAGGAATTGCCAAGCCGGCTCTGCCAGGTGAGCGTTCCCGAGGAGCCGGGAAGGCCCGCGGTGCCCGGCCCGCCCGCGGTGTAGTGCAAGAAGGCTCCGCCGCCGCCAAATTTCGGCGTACAGGAAAGCCGGCCGCTCGCATTGACCCCACACCCGGCGTCCCCACCGCTCCGCACGCAGTAGGGGCAACTCGTTCCGGAGGCTCCGGAGGCTGAGCCGCCTGGCTCGCCGCAGGGGTCGGTTGGCGGCAGCGGGCAACCCAAGGCCAAGCTGAGGCCGATGGCCGGCATGTCGATGACCTTGTCGATCTCGCAACTGCTTCCTGCGCAGACACGGATTTTGACGGATAAATTCGTCGCCTTGGCCTGTGCGCACGACAACCCAACCTGGAGCCAGGTGTCGAGATTGTCGAAGTTGATTTGCCCTCCGAAAGCATCCAAGCCGCAGACGATGTCTTTGGCGCAGCCCGCGCCGGTGCATGGGTACCATTCCACCCAAGGCGTCGGCGAGGAGAAACCATCTCGTTGATCATGCCCTGCACGCCGGGGATGGTCGCGGTGGCGTGGATGTTGACGGAGCAACTGCCGGCGGTCGGGTCGCAAGATGGAGTGGTTTTTTCCACCGCGTACGCGGTGTTCTGTGCTGCGTAACACCGGAACCCCGTGGGCCTCGCCGGGCAATTGTTCGTGGTTGTGACTTGGCCGCTGGCCGACCACCAATAGGTGCCCAAAGAAGTGGTGCCACAGGTGCTCTGAGCCTCGGCGGCTGCGGCGAGAAGCAGCGCCGGCAGAACAACAAGACAACCGATTTCCCGCATCGATCCACCCATGCCCCACCTCACTGGTAGTACCCATTCACGTCGATCACCAGGTGAACCTGGCCCGGCGCTCCCGAGACGACCGCGATGGCGGTGATCGTGCCGGCGCCGTCGCGCGACAGAACGATCTGTGCGTTGTTGGAGATCGTCGATCTCGTCGCCAGATTGAAATTGACGGTCGTGGTGCCCGGGAACGGCGCGTCGCCGGGGAACAGGCTGATGTAGCCGTCGCCGGTCGCGCTCACGGCGGTCACGTTCACGGAGAGCACCTTCGCCGTGCTCGGAATGCCGCAACTGCTCAGCGTGACCACAGGGAAGATCCGCTGCGATCCGGACGCGAGAACAGGGCCTCCCAGCGAGCCGTTCGCACCCCGGGTATCGACCAGGCGGCAGGGGTTGACCGTGTAGAGCTGGCCACCGTCGACCGCGGCGGCTTTCGCTTCGATCACGGCGCCGTCGGCGACTGGTGTGAGGCTTTGCCAGACGGCGAGCAAGCTGCCTCCCTGGCTCAGGGTCACGGCGGGGTGAGTCTGGTCGCCCGCCGTCAAGGTGTTGTTCAGCGGCACCTTCGGGCCGGTCGCCACCTGCCGGTTGTCGAGCTGGATGGCGACAATACTGATGCCGCTGGGGTCGTCTCCTACACTGTCCCAGCTCACTACCCAGTTGCCGACGGCGTCGGTCGCGACCGCGGGATCATGCTGCTGTGTGTCCAGGGTCAGGTCGGTCATGCTGTTGAGCGGCGTCACACCCTGGAAACGGCGTGCCAGGATGCGGCTGACCTGGCCGTTGGCGTCGAGGTTTTCCCAGGCCACGACGTAGTTGCCCGAGGGATCACTGGCGAGGGCAGGATTGCTCTGCGTCCCCGTGGTGGTGGCGTTGACCGGCTGGTCCAAGGTATCGATCGATCCACCCAAAGGACTGAACCTGCGCACGAAGATGCCAACTGAGCTCTCCCAGACCACCGCGAACCCTGCGGCGGGTGCCGCGAGGTACGCGACACGCGGCGAGTGCTGCGCCCCCGCGGTGGCCACATTGACCAGGATCTCGCCGCCGGACCGGCTGGCGTCGTTGTGGTAGGGCTGGGCCACGATATCCCAACCCTGCCCGCCGGTCTGGCTGTCGCTCTGCCAGGTCACGAGGAAGCTCCCGTCCGGCGCCATCGCCACCGCAGGACGCGTCTGATTGCCGACTGTGGTCGTGTTGACCTGGAAGTTGGTGCCATCGCGCGGAGCGCCGGCACTGTCGAAGCGGCGGGCAAAGATCCCGGAGCCGCCGCCGGGATCCTGGTCGCTCTGCCAGACGACGACGAAGCTCCCGGCGGCATCCGCGGCGACGGCCGGAAGCTGCTGGCATCCCACGGCCGACGTATTGACCTGAAACTCCGCATGCGGGACGAGGGAGCCGCCGGCTTCCGACTTGTATTGCCGGGCGAAAATGTCCCAACCATTCGCCGTCAACTTTTGCCAGACAATGGTGACTCCGCCCGATCCGTCGGGCGCCACGGCCGGCGCCGTTTGGAACGTGGCGGTGGCGGCAACCGATATTTCCGGTCCAGGCGAGGGCGTGATCTGCCCCCAGGCCACGGAGACCGTCAAGATTCCAAGAGCGCTCCAGGTGAGACCAGCCAGCCAACTTCGCAGCACCATCAGTGGGTCCCCTCTCCGCTTCTCGCAGGCTCAGACGTGTGCGAATGTCCTTTCAGTATACGGAGAGAAGCGGACAATATGTTTGCGGTCACGTTGTCTGGCTTTGTCAGGCTCACGGGGTATATTGAAACGATGAGACCGCTTCTTGCCGCGTTCATCCTCTGGGCCGGACCGGCCGCCGCCGCCGCCGTCCCGGCGCTGACCCTGCATCCCTGCCATCTGCCCGGCGTGCCGGACGAGGTGCGCTGCGGCACTCTTGAGGTCTTCGAGAACCGGGGCGCTCGGAGCGGCCGCCGCATCCCGCTCGCCGTCGCCGTGCTTCCGGCGCTCGGGCCGGACCGGTTGCCCGATCCCGTGGCTTTCTTTGATGGCGGCCCCGGCGAGGCGACGCTCGATGGCGCGGGCTATTTCCAGGATCAGTTGAAGGCGCTGCGCCGCCGTCGCGACATCCTTCTCGTCGACGCGCGCGGCACCGGACGCTCGGGAGCGCTCACCTGCCCGGAGGATCCGGCCGCCCGCGTCCAGGGTTTTCTGGATGATTTCTTCCCTCTGGCCCAGGTGCGCTCCTGCCGCGACGAGCTGGCCAAACGGGCGGACCTCTCTCAATACACCACGTTGTGGATCGCCGACGACATGGCCGAGGTCGCGGCGGCGTTGGGCTACGGCAAGCTGAATGTGATGGGCACCTCCTATGGCACGCGCGCCGCGCTCGTCTTCCTGCGCCGCCATCCGGACCGCGTGCGCACCGTCACCCTCTACGGCGTGCTGCCACCGGACGCCCGGGTTCCTCTGCCGGCCGCCCGCAATACCCAGAACGCGCTCGACGCCCTGTTCGCCGACTGCGCCGCGGAGCCGGCCTGCGCCGCCGCCTTTCCGGATCTCAAGGCCGACCTCGCCGCGGTCTTGAAGCGGGTCGACGAGAAGCCGGTGCCGGTCGAGGCAACCGATCTGGAGACCGGCGCCAAGGTCAGCATCGTCCTCTCGCGGGACGGTGTGACGCAGACGCTCCGCTACATGCTCTATGGCGACTTCGGCATCTCGCGCGTGCCGCTCGCGCTGCACACCGCCGCGGCCGGAGACTTCCATCTCCTCGGCACCATGGGCGTCCTCTTCGGCTCGCAGGTCGGCGGCGCGCGCGGTCTCTATCTTTCGGTGACCTGCGCCGACGACGTCGCTTTCATCCGCGAGGACGAGATCCCGGCTGCCTCGGCGGGTACCTTCCTCGGCGACTTCCGCGTCCGCCGGCAGATCGCCGCCTGCCACGAATGGCCGGCCGCGCACCTCGGTCCTGAGGTCCTGGAGCCCGTGGTCTCCGCCGCGCCGGTCCTCGCGTTCTCCGGCGAGCACGACCCGACGACACCGCCGGCCAACGGAAAGGCCGTCGTCAGCCATCTCAAGAACGGCCGCCTCGTCGTCGTGCCCCACCGTGGCCACGGCGTCATCGGCGCCGAAGGCTCCGAATGCGTCGTCGGAGTCATCGACCAGTTCCTCAACGCAGGTTCGGCGGACAAGCTGGATCTCTCCTGTGTCGCGAAGATTCGCGCGGTGCCGTTCGTGCTGCCGACTGCGCGATGAAGCAGGAAGGACGGAAGCGCCGCGGACGCCCCGCGGCGCTTGCTCGGATTAGCTCATGGCAGGGGTCCGTACCAGCACTCGCAGGCCCAGCCGCCTTCGGTGCATTGATCGCCCAGAGGGCTGAGGCAGTGCCCGTACTGGCCACCCCGAAAACCGCAGATCGCATTGTTGGCCGCTCCAGCGCAGGGGCTTGAGCTGCACGCGCCGCAGGCATTGATGAAGGTGCGTGCCGACGGGGCTGGAGTGAAGATCGAGGCGCTCAGGGTGGTGCTGGAGCCGCACGCCGGCGCCGCGTCCGTGGGGGCGGACAGGGAGACGGCCGGAGCCGTCGAGGATGGGGCGACCGGGTTCGGCGAGGCGCCGGCAACACCAGCCACCGCCAGCAGCACGACGAGGATCAATAGCGCAGATCTGAGTTTCATGACTCCTCCATCCTGTAATGATGCGTTGAAAACGACATTCACGGAAGGAGAATACAACAGAGATCTCCCGAGGGCGGAGATCCGAAGGACTCGGATCTCCGCGGAGGAGTGGAGGGAAAAATCCGGGCGGAGAGGTGCCCGAAGCCCCTCCGTCCCGTCGTTCGATTGTCAAGGAACGCACACCCGCCACCCCCAGCACCGGCAGTCCGTCCCGCTTGGACGGAATCACTCTCCGGCGCGTACGTCATGGATCTGCTGCCTCTCCGAGCCAGCTAGCTTCTTCCCGAAGACATCTGTATTCTACGCACGTCGTCTGCGTCTTGTCTAGACGCGTAAGCGAGGTTAAGTAAGAAGCAGGCGTGATCTTTGACAACTGAATCGTGTGAGAAGGGCTGGCCGTGAACCGTGGGCGCCGGTTCGCGTCAGCCCTGGGGTGATCCGTGCCTGAATGGCGCCCTCACCCCCGGCCCCTTTCTTTCTTCGAGTAGGAGCGAGGAGAGGTGCCGGGAGTGAGGGTGCGGTTTATGGACGCCAACGAGCCGTTGGACCGTGGCAACGAGCCGGTAGCGGTCTCCCCCGACTCGTTGGAGGTCTCCAACGGCTCGTTGGAGGTCCCGCCCAACTCGGGGGAGGTCGCCAACGGCTCGTTGGACGTCTCGCCTGACTCGTTTGAGGTCTCCAACGGCTCGGGGAAGGTCGCCCCCAACTCGTTTGACGTCTCCCCCAACTCGTTGGAGGTCTCGCCCAACTCGTTGGTAGTGCCCTCGCTCTCTTTCCAGGGTTGAAACCCTGGGCTATGTGCAGCGGCCCCTCCAGGCCAAAGTTATATCGAAGACCGGTGTCGCCGCCCGGAGCGGCTCAGGCTCCTGCGGCGGGGGGGAGCCTCAGAGGGTGTGTACTTCGAGAATTTCGTGAAGCAAGCGAAAGTCCTCGCCATTCCGTGTATAAAGCGGGAGCTTATGGGCGAGAGCGGTAGCCGCGATCCACAGATCCATGACTCGGGCCCGCGGCTGACCGCCTGCGGATTTCACGGTCCAGGCAACGGAGGCGAAGGCGCGCCCGACCTGGGCGTCGATGGCGAGCGGCTCGAACAGGGACTCGATCGTGCCCAAGCGGCGCAAGCGGTCCTGCCGTGCCTCCGCGGTCTTGGCGGCGAGGACGCCGTAATGGAGCTCCGCGAGGGTTGCGACCGAGATCGCCGCCTCTTCGGGCAGCTCCACCGTCAGCCCCTCATCGGCCTGAGCGATGACGACGGACGTGTCGAGAAGGCAGCGGTTCATCGCTCCCATGGATCTGTGATCTCCTCCAGGCCACCAAGCTCTGTGACGTCGGCAAAGAAGTCAGGATCCGGCTTGTTGGCGCGGAGGAGCTTCAGGACTTCCTCCCGCGAAACCCACTGGCGTTTCGGACAGGGCGAGAGCAAGGCGACCGGCCGGCCTTCGACGGTGATCAGGAACTGTTCCCCCCCTTCCGCTTCGCGGAGGATTTGGCCGCTCTGATTACGGAGCTCCCGTTGGGCAATCGTTCGCATAGGGAGAGTGTAGCAGATCTGCTACATTAGGCGTTGGCTAATCCAAATTGAACCTCAGTTTTCAACCTGCAAGGTAAGCTTGCTCCTGCGATTCGCTCTCCGGGTGCTGCGCTTCGCCGGCGAGCCCGCATCTCCCTCTTGTCGCGGTCACTGCTTCGACCAAGCGGTCGAGGGCCGCAGCATGCCGGGCGGAGGCGATCGAGGAACTCGCCATCCGCGCGCGGCGTGGGTAGCATCTTCGAGGGCGAGGTCTATGGCGGCGCTCCGATTGCCCTGGTCGCTGCGCTGCCGGTCGTGGCGGTCGGCTGCGTCCAGGTTGACGCCCCCGGTTCGCGCACCTTAGACCTAGGTGCAATGCACTGCAGGTCGATGTGATTGCCGGCTCTGCCGGAAGCCGTCGTTCCTGCCCTTTCCCTGGGCAGGAGCCTTATCGATCCGTGCTCCAGCCACAGGCAGGATGCCCCGCTTTGCTATAGTACGTGTGTTATGCGTATTGCGGCAATTGACCTACCACTGCGTCTCGTTGAAGCGCGTCGAAGTGGGCAACTTGTCATATTCGTCGGTGCGGGTGTCTCACGCCCAGCTCCATCAAGTCTTCCGGATTTCAAGGGTCTCGTCACGGAGGTCGCCGAGGGCGCCCTGGAGCCTAAGGAAGGCGAGCCATCTGATCATTTTCTAGGGCGCCTTGCGCAGCACGGCATTCATGTTCATGAGCGCGCTACTCGCATCCTAAGCAGGCCTGATTCTATCGCAAACGAACTCCACCACCTGCTTGTTGAGATATTTTTACGGCCCGAGGATCTTCGCATAGTAACTACAAATTTTGATCGGCATTTCGAGCCCGTGATTGCTGCTCGGTGGCCTTCGGCGAGTATTGACATCTACTCGGCTCCAGCCCTCCCGGTGGGCAGTCGCGTGTCGGGCCTTGTGTATGTGCATGGGATACTTGGGAAGTATCCGCATGACATGGTTCTTACAGATGGCGACTTCGGGAGGGCTTATCTTACGGAAGGCTGGGCGAGGCGGTTTCTGAAAGATGTATTCACTAGCTACGATGTACTCTTCGTTGGCTACAGCCACCAAGACATAGTGCTAAGCTATCTCGCCCGTGGCCTACCGGTTACGTCTAATAAAGTACGCTTTGCCCTGACAGGAGATGGCGATCCGGAACACTGGCGGTTTCTGGGAATCACGCCGATCGAATATGACTCCGCTGATAATCACGCTGCGCTCCTAGAGACGTTGAGAGGTTGGCGAGACCTGGAAGGGAGAGGCGCACTGAGTCATGAGCGGGAGGTGCAGCAACTCGTTGCTCGGCCTGCGCAGGCACTCACAGAGCAAGAGCATGACTATCTCCTGTTTTGTCTAAGCGACCCCAGGCTAGCCCAGTTCTTTTATAGGCATGCCCATGATCCAACATGGCTGACCTGGGCGGCTGAGCGCTCGATCCTTTTGCCTCTCTTTAGCTATACCGAGGACTTTAACACGGGCGCTGAGGCTGCCGAGTGGTTTGCGCGTGAGCCACTATCAGCACGTGGAGAGGTATCTCGCGGGATTGCGCAGAAGGCTAGGCACCTCTCCTGGAGGCTCTGGAGCGCAATTGCGCATTCGATCTGGCAGGCTCTCGAAGGCAATGTTCCCTGTGAGGCGGCACAATGTGCCGCTCAGTGGCTTACGATTCTTGAGCGACACGATAATGCCTCTTTCGGCGATGAAATAATCGCATACTGGTTAAGGCATCTTTCGGCAGAGGGCCATACTTTCCTGGCACTACAACTGTTCGAGTACCTTACTAGGCCTGTAGGTTTGGCGGAGCACGGAATTCGTTCTCGTGAGGACGGTTCATTGGAAGGGGCCCTGTTGCCTACAGTGAAGATCAGAGGCGATCGCCATTGGCTTCAAGAGGCTTGGGCAACCCTCTTTTCTCCTAATCTTGGCCTGTTCGCGCGCCATCTTGTCCCGCTAACCTTCGCTCATCTCCAACAAGCTCACGTCTTGCTGCGAAGCCAAGGAGTTGCGTCTGATGGTTGGGATCCATTGGCTTACAGCCGACCTGCAATCGAGGTACATGAGCAGAACGCACAAGGACTCCACGAGGCATTTGGCGTGCTGATTGACGCGGCCAGAGAGGCCCTAGACTGGCTGGTTTGCGAGAACCCTGTCCTCGCTCGGCACTATATCGAAGTGGGCCTCTCGATAGAGGCACCTCTTGTGCGACGCCTTTGCATCCACAGCCTTGGTCGACACCCAGATGTGAGCGCCAATGCCAAGATAGCCGCCGTCGTTGAGCGAGGTTGGTTGGGGCAGTGGTTATTGAGGCATGAAACTTTCCAACTACTACGGGGCTCATACAAAGAGAGTGGACCAACTCTGCGCCGCCGGCTGCTCCGCGCAGCAGAAGGCACCATTATCGGGCCGCAACAGGCAGCTGATGGGGATGCGGAAGACACGCTAATGGAGCGGCAACACTTCGAGCTGTTTACGTTGCTTAAATGGTTGGAAGCAACCGATCCCTCCTGTCAACAGGTAAAGGCTGCCCTCAGGCGTATTCAGAGGAGGTATCCTGACTTCCCAGTAAGAGAACATTCTGATTTCGGGCATTGGTCCCATGGAGTCCAAACGGTCCAGACGGTGAGCCCAGTGCCACTAGATACCCTGTTGCGCCTCGAAGCGATAGATTGGATAGGCGAATATACCAAGGTGATGATGGCTAAGCGCGATGTCCTGGCGTTTGATGACCCACTACAGGGGTTCCTATTGGAGACCGAAAAGGCGGTTGTTCAGGATTTCAATTGGGGGTTCCGGCTTCTGCAGGCCCTTGCCGCTCTGGAAATGTGGGATCATTCCGTATGGCATTACGTGCTGCGATCCTGGGCGAGACAGGCGGTCACAGAATTTCAATGGAATTCTCTCCTCTCCTTCATTCGGCAGCACGAGGAGTTGTTTCGACATGCCAGTGATGTCGCCGACGTACTTCTTCGTCGGCTCGAAAACCGCGAAAGCGTCGCCACGGGAGCAATGGTTGCGCAAGCATTCAGCCTCGCCGAGGCTCTCTGGGAGGCTGTCGGCCCGGATGACACAAACGACGATCAGCCTATCAACGACTGGGTTCAGTATGGCATCGATCGCGCTGGCGGCAAGCTTGGTCTTTTCGCTGTGCACGCGCTCTCGAGGCTGCGGGCAATTCAAGAAGATGAGTGGAAAGGAATTCCCGATCAGATGAGGCCCTTGCTGGAGAAGATGGCGGACGCCGGAGCCGACTCTTCACCCTTGGGCCGGGTAATGCTCTGTAGCCAACTGCACTTCTTCTTTGGGATTGATGCGGAGTGGACAAGAAATACTCTCTTTCCGCTCTTCGACTGGTCGAGAGAACGGCATGTCGCTGTACAAGCATGGCATGGTTTCCTCATTTGGGGACGTGCGACCCGCCCACTACTGGCCGACTTCATGCCCTATGTCATACAGACCTTCGACTACTTAGCGGATCTAACGGGCCAGCGCCAAAGGTTTTCCGAACTCCTTGCTTGGATGGCATATACGTCGGAATCTAACCCGGTCGATGCGGGCTGGATCCGAGAATATCTTCGGAAATCTGCGCCGGAAGATCGGAAGAAGTGGGCGAGCAGTATTGGTTCGGTCCTCGACTCTATCGACGAGGCCCAGAGGCGTGGCGTCTGGGAGGCCTGGCTCCGCAAGTACATTGAGCTTCGGCTTAACTCAGAGGCGCAAATTGGCGATGACGAGTGGCGGGCAGTGACTAGATGGTCGCTCAGGCTTGGCGATGTCTTACCGGAAATCGTTGCATTGCTCGTCAAGCATCCCGCAAAGAGTGATCCGAGAGACATTTTTTATTATCGGTTGCGTGAGCAAGGCGATCTGTTGCGACACCCGGAAGCGCTTGCGGATTTGCTCTACTATCTGCTGGCTGCGGAAGAGCGTATCTATCATCATTGTCGCTATGTAGAGGAGATTGTCGAGGCGCTAATTGATACCGATGTCTCGCGAGCGAAGCTGCTTTCTCTTGCGGAACGACTTGGGGAGCTTGGCTGCGCCGATGCGCAGAGGCTCGCGGCCCGAATCTATCCCAAGGTTTGAGGCTGAGTTGCAGACCGGAACGAGTTGGTGAATATGCTGTTTAACGGGGGACCGCCCTTGAGTGAAGGCTACTCAAGGGCATGGGGCTTCTACTCAAGACAAGTCGGGTCCCGCCATGAGGGGCTTGATCTTCAGCCTCCCGTTTTACGGCCCCCCCGGGCGCTGTCGCCCGGCGAAACAGATGGGAGCTGATCGGAGATGACCATGATCGAAGAGCAAATCGAGATCCCCCTGGCCGACGGCACGAGTGAGGCGTATCTCTACCGCGAGGAGATGGGGCGCCGGCCGGGTGTGCTGTTTCTGACGGACATCGGCGGCATCCGGGATGCCAACCGGGGGATGGCGCGGCGGCTGGCGGAGGAGGGGTACACGGTGTTGATGCCCAACCTGTTCTATCGCACCAGCCGCCTGCCGGTGTTCGATTTCCCTCCCCAGCCCGGCGAGGAGCGGACGGACAGGCGGTTCGCCGAGTTTCGGTTGCCGTTGACGCCGGAGGCGATGGAGCGCGATGCGGCGGCCTATGTCGACTTCCTGGCCGGCCGGGATTCCGTCGCGGCGGGGCCGTTCGGCGTCGTGGGATTCTGCTTCTCGGGCGGCATGGCGGTGCGGACGGCGGCGGCACGGCCGGACAGGATCGCCGCGGCGGCCTCATTCCATGGCGGCAGTCTGTGCACCGACGCGCCAGCGAGCCCGCATCTCCTCCTGCCGCGCATCCAGGCGGAGCTCTACTTCGGGCACGCGGTCGAGGACCGCAGCATGCCGGCGGAGGCGATCCAGAGGCTCGACCAGGCGCTCGCGGCGTGGGGCGGTGCCTTCGAGAGCGAGGTCTACGAGGGCGCTCGCCACGGCTGGACGGTGCCGGGCGGCCCGGTCTACAACGAGCCGCAGGCGGAACGGGCGTTCCGGAAACTGACCGCGCTGCTCAGCCGGCGGTTGCGGCAGGATGGGATGGCTGGAGGATAGGCCCTCCAGCATCTCTCGTGGAGTCTTCACCGGCCGTTGTTCTTGCACGTCGAGGTGGTCCCGTCCGCGGCGCCCCCTCGGTACACATGAGTGTTCGTCGGCGGAGAGGCGAGGCTGAGCTCCACGGAGGCGGCGTTCGGCTTGTCCTTGAGCCGTGCACTGCACGTGGTGTCGTCCACCTTGGGCGACCCTGAGCTCAGATCGAGCAGGACACGGGAGGGGAACCGTCCGGAGGAGTCGACCGCGGTGACCTTGATGGCTTCAAGGTTCCAATTGTCGCTCGTGCAACCGAGACAAGGACCCTGGACGAGAGTGATGGTGATCGGTCCGAAACCGGCCGGCGAGGTCTGCGGCGTGGCCACGGTGAAGGTTTGCGAGATGACTCCATCCACAGAGCGCCAGGAGTTTCTCCCGGTTTGATCCGTGGCGCCGTCACCGTTCGGACAGATGCCGTCGGGGGCGAGGCTCTTCGACGGTTTGAGGCACAGCAGGTTCGGCTCGTTCTGTACGCTGGCATAGATCTCCGACGAGTCGCGGGCGTCGTCCTCTCCGGTGGCGATGTCGATCTGGAGCTGGTCCCAATTCGGCGATCCGTTGGGCTGGAGTGGCACCACGCGGGAAAAGATGGACAAGCCGGGCACCGGCGGCAAGCCGGTTGGAGCCGTGGCGGAGGTCCAGGCGGTAATGACACTGTTCTCCGCGCAGGCGATTCCGTTGTAGTCCCCATACTTTGGCACGCCGGCACCGGTCCGGCAGCTTTCTCCGGGTCCAGGGCAGACGTTGTCGCTGAAGTCGCAGAGACTCCCGCTTCCCTTGCCGCTGCCATTGAGACACCGGCCGGCCAGTTGCGGCTGCACGGTACAGGATTCGGCGCCCTCCTGCTCTCTTGTCGCAAGCCTGAGCCAACCGGAAGCGCATTGCGGGTCTGGCTGACCGGAAAGGTTGACCGTCTGCGCAAAAAGGGGGCTGCCGAGGAAGTAATCCGTCAGATCGTTGGTGCGGATGGGCGGGACGGGACCTCCCAAGGCCGCCTGCCGGTCATACCACCCAACGAAGACAGAACCTTTCGCGGAACAGGACCAGGGCATGAAGCGCCGGGCAGCGGTCGGTGGGCTCAGAATGAATTCACCCGGAAAAGTCAGGCCGGAGTCTTTGGATTCCCGGCTCACGATCCGCTCGTAGTTGTCGACAGCCTGCGCATAGGTCACATACAGATGGGTCGAGTCCAAGGGATCGGGCGCGATCGTGGGGCTGCTGAGCGCCTCTTCACAGCGATCGAGACCGGGAACCGGGCACGAGACGTTCGATGCATCCGTCACGGTGACTGGAAATCCAGGGTCAGGAACGAGCCCCTGCGCACAGGAAGTGAAGCGAGCGAGCAGGACGCTGTTGCCGCTGAGCGCCACCGTATACACCTTGCCGTCGGCCCCGACCGCGACTCGCGGATGGTCGCCTCCACCGGGTAACGGCACGGGAAGAGCAGACCAGGTCACGCCGTTGTCGCTCGAGCAGGCGAGGACAGGCTGAACGGCTCCCACGGATTGTCCAACCGCGCTACAGTTGGCGACGGTGCCGGACGGCGTTGCGAGCCGCCACACGGCATACACCTGATCGGTTCCGGCCGGGGCGGTGTTGAAGGCATCCGCCGCAATGTGCGGCTGGTCGGGAAAACAGAGGGCAGCGGCCAGGAACGGACAGGATGCGCTGAAGCCGGTGAATGTGAAGTTGGCTCCGCCGTCGGTGGACCGGGCGATCCAGTTTGAGCAGCCTCCCGCTCCAAGCTGCCCCGTCGGGCGGCCGATGCTGCCGAGATAAAAGTTGTCGGAGACGCTGCGTGCCACTGTCGGATCGACCACTGGAGCCGGCGTGTTGCCTTTGCTGAACGTGGCGCCACCATCCGCCGATACATTGAGCGCGGAGTTACTGGCGATCACGATGCGCCGGGAGTCATCGCTGGATGTGATTTCCAGCTCACCCTGGGTGCCTTTCGGCAAGAGCACGGGGGAGAGTGGAGAAGGGCTGAAGAAAATCCTGGGCGCGGACGTGGATGCGGTCCCTGCGGGCACGGGCTGCCGGGCGGTCTGCTGTGCCGATTGTTTCAATCCATCGAGGACGCCGCGCAACTCGTCCGGGTCCTCGCGGTCCGGAAAGCGAGCGCTCCGGGCGATGCCGACCGCCTCCTCGAGAAGCGCATCGGGGACTCCAGGGGCAAGCCAGATGTCGAAGTCCACGATCTGCTGGTCGGCGGCAATGGCCATCAGGGCACGCTGAATCACCGGCCGAGGTCCCGGGCTGCTTTCGCCCTCTGGGTCGCCCGCCGCCGGCGAAGGTTCCTTGAAGCGAAGCTCAACCGCCGGCCACCCGCCGATCGAATAGAAGCTGGGCGAAGCGCGCCGGGAGCGGGCGACGTCGAGCAGACGTTGTCGTGCGTCGTTGCGGCTGAGACGCTGCTCGGTCGTAATGAGCATGCGCACGAGCGGCGCCTGGGCCGTCTGCGGATCCGGCAACCGGACCAGCTCGTGCGCGTCGCGATATTTGATGCCGGATTCGGTCCAACTCGCCTGGTACTGCACGCTGATTCGCGACAGGATCGCCAGGAGCCGGGACGTGGCTGGGTTGTTGGGTCTCTGTCGCGGCGTCACGCAGCCGATGGTGATCGCGAGAATCGCGCAAAGGAGCAGCGGAATCCGTGCGCTGGCGCGGTGTCTCTCCATGGACGAAAGCATACCGCGCTGCTCAGCCGGCGGTTGCAGCAAGATGTTTCCGGATAAACGCCGCCGGTTCGTCCGCCGTAGACCTCCGTGACGACTTGAAGGAGGTGGAAAATGCGTGGTCTCGCTGGTGCGAAGCTTTTGATCTTGCTCGCTTTTCTGTGGGCGTCCCGGCCTTCCCTGGCCGCGGCGTGGGCTCCGGTCGGTCCGCCCGGCGGCGTGGTGCAGGCGCTGGTGGTCGATCCGAGCGATCCACGGATCCTCTATGCCGCCTCCGCCGGCGGCGGCCTGTTCAAGAGCGTCGACGGCGGCGCCTCCTGGAAGCCGGCGAACCATGGCCTGTCCGACTTCAGGATCACGGCGCTGGCGATCGATCCGCAGCGGCCGCGGACGCTCTACGTGGCCGCCGGCCAGTTGCCGACGGTGAGCGGCGTGTTCAAGAGCACGGACGGCGGAGCAAGCTGGGTGCCCGCGAATCAGGGATTGCCGTCGCCGCCGCCGTTCTGCGGCTGCGGCGGTCTGCTCTCCGTCCACCTCCTGGCGGTCGGTCGCAATGGGATCGTCTACGCGTCGGGTAGCGGCGTCTCCAGGAGCGCGGACAGGGCAAGGAATTGGGGCCTCGTCCTGGGTGGGTTCAGCGTCGGAGTGAGCGCCCTGGCGATCGATCCGTCCGATCCGCGGAGGGTCTATGCAGCGTCGACCCAGGGACTCTACAAATCGAATGACAACGGGCTGTCGTGGAATCTCGTCGCGATCGACGGCGGGCCGCCGCAGCCGCAGGCGCTGGTGATCGATCCGCGCCAGCCCGGAACGCTCTATGCCGGCACGGCGGCGGGTGTGTTCAAGAGCAGCGACGGCGGCGTGCACTGGCAGGAGGCGAGCGCCGGGCTCCACCGGGCGGGGGTGCTCACTTTCGCGGTGCAGGGAGGAGGAGCCGGTTCCGGGCCGTCGGTCGTCTTCGCGGGAACCTCGACCGGCGTGTTCAAGAGCGTCGACGGCGGCGGGGAGTGGACTCCGGTGAGCAATGGGCTCCAGGGTTTCGCGATCGGCGCGCTGGCGGCCGATCCGCAGTCGCCTGGTGTGCTCTGGGCTGGCGCCGCTCCAGGGCCGACTGAAGGTCCCGGTCTCTTCAAGACGGTCAGCGGCGGCGGTCTGTGGCGGCCTGCGAACCAGGGCTTCTTCGCCGCGCACGTGCGCAGCGTCGCGGTCGATGCCGACCATCGCCTGCTGTTTGCGGCCATCGAGGGCCGCGGCGTGCTGCGCAGCTTGAACGGCGGGGTCACCTGGGCGGAGGCGAACCAGGGTCTCGGCCATCGCTCGGTGCCGGCGCTGGTGTTCGACTCGCCCTCGCAAACCCTCTATGCGGGAACGCCGGACGGCGTCTTCAAGAGCACGGACCGCGGTGCGTCGTGGGAGGCGAAGACCGCCGGGCTCCGCGATCCGGTGACGGACAGGATCGCCGCGGTGGAGGCGCTGGCGTTCGATCCACGGCAGGCGCCGGCCCTCTATGCCGCCGGGGGCTCCGGCCTCTACGTCAGCCACGATGGTGCGACCTGGAAGCGGCTTCCAGTGCCGCAGCTCCTCGGCGACCGGGCGGTGCATGGTGTGGCGGTCGATCCCGCGAGCTCGTCGCACCTGCTCGCCGGCCACGCGGCGGGCGTGCTGCGCAGCACGGACGGCGGCGTCACCTGGTCGCATCCGGCCGTGCCGCTCGGCGCCACCCCGATCTCCAGCTTCGCGTTCGACCGCGGCCGCCCGGGCCGCGTCTATGCCGGCGGCCTGCGCGGTGTGCTGCGCAGCGATAACGGCGGCGCGACGTGGTCGGGGACGGGGCTGCCGTGGACCACGGTGGCTCTGGCGGTCGACGCCCGCGGGGTGGTCTCTGCCGCGACCTGGCTCGGCGTCTACCGCAGCACCGACCGCGGCGCGACCTGGACGGCCTCCTCCGGCAACTTCGTCGCGGCCAACGGGCTGGCGCTGTCTCCCGGCAGGCTGTATGCGGCGATCGACGGGGGAGGCGTGCAGTGGATCAGCCTGGCTCCCTGACGTCCTGGTCATCCTGAGACGCGCCCACTAGCTTTTCCGTGGCGAATGTGGGGTAAGATTAAACGCTCTAAACGCCATGGAACTCGACGGCCTTCTGAAGTTGATGACCGACAAGGGCGCTTCGGATCTTCATCTGAAGCCCACCCGACCGCCGCTGCTGCGCATCAGCGGGCGGCTGATCCCGCTTGAAGCCGAGCCGCTCAAGATGGACCAGCTCAAGGAGATGCTGCTCTCCATCCTCACCGAGCGGCAGAAGTCGAAGCTGGACGAGCGGATGTCCGTCGACCTGGGTTACGGGGTGCGCGGCCTGGCCCGCTTCCGCTGCAACATCTACATGCAGCGCGGCAACATCGCGGCCTGCTTCCGGCGCATCCCCTATCAGATCAAGAGCCTCGAGGATCTCGACCTGCCGAAGGTGCTGCTCGAGTTCTGCGAGCTACCGATGGGGCTGGTGCTGATCACCGGCGCCACCGGCAGCGGCAAGTCGACGACGCTCGCGGCGCTCATCCGCTACATCTCCAGCCGCCGGCCGGTGCACATCATCACCATCGAGGATCCGATGGAGTTCCTGTTCCAGGACGACATGGCCTCGATCTCGCAGCGCGAGGTGGGGACCGACACCGGCGGCTTCTCGGAGGCGCTGCGCAACGCCATGCGGCAGGACCCGGACGTCATCATGGTCGGCGAGATGCGCGATCCGGAGACCGTGTCGACGGTGATCACGGCGGCGGAGACCGGGCATCTGGTCTTCTCGACCCTGCACACCAACAGCGCGACCCAGACCGTGGACCGCATCCTCGACACCTTCCCGCCGGACCAGCAGACGCAGGTCAAGGCGCAGCTCGGCCAGGTGCTCAAGGGCGTCGTGGCGATGAAGCTGGTGGAGCGCGCGGACCGCTCCGGCCTGGTGGCGGCGCTGGAGATCATGCGCGGCTCTCCCAAGGTCGCCAAGATGATCGAGAAGGGGGAGACCTCGCAGCTCCTCGAAGAGGTGGAGTCGTCGGTCGGCTACTACCGGATGCAGTCGATGAACCAGTCGCTCCTGTCGCTGCTGGTCCACGGCACGATTACCTATGCCGAGGCGATGCGGCAGAGCCCCGATCCGGAGGACCTGTCGCTCAAGCTGCGGCGCATGTTCCCCCTGATCGAGTCGAAAGGAGGCGAGGTGTCCACATCCGACTTCTCGGAGATCGTCGAGCTGCAACAGTTCAAGAAGCTGTATGAGGAGCAGGAGGACAAGCAGAAGCTCCAGTTGGCGGAGAAGGACGAGCAGATGGGCGAGCTGCACGGCGCCATCCGCGCCCGCGACCAGCAGATGGAAGAGCTGGGAGCGCGTCTCCAGGAGCTGGCGCAGGACCGCGAGAAGCTGCGCGGTGACTACGCCCGCCTGCGCCAGGAGGCGCAGGAGAAGATCGACAAGCTGATGGAGCGCATCAAGGAGCTCAACCAGCGCCTGATGGGCAGCGGCGAGCCGGAGAAGGGCAAGACCGGCATGTTCCGGTAGGGTGCGCGCTGCGCACCCTGCGCCATCCCCTCAATCCTCCCCCAGCAGCATCCGCCGGGCCGTGCTCATGATGTGGCCGAAGCCTTCCCGGTCGTGCTCGTCCACCATCGTCTCGATCTCCAGCAGCGCCTCGCGGGCGGCCGCGTAGACCTCCTTGCGGTGCGGGTTGAGGTGCTGGATGTCGAGGTACAGGTCGGGGTTCTCACCCAAGACATAGAGAGCGGTCTTCGCCTGGCGGCTGAACGTCGTCGAGGCGCAGGCGTGCAGCTCCGAGGCTTCGATGCCGGAGTGGGTGAGGGTGGCGCCAAAGAGGATGTTGGAGAGGTGGGCGAGGCCCAGCAGCCAGCCCATCAGGCGGTCGTGGTGGGCGAAAGGGACGGCCACCAGATGGGTGTACGGGTGGGCCAGGAACGCCGCCATCTCGCGTTTCTCCTCCACCGGATCGCCCTGGGTGGCGAGCACGAAGGTCAGCGGCTCGTAGTACGACTTGCCCGGCCCGAACATCGGGTGGAGCGTGAAGACGCGCGTCCCCTGGCCGCGCGCCGTCTCCAGCATCGGGGCGAGCGGCGTCTTGATCGAGGTGATCTCGATGATCGGCGCCGCCGGCCGCCGCGCCACCAGGTCCTCGATCAGCGCGGGCGTGCGGTGGAGCGGCACGGAGACCAGGATGGCCGAGTACTGCCCGAGGTCGCCGGCGTCGTCCAGGGAGCCGAAGCGCCCGGGCGAGTCCGGCATGTTGCCGATCGCCGGATCGACCACGTCGACGTCGTGGCCGGCGAGGCTGAGGAAGCCGCGGAACCAGTTGCCCATGCCGCCGGAGCCGCCGAGCACCAGGATGCGCTGGCCGCTGCGCTGGTTGCGCAGCGTGATGCCCATCCGGTACTGGCGCTCGACCGAGCCGCGGATGATGGCCTGGAAGACGGACTCCATCACCTCCTCGGAGACGCCGCACGCCTCCGCGTGCTGGCGGGCGCGGGTCAGCACCCGGTCCTCGACGTCCTGCACCACCACCGGCATCCCGGTGCCGGCCTTGAACCGTCCGACCTCGGCGGCCAGCTCCATGCGGCGGCGCAGCAGCTCGAGGAGGGTGCGGTCGACGTCGGCGATGGCGTCGCGCAAAGGGGACAGGGGATCGGGAGAGCTCATGGCGCATCCTCCAGGGAGCAGAGAGAGAGCCGGAATTGTAGGCGCGATCGGTGCGATCTGGAAAGCCTGCCGAAAGATCTGGAAGGGAGGGAAGCCGGGTTTTGGCGCCCGGCTTCCCCGGGTATGCCGCGCGGCGATCGTCTGTCGCGGGTCAGATGGGCACCTTATACATAGAGCAATTCGAATGCCAGCGAAGGCTCGCGGCAAAAGCCTGCAAACGCGGGGGTTTTCTCCGGCCGGCCGGCATCGGGTGATCCCGATTCCGCACACTGGTGTCCTGGGATGGGGACGGGGGGCCCTCACCCCCGCCCCTCTCCCGGCTCCCCCCGCCCTGGCCCCGGGAGAGGGGAGAAAGGCAGGACAAAAAGAAACCCCTTCTTGCTTCTTCTTGTCTCCCCTCTCCCGGTGGGTGTGTGGGGGGAGCTGGGAGAGGGGCGGGGGTGAGGGCCGTGGCACTCCGCTTGCTGTCCCGCTCAGCAGCGGTGGTAAGCTCCCGCGCAAACCGAGCCTGACGCTGAAGGGGAGATCCTTTTCATGGCCATGAACCCGTCCGCACCATCCTCCGGAAGCGCCGCGAGCCCGGCCAACGCGCCGTCCACCGGCTTCTTCGGCCACCCCCGCGGCCTGTCGACCCTCTTCTTCACCGAGATGTGGGAGAGGTTCAGCTATTACGGCATGCGCGCCATCCTCCTCCTCTTCATGACGGCGGCGGTCGCCGAGGGAGGGCTGGGCTGGGACGCCGCCAAGGCCGGACCGATCTACGGCCTGTACACCGCTCTCGCCTATCTCGCCGCCCTCCCCGGCGGCTGGATCGCCGACCGCCTCATCGGCCAGCGCAGGGCCGTGCTGGTGGGAGGCGTCATCATCGCCTGCGGCCATCTCAGCCTGACGTTGCACGGCCTGCCGTTCTTCTTCCTCGGGCTCGGTCTCATCATCATGGGCACCGGAATGCTCAAGCCGAACATCAGCACCATGGTGGGCGCCCTCTACACGCCCGAGGACGAGCGCCGCGACGCCGGCTTCTCGATCTTCTACATGGGGATCAACATCGGCGCCTTCGTCTCGCCCCTGGTCTGCGGCTTCCTCGCCCAGGACCCGCGCTTCAAGGCGTTCCTGGCGAGCCACGACATCAGCGCGGCCGCCAGTTGGCACTGGGGCTTCGGCGCCGCGGCGGTGGGGATGACGCTGGGGCTCATCCAGTACGTCCTCGGCGGGCGCAACCTGGGGAACGCCGGCCTGGAGCCCGCGACCACGGAAGCGACCGCCCGGGCGCGTGACCGCCGGCGCTTCTACATCGTCGCCGGATGCGCCGCCGCGGTGATCGGCGCCGTCCTGCTCCTCGGCGTCACCGGCATGGTCGCGATCGACATGCAGGCGGTGGCGAAGTACGTGGGCTACGCGCTCCTCCTGGTGCCGCCGGTCTACTTCGCCTTCCTGTTCACCCAGCCCTGGACCCCCGAAGAGCGCAAGCACCTGTGGGCGATCGTGATCTTCTTCACCTTCGCCACCCTGTTCTGGTCCGCCTTCGAGCAGGCCGGCTCGACGCTCAACCTGTTCGCCCAGCGCTTCACCGCGAATTCGATCCTCGGCTTCACCTATCCGGCCTCATGGCTGCAGGCGGTCAACTCCGCCTTCATCTGGATGCTGGCGCCGGTGTTCGCCTGGATCTGGCTGGCGCTCGGGCGGCGGCACCGCGAGCCGTCGAGCCCGGCCAAGTTCGCCTACGGCCTGTTCTTCGTGGGGGCCGGCTTCCTGCTGATGGTCGGCGCCGCGCTCTCCTCCGGCGCGGCCGGGCAGCGGGTGACGCCGCTCTGGCTGATCACCGTCTACCTGATGCACACCATCGGCGAGCTCTGCCTGAGCCCGGTGGGCCTGTCGACGATGACCAAGCTGGCGCCGGCCCGCGTGGTCAGCCAGATGATGGGCGTGTGGTTCCTCGCGACGTCGCTCGGCAACTACCTGGGCGGCCGGGTGGCGGGCTTGTTCGAGACCTTCCCGCTGCCGCAGATCTTCGGCGCCGTCACCGCCGTCTGCATGCTCTTCACCCTGGTCGCCGTCGCGCTCATCAAGCCCGTCCGCCGGCTGATGGGCGACGTGCACTAGGAGCCGTGCGCGCTACAGCTTCACCTGCATCCCCAGCTCGACCACGCGGTTGACGGGGATGCGGAAGAAGTCCGTCGGCCGCAGGGCGTTCCGGCTCATCAGGGCGAACAGCTTCTCGCGCCAGAGCGCCATGCCCGGGCGCTTGCTCGGGATGAGCGTCTCGCGGCTCAGGAAGAAGCTGGTGCGCATGAGATCCAGGTCCAGCCCCTTGGCGCGCAGACTGTCCAGCACGTCCGGCACGCCCGGATACTGCATGAAGCCGTAGTGGGCGACCACCTTGTAGCACCCCTTGGTCATGTCGGTGATCTCGATCCGCCGCTCCTTGGGCACCTGCGGGATCTCTTCCGTGATCACGGTCAGCAGGATCACCTGCTCGTGCAAGACCTTGTTGTGCTTGAGGTTGTGCAGCAGGGCGGCGGGCGTCGCCTCGGAATCGCGGGCCATGAAGACGGCGGTGCCGGACACCCGCGGCGGGCTGTCCGGCCGCACAGTGGCGACGAACTGCGCGAACGGGAAGGCGTCGCGTTGCAGGCGCTCGGTGAGGATGTCGCGTCCGCGCTTCCAGGTCGACATCAGGAGATAGACCGCGGCGCCGACGACGATCGGGAACCAGCCGCCCTGGTGGATCTTCACGATGTTGGCGCCGAAGAACGCCAGGTCGACGATCAGGAAGAGCACGGTCACCGAGACCGCCACCCAGAGCGGCCACTTCCAGCGCCGCCAGGCGACGACGAAGGCGAGCAGGGTGGTGATCAGCATCGTCATGGTCACCGCGATGCCGTAGGCCGCCGCCAGGTTGGTCGACGAACGGAAGCTGATCACCAGGATGATGGTGGAGACCATCAGCACCCAGTTGACGGCCGGAATGTAGATCTGTCCGACCGCCGACGACGACGTGTGGATGATGTCGAGGCGCGGCAGGTAGCCGAGCTGCACCGCCTGGCGGGTGAGCGAGAAGGCGCCCGAGATGATCGCCTGCGAGGCGATGACGGTGGCCATCGTGGCGAGCACCACGAGCGGGTAGAGCGCCCAGGACGGCGCCAGGAGATAGAACGGGTTCTTCGCCGCCTCCGGGTTCTGGATCAGCAGCGCTCCCTGCCCGAAGTAGTTGAGCAGGAGAGCCGGCGCCACCATCGAGAACCAGTCGATCTGGATCGGCTGCTCGCCGAAGTGCCCCATGTCCGCGTACAGCGCCTCGCCGCCGGTCGCCACCAGGAACACCGAGCCGAGCACCAGGAAGCCGTGCATCCCGTTGGCCGCGAAGAAGCGCACCGCGTAGAGCGGATTGACCGCCGCCAGCACCGACGGCTGGTGGACGATGCCCGAGATGCCGAGCACCGCGAGGGTCGAGAACCAGACCAGCATCACCGGCCCGAAGACGGCGCCGACGCCGCCGGTGCCGCGGCGCTGGATGAGGAACAGGCCGATCAGGATGCCGATGGTGATCGGCACCACATAGGGGTGGAAGACCGCGGTCGCCACCTCCAGACCTTCGACGGCGGAGAGCACCGAGATGGCCGGCGTGATGATGCCGTCGCCATAGAGCAGCGCGGCGCCGAACAGGCCGAGGCCGACGAGGAGCCAGCGTCCGCGCCCCTGCACCACCGGGCGAACCAGGGCCATCAGCGCCAGAATCCCCCCTTCGCCGTTGTTGTCGGCGCGCAGCACATAGACGTGGTACTTGACGGTGACCACGATCACCAGCGCCCAGAAGATCAGCGACAGCACGCCGAGCACGTTGGCGTGGGTGGCCGCCACGGCGTGCGGACCTTCGAAGCATTCACGCATCGAGTAGAGCGGGCTGGTGCCGATGTCGCCGTAGACGACGCCGAGGGCAAGGAGAGCGAGACCGGCGAGGCGTCGCCGGTCGAGGGGAGCGGAGTGAGGGTTGTGCGACACGCGGATCTCTCTCTTCAAATGCCAGCGCTGCGCAGGGCGGCGCCGGCCCTCGCAGCGGACCCGGAAGTCGCCTCTGTTGTCTCGCGGACGGCGGACTCTACCATAGGAGCGAGTCTACAGCTCGACCTGCACGCCGAGCTCCACCACCCGGTTCGCCGGGATGCGGAAGAAGTCGGTCGGCCGCAGTGAGTTGCGGCTCATCACCGCGAACAGCTTCTCGCGCCAGATCGCCATGCCCGGGCGCTTGCTGGCGATCAGGGTCTCGCGGCCGAGGAAGAAGCTGGTGCGCATCGGGTCGAGCTCCAGGCCCAGCGCGCGGAGGCCGTCGAGCATCTCGGGCACCCCCGGATAGTCCATGAAGCCGAAGCGGGCGATCACCTGGTAGAAGCCGTTGCCGATGTCCTGGAGCTCGATCCGCTCCGCGGCCGGCACCTGCGGGATCTCTTCCGTCACCACGGTCAGCACCACCACCTGCTGGTGCAGCACATGGTTGTGCTTCAGGTTGTGCAGCAATGCCGGCGGCGTCACCCCGGAGTAGCGCGACATGAAGATCGCCGTGCCGGGAACGCGGTGCGGGCTGTCGGGCCGGATGCTGGCGACGAGCTTCTCGAAGGGGAGGGCGCTCTCCTCCAGACGCTGGCCGAGGATGTCGCGCCCCTTTTTCCAGGTCGTCATCAGGGTGTAGACCAGCGCGCCGACGGCGAGCGGGAACCAGCCGCCCTGGTGGATCTTCACCATGTTGGCGCCGAAGAACGCGAGATCGACCACCAGGAAGGTCGCCGTCACCGCGACGACCGCCCAGCGCGGCCATCCCCAGAGCCGCCGTGCCGCCACGCCGGCGAGGAGGGTGGTGATCATCATCGTCGTGGTCACCGCGACGCCGTAGGCCGCCGCCAGGTTGCTCGACGAGCGGAAGGCGAGGACGAGGCCGATGGTGGACGCCATCAGCAGCCAGTTCACGCTCGGCACGTAGATCTGGCCGACCTCGGACCACGAGGTGTGGACGATCTTCACCCGCGGCAGATAGCCGAGCTGCACCGCCTGCCGGGTGAGCGAGAAGGCGCCCGAGATCACCGCCTGCGAGGCGATCACCGTGGCCAGCGTGGCGAGCGCCACCAGCGGATAGAGCGCCCACTTTGGCGCCAGGAGATAGAACGGGTTCTTCGCCGCCTCCGGATTGCCGATCAGCAGCGCGCCCTGGCCGAAATAGTTGAGCACCAGGGCCGGCGCCACCAGCGAGAACCAGCCGTAGCGGATCGGCGAGCGCCCGAAGTGGCCCATGTCGGCATACAGCGCCTCGCCGCCGGTGGCGACCAGGAACACCGTGCCGAGGATCAGGAAGCCGTGCACGCCGTTGGCGGCGAAGAAGCGGGCCGCGTAGAGCGGATTGATCGCCGCCAGCACCGCCGGCCGGGTCAGGATGCCGGCGACGCCCAGAGCCGCGAGCACGGCGAACCAGACCACCATGACCGGTCCGAAGACCTTGCCGATGCCGCCGGTGCCGCGCGTCTGCACCAGGAACAGGCCGACCAGGATGGCGATGGTGATCGGCACCACGTACGGGTGGAAGACCGAAGTGGTCACCTCCAGCCCTTCGACCGCGCTGAGCACCGAAATGGCCGGCGTGATGATGCCGTCGCCGTAGAGCAGCGCGGCACCGAACAGGCCGAGAGCGACGAGGACCTTGAGACCGGCCCCGGTCACCGCGTGGCGCACCAGGGCCATCAGCGCCAGGATGCCGCCTTCGCCGTGGTTGTCGGCGCGCAGGACGTAGACCTGGTACTTGACCGTGACGACCAGCACCAGGACCCAGAAGATCAGCGACAGGATGCCGAGCACGTTGTCGTGCGTCGGCGGCACCGGATGAGCGCCGCCGAAGCATTCACGCAGGGCGTAGAGGGGGCTCGTGCCGATATCGCCGTAGACGATACCGAGCGCGAGCAGGGTCAGGCCCGCGAGGCGGCCGGCGCTGGGCGGATCGGAGTGGGTGTCGGATGTCACGAGCGGTCAGCGAGCCTCTTGCCTCTTTGCAAGCGCCGGACCCGGTCCCGCTGCCGCAGTCGCCGCAGGGAGGCCCGACCGCTACAGCTTGGCCAGGACTTCCTTTTCGCGCGACGCGTCGAGCTTGCCGACCCAGACGTCGAGCACCTTGCCCTGATTGTCCACCAGGAGCAGGGTCGGCGTGCCGGGGACCTTGATCTTCGAGAAGTCGACGTGCACCACCGCGTCGGTCTGCACGCCGTGGTCGGTGAGGTTCTTCTGCTCCGCGGCCTGGGCGTCGGCGGCCGGCACGGCGGCGATCACCTTCACCGCCGACTTGCTCTCGTTCCGCTTGTCGACGAGCTGCTTGTAGAACGGCATGCTGTCGTTGCAGAAGTGGCAGGTCGGCGAGAGCGCCATCACCAGGGCGGTGTTGGCACCGGCGGGGACGACGCCGCGCAGCTCGGCCAGCGTCTCGCCCTTCGCGGCTTCCTGCGGCCCGCCGGCGGGCCGCTGCGGGAAGAAGTTGTTCCGGATGAGGATTCCGGCGGCGATGATGCAGACCAGGATGATGGCGATGTTGGCAGCCGTGTCCAGCTTCGACTTCTGCGTGTCCATGGTTCCTCCTGAAGCTTCAACCTTCAACGGGGGGCCTCCCGGGCCGTCCGAGGAGGGTAGCACAGACTGCGTAAGCGATTGACAGTTGCAGCGCGATAGTGCACGGTTGCCGCGGTGAGATCCAGCTTCGACTTCCTGTTCCGGGCTTTCCTGCGCCTCGTGCTGCGCATCTTCTTCCGCGGCGTCGAGGTCGTGGGGGAGGAGCGCCTGCCGCTCGGCCGGCCCATGGTCCTCGTCGCCAACCATCTCAACGGTCTGATCGACGCCGTGATCCTGCTCGGCGCCCTGCCGGTCTATCCGCGCACGCTGGGGAAGAGCACCCTGTGGAAGATCCCCTTCGTCCGTCCGTTCCTGGCGCTCGCCGGCTCCATCCCGGTCTACCGCCACCAGGACAAGGTCGACACGGCGCAGAACGAGGAGACGTTCCGGCTCTGCCGCGAGCTGCTGGCGGGCGGCTGCGCCCTCGCCCTCTTTCCCGAGGGGAAGAGCCACAGCGAGCCGGCGCTGCAACCGCTGAAGACCGGCATCGCCCGCATCGTCCTCGGCGCCGAGAGCGGACACCCCGGCCTGGGCACGCGGATCGTTCCCGCCGGGATCACCTTCGACGCCAAGGAGACCTTCCGCTCGCGGGTGCTCATCCAGATCGGCGAGCCGCTCGATCCGGCGCCGGAGCTGGCGCAAGTCGGGATCGATGGCCCGAATGGTCCGAACGGGCCGGACGCCGTGCGCGCCCTCACCGCGCGGGTGAGCGACGCGCTGGAGAAAGTCACCCTCAACTACGCCTCCTGGGAGGACTCCCATCTCGTCGCCCGCGCCGCCGAGCTGTGGGGTCGCGAGGCCGTCGAGCTGCCCGGCCGGCGCAATCTGGCGGAGTCCTTTCCCATCCAGCGGGCGGTGATCGAAGGCTCCGAGGAGCTGCGGCGCCATTTTCCCGACCGCGTCGCCGCGGTGGCCGAGGCCGTGCGGGCCTACGACCGCCTGCTGCACGCCTTCCGTCTGCGCGACGACCAGGTGGCCGCGGCCTATCCGGTCTCGCCGGTCGTCCGTTTCGTCCTCGCCGCCCTGCTGCGCCTGCTGTTCCATCTGCCGCTGGCGGTCGCCGGCACGATCCTCAACTGGGTTCCCTACCGCCTGATCGGCGTCCTGGCGACCCGCGTGGCCGGCGACTCGACCGACCAGACCGCCACCAACAAGCTGTTCGGCGCCGTCCTGCTTTTTCCGCTGACCTGGACCGCCGCCGCTCTCCTCGCCGCGCGCTGGACCGGCTCCTGGTGGGCGGTCCCGGCCGTGCTCCTCGCCGCGCCGCTCGCCGGCTACGCCGCCCTCCTCTTCGACGAGCAGCGCGAGACCTTCTGGCGCGAGGCGCGGGCCTATCTCCTGCTCAGGACCCGGAAGCAGAGCGCCGCCGCGCTGCGCGCCAGGCGGGGCGAGGTGCTGCGGCAGATGAGCGAGCTCGAAGCTCTGTGGCGAGGCCTGACCGGCTAGTCGCCTGCCGGCCTGCCTTGCGGTATGCTCCTCCCGCCCTTTCGGATTGACAGGAGGAGGATGGATGGACGCTCCCAGCGCTCAAGACACCAAGTCTCTGCCGGAGAACGCCTACAAGCCGCTCGCGCCGGGTGAGACCTACGCTCCCATCGTGCCGGCCAGCGCCAACCTGCCCGAGGCCTCCGGCCGCGCCGTCGGCTGGGGCGTGTTCCTGTGCATCATCTTCACCGTCGCCTCGGCCTATTCGGGGCTCAAGGTGGGGCAGGTCATGGAGGCGTCGATCCCGATCTCCATCCTGGCCATCGGCCTCGCCCGCGCCTACCGGCGCCGCTCGACGCTGCTCGAGAACGTCATCCTCACCAACATCGGCGGCACCGCGGGCGGCATGGTGGCGGGCGCCATCTTCACCCTGCCGGCGCTCTACATCCTGAACCTGAACCCGCATCCGGTGCAGATGATCCTCATTCTGCTCGCCGGCGGCTGCCTCGGCGTCCTCTTCCTCATTCCGCTGCGCCGCTATTTCGTGCGCGAGACGCACGGCCAGTTCCCGTTCCCGGAAGCGACCGCCATCACCGAGGTCCTGGTGACCGGCGAAAAGGGCGGATCGCAGGCGGCGCTCCTCCTCCAGGCGACCGGCATCGCGGCCGCCTATGACTTCTTCGTCACCACCTTCCAGGTGTGGAAGGAGACGCTCGACTTCCGGTTCATCCCGCTGATGCGGACGCTCGCCGACCGCGCCCGGGTGACCGTCGGCTTCGACGCCATCTCGTTCATCCTCGGCCTCGGCTACGTCATGGGGCTGCGCTCGTCGATGATCCTGTGCGCCGGCGGCGTGATGTCGAACTTCGTGCTGGTGCCGCTGATCTGGATGATCGGCCAGCACTTCCCCGAGATTCCGGTCTACCCCGGGACGACGCCGATCGCGGCGATGACCGCGGCGCAGATCTTCCGCAGCTATGTGCGCTTCATCGGCGTCGGCGCCATCGCCACCGCCGGCATCTTCGGCATCATCAAGTCGCTGCGTATCGTCGTCGGCTCGTTCGCGATCGCCGCCAAGGCCTTCAAGCATGGAGAAGACGCCGGCCAGGAGCGCACGGACCGCGACATGCCGATGATGACCATCCTGATCGGCGTCCTGGTGAGCGCTCTCGGCGCCGGCATCTTCTTCACCCGGCTCCCTGGCGCCTCGTTCCTGGTGGCGATGGTGGGCCTCGCGCTCACCCTGGTCTTCTCCTTCTTCTTCGCCTCGGTGGCCGCCAACGCCATCGCCACCACGGCGCGCAATCCGGTTTCGGGCATGACGATGCTCACCATCATCGTCTCCTCGGTGGTGCTGCTCGAATTCGGCCTGTCGGGGACCACCGGCATGTTCTTCGTCATGGCCATCGCCGGCATGGTGTGTACGGCGCTGTCGGTCTCCGGCCAGACGATCACCGACCTCAAGACCGGCTACTGGCTGGGCTAGACCCCGGCGGCGCAGGAGCGGGTGAAGTTCCTCGGCATCATCGCCTCGGCGGTCGCGGCGGCGCTGACCATCGTGCTGCTCGCCAAGACGTTCCAGTTCGGCGAGGCCGCGCCGGGCGATCCGCGGGTGGTGCTGGCCTCGCCGCAGGCGTCGATCATGAAAGCGCTGGTCGAGGGCTTCATGAGCCACCAGCCGGTGGCCTACATCCTGTTCGGCGCGGGCGCCATGATCGCGCTGGTCATGGAGATGCTCGGCGTGCCGGCGCTGATCTTCGCGCTCGGCATGTATCTCCCCCTGGAGCTCAACTCACCGGCCCTGGTGGGCGGTTTCCTGGCGCACTGGCTCGGCAAGCGGTCGGAGCGGGTGGGCGGTGAGGCGGGAGGCCGCATCCGCGAGCGCGGCGTGATCATCGCCTCGGGTCTGATGGCCGGCGGCGCTCTCGGCGGTGTCTTCGGTGCCGCGCTGCGCCTGTTCCCCTGGTACAAGGATTCGTTGATCAAGACGCCGTTCTTCGACAACGACTCGATCTCGCAGATCGTCTCGCTGCTCCTCTTCGTCGGGCTCTGCGTCTATCTCTGGTACGGCGCGCTGGGCAGGTCCAAAGAGGCTTGAGGCGGGCATTCCCCCCTCTCCCCGAAGGAGGGGGGGCGCCCGCTGAGATCAGGTCAGATCCGACGTCGGCGCGTCGGGCGCGTTCGTCTTGACCGACTCGATGCCGTTGTCGCGCGCCGGCTCCGAGTTGTACATCTCGCTGGTCCCGATGACCTGCCCGTTGGCCGCCTTGAGCACGAAATAGGGGTGGCCGTTGGACGACTGCTTGCGCTCATAGCGATTGTCGTCGGGAGCGTTCTTCTGGACTGAAGCGATGCCGTTTTCGGCGCCGCGCTTCTCGGTGTACCGCTCGCTGCTCAGGATCACCTGTCCGTTGCCGGCCTTCAGGTGAAACACGAACTGACCGTCGCTCGCCTTCTGGAGCTCGAACTTTCCAGGCATGTAGATCTCCTACGTTTGAGCCTGCACAATGGATTTTGCAAGCCTGGGCAAGCCTATACCATGTGCGCGGGAGGGCCGTAGATGTTGAGCAGGATCATCGGCTCGTCGGTCGTGTTGTCGAGCTCGTGCGGCTCGCCGGCCTCGATGAGCAGGAGGGTGCCGGCGGCGAGCTTGGCGTCGACGCCGCCCACCACCGCCTTGCCGGAGCCGGCGAGGACGAAGACCCAGCGGTCGCTCTTGTCGTGGCGGTTCTCGGTCTTGGTGTAGGGCGCGAGCTCCAACGTCGCCGCCTGCGTCCGCTCGCTGCTGCCCAGGACGTCGAAACCGGGCGCCACTCCATCTTTCATGGTGAATCGCTTCATGAGGGCCCTCCTCAGTCGTAGCTTACACCCCCTTCGCCGGCTGGTAGGTGCCGGGGACGGAGCGGGCCGAGATGGCCAGGCGATTCCAGGCGTTGATGGTCGCCACGGCGCACGTCAGGTCGGCCAGCTCCTTCTCGCTGAAGGACGACCGGACCTCTTCATAGAGAGCGTCGGGCACGTGGCCGTTGGTGATCAGGGTGACGGCTTCCGTCCAGGCCAGGGCCGCGCGCTCGCGCTCGGTGTAGTACGGGCATTCGCGCCAGGCGTCCAGAGAGTACAGCCGCTGCTCCTTTTCACCGATCGCGCGCAAGTCCTTCCAGTGCATGTCCAGGCAGTAGGCGCATCCGTTGATCTGGGACGCGCGCAGCTTGACCAGATGGAGCAGGGACTCCTCCAGGCCGCAGGTGTGGAGGTACTTCTCCAGGCCGAGCATGGCCTTGTAGACACCCGGCGCCGCCTTGTCGTACTCGAAACGTTCGTCCATGAGCTTTCTCCTTTGGAGGGTGGGTTTGATCAGGCTCTGTTCGTGCCTGAGGAGCCAGGATAGTCGGGAGTTGACCTGCCGCAAAGATCCATTTACCGTATTCGGACTGGACCACTTTCCCCGAATGGGATCAATTGAAGCGGACCACCGCCCTCGATCTGATGTTGCCCGTGCGCGACCCGGAAACGCCGGCCTACCGCTGGCTGTACGCGGCGTTGCGCGCGGAGATCCTGGAGGGCCGTCTGCGCCCCGGAGCGAGGCTCCCCGGCACGCGGGACCTCGCCAGCCAGTACGGGCTGTCGCGGGGAACCATCGTCGCCGCTTTCGAGCAGCTCAAGGCCGAGGGTTACGTGGAGGGGAGCGTGGGCTCGGGCACCTCCGTGAGCAAGGTCTTGCCCGAGGACCTGTTGCAGGTCCAGCGCACGGCGGATTTGGTACCGCGAGCGCCACGGGCACGGCCGCGGCGCGTCTCGGAGTATGGCCGGCGGGTGCAGCCGTTCCCTGTCCTTGAGATCCGCCCGGTCCGCGCCTTCCGCGCCAACCTGCCCGCGCTGGACCTGTTCCCCACGACGCTGTGGGCGCAGATCACGGCCCGCCGCCTGCGGAGCGTCTCGGCCCGGCTGCTGCTGGGTTGCGAGCCGATGGGCTACGGACCGCTGCGGGAGGCTGTCGCCGACTACCTGGGCACCTCGCGAGGGGTGAAGTGCACCGCCGAGCAGGTGGCGATCGTCGGCGGAGCCCAGGAAGCGCTCGATCTGGTGGCGCGGCTCTTTCTGGACCCCGGGGACCGGGTGTGCATGGAGGACCCGGGATACGTCGGTGCGGACCTCGTCTTCGCGGCCGCCGGGGCGGAGATCTCCCCGGTGCCTTTGGATGACGAAGGGATGGAGCTGCGGGAGCCGAGCCTGCGAGGAGCGCGGCTCGTCTACGTGACCCCGGCGCATCAGTTTCCGCTGGGGGTGACGATGAGCCTGCCGCGGCGCCTGGCGTTGCTGGAGTGGGCCCGGACCTCGGGCGCGCTGATCTTCGAGGACGACTACGACAGCGAGTTCCGCTATGCGGGGCGTCCCGTCCCCGCCTTGCAGGGGCTCGATCGCCACGGGCTGGTGCTCTTTGCGGGGACGTTCAGCAAGGTGCTCTTTCCCGCGCTCCGGATCGGCTACCTGGTGATTCCGCCCGACCTGGTGGACCGCTTCGCGGCCGCGATCTCTGTCACCCGCCGGCATGCGCCGGTCCTCGAGCAGGCGGTGCTGTGCGACTTCCTCACCGCGGGGCACTTCGGGCGCCACCTCCGCCGCATGCGGGAGGTCTATGCGGAGCGCTTGTCCGTCCTCCTGGAGGTGTCGCGGCAGAGGCTCGCGGGCCTGCTGGACGTCTCGCCCACGGAAGCCGGGTTGCAGACCGTGGGGTGGCTGGACGGTGGGATCGGAGGAGAGGAGGCCGCCGAGGCCGCGGCGGCGCGGGGCGTGGATGTGATCCCGCTGAGCGACTACAGCCGAGGACCTCTGGCCCGCGAGGGGTTGCAACTGGGCTTCGCTGCGGTGGACGCCAGGGAGATCCACCGCGGGGTCCGCGAGCTTGCGGTGGCGCTGAGCCACCAGGCATCCGGTATCAGCGGGCTCACGTTGACCCGCAATCGCGAGCAGGTGTAGCCTTCGCTGCAGTCCAATGAGAGAGATGAAGACAGCGGATACCCATGACTGAGCGTCGGGCATCACCGTTTCGCGCGGTCATCGCGGCCCTGGGGGTGATGGTCACCTATTGCGCCGCCGCCGTGCTCGTCCTGGTCGCCGCTTCGCTGGCGAGCTTCACGCCCCCTCAGATTTCACAAAAAGCCATCCCGCTGTTGATCACTGCCGTGATCGGCCTGCCGCTCCTCGCGGCAGGGGCTCTCGCGCGGGTTCTACGGCGCAAAGAGTGGCTGCCGTCCCTGCGACTCCGCGGGCCTCTGCTCACCGCGGTCTTGTTGCTGTACGGAGTGACAATGGTATTCGGCCTGCCGGCGGTGCAGACCTATGCGGATACCTGGGCGGTGAAAGAGTACAAGCGGGACAAGGCCTCAGGGAATGTCCGAGTCTGGGAGTCTCATCCGTATATCGCGACCTACTTTGCGGCACCCATTCTGCCCGGCATCGTGGTGACATACCATGAGTATCAGCTCGATGGCCTGTACGGGTTCGGCGGCTTTGAAGTCTATGCCTGGTATGGCGTTGGTGTCTCAACCATCTGTCAGTTGCCGCTCTGGCTGTCCTGATGAGCGAGCGGCCCCTCTCAGGATCGAAGCGGGCCCTCTGCAGAGCGAGGAATCCCCGCTCAGGCTTCAATCTGCCCCGTCCAGGATTGAATCTGCCCTTGTCTGCATTGACGATTCCCCAGGGAAAGTTGAGGATGCCCTGGGGTAAGTGGACGACCGCCTGGGGTAAGTCGACGATCGTCTGGGGTAAGTCGGCAATCGCCTGGGGTAAGTCGACGATCGCCTGGGGTGAGTCGGCGATCACCTGGGGTGAGTCGACGATCGCTTGGGGTGAGTCGACGATCGCTTGGGGTAAGTCGGCGATCGGCTGGGGTAAGTCGACGTTAGCCTAACGCTTGCCCACGGCGAGCCAGGGCGTGTCGCGGTAGGAATCCGCCACCACCCAGCCGCCGGCCGTCAACGCCAGAGTGGTCGCAATTTCGCCCCATTGGAAGGCGGTGACGACCTTGCCTGCCGCCAGGAGGGGAAGCCAGACCAGCAGCGCGAACAGGCCCATCTGCAGTGCCGAGAGCGCCGCTGCCAGCCGCGCGTAAACACCGAAGAGAACCGCCATGCCCGCCGCGATGAAGGCGCCGCCGGTGAAATACGCCCAGCCCATGTGCCATGGCAGCCAGCCAGGCACCAGCACGGCTGTCCCTTTGACATTCGCGAAATGGGCATAGCCGAAGGGGATCAAGCCCAGGCCATAGAGCGCCCTCGCGATGCGCACGCCCTTGTCGCCGGTTGCGAAAGCGAGGTGTTGCCGGTCCCAGTCCGTGGCGAACGCGGCGAACAGAATCCAGGCGCCCGCCACCATCACGAGGGTCGCACCGCAACTCCAGGTGCCTTCCACAAGGGACACGAGGAAGAGGGCGCGCATTCTCCACAGCAGGAGCCAGAGGACGAGAGAGCCGAGCAGCACGCGGGCGGCGAGGGCGGCCGTGCGCTGCCAGAGCAGGCCGATACCAGATGCGAGAGAGATCGAGGCGCAGAGATAGACCAGGACCTCGCGTGCGGGCACACCTTTGGGGACCGGCTGCCAGACCGCGGTGAAATCGCCTTTGATCAGGCCTTGGATTCCGAGGGCGATCATGATCGCCGCAAAAGCCGCATGACCCGCGCTGGCGACGCGTATTCTGGTGGCGGTCATCACTCAGTTTCGAAGCGTGGATAGACTGCGCCTGCCAGCATTTGGGGGACGGACAAATCAAGACCCGGGAGTTGGTTCCAACTGGCTTCGCCTTCGTGGGTCTCCATCATGTTCGCCCAGTGAAGGAGACGTTTGTCCCCGCGATCGGTCGACATCTGCATCTCGAACGCCCACGCCTCTCCGACCTTCACCATCTGGCCGAACCCGATCGTCGGCGAGCTCCCGGTGCGGCCAGAAAGGAAGGTGATCTGAATCTGGCCCTTGGGAAGGACGGTCCCGAGCATCGTGAGGTGCCCAATCCTCGATTTCGGGCCGTCGGCCGGCGGTGCCTCGCCAGCGTTGTACGTCACCGCCGCCGTGACGCCCCAGAAATAGCCGTTCTTATACCCGCTGATGTGCCAGACCGTCTGGTCGACCAGCCAGCTCAGCGCACTGCCATCCGGATCGAGCTGCAGCGCCGGTAGATCGGGCTGCCGCACATACCAGTACGTGTCTGCAATCCAGCTCCAGTCGAATCGGGTGTCAGCACTGTCTGTCATTTCGAGCGCTCCGGTCGTCCCTCGCCGAGTCGAAAACTCATCGGGAAAGTCTCTCTCGGCACAATTCAGAATTATAGCCCCGATAGCAGATGGAGACTCCCGGCAGATCCCGAGCGGAGTCCACCTCATCTGAAGCGGCGTCCGCCTCATCCCGAGCGGCGTCCGGCTCATCCTGAGAAGGGTCTGCCTCATGTGAAGAAGCGTCCACCTCTCCCGGAGCAGCGGCCCCCTCGGCCGGAACAGCGTCCGCCTCATCCCGAGCAGAGTCCGAATCATCTGAAGCAGCGTCCACCTCTCCCGGAGGAGCGTCCGCCTCACACGGACGGTCGCCAATCTCGGCGGGACCGTCGCCAGTCTCGGCGGGTCCGCCGCCAGTCTCGGCGGGACCGGCGCCAATCTCGAGGGGACCGCCGCCAGTCTCGGAGGGACTGTCGCCAGTCTCGGCGGGACCGTCTTCAGCCTCGACCGGACCGTCGCCATTCTCAAGCACGCAAGAGCTGTTGCCGTATAGCCTCTTTCACGTTCCTATTGGCCGAGAAGTTCGAGTTGGCTCTGTTGGACGCATGTCAGAAGCGACATATACTGCCGAGATGGACAAGGAGAAGAAGGCACGCCTGGAAGCGAAGGGTTGGAAAGTTGGATCGGCGGAAGAGTTCCTTGGTATGACTCCTGATGAAGCTGCCTATGTGGAGCTCCGACTCAAGCTCAGCGATGCCGTACGAGATTTGCGGAAGAAGAAGCGCCTGACCCAGATCGAGCTTGCCGAGTTGCTGCACTCGAGCCAGAGCCGAGTGGCCAAGGCCGAAGCGGCAGATGAGTCGGTCTCGTTGGACCTGCTCATCCGTTCACTTCTCGCGTTGGGGGCCACGGATCAAGACCTCGCGAAGGCCATTACCGGTCAGGGCGCGTGAGTCCGTGAACGTGAATAGCTCTACTTGCCAGCGACACCGCTCCCTCAATGTCATCCTGAGGGCGAGCCGCGCGAGCGGGAAGGATCTGGGCGGTGGAAGTTTCCGTCCTCCCAGATCCTTCAGGTCGCCAGGGCTCCCATCAGGATGACGATGGCGGGGAGGACCGGCGCCAGCCTCAACCGGACCAGCTTCGATGGCGCTCAGAAGCCGAGGACGAAATAGACCTCTCCGGGAATCGTGGGAAAGCCACCTCGAGTTGTACGGGTGAGCTTCGCGTTGCCGCTGACGACCGAGGCCTTGATGGCACCCGCTTTGAGAAGGCAGGGATTCTGCTGCACCGACAGGACCGCCGTGTCTTTTCCTCCGCCGACCGTGATGACGCATTGCGGCCCACGCGCATCCGATTGATGGAGAGTGAGGACGACCCCATCCGTGGTACGCTGGGTACCGTCGTAGGCGCCTTTGTCGCAGGCGACATTGGCGACATTGGGTAGAGAGGAGCCGCTGAGGAAGACCTCCAGAATGCCGCAGCCTGTGAGGTCCTTCGGGTTGGGCTTGGATTTGCCCGGCTGGCTCGGGCCGTTGGGATTCGCGGCGAACGCCTGAGTGGCCAAAGCGAGCACGGCGATCAGGCCGCAGGCCAGGGCGAGGGACGGAAGGCGGCGGACGGCGATCTGGGTGTTCATTGGAGATCTCCTTGTCGAATCAAGTTGAAAGGCCCGGTGATGGTGCTCGCCGTCAGCTCATCCCGCCGCTTCCGGATCGAGCTGCAGCGCCGGCAGATCGGGCTGCCGCACATACCAGTACGTGTCTGCAATCCAGCTCCAGTCGAATCGGGTGTCGGCACTGTCTGTCATTTCGAGCGCTCCAGTCGCCCGCTGCATCGAGTTAGGAGTCATGCCACCAGCCGATGGGATGGTTCTCGGTTTCTCTGCCAGCGCCAGCATGATCTTTCCGATGTCTCCTTCTAACACTGGAGCCTTAAAGTTCTGCCCGCACTACTGGAACCAGCTCACTGCGAGGGGCTCGTGCATGTGATGGATCTCCACGATCTTCTCAGGCGAGAACCCTTCCTCGTTCAAGAGGCGGTTGAAGATGTCGACGTTCCTGAACAGGCGGGCGATGGCCTGCTTGTCCCCCTGGAAGAAGGCCTGCCGTATGGTGTGTTCCCCTGTGACCTCGGCGAGCAGCTCAACCGCCTCCACATACGCCGAGTACGCCTCGGTGCCAGGCAGGCCCAGTTGTTTCTGCCGAGCCCGCATGACCCATTGCGCAAAGTGCTCAGTGACCCCTTCAATCAGCGCCTGGGACAACACCACGCCCATGAAGCTCTTCGTGCCTGCCTGGCGGGCGACTTCGGCCAGATACGTGGGGTGCGTATAGAAGTGCACGACTTCGTGCACGAGCGTGGACATTTCGCCAGGCTGCACGACGATCTGCCGGCGCGCACGCTCTTGGGGCCCCGTGTCCGTGACGCCCTTGACGTCACGAGCAACGAGCTCCTCCGGCGTCAACTTGATCACGTTCGTGGTGTCGGTGGGCGCGATGACACTGGTCTCGTACGCAAAAAAGCCTGCCTCTATGCGCTCCTTGATGAACGACGTGAGCCCTTTGATCGGGTCGCGGGCCACCTTCATGGCCACACCGTGGTGGCGGAGTATCTGACTGAGCACACCGTCCGCATCAGGGTTGAGGAAAGCCGTGAGGAGCAATTCGGGAAGGGCTTTCTTCGGATTGGGGATCGCCTTTCCGAACTTCTCTTCTGCCACCACCTTGAACTGCGAGGCCTGCACCCGGGCCCCTTTGATCAGCTCCGGGCCGAAGAAATCTCGAACGGCCGCGTCGGCGATCTTTAGGTCGCTCCCCGAGGCGATGTAGTTGATCGAGGGCTCCGGATCGGTGGGCGTATCCGGCCCGGCCGGCTTCCGTTGCAGGGCGGCGCCGGGGTGCAAGCGCACGGCGCTGAGATCTCGCCCGAAGCGGGGCTCGAAAAAAGTGCGGACCGGTCCGGGCAGCGGCCGGCCATCCCCCCGCAACGTTTCGAGGCGGGACGAGGGAGCCGGCGCGCCTTCGGGACCGCTCACCGGCTCCGGGGCGGCTGTGCCCGACTCCGGCATACGCAGCACCTGATCAGCGACGCGGTCGGCCTCCTGCTCGTAGGCGTCGTCGGGCGGGTTGACCATCAGCTTGGGTTGGAAGGCAAAGGGGCGGGTCGCCAAGGATCGCCAGACGGGATTGTGCGCGGGCGCAGTCTTGTGCTCGATCGCTCCCGCACCTCCGCTCGTGGGGGAGCGCTTGCCATCCTTCATGGTGCATCGCTCCATGAGTCCTCCTCAGTCGTGACCCAGGACGGGATGGGGCCGGTACAGCTCCGCGAGCTCCCGCAGCTCCGCGTCGTCGAGCTTGACCGCCGCGGCGGCCACCGCGTCCTCCAGATGGCGCATCTTGGTGGCTCCCACGATCGGTGCGGTCACCGCCGGCTGGTGGAGGAGCCAGGCGAGGGCGATCTGCGCCGCCGGCACGCCACGCCGGGCCGCCAGCTCGCCGGCCCGGTCGGCCACCGCGAAATCCTCGGGCTGGTCGTACATCTTGTGGGCGAACGTGTCGCTCCGGGCGCGCGTCGTCTCGCCCGGACCTTCCTTCTTCCGGTTGCCGGCGAGAACGCCGCGGGCGAGAGGGCTCCAGGGCAATACGCCCAGCCCTTCCTCCCGGCAGAGCGGTAGCATCTCCCGCTCCTCCTCCCGGTAGATCAGATTGTAGTGGTTCTGCATCGAGACGAAACGGCTCCAGCCGTGCCGGTCGGCGAGATAGAGGGCCTTCGCGAGCTGCCAGGAGTACATGCTGGAGGCGCCGAGATAGCGCACCTTGCCGGCGCGCACGAGATCGTTGAGCGCTTCGAGCGTCTCCTCGACCGGCGTCTCCCGGTCCCAGCGGTGGATCTGGTAGAGATCGACGTAGTCCGTGCCCAGGCGGCGCAGCGAGGCGTCGATCGCGGCGTGGATGTGCTTGCGCGACAGGCCGCGGTCGTTCGGCGTGTCGCTCATCGGGAAGTAGACCTTGGTGGCGAGCACCACCTCGTCCCGCTTGGCGAAGTCGCGCAGCGCCCGCCCCACCACCTCCTCGCTCCGGCCGAGCGAATACATGTCCGCGGTGTCGAAGAAATTGATTCCGAGCTCCAGCGCGCGCTGGATGAAGGGGCGGGATTCCTCTTCGGGCAGCACCCAGTCGCGCCACTCCGGAGTGCCGTAGCTCATGCAGCCGAGACAGATGCGGGAGACTTTGAGGCCGGTCCGGCCGAGGTTGATGAAGTCCATGCCGGAGATGCTAGCACCGCGGCCTCCGGGAGGCCGCGGTCTGGGGGGAGGGGGGAGCGCTTACGGCGTGACCACCGTGACGGTGACCGGCGCCGAGGGGATGCCGTTGGCGACCACCACGAGCTGGGAGAGGCCGCTCTCGATGGTGGACGGCACGTCGAACTGGGTGGAGACGGTCGCGCTGCCGGTGGCGACGCCCATCGTGCTGTGGGTGTGCGTGCGGCAGTAGAAGACGTGATGCGTGGTGTTGTTGGTGATGCGCACCAGCGGGTAGTTGGTGGCCGCCTGGGCGTCATCGCCGTAGGCGGCGCCCTGCGACAGGCCGTTGAACTGCGTGCCGGAGATGAAGTTGTTCAGGCTCCCCGCCGACACCGACGAGGGGAAGGAGGAGATCGTCGGCTGCCAGGCGGCCTGGTAGGTGCCGGCCGCGGTGTAGACCTCCACGTCCGTGACGCCGTCGGTGAACAGCACCTGGCCGGTGGGGAGCACCAGCATGCGGCCCTCATAGGAGGGGACGGTCGCGGCATTGGGCACCGCCGGCACCGACACCAGGCTGGTGCCGTTGAACTCGAAGAACACCGAGCCGTTGTTGAAGATCCCGGGGCTGGCGTCCACCAGCACGTTGCCGTTGGGCAGGATGGCGGCGGGGCCATCGGCGACGTCGAGCGTGCTGGGGAAATTCGGGCCGGCCGCCCAGGTGCCGGTGGCGGTGTTGTAGACCGCGGTGTGGGGGAGCGCTCCGGTGGCGAAGACGGTGCCGTTGGGACGCAGCACGGCGGGTCCGATCTCGTGCGAGCCGCCGCCGGAGGAGGTGGTGTCGGGCAACTGCACGACGGTGCTGCCGGCGCTCGTCCAGCCGCCGGAGACCGCGTTGAACTTCTCCGAGTTCTTGAGGTTGGAGGTGTTGTTGCAGTCGACGGTCAGCACGTTGCCGTTGGGCAGCAGGTTCCACCCTTCCTCGTCGTTGCGCCCGGTCTTGCCGGTGGTGTTCGCCGCCGTCCAGGTCAGGGTGGACGCGTTCAGGAACGCGGCCTTGGTGTTCAGGGGGTTGGCCAGCATGAAGGTGCCGTTGGCGAGCACCACGCTCTGGGCGTCTCCGATGCCGCCGGTCCACCCCGACGGCGGCGAGACCGAGGTCCAGGTGTTGGCGACGGGGTTGTAGATCGCGCCCTTGGAGGAGAAGGTGGAGACGTTGTTGATGTACTCCCCGCCCTCCACGATCACCCGGCCGTCGGACAGCACCGCCGACGCGTAATAGAGGGGTGAGTAGCCCGTCGGCATGTTGGCCAACTGCGTCCAGGTGCCGTTGATGTAGCTGCCGGTGTTGTCCGGCGTCAGCTTCCACCAGTTGACGGTGCTTTCGCCCTGCACCATCACCGTGCCGTCGGTGAGCAGCATGGCGGTGCTGGCGTTGATCGTGGGCAGATGGGTGAGGCGTGTCCAGGTCTGCGCTCCGGCGACCGCCGACAGGGCGAGCAGGAAGCCGAGGGTGAGAGCCAGGGCGCGGTGCGGGAGCGACGAAAGGATCGACTTCATTGAGGCACCTCTCCGGTGGGGACGACTCGCGGCGACGTTGCCGGCGAGCGGATGGCTGAGCAACGGAATGTTCAGGAGAGGTAGTGTGAAATCGTGGTCGGCAGCTCCTGGAGCCTCTCAGAAAAAGAAGGTGTGTTGTTGCCAGGAAAGCGAGCCGATGGCGCTGTAATACGAAATTGGAATGCGGACTGCCGTAGCGTGAAATTATCTTGGCTTGCCGTCAGGACAGGGTCCAATGTGATAGTCATCTTTTCTGTGCTCGATCCGTCTCTCGGCGGTCTGGCGAACGTGCCCGCGATTGTCGGACTGTCCCGCATTCGGCTTCTGCGGCGTGCTAGGCTGCACAGCACTGATCGGAGGAGAGACATGAGCGCGACCCCGAGTGTCAGCGTCACATTCCGTGAAAACGACCCCCGCAGCTCAAGAATTACCTTCGACCCGGCCGGGCCGATCACGATCACCGCGTCAAGCGGGCAGGTCACCTACAACCTCAAGACAACCGACAATGCCACCAAGTTCGCCACGAGCGTGAGCCCGATCCAGTTTTTCGACGACCTGGGCCAGGGGATCAATACTCCGGTGGGGGCCAGGGTCAATCGGCTGGATGACAACACCACACAGATCAATCTCACAGTCCCGGCAGGGGCGGCGGCGGCGGAATTTCACTTCAAAGTTGTGCTTCAGCAAGGGAGTGCAACGTTTTTTCGCAGCGCCGATCCGACGATCGTCATCATGCGCCCCGGGGAGTAGCGAGGGGCGTCAGCGCGCGAGGTCGAGGCCTTTGAACCAGGGGAAGGAAAACCAGCGCCGGTCGTAGCCGTTGGCGCGCGCCCGCTCGGCGTTGACCCGCGCCGAGGTGGTCTCGCCGACGAGTGCGTAGACCAGGGACGCCTCATAAGCGACCTCCGGGTTGTCGGGCGCGGCGCGGAGCGCCTGCTGGACGGCGGCCACGGCCTCGACGCGCCGTCCCAGGTGGGCCAGAGCCTGGGCGCGGATCGTCTGCGTCTGCCAGAAGGTGGCCGCGGGATCGCGGGCGGCCAGAGCGATCACCTTTTGATAGAGCGCCGCCGCTTCGGTCTTCTGGCCGCGCAACCATTCGGCATCCGCCAGATTGAGGACGGCCGGCGGGCTCTCCGGGACGAGGCCGAGGGCCTGGCGGAAGGCCGCCGCCGCGGCGTCGTAGCGTCCGAGCAGGAGCTGTGCGACTCCGAGGTTGGAGAGCTCGGTGAAGGTGGGCTCGATCTGCACCAGCTCGGCGTAGAGACGGGCCGCCGTCTCGACGCTGCCGGAGCCCAGCTCGAGCTGGGCCAGGAACGACCGGGCGTTGCGATCGTTCGGGAAGCGTTCGAGGAGAGTGGCGAGGGTCCGGCGCGCGCCGTCCATCCGGCCCAGCCGAGACTCCAGCTTGGCCAGGGAGAGAAGGTTGGATTGCCCCGGGCGGCGCCGGACCGCGGCGCGCATGCGCTCCAGGGCCTCGTCCGTCCGTCCCCTGTGCTCGGCGAGGAGCGCCTCGAGGACATGCACCCGGTTGTCGCCCGGGATCTGCTCTTCGAGCGCGGCGATGGCGGCCGCGGCGTCGCCGGGCTGCTCGGCGGCCAGCGCAACGGTCGCCAACATCGAGAGCGGCCGGGGATCGCCGGGAGCGAGATGCCGCGCCTCGTCCAGCAGGCTGCGCGCCTTGGCAGCGTCCGCCGGGTCTCGCGAGTCGAAGAAGCGGAGGCTGAACAGGTCGGCTTCCAGAAGGATCACCTCGACGAAGCGCGGTGCCTTCTGCCGCAGCTCGTCCACTTCCGCCAGGAGTCGCCGCGACGGCGAATCTCCGCGGTGGTCCCAGGAATCCTGTTCGAGCCGCACGTAGCGCTCCCACTCCTCGCGTCCGATCTCGGGGCCTGAAGCTCCCGCGCGCTGCGGGAAGCCGCCGTATCCGCGCCGCAGAACCGGACCGACGGAAGCGGCGAGGAGTGAGAGGTCGTCCGCCGGAGCCGCGAAGCTTTCGCTCCACAGCAGGCGACCGTCCGCCGCCTGGAGGCGGCTCAGGGAGATCCGGCAGGACCGTCCGGCACAGTCGAGGCGCGACACCAGGACCTCGTCCGCGGCGAGTTGCCGGGCCAGGGCCCGCGGATCCGCCGCGCCGCCCGGCTCCGGGGTGAGCACTGCGATGCGGTCGAGCCCGGCGAGGTCGCGCAGCAGGGCCGACCGCAGGCCCGCCGCGGCGAGAGCCGTTTCCGGGTCGCCGGAATCTCCCCCGAGCGGATGGACCTGGACCTGCGGCTCGGCCACGGCAATGTAGAGAGGGTCGAGCGGCTCGCGGTGGCGCAGGACCCAGGCGGCGAGCCCTGCCGCCGCCAGCAGGAGGAGCGCGATCCCGCCGGCGGCCCAGCGTGGCCAGGCGCGGCGCCGCGGGGGCGCCGGGACCTCCTCGACCGCCCCGACCGCCCCGATCGTGGGCTCCAGGGCGAGGTCACCCGCCGCGGGCCGCGAGCCGCTGCCGCGGCTCTCATACAACGCGGCCAACCGGGCCGCCACATGGCTCGCGCCGGCGGGGCGGCGCTCGCGATCCTTCGCCAGGAGCTCGTCGATCAACTTGGATAGGAGGAGGGGCACGGTTGGATTGAGCTCCGCCGTCGCCGGCGGCTGGTGCGTGCAGACCCGGTGCAGCGTCTCCACCGGTGTGACCGCCTTGAACGGGGAGACGCCGGTGACCGCCTCATACAGGAGCGTGCCGAGTGAGAAGAGGTCCGAACGCGGATCGAGCATCTCGCCGTTGGCCTGCTCGGGCGACATGGCGCGTGGCGTGCCCAGGATCTCCCCATCGCGCGAGAGATCGTGAGAGGGGCCACCGTCGGCCGCGGGCCAGAAGCGCTTGGCGAGGCCGAAATCCAGGATCTTGGCGTGACCCGAGCGGGTGACCACGACGTTCTCCGCCTTGAGGTCGCGGTGCAGGATCCCCCGGCTGTGCGCCTCGGCGAGGCCCTCCGCGATCTCGCGGGCGAGAGGGAGCAGACGTCCGAGATCGAGCGGTCCCTGGTGCAGCAGCTCGGCGAGGGTGGGGCCGTCCACCAGCTCGAGGACGATCCAATCGGCTTCGTCCGTCTCCACGACGTCGAAAATCTGGACCACGGCCGGATGGGACAGGCAGGCGGCGGCCCGGGCCTCCCGGCGCAGGCGCTCCCGGCGGCGCGGATCGGGCGCGGCGCCGGTCGGATCGGGCTGCACCCGCTTGATGGCGACATGGCGCTCCAGCCGCTCGTCCCACGCTTCGTACACCTCTCCCATGCCGCCGGCGCCGAGCGGACGGGTGAGGAGGTAGGGACCGATGAGGAGACCGCGGGAGCCGTCCATGCTCACCTCAGAGCCCCAGCTCGGTCATGCGGAGCTGCAGTCCGTGCCGGGAGACCCGCAGCTCTTCCACCACGGCGTCGAGGTCGCCGTCATGGCGCGCCAGGGCTTTCGCGATCTCGGCGCGGTCGAGATCCGCCGCTTTGCGGATGCCGGCGCAGCGGTCGATCAGGGTATAGAGCGCGGTGCGCGAGAGACCGAGCTGGGCCGCGGTGGCGACCAGCTTCCAGCGGTTGGCGGCGAGGGCGGCCAGCAGTTCCTCCTCACTCACGTCCGCGGGGCGCCGGTAGGTCGGGCGGGACGGGGAAGGAGAAGCGCGTTGAGGACCGGTCTGGCGCTCCAGGGTTTGCATCAGAGTTGGAGGCAGAGCCGCCTGCTCCGCGCCGCGGTTGCCGATGGCGATCTGGCGCGCCACGTTGCGGAGCTGGCGCACGTTGCCCGGCCAGTCCGCCGCGGCCAGGCGGGCGAGGAGAGGGGCCGGCAGCCACGGATCGCCGCGCGGTCCCGGATCGTCCAGCCGCTTTTCTTCCCCCATGGCCTCCAGCTCCTGGCGGAGGAAGGAGAAGAAGAGCTGACCGAAGTCTTCCCGCCTTTCGCGGAGCGCCGGCAGTCTGATCTCGTAGCCGTTCAGCCGGTGCAGCAGGGGAGCGCGGAAGCGGCCGGCGGCGATGGCTTCCTCCAGGTCGGCGTCCGTTGCGGCGAGCACCCGCACGTCGACGCGCCGCGGCGCCTCCGCGCCGACCGGTTGAATTTCTCCCGTCTCCAGAGCGCGCAGGAGCAGCACCTGCACCTCCGGCGGCGTCTCGCCGATCTCGTCCAGGAAGAGCGTCCCGCCGTGCGCCTGGCTGAAGTAGCCGGTCCGTCGCTGGTCGGCGCCGGTGAACGCGCCGCGGGCCGCGCCGAACAGCTCCGCCGCGGCGAGAGCCGGCGGGATCGCCCCCATGTTCACCGCGAGATAAGGACGGGACCGGCGCGGGCTGCAGCGGTGGATCGCGCGGGCGACCAGCTCCTTGCCCGTCCCGGTCTCCCCGCGCAGCAGCACGGCGACCTCCAGGTCCGCCACCCGGCGGATGTCCGTCCGCACCTGCGCCATCGCGGCGCTGTCGCCGGTCAGTCCGAGCCCTTCGACCTCGCGGGCCGGTGCCGGCGGCATCGGATGGAGCACCAGGACGATCCGTCCGGCGAGCAGCAATATGGCTCCCCGTTCGAGATCGGCCGCGGAGACCAGATGCTCGGTCTGCACTCGCCGGCCGTCCACCTCCACGGCCATCGCCGACTCGCCGCGGCACACCACCACCGATCCCGGCGCCGGCCCGGGCGCGAGCCGCAGAGGGCTCCGGCTCAGGTGGGGATCGGCCAGAGGCTCCGGAGAGCCCCCGCCGGGCGGCGAGAACAGAGGGACCAGCCGCGACAGCTCCACCGGGCGCCCCGAAGAGATCTCGGGAAACGCGACGCGCTCGCCCACGCGGCGGAGGTCCGGATGGGCCACCAGCGTGAGCCCCGGCACACGCGGAGCGCTCGCTCCAGAGGCTCTGGAAGGCCCGGTGATGGTGCTCGCCGCCAGCTCCTCCCGCCACTCCCCAGGGTGCCGCGTCATGATGGAGGCAGTCTAACCCGGCCTGCACACTGCCGGACCGTCCGGCAGACGGTCTGACAGTCGCGGACGGTCCCGGCCGACTTTCTCATCCGATCTCTCAATCCCTTTGTCTTCATCTGTTTAACCGTTCGTTGGCGGCCGGTATGGAGCTTGCCCTAGGGAGAGGCGTTCGCCCGGAAGCGGCGTGGCTCTCGCGGCGAGCGAAAACAACTATTTCGGATTCGAAAAGGGGGATCTCCATGAACGCCCAGATGCGCATCGTCCGCCGTCTTCTGCCCTTCACCCTGGCTTGCGGCCTGCTCGCCGCGCTCACCCCGGCCGCCCGGGCCGCGCCGCTCGACATCGTGCCGGGATTCCGGATTACGCCGCCGCCCGGCTGGAAGGAGGGCGACCGGACGCGCAACAGCTTCGATCTCGTCAAGGTCTCGCCGCGGGGCGACGTGCTCGCCCTGACCCAGGTCACCACGGAAGAACGGGAGGGACACGAAGAGGCTCTCGAGCGTCTCGCGGACATCGTCGCCGAGGTCCCGGAACCGGCGCAGCTCCTCGTGATCCACGGCTGGCCAGCGATCGACCGGCGGAGCACGGCGACCTTGTCGAGCGGCGACCAGGACCAACTGCCGGGCGACCTGTCTTCTCCTCCGGACCAGACGGTCGTCGTCCGCACCGTCGCGATGGCCGCGGGACCGACCCTGGTCCGTTTCGAGACCACCCTCGTTTCCGGAGCCGAGGAGCGCCTGCTCGACGAGATGTGGGATTCGATCGAGCAGATGGACGTCGCGGCGCCCGGGGATCCGGTGCGGGCGCAAGGCGAGCTCCGGCAGGTGGCTCGCGGGGTGGAGGTCCGCAAGCAGGAACAGCAGCCGTCGCAGCAGACTCCGCTGTCGCTGGAGCCGGCGGAGGCTCCCGTGCCGGACTCCGCGTCGAAGACAGGTGCCCAACCCGCCGCGGCGGTGGGGCTGGGCCGTGGCGAGCTCCAGATCGAGGCGACCGCCGACGGCCGCAACGTGGTCGTCGTGGCCAACGGGGGCTACTCCTATTCGAACGACTCCGGCCGCACCTTCACCGCGCACGCCGGCATCCCGAGCCCGTCTCGCAACAGCGGCGATCCCTCGCTCGGCCTGGGCAAGAGCGGCAGCTTTTACTTCGGATTTATCGGCCATCCCAACGAGGCTTGCGCGGCCAGCATTCTCAGGTCGACCGACAACGGGAGGATGTTCAGCTTTCGTGGCAATGCGGTGCTCTGTCCCGTGAAGGGCGGCTGCTCGGTCGACCAGCCGCAGATCACCGTCGACCGCTTGAACCAGGCGAACGGACAGGACCAGATCTATGCGGTGTGGCGCAACAAGACGGCGATGAGCCCGGAGACCCCGTGCGGCAGCATCGCCGGCGTGGAACAGCCGCGCATCGTCTGCTCCAGCAGCGGCGGAACCTCGTTCATCGCGCCGGTGAGCGTCGGCACGGGCCAGCGGCCGCGCGTCGTCGTGGGCGGTGACGGGTTCGTGTACGTCACCTATATGACACCCTCCTCGATCTTGCTGAACAAATACAGCAGTTGCGCGTCCGGGCTCCAGCAGCAGCGGGGATTCCCGGTCACCGTCACCTCGTACAACCCCGTGCGGTGCCCGGTCACCGGCCTCGACCGCTGCAGCAACGGGCTCAGCAGCCCCATGGTGGCGGTGGACGATCAGATGCCGAGCCACGTCTACATCACATGGGCCACGGACAGGATGGACGACGTCGAGGACATCAAGGTGGCCGACTCGCTGGACGGCGGCAAAACGTTCCCGCGCAAGGTGACCGTGAGCGACTCCGTGGCGCGGCGCCGTTTCATGCCTTGGATCTGCGCCACCCGGAGCGTGGCGTATCTCGGTTGGTACGACCGGTACTACGCGACCACGGCCAACAACGACCTCACGCGCTATTTCGGCGCCAGCGTCGCCAGCGACGGCGTGAGCCTGGTCGCCAATACCGTGTTCGACTTTTCGGGTGTCGACGACGCGCAGTGCCGCCTCTGGCCGTGTGCGCCGGACAAGACGTCGAATGCGACGACGTGCTCTGTCCAGCCACAGCTCGCCGGCTTTTGTTCGGCGCCGACGGGAACGCGCTGTGACTACAGAAATCCATCGTTGTACTGTGCGGCGGGCGCCACCTGCCAGACCGCGAGAGGGTGCCCCAAATACGGCGATTACAACGGCTTCGCCTGCGCGGCCGGAAACGTGTATCGCGCCTGGGCCGCCGCGTCGCCGCCGTCCGGAGTGCCCCCGGGCACCGGCATCAAGCTCTATGCCCGGACCAGCAAGCCGCGCGTCGTCAACTTCATTGCGCGGCACAGCAACAAGTGCCTGGACGTGAAGGACGACAGCAAGGCGGACGGGGCCCCCCTCATCCAATACAGTTGCGGCAGCGGGCTGAACCAGCAGTTCGAGCTCATCCCGACCGGCAGTTACTACCAGATCGTGGCCCGGAGCAGCGGCAAGTGCGTGGAGGTGCGGGCGGCCAGCGGCGGGAATCGTGCCGTCATCCAGCAGCTCGCTTGCAACGGCGGAGCGAACCAGCGTTTCCAAATCGTCGACACGGGAGGTGGTTTCAACAAGCTCGTGATCCGCAGCAGCGGCAAGTGCGTGGACGTGGACGGGGCGAGCACCGCGAACCTCGCCCCGATCCTCCAGTTCACCTGCAACGGGCAGACGAACCAGCAGTTCCGGCTCCAGGGCGTGACGCCGTAGCAAACCGCCGGCAAGGCGCTATGATCGCAGCGCCTTGCCGGAGCCTAATCCCATGCCGAAGAAAGAAGGGTGACATGACCAACGAAGAGCTGTTTGCCAAGACCACGGTGAATACCTGGAAGCTCGCGATCGAGCGTCTCGACAAGATGTTGTCTCCGCTGAGCGATGAAGAGCTGCAGACGAGAGTGGCGCCGGAGAGAAACCGGATCTTCTACCTCCTCGGCCATCTGACGGCCGTGCACGACCGCCTGTTCCCCATGCTCGGTCTCGGCGAGAGATTGCATCCGGAGCTGGACGACGACTTCCTCGCCAACCCCGACGGGAAGTCTCCGGACCGCGTGTCGGCGGGTGATCTGCGGCGCGCATGGTCCGAGGTCAACCAGAAGCTGACGGCTGCGTTCGAGGCTCTCCCGCCTGCCGACTGGCTGAAGAAGCATGAAGCGGTCTCCGAAGAAGACTTCGCCAAGGAGCCGCACCGCAACCGCCTCGCCGTCTTGCAGTCCAGAACCCTGCACGCGGGGTTCCATGCGGGCCAGATCGTCCTGACCTCGAAGCGGCAGGAAGAGTAGGGCAAGGCGCCAAGATCGCAACGCCTTTTTGCCGGAGCCCAATGCCATGCCGACATCCTCGTCCTGCCGCCTCGCCGCCGCCGTCCTCGCCGCCGCCTGTCTGTGGGCCTGTGCCGCGCCGCCGCCGGGCCGCTCGGCCGCTGCTCGGAAGGCTCTGGACGATCCGGCCGCCGCGGCACAGCGGGTCACCGAGCTGGCGGACGCCTATGTCGATGCCTATCTCAAGCAGTTCCCCGAGAACGGCACGCAGGCGCTGTTGCCCGGTTTCCGGCACGACCGCCTCACCGACAACTCGCTCGCCGCGCTGCGGTCCTGGCAGGACACCGAGGACCGGCTCGCCTCGCGCCTCGCGGAGGTGCACGACGACCGCTTGTGGGGCCGGCCGGAGTGGGTCACCTACGGCTTCCTGCATGAAGCGCTGGAGAGCGGGCGCGCGGTGCGCGTCTGCCGCGCCGAGCTGTGGCCGGTCAGCCAGATGGCCGGCTGGCAGGCGAGCTTCGCCGGCCTCGCCGCCCTCCAGCCGGCCGGCACCGCGGACTTCCGCGCCCAGGCGCTCACCCGCTGGCGCGGGGTGCCCGGGTATCTCGACGTCGAGATCGCCAACCTCCGGGAAGGGCTGCGGCTGGGGTACAGCACGCCGAAGCGGGACGTCGAGCTGGTCATCGAGCAGCTCGACGCCATCCTCGCCGCGCCGGTGACCGCCTCGCCGTTCTGGAGTCCCGCGGAGCGCGATCCGGATCCGGCGTTCCGCAAAGCCTGGGAAGAGCTCCTCCGCGACGGCATCCACCCCGCCGCCGACCGCTACCGCCGCTTCCTCCGCGAGGAGTATCTGGCCAAGGCCCGCGAGCCGCTCACCGTCGCCGCCAACCCGGACGGCGAGCGCTGCTACGCCGCGGCGTTGCGCGCCCAGACCACCCTCGACCGGCCGCCGCGCGAGACCTTCGAGATCGGCATGCGCGCCCTCGAAGAGCGCGAACAGCGGATGCGGGACCTCGGGCAGCGCCTCTACGGCACCACCGACCTCGCGGCGATCCGCGAGCGGCTGGCCCAGGAGACCAAGAACGGCTTCGCCTCGCGCGACGAGGCCCTCGCCTTTTCGCGCGCCATCGTCGAGAAGGCGCGCCTCGCTCTGCCGCGCTGGTTCGGCCTGCTACCCAAAGCCGGCGTCGGCGTCGAGCCGCTCCAGGCTTTCCAGGAGAAGAGCGGCTACTCGCAATACATCCCCAGCTCGGAGGACGGCAGCCGCCCCGGCGTCTACCGCATCAACCTGGGGAGGGACGAAGGGCAGAGCCGCGCGCAGGCCGAGATCACCGCCTTCCACGAGGCGTACCCCGGCCATCACCTGCAGATCTCGATCGCCCAGGAGCGCGCCCATTCGCACCCCATTGCCCGCCTGATCGGCAACGCCGGCTTCGCCGAAGGCTGGGGCCGCTACTCCGAGACCCTGGCCGACGAAATGGGCCTCTACTCCTCCGACCTGAGCCGCCTCGCCCTCGCCGCCCGCCAGCCGACCGGCATGGTGGTCGACCCCGGCCTCCACGCCATCGGCTGGACGCGGCAGCAGGCGATGGACTTCTTCCGCTCCAAGCAGATCGGCGTCAGCGAAGAGTCCGCCGGCGCCTACGTCGACCGCATCTCCGTCCTCCCCGGCCAGATGGCCACCTACGGCGTCGGCGAACGGGAGATCTTCGAGCTGCGCGAGCAGGCCCGGCGCGATCTCGGAGACCGCTTCGACATCCGCGAGTTCCATGACCGCGTCCTGGAGAACGGCTCCGTCACCCTCGGCATGCTGCGGCAGCAGATCGAGAGGTGGGTGACGGAGAAGAAGAAGGGGTGAGATTGAAGGCGGCCACACAGGTGCCGGGACCCCGTGGACCGCCTTACAGACCCAGGAGAAGCTACGAGCCCAAGCCCATCTCTTCCAGAGAATGGGCGACGAGGACCTGCTCAGCGATCTGGTTGAGACGCTCGGTGGAGCCGATGGCCTCCACCCGCCGTTTGACGTCATCCGACAAAGGCCCGAAGCGCGCTCCCAACATCCTCAGAAGAGCCTGCCGGAAACCCTCTTGCTTACCAACCTCCAGGCCTTTGGCCTCACCTTTGGCCTCAAGCTTCTCCGCCCAGGTCATCCTCATGGCTTGAACCTCCTCATTGGGCTCGGCTGCCTGAAGAGCTTCGAGCTCCTCGGCGTCCCGGCCTTCCAATTCTAAATACGTTTCCACGCAATTGACCAGCGGCATGCGCTGCCGCTCGGACAGGGACGCGGCGGCGATGCGCCGCAGGCAGCCGAGCTTGTGCTCCGCGCGGCTCATGGACCCCCGCCGCATCAGAGCCGCGAGAGCCCAGGCGAGCGGCTGCTCCTTGGCCAGGTACTCCTCGGCGAGATTTCGGGACAGGGCAAGAGAGTAGTAGTTGAATCGGCCGATTTCGGGACCGAGGGCCGCGTCGGCGACCGAGTTGAATTGGACGCCGGGGCGGCCTCGCTGCAAGCAGAGGAGGATGGGCACCACCGGCCGACCGTGCCGGAGTTGGATCTGCATGTAGTAGCCAGCGAAGCGGGTGCCCATTTGAGGCTGGGACCGAGCCTCGATCTCGACGTGGACGAGAGCTGTCCGGTCCATGAGGCTGGCGAGGGGTACCTCGGCGAGAAGGTCGAGCTCGCGTCGCTGGCCTTTGGGCCAGTCGGTGAAGACTTCCTTGTCCAGAAACTTCCAGCGGGACAGGTCGAGGCGCCCGGCCGGCTCAGGCGCTACAAGGGTCAACAAATCGGGGAGGAACGTCCCGAGCAGGTCCTTGAAGACCTGGTCCTGGAGGCTTCGGCGCCTCCCCTTGGAACGGGAAATGTCATTCATGCCCCTTATAAGACGGAAAATGACCTCCCGATCTCACACGAAAATTGGGCCGGGAGGCGCTCACGGAGTGGGCATTCCGCCGTAACCTTCGGCAGCCATGAAACTTCGCCGTTACGACGTTCGGCTCACCGCAGGGATTGCACCGCGGCTTTCCTCCGGAGCTGGAGGACCTGGACGTCGGGGTCGACCACGAGCGACTCCGGCTCGAACGGGCAGGCGATGCGCACCTCGCGCTCCTCGCCGGGGCCGAGGAGGACGGTGCCGCGGGCGTCACGCCAGCCGGCTCCGGGCTTGCCGTCCGCGGTGAACCGTTCGCCGCGGGTGGCCGCCACGTCGACCGGCATGCGGCCGGTGCCGGCGTTGCGCACCTTGACCACCGCCTCCCAGCCGCTGGCCGTGCGGCTCTTGCGGCCGCCGCTCAGGCGGTATTCAGGGACGACGACCTCCAGAAACCATTGGTGCACGAAAGCGTCGTAGGCGGCGGCGTCGGGGGCGAAGGGGCGCATCGCGGCGATGAAATCCTGGAGCACCGGGTGGTCGGGGTTGTCGCTCCAGGTGGTGACGAACTGGCGGAGGCCGGCGAGAGCGCGCTCGCGGCCCATCTGGCGCTGGAGCATCCAGAACACCCAGCCGCCCTTGTCATAGGTCACCGTCTGGTCGCCGTCGTGCGCGCCGTCCACCCGCACCAGCGGGCGCTCGGCGTCGGCCCGCCGGGCGTCGCCGTACTGCTCCTCGAGACGCTTCGCGGTCTCCATGCGGGCGCGCTCGCCCTTGACCTTCTCCATCAGCAGCAGCATCGAGAAGTGGGACATCCCCTCGGAGAGGATGTCGCCGCCCGGCCCCTTGCCGGGGGTCACCAGGTTGCCCCACCACTGATGGGCGGATTCGTGGGCGGTGACCAGGAACACGGCGTCGGTCTTGACGTCGCTCTCGGTCAGGAAGCCGATATTCTCCGAGAAGGTGATATTGGTGGGGAACCCCTGCGCATAGCCGGCGAGACCGGGGAACTCGGAGAGCTTGAGCTCGCGCCAGGGATAGGGGTGGAACCACTCTGAATACCAGTGCCGGGCGGCGTCGAGCGCCGCGCTCATCTCGGCGATGTTCCAGGCGTGGCGGGCGTCGTAGTGGATGGCCGTCCCCTCGGCGCCGCGCCGCTCCTGCCAGCGCCCGCCGATGACGTTGAAGAAACGCACCGGCCGGTCGCTCTGCCAGACCGCGGTGCGCTGTCCGCCGGAGACGATCTCCGAAGTCTTCACGCCGACCGAATTCCAGGTGTATTCGGCCGGCCCGGTGATGCGGATGCGGGTGGGGAACGAGCTGTTGGTGCCGAAGGCGGCGTCGGTCCGGCCGACCCAGAAGTCCGGCGGATAGTCCTTCGGCTCGTAATCGTTCTTCCCCTTCTCGGTGCCGACCCCTTCCTGGAAGCCGAGGAGCGGCGCGAAGCTCGGCGTGAAGCTGGTGAGCACGACGCCCGAGGGGAGGATGAACTCCGAGGTGTTGCCGCCGTTCTTCGTCACCCCCTGCGGAAAGACCCCTTCGAACTCGAAGCCGACGCGCACCCGGCCGCCGGGCGGAAGCGGCGCCGGCGGAGTGAAGACGTAGAGACCCGAGCGGCTTTCCGGCGTCCAGGGCTTGCCGTCGAGCGTCCAGCGCACCTTCCGCCAGTGCGGGCCGCCGGTCAGGGCGAAACGCGTCAGGGGATGGTCGCGGTCGTTCACCAGGTCGTAGCTGCCGCGGTCGCGGAGCCAGTGCCGTTCCGGCGCGAAGCTCAGGTCGAGGTCGACGGCCGCGATGGCGGGCTCCGGCGCTTCGACCCAGGTGGCGAGGTTCTGCTTCCAATAGTCGTGCGCCTTCTTTTGCGCCACTGAGCCCTCGATGCCGTTGCGCACCGTCGTCGCGAGCAGGATGCCAAGCACGAGCGGGACGGCCAGGAAGGGAGCCAGCCGGAACGCCTGCCGGGAGAGCTGCCGCGGCGAGAGGCGGTTCAGCGTGCCGATGGCGTCCGGGAAGCGACGCTGGAAGGCGCCGGCGGCGACCGCGGTGAAGAGCGCGGTCAGCGAGAGGACAAACAGGCGGTTGAGCACCAGGGCGCGGCGGTCGGTCTCGAAGACGCTGAGATCGCTCCAGCGCAGCGCCGACCACAAGGGCCAGTTGCCCAGCCAGCTCATTTTGCCGGTGAAGAGGAAGTAACCGGTGAGCGCCAGGACTCCGAGGCAGACGCCATAGGAGGCGTAGCGCTGGCCGGTCACCGCCCGCACCGCGGTGACGAAGGCGGTCCAGACCAGATAGGTGGGCACCAGCAGGAGACCCCAGACCAGCAGGAACGGGCGCAGGTCGAAAGACAGCGCCTGCCCAGTGTGCTGGACATGCTGGACGAGCAGCGCGATGGCGCAGCCCACGAACGTGCAGGCGACCAGGAAGAGCCCCACCACACTGTTGGCCAGCGCCTTGCCGAACAGAATCGCGCCGGTGGGCACCGGCGCCGAGTAGGCGAGCGCCGCGAAACCGGTCCGGTGGTCGCGCTCCAGCGACTCGACCGTATAGAACATCAAAAGGCTGCAACCGAGAAAGCTCAGCGTGTCCATGGAGCCCACCGCGAGCTGTCCCGGAGTCAGCAGGCGGAACGTCTGGAAGGCGCCGAGCAGCAGCAGGTTGCGGCCCATGACCTGCAGCAGGATGAGCAGCGAGAAGAGGTAGAGGGCCGGCGACGCCAGCAGGTTGCGCACCTCGGTGCCGGCCATCATCAGGGAGCTGCGCAGGAAGCCCACCGGAGCCTGCCGCATGCCGAGCGCCGCGAGGCGCCCTTCGTTTTTGAACACGGCGGCGGCCGGCAGAGAAGAGATGACGTCCGAGAGCCAGTCGGTCCGGCGGGCTGTCCGGGCTCGCGGATCGATCCCACGCACTGTGCGGGCCACATGTCTTTGGGTGATTGCCACGGCCAGCAGCCCGAGACAGGCGAAGGCGAGCCGCGAAAGCACGAACGGCGCGTCCAGCCCGATGCGGGCCGTGTTGTAGAAACGGGCGCCGCGGTCGAGCTTCAGCCAGGTCTCGCTGAGCCAGCGGAAACCGGTCGGATCGATCAGCATGAGCGCGCGGTTGAGCCGCGGATCCAGCCAGGTGGGAGCCCAGCTCCAGAGGAAGAAACCGCAGACCAGGAGGACGCCGACGGGAAACAGGAAGACGGTCACCGGCCGCCGCCAGCGCTCGCCGAGGAACCAGGAGACACCGAGCAGGAAGAGGAGCATCGGCACGGCGAAGACCAGCGTCGGGCGCAAATAGCTCACCAGCTCGAAGGGGCCGCGGATCTCGGCCGCCTTGGCGTTGGGCACCACGTGGTTGAAAAAGGCGGCGAACAACAGATGCAGGCCGAGGGCGCCCAGGAAGGCGGTGGTCACGGCGAGGAACTTCCCCCACACGTACTCCGCGGGCTGGAGCGGCGTCGAATGGAGGATCTCGCCCACCTTGCTCTCGTCGTCGTTGGTGACCGCCGTCCCGGCGGCGATCGCGGCGAAGAAGCCGTAGATCAGGGCGACCAGATAGGCGAGGACCTGCGCGAAGCTGAACTCCGAGGTGGTCCAGGCCTTGGTGCCGCCCACCGAGGAGTCGCCGGAGGAGATCGTCATCGAGCCGGTCGACAGCCCCCAACTGCTCAGCAGAAGGAGGATGACCAGGGACCAGAACAGTGGGCGCTTGAGTGTGCTCGCAAGTTCCAGGGAGTAGACGGCGCCGAGGCGGCGTGCGCTCATGCGGCCCCTCCCGCCGCGGCCAGCTCAACCGATGCCGGAGGCAGGTCCTGCATGAGCAGCAGGTAGGCGTCCTCCAGGGTGGCCGGCACCGGCTCGAAGCCGAGCGGCGCCTGCGCCGACTCCTCGAAGATGCGCACCCGGTTCTTCCCCTCGACCAGCACCGCCTGCGTCACCCGCAGCCGGCGGCGGACTTCGTCGAGCTGCTCACGGGGCACCCTCCCCTCGAAGATCCTGCCGCGCAGCGGCGCCAGCGCCTCGCCCGGCGAGGTCTGCGCCACCAGCCTGCCCTGGCGGATCACCGCGAAGCGCGGGCAGAGCACGGCCACGTCCTCCACGATGTGCGTCGACAGCAGCACGATGCGGTCCTCGGCGAGCTCGGCGAGGAGACGGTAGAAGCGCAGGCGCTCCTCCGGATCGAGACCGGCGGTCGGCTCGTCGACGATGATCAGCCGCGGATCGCCGGCGATCGCCTGCGCGATGCCGAGGCGCTGGCGCATGCCGCCGGAGTAGCTCTTCACCTTGCGCCGCGCGGCGGCGGTCAGGTTCACCCGGTCCAGCAGCTCGGCGACCAGCGCCTTCTGGCCGCCGGGAGCCGTCACCCCCTTGAGATCGAGCAGATGGGCGAGCATCTTCTCGCCGGTGAGCTGGGGGTAGAAGCCGAAGTCCTGCGGCAGGTAGCCGAGCCGGCTGCGCAGCGCCTCCGGGTGGGCCAAGACGTCCGCGCCGTCCAGCTCGACGCGGCCCGAGGTCGGCTCGAGGAGGCCGGCGAGGATCCGCATGAGGGTGGTCTTGCCGGCGCCGTTGGGTCCGAGCAGGCCGAACATCCCGGCCGGGACGTCGAGATCGATTCCTTGCAGGGCCGTCACCGGGCCCGGGTAGACTTTCACCAGGTTGCGGATGGTCAGCATGCGCGTGATCCTCCCTGCGGCCTATACGCTGGATGCTCTACCAGGGTTACACTCTCTGCCCGAGGAGCCGATTCCATGATACCCACGATGAAAACGTCAAAACCCAGCCGCCGTTCTTCCGTCGCCGTCTTGTCCTGCCTGAGCGCCGCGCTCCTGCTCGGTTCCATGCGACCCGCCTTGGCGGCCGATGCACCGGCCGATCCACCGGCTGCCAGGCCCGACTTCCAGAAAGAGAACGCGGCCTGGCGCCAGGACCGCGACAAAGGCCTGCGCGACGAGAACGGCTGGCTCACCCTGGTCGGCCTCTACTGGCTCGACGAAGGGGAGAACAAGATCGGCAGCGATGCCGGCAACAAGGTCATCTTTCCCGAAGGGAAGGCTCCGGCCGTCGCCGGCACCCTGGTGCGCCACGGCAAGGAGGTGCGGCTCAACCCGGCTCCTGGAGCCGGCATCACCGTCGACGGCAAGCCGGTCACCGCGCCTCTCGATCTCAAGGTCGACGCACAGGGGAAGCCCACCCTGCTTCACCTGGGCTCGGTGAGCTTCTTCGTCATCCAGCGTGGCGACAAGGTGGGCATCCGCATGAAGGACAGCCAAAGCCCGGCGCTCGCCTCCTTCCGCGGCCTCGACTACTTTCCGTTGCAGACGACCTGGCGGGTCGAGGCGCGCTTCGAGCCCCATCAGCCGGCGAAGAAGATCCCCATCGCCAACGTCCTCGGCCAGGTGGCTGACGAGGAGTCACCGGGCTCCGTGGTGTTCGACTGGCAGGGCAAGACCTACCGCATCGACGCTCTCCAGGGGGACGACAAGGGCGGTCTCTTCCTGATCTTCGCGGATCAGACGAACGGCAAGGAGACCTACGGCGCCGGCCGCTTCCTGGACACCGATCCGCCGCAGGGCGGCAAGGTCGTGGTCGACTTCAACACCGCCTACAACCCGCCCTGCGCCTTCACCGCGTTCGCCACCTGCCCGCTGCCGCCACCCCAGAACCGTCTCGCGTTGCGTGTCGAAGCCGGCGAAAAGAAGTACGGCGAAGGGCACGCGCACTGACGCGCCCTGAGAAAGGGGGCCTGGAAACAGGAACGGCCGGCGCGTTGCGCCGGCCGTGGGTCGAGTGCAGAACCTGGGATCAGAATTCGATCAGGTAGTTGCAGGAGTCCGCTCCCTCGGTGCGGGTGGGCTTCGACTTGTCGAGCCGCACTTCGCAGGTCGGCTTGAAGCGCCGGCCGAGGGTGGTGATGATGCCGCGGTCGAACTCCGAGGGGTAGGGGTTGTCGCACACCATCTCGGCGGAGTTGGGGCCCGTCATCCCGGTGAAACGGTAGTGGCCGATCCCTTCCGTCATCTGACCCGTCTCCGGGTTGAAGAGCGGCTCGCCGTTGATCCGGTGATGCAGGTGGTAGTTGAGGTCGAGGGCGCCCAGCGCCTTGTCGATCGAATCCATCCAGGGTGGCCACTCCACCTGCTCGGGGATCTTCTTCCCGATGGCGAAGAGGGTCAATGGACCGATCTTTTCGGCGATGGTCTTGAAAGCGTCCAGCCACGCCTGCTGCGGGTACCACTGTTCCGGCTGCGGCTTCTTGATCCCGTGCTGGGCCAGGATTTTGAGCGCCGTGCTGGTGAAATCGCCCATCCCGTCGACGACAGAAAGGACGACGGCCCCATAGACTTCGACGTCCGGTCGAAACGCCACGAATTGTGTCATGCCGGTAGTATCTCACAAGGCCGGCAGTGGTGGAAGGCACTCCAAAGAAGAAGATGATCCTTCAAGGCTTGTTTCCTCCCGCGGCGCGGATGAAAGCCGCCACGTCGGCGTGGAGCTTCTGGCGGTCGGCGTTGCGGATGTACATCATGTGCCCCGCCTCGTAGTGCTCCTGGGTGATGCGTTGCAGGTAGAACGGCTCGTAGCCGAGGTGGTCGAAGGTGTATTCGGCGGCGAAGAACGGTGTCGCGAGGTCGTAATACCCTTTGGCAACAAAGATCTTGAGGGAAGGATTCTCGGCCATCGCCCGGCGCAGGTCCTCGCCCACGTTCAGGTAGCGGTTGCTCGCCTCGCGGTAGCTCCACGGCCGCACCCGGTCGGTGAGCACCTCGTAGGCCATGTCGCTCTTGAAGCCGAGCTCGTCGGCCACATAGTGGTTGAACATGGCGGTGAACGGTCCGGTGGTCGCGGTGCTGCTCGGGTCGAACTCGTCGGCCTCGCCGGTCGCGGTGCGGTCGATTCCGACGTACCGGCTGTCGAGCCGGCCCGCGGTCTTGCGCTGGTCGCGGAGAAGCTCCTTGTCGAACGCGGAGATGGTCGGTCGCAGGTTGGCGCTCTCCAGGTACTGGGCCGAGAGACCGGTGTAGCGCGAGAGCTTGGCCGCGACGTCGCGCCGCTGCTCGGTGGAGAGCCGGGCTCCCTGCATCAGCACCTGGGTGTACTCACCGGCGGCGAAGCGCTCCGACTCGGCGACCGCCGCCTTGAGACCGGCTTTCTGGAGGTCGTCCGGCAGCTTCTTGTGGTACCAGGCGGTGGCGGTGTAGGTCGGCAGGAAGAGAGCGTAGGGGAGGTCGTTGCCGGTGTCGAAGCGGTTGGTCGCGAAGTTGAGGACGGTCGACAGGAGCACGATGCCGTTCAGATACATGCCGTGGCGTTCCTGGAGGTAGTGCGAGAGGCCGGCGGCACGGGTGGTGCCGTAGCTCTCGCCGGCCAGGAACTTCGGCGACTCCCAGCGCCCGAAGCGGACCGTCCACAGGCGGATGAACTCGCCGACCGAGTCGAGGTCCTCACGGAAGCCGTGAAACTGCTGCGGATCCTCGCCCGGCGCCTCGCGGCTGTAGCCGGTGCTCACCGGATCGATGAACACCAGGTCGGTGACGTCGAGCAGCGACTCGCCGTTGTCGACCAGCCGGAAGGGCGGCGAGGGCGGCGTCGGCGGATAGGTCTCCGGCCCGTCGCCGTCGATCACCACCCGGCGCGGCCCGAAGGCGCCCATGTGGAGCCAGACCGACGACGAGCCCGGCCCGCCGTTGAAGGTGTAGGTGATCGGCCGCTTGCCGGCGTCCTTGACGCCGTCGCGCGCGTAGTAGACGAAGAAGACCGACGCCTTGGGTTTGCCGTCCTCCTCGCGGAGGAGGAGGGTGCCGGTGGTGGCGGTGTAGGAGATCGCCGTGCCGCCGAGGGTGATCTGGTGATGGGTGGTGACGATCTTCTCCTCCGGCTTGGGCGGCACGTACTTCTGCGCCTCGCTGGCGGAGCGGGAGCCGCCGCCGCGCTCGGAGCGCTCCGGCTCGGCGGTCGCGGAGCCGGGAGGGGCGCCGGGCGGCCGGTCAGGTCGTTGGGCGAAGAGGCTGAGGGGGGCAAAGACCGACAACAATGTCACTAGACAGGCGCGATGAAGCCCTCTCGATGCTCTGTGCACAGATTACCTCCAAGGATCAGTCGGTGTGGGGGATCTCCAACGGGGGTGCCGGCTTCGGCGGCGCGCCGGCGCCGCGCACGTTGTTGCGGAACTGGGCGTAGAAATCGGGAGCGCGCTCGGCCCACCAGGCCTGGAAGCGGGCGACCACCGCCTCGACGTTGGCCAGCGCCTTGGGGTTCTTCTGCGCGGCGCGCAGATGGGGCAGCAGGTCGACGATCCGTTCCCAGACGAACAGCATCTCGCCGCCGCTTTCGAAGTACAGCTCCTGGTGGAGGATGCCCCGGTTGACGAACGAGGCGACCATCTCCCAATAGCTGGTCACCATGCGGTAGGAGGCGTTCTCCTCCGAGCCCGGCGGGCAGAGGCGCTGGAACTCCTCGAACGTGGCGGCGTGGAACGAGGCCGCGAACCAGCGGCGCGCCTCGCGCAGCCGCGGCTCCCGGCGCATCTCGTACAGGCGCAGGAGCAGGTTGGCGTCTTCATGAGTGGGTGGTCGGTCCATGTCTCCCTCCGTGAGTCGCGGCTCAGTCTATCTCCGAACCGGGCGTGAGGAGGGAGCAGGGGACCTGAATTTACATTCAATACCGTGGCACCGCCGGATCGACGTGCAGGCTCCATGCGTTGATGCCGCCGGCCAGGTTCTGGGCGCGCGGGAAGCCCATCTGGCGCAGGAACTGGACGGCCTGGGTGGAGCGCCCGCCGTGGTGGCAGTGGACCACGAGGGGCGCCGCCGGATCGAGCTCGCCCAGGCGGTCGCGCAGCTCGTGGAGCGGGATCAGCAGCGCGCCGTCGATCCGCGCGATCTCGTATTCCTGCGGGTTGCGCACGTCGAGCAGGGTCAAGGGGCCTCCGGCGTCGAGGCGCTGCTTGAGCTCGTCGACCGAGATGTCGAAACCTTCCACGTCATCGTCCTCCTGCGGGTCCTTCTGCGGGTCCTTCTCTGGGAAAAGGCCGCAGAACTGTTCATAGTCAATGAGCCCGGTCTGCGTCGGGTGCTCCGAGCAGATCGGGCAGTGCGGGTCCTTGCGCAGCTTGAGCTCGCGGAAGCGCATCTGGAGCGCGTCGAAGAGCACCAGGCGGCCGATCAGCGGATCGCCGGCGCCGACGATCAGCTTGATCACCTCGTTGGCCTGGAGCGAGCCGATGATCCCCGGCAGCACGCCGAGGACGCCGCCTTCGGCACAGGACGGCACAAGCCCCGGCGGCGGCGGCTCCGGGAAGAGGCAGCGGTAGCAGGGGCCGCGGGCGCCCCAGAAGATCGACACCTGCCCTTCGAAACGGAAGATCGAGCCGTAGACGTTCGGCTTGCCGAGCAGCACGCAGGCGTCGTTCACCAGGTAGCGGGTGGGGAAGTTGTCCGTGCCGTCGACGATGATGTCGTAGTCCTTGAACAGATCCAGCGCATTGCTCGAATCCAGGCGCATCTCGTGGGGGACGATGTCGATGTGCGGATTCAGATCGCGCAGGCGCTCGGTCGCCGCCTGGATCTTGGGCCGTCCAACCGACGAGCGGCCGAACAGCACCTGCCGGTGCAAGTTGCTCTCGTCGACGACGTCGAAGTCGACCAGGCCCAGGGTGCCGACGCCGGCCGCCGCGAGATAGAGCCCGAGCGGCGAGCCGAGGCCGCCGGCGCCGACGGTGAGCACCTTGGCGGCCTTGAGCTTGCGCTGTCCCGCCGAGGCCACCTCGGGCATGATGAGGTGGCGGCTGTAGTGGCGGATCTCGGCCGGCGAAAGGTCGGGAAGGCCCGCGGTGGATTCGGTCGTGGTACTCATCAAACAGCCTCTTTGTGCAAGATCCCCAGGGCCGCCTGGTCGATCACCTCTTCGTCGAAGCTCGCGCGGTCCTCGATCAGACGCCAGCTCCGCGTCTCCACGACCCGGCGCCCGTCGAGAGAGACGATGAGATAGGACACCCACGGCCAGGCGTTCTCGCGGTCGAATTCGCTCGGCCGGGCGGGGTGGTCCGGGTGGGAGTGATAGTACCCCACGATGTCGAGGCCGAGAGCCCGCGCCTCCTTCTGGGCGGCGAGCACGGTCTCGGGGCTGATCAGGTAGCGGTTGTGGCGGCTGTCCTGCCGCTCGTTCCCCACCGACAGCAGCCGCTCGACGACGGTGGAATCGTCCAGCGAGCGGCCGATGAGCACTCCGCAGCACTCCTCCGGGTAGCTTGCCATGGCGTGGCGCGAGATGGTCTGCAGGTGGCGGGGTGAGATGACCAGACGGCTCATGCGTGATTTTCCTCCGTAACCACGGGTCCGCAATGCAAGCCGGACGCCACTTTCAGACCAGGCGGCTCCTTTCATAAACGTGTCGCCGGCGCCGGAACCCGTGACGCGGATCCCGTCGCGGGGTGCCAGAACGGCAGGGAAACCTCTGTACACTGGAGGCGAGGAGGAGCGAGCCATGCATGAAATGGACGACAGCATCCGCACCGGCCCGGAGCGTATCCCGCCGGGCCAGTACGTCACCAACAAGTGGCCCGTCCTCTCCTACGGCCGCACTCCGAAGGTCGAGCCGAAGGATTGGGAGCTGCGCCTCTTCGGCCTCGTCGCCGAGGAGGTCCGCATCCCCTGGAAGCGGTTCCAGGCTCTGCCGCGCGCGAACGTCACCGCCGACTTCCACTGCGTCACCCGCTTTTCGACCCTGGACAATCCCTGGAGCGGAGTCTCGACCCGCGAGATCCTGAAGATCGTCCGCGTCGAGCCCGAGGCGTCGCACGTCCTGGTGCACTGCTACGGCGGCTACACCACCAACCTGCCGCTGGAGGACTTCCTGTCCGAGCACGCCCTCCTCGCCGACCGCCACAAGAACCTGCCGCTCCTCATCGACCACGGCGGCCCGGTGCGCCTGGTCATCCCTCACCTCTACGCCTGGAAGAGCGCCAAGTGGGTGAGCGGCATCGAGCTCCTGTCCGAAGACCGGCGCGGCTTCTGGGAGGAGAACGGCTACCACACCTACGGCGACCCCTGGCGCGAAGAGCGCTTCAGCTCCCAGGAGACCAAAGAGGCCTACCAGGTCCGCCGCCGGGCCAAGGAGCTGGGACTGGTGCCGGAGGGGTGAGGCGGATCAGGCCGGCTCGCAATCGGAGGCGATGACGTAGCCGATGGACTTGATGACGTCCCGCAGCGCGGCGTCGTCCAGGACTCCGATGGGACCTTCGTGGATGTTGAGCAGTGACTTGTCAATCGAAAGGATGTTTTCACACTGGGCGACGCAGTCCTCTCTGAACCCGAACTGACCGGCGCGGAACGGAACGCAGTTGGGCAGTGTGCGTCTCAGGGAGAGCCGAGCCGTGGTACAGACGACGACCAGGGCATACCGTCCCCGGTTGAGATTTTCTCGGGAAACGACAATGACGGGATGTGGGCCGGCTTCCTCGAAGTCGGCTCGGTAGATCTCTCCGGGCTCGATCACGGAGCCTCGTTCATCCGGCCAACGGCATTCCGCAAGGCGATCCTGTGGATCGCGCTCTGCCGGCGGTCATCCTCCACGAGATCCCGGATGCTCTCGTATTCATCCGTGGGGATCAGAACGTAGGATGCGTTCGTCCGCGGATCCACGACCGTGAGCGGCGCGGCCCCTGCGGAGTCCAGGTCTTTCTGCTGCTGTGCGGTCAACTGGATGGTCATAAGACCTCCATTTTACAGCGGGCTCACCCGATCGGCACCACCAGCGAAGCGACCACCGCGGCCGCCGACGCGAGCAGGCAGACGAGGGCGATGGCCTGGTGGTTGCCGCGCTCCGGCTTCATCGGGTCGAGGAGCATGGCGCCGAAGTAGCCGCCCGCGAAGCCGCCGATGTGCGCCATGTTGTCGATGCCCGGCATGAGGAAGCCGAAGATGATCATGGAGATGGAGTAGCTCCAGGCCTGGCTGCCGATGTGCCGGCTGCCGGCGCGCCGGCCGTACCAGACCATCGCGCCGAGGAGGCCGAGGATCGGCGCCGAGGCGCCGACGGTCAGGGCGCCGCCGTGGAGCAGGGGGATCGGCAGGAAGGCGGTGAAGCTGCTCAGCAGGAAGCCGGTGATCGAGGAGATGGTGTAGAGGATCACCATGCGGGCGGCGCCGTAGAGCTCGGCCGTCTCCGGCGCCAGGATGCGCACCCAGTAGAGATTGAAGCCGATGTGGAGCAGGCCGGCGTGCAGCCAGCCGGCGGAGAGCAGAGTCCACCAGCGGCCGAGGACGCGCACCGGAAAGCCGCCGCTCGCTCCGAAGCGGAACAGCGCCTCCCGGCTCGGGCCGCCGAGGGAGAAGAGGCCGTTCATCTGGATGCCGTGCGGATCGACGGCGAGCATGGCGAGATACAGGAAGACGCAGCCGCCGATCACGATCTGCACGAACCCCGCGTCACGCCCGAGGCGGCCGAGCACCGCCGTGAGCCCCCACATCCCCGGCTTGCGGCGGCCGCAGTTCAGGCAGACGTCGTCGTTGACGCCGACCAGGCGCCCGCACGACGGGCAGAGGATGGAACCGGTCCGCTTGGCCATGGGGGGACGATATCGCAGACCGCGGCTAGACGGGCCCGGTCACCACCGCCAGCCACCCTTTGAGATACTCGCCCTGCGGATGGTGGATGGACACCGGATGATCGGGCGACGCGGCGAGCGGTTGCAGCAGGGCGACGCGCACCTTGGCCTCGACGGCGGCGGCGAAGAAGATCTGGCGGAAGAGCTTGACGTCCACCGCGCCGCTGCAACTGAAGGTGAGCAGGAAGCCGCCCGGCTTCACCCGGGCGAGCGCCAGGCGGTTCAAATCCTTGTAGGCGCGGGACGCGGCGTCCACGTCCGGCCGTTTGCGCACCAGCGGCGGCGGATCGCAGATCACCATGCCGTAGGTCTCGGTGCGCTGGCGCAGGTCTTCGAAGACGTTGGCTTTCACCCACTCGGCGCGCTCCGGATCGAGATGATTGGGCACCAGCAGCTCCCGGCCGCGGTCGATCAGTCGGGTGGACGATTCGACCAGCGTCACCCGTTCCGCCCCGCCGCGCAGGGCGTAGAGGCCGAACGCTCCGGAGTGGGCGAAGAGGTCGAGCACGGTGCGGCCGCCCGCCAGCCGCTCGACCAGGCGGCGGTTGTCCCGCTGGTCGCAGTAGAAGCCGGTCTTCTGGCCGCCGGTCAGCTCGGAGGTGAAATGGAAGCCCGACTCCAGGAACGGCGCCTCCGCCGGCACGTCTCCAACGATTGCTTCGTCCACCTGCGTGAGCCCTTCGGCCCGGCGCGCCGGCACGTCGTTCATCTGCAGGATGGCACAGCCCGGGAAGAGATCGGTGAGAGCGGCATAGGCCTCGCCGCGCAGCGCTTCCAGGCCGGCGACGGTGATCTGGCTCACCAGCACGTCGCCGAAGCGGTCGACGGTCCAGCCAGGCACGCCGTCGCCTTCGGCGTTGAGCACCCGGTAGCCGGTGGTCTGCTCCGCCGGGGCCGGCAGCACGGCGTGGCGGAGCGCCATCGCTTCGGCGAGGCGGGCGGCGAAGAAGGTGCGATCGGCCTTTTCGACGCCGGGGCCGAGCAGACGGACGCGGATCTGTGATTTCGGGCTGTGGAAGCCGAGGCCGAGAGGGCGGCCGGCCGCGTCGGTGACGCGGGCGAGTGGGGCGTCCGCGGGACCTTCCCGGCGCGCCACGGCGCCGGAGAAGATCCATGGATGCCCGTCACGGACGGCTTTGTCCCGCCCGGCCTGGAGGGTGATGCGCGCTTCGTCTTGGTCGCTAACCGCTGGCCCCTTTTCCCACGACGAAGGACGTCGTGCTGGTCTCGGCCGTGCCGGCCGCGTCGGTGAGAGTGATCAACAGCATGTATTCGCCCGGCTTGAGGGCCGGCGGCCGGAAGGTCGCCGTCACCCGGTCGGGCTCGATGGTCGCGCCGGCCTGCCGCTGTCCGAGGTGGACCTCGCCGGTGCCGAGCTCCTCGCCCGCCCGGCTGAACACCCGCGAGTCGGCCTTGAGGACGCCGGGTTGCAGATGGTAGCCCATCAGCGCCACTTTCGTCGCTTCGCCCGGCTTGAGCACCGGCAGCGCCGCCGGGATGAACGGCTCGCTCTGCATCTGGAACGGATACGGGATGTCCTTCGGCGCCTCGGCGTTCTTGCGCACCAGCAGCCAGCGTCCGGGCGCCTCGGGGAAGAACGCCGGCAGCAGCACCGCCGCCGGCTGGGCGAAGGCCGGCACTTCCAGCGGCAGCACCTTGGCGACCAGCGCGCCGGTGGTGGCGTTGCGTACCAGGATGCGCAGCGTGTACGAGCCCGGCGCCAGGCGGAGGTCGCCATAGAACTTGAGGCCGGACTTCTGGAGCACCGGCTCCACCTTGGCGAGGTCGAGGCCGAGGGTGCGGGCGAAGAAGTCCTGCACCGTCCCCTTCTCGTCCATGGCGTAGGCGTAGATCTCGACCGGCAGCGTCTTGGCCTGCGCGCCGGTCAGCAGACTCTTGCCGTCCACCTCGATGAGCACCGGCACGTAGGCCTTGTCGGCCGGACCCTGGAACGGCGCGGCGAGCACGGAGGCCGTGATCGCGCCTCCCTCTTCAGCGTTCACCACCCGGTTGGCGGCGTCGAGCATGCGCTCGATCGACGACTGATCCTTGAACGGCTTCGGCGCGTAATAGCCCGGCCGGTAGACCACCCGCGTGCCGCGCGGAGCGTTCTTCAGCTCGACCCGCAGCTTGTGGTACTCGCCGTCGTGCTTGACCCCCTCCGGCTGGTAGGTGAGGACGTAGGTGACGCTGGTGCGCTTCAGCATCTCGTTCATCGCCACCGAGAGGTCGTTGAAGTTGCGGTAGAGCTCGCCGCCGGTGCCGTTGGCTATCGCGAACAGACTGTTCTGGCCGGTGGCCGGCTTGATGCCGTTCTCGCCACCGAAGGCGCGCAGGCCGCCGGGATCGACCGACTCCACCACGCAGTCGGCGCGGCGCATCTCTTCCAGCATCTTCTCGAGGTCGCCGCTCAGCTTGGTGTTGCCGTAGCGCGCGTCGGAGTCCACCTTCCAGGTCTGGCCGGCGGCCGAGGCCTCGTTCATCGCCTGGATCTCGGCGTCGTCCTCGGTGCCGAGGAGGAGCTTGTCGTTGAACCCCTCGGAGAGGAAGACGACGTACTTGCGGCCGTGGATGCTGCCGAGCATCTTGGCGAACACCGCGACGGCGCGGGTGAAGGCGGTGACGTCCCGCTGCTGTGCCTGGAGGGCCGCGCGCTCGGAGGCGGCGTTGACCACGGCGTTGATGTCGAGGCCGCCGCCGCTCGAATCGCCGTCGTCGTTGCCGTGGCGTGAGCCGCCTCCCATGGAGGCCGCGCGGCCGGTGGTCTCAGGCGGCAGGGTCAGATGGAGAGGGTCGGCCGCGACCTCCGGGTTGCCGATGCGGCCGAGGGCCTCCTCGGCCTGGTGGTGGTCGGCGGTGAAGCCGAGGATCAGCTCCGGGCCGCGTGACGCGCTGTAGGCGCCTACCGCGACCAGGTCGCTCGGTTTCAGGCCGGCGAGGAGGGTCTTCGCCGACTGCCGCGCCTTGAATACCGAGGCGGGGCTGGTGAAGGAGAGATCGAAGAGGAGGACGAACCGCCGCCGCGCGGACGGCGCCACCTGCACCGGGGCTGCCTTGGCGGCGGGAGCTCCGGCCGCCGCGGATCCCCCGGGCATCGCCGCTGGGATGGCGCTCAGGTCGAGCACCTCGAAGCCGGTCACCGGCTGCTCCTTGCGCCCGTCGAAGACGGTGAAGTCCGCCGCCTTGAGACCGCGCACCGGCTCGCCGTCCTTGCCGAGAACCTGCACCGGCACCTCGACGGCCAGGACGTCGGTGGACTCCGCGAAATTCTGGTTGCTCTTCTCGGTTTTGGCGTTTTGCGCCACGAGCGGCAGGGTGGTGGCGGCGAGGCAGGCCGCCACCAGGCTCAACCGGTGAAGGTGGATCGCGATGCGCGCTGCTGCGGTCTTCCTCATGCGGGTCTCCTTGGGAAGCCGCCGCAGCGCGATCGAAGTCATTGCGATCAACCGCGCGACGGCGCTCCCACGACGAATGGAGCGGTGCTGGACTGGGAGAGACCCGCTCCGTTGGTCACGGTCACCCGCAGCAGGTACTCGCCCGGCTCGAGCTTGGACGGTTTGAAGGTGGCGAGCAGCCGGTCCGGCGTTCCCGCCTCACGCTCGACGACCTTCACGTCGGCTGGTCCGACTTCCTTGCCGTCCTTCCTCAGTACCTTGGACTCTGTCTGCAGCTCTCCGGTTCCCAGGTTGTAGCCCACCAGCGCCATCCGCGCCTCCTGGCCGTCGCCCAGCACCGGCCGGCCGGCGGGGATGTAGGATTCCTGGCGGGCTACAAATGGATACGAAGGCGGCTTCCCTTGGTTGCGTTGGGTCTCCTTGGCGAGGACCCATTTGTTGGGCGGCTCGGGGAAGAACGCCGGCAAGAGCGTCGGTTGGCCTTGCGCCGCCACGTGCACCGGCACCACCTTCAGGCTCGACGAGCCGGTGACGCCGTTGCGCACCAGCACGCGGATCGAGTAGTCGCCGGGCGTCAGGTCGAGATGGCCGAAGAACTTGAGGCCGTTCTGCGCCAGGGCCGTGCCGGCCTTGGAGAGGTCGAGACCCATGGTCTGCGACAGGTAGTCGTGTACGGCGCCGGTCTGGTCGAGGGCGTAGACGTAGATCTCGGCCGGCAGCATGGTGCCGGTGGTGTTGGCGGTCAGGGTCTTGCCGTCGATCTCGATGAGCACCGGCACGTAGGCCTTGTCCGTCCCCGGCACCTGGAAGGGGGCGGCCAGCACGGCGGTCGAGATGCTCCCCGACTCCTCGCCGCTCATCACGTCGTTCGCCGTCTGCAGCAGCTTTTCGAGCGGGCTCTGCTTGGCGAACGGGAGCGGCGCGTAATAGCCCGGCCGGTGGACGATGCGCGCGCCGCGCGGCGCGTTCTTGAGCTCGACGCGCAGCTTGTGGAACTCGCCGTCGCGCTTGACCTCGTCCGGCTGGTAGGTCAGCACGTAGGTGACGCCGGTGCGGCGGAGCATCTGGCCCATGGCGGTGGAGAGGTCGTTGTAGTGCTCATAGAGCTCGCCTCCCGTCCCCTTGGCCATCATCAACAGGCTGTCCGCCCCGCTCTTGCGCTGAAGTCCCTGGTCGTTTTCGGCGCGCAGGCCGCCGATGTCCACCGCCTGGATGGTGCAGTCGGCGCGGCGGAACTCCTCCAGCATCTTCTCGACGTTGTTCATCGTCTTGGTGTCGCCGAAACGTTTCTCCGAGTCGACGTTGTAGCTCTCGCCGGTCGCCGCCATCTCGCTCATCTCGTTCTGTTCCTGCACGCTGGCGGAGCCGGTGAGCAGAGAGCTGTCGAACCCTTCGGACAGATAGATGACCGACTTGCGGCCGTCCACCGAGCCCATCATCTTGGCGAGGTCCGCCATCGACCGGCTGTAGGCGGCGACCGCCGCCTTGAGCGCCGAGTTGTTGGCGCGGTCCGAAGCGATGGAGAACTGCTTGATGGTGTCGAGAGCGGCTTGCTCGCTGGCCGCCTTGTTCCCCGATCCCTTGGCTTCGGTCGGACCGATGACCACCTTGCTCGCTTCGTTCTCCATCTCGGTGAGCACGAGATGCAGCGGGTCGGGCGCGCGGTCGGTGAGCTGCTGCACGCCGAGCGTCGACATGGCGGAATCGATCTGCCGGCGGTCGGAGGTGAAGCCGAGGACGAGCTGCGGTCCCTTCTGCGCGCTGTAGGTGGCGACCGCGACCATGTCGGTCGGATGCAGGCTCTTGACCAGGGTCTTGGCGGCTTCGCGCGCCTTGACGACCGACTTCGGCTCCGAGAAGGAGAGGTCGAAGATCATCAGGAAGTGCCGGCGCGCCGCGGCGGGCACGGCGGCGGCGGGTGCTCCCGCCTGGGGCTGCGCGGCGGTGCCGTAGAGGTCGAGGACCTCGAAGCCGGTGACCTTCTCCTTCTTGCGCCCTTCGTAGACCTCGAAGTTGTCGGCGGTCAGGCCGCGCACCGGCTCGCCGTCCTTGACCACCTGCACCGGCACCTCGACGATCACCACCTCGGCCGTCTCACCAAACCTCTGTGTGGCCGTCGGTGCCGGTGCGGCCCAGACCGGGGCAGCCAGACACAACGCCAGACACAGACCGGCTCCCAAGGCGAGCCCTGGGAGCCGCAGATGCTCCTTACGCATGTTGACCCCTTTCTTCCCGCCGGCCGCCCTCCGCGCTACGGCAAGGAAACGATCGCCCTCCGGAAACCAGGTAAAGCAAAGCAATCAATGAACTACCTTGAACGGCAGAGAATTCATCTCCTTGCGGCCCGTGCGTGGATCGGTCACCGCAACCTGCAAGACATAGTCGCCGGCACCCAGGGCGCCCGGCTCGAACGTGGCCAGGAGCTTGTCGAGGCCGGAGATGCCGGTCGCCGTGCGCTCCACCATCGCGAGGCCGGGCGCCGGCGCGGATTTGCCGTCCGGCGACACGACCTGTCCCTGTACGGAAACGTCACCCTTGCCGAGATTGTACGCTACCAGGCAGACCCGTGCCTTCTCATTCCCGCGCAGCTCCGGCTTGGCCGACGGCACGTACGGCTCGCCGGAGACGGTGAACGGGTAGAAGACGGAGTTGCCGGCGTCGCGGCTGTTGGGGCCGCGGCCGGTCTGGTCGTTCTCGCGCAGCATCAGCCAGCGCGATCCCTTGTCGATGAAGAAGGGCGGCAGGAGGAACGGCTTGGTCTCCCCGTAGGCCGGCACCTTGACCTGCACCGACTCCACCGCCGTATGGCCGGAGAGCGCGTTGCGCACCAGCACCCGCACCCGGTAGTCGCCCGGCTCCAGGTCGAGATGGCCGTAGTACTTGAGCCCGGTCTCCTCAAACCCCTTGCGCCCCTTGCGCAGGTCGAAGCCGACCTTCTGGGTGAAGAAGTCGCGCATCTGGCCCTGGGCGTCGCTGGCGTAGGCGTAGATCTCGACGTTGACCTTGTCGCCGGTCTGGCCGCTCAGCAGGCTGCGTCCACCGACCTCCAGGATCACCGGCACGTAGGCCTCCTTCGGCGAGGCGCGGAACGGCGCCAGGAGAACGTTCATCGCGATGTCGCGCCGCGGCGTGCCGGCCGCGATCCGGTCCGAGGCGAGGAGGTTCTTTTCGAGCGGCGAGAGGTCCTTGAAGGGGCGGGGCGCGTAGTAGCCGGTGCGATGGGCCAGCCGGGCGCCCACCGGCAGCTTGGCGACCTTCACCCGCAGGCGGTGGTAGGCGCCGTCGGTCTTCAGGTCCGAGCGCTCGAAGGTGAGCACGTAGGTGAGGCTGGTGCGGGTGAGCAGGCGGTTGAGCTGGTCGCCCAGGTTGTTGGCGTCCTTGAAGAGCTCGCCGCCGGTCTCGTTGGCCATGTAGAACAGCGAATCCTGGCCGTTGATCTGCTGCCGGTTGGTCGCGTCGGTGTGGTCGCGCAGGCCGCCGATGTCCACCGCCTGGATGACGCAGTCGGCGCGCCGGAACTCCTCCAGCATGCGGTTCATCTGGTTCTGCAACGTCATGCTGCCGAAACGCGCGTCGTTGTCCACCAGGTAGTGCTGCCCGTTGGCGATGTTCGCGTTGTCGAGGTCGTTGTCGGCGTCGAGCGTGTCGCGGCCGATCAGCAGCCGGCTGTCGAACCCCTCGGAGAACATGACCACCTGCTTGCGCCCCTGCACCGAATTGAGCGCCCGGCCCAGGTTGGCCAGCGAGCTGGTGAAGTCCTTGATGCGGCCGATCTCGTAGGAGCGCTCCGTCCGCTCGGCGAGCAGGCTCAGGGCCTGGAGCTGCTCGAACACCGCCTGGTCGCGTGGCGACCGGTTGGAGTCGGCCATCATCGAGCTCGCGCCGGAGCTCCTGAACTCACCCTCGATGATGAAGCGCAGGGGATCCGCCTTGTCGACCTGCAACCCGTTCTGCATGCCGAGGGTGTCGATGGCGCGGGCGAGCTGCGCCCGGTCCGGCGTGAAGGTCATCACCAGCTTCGGGCCGCGCTCGATGGTGAAGGTGGCGACCGCGGCGAGGTCCGAGGGATGCAGGCGGTTGAGCATGAAGTCGCGTGCCGCGAGGCGGGCCTTGAGCACCGCCGTGGGGCTCGAGAACGAGAGGTCGAAGAGGAGCAGGAAGTGGCGCCGGGCGGTCGAGTCGAGCTCCGGGAGAGGTTGCACCGAGGCCGGTCCGGCCGCCACGTGGGCGGCTTCGAGAGCGGCGAGATCGACCACCTCGAAGGAGGAGATCGTCTGCCGCTCGTCGCCGTCCCAGATCTCGAAATCGCCGGCGGTCAACCCGCGCAACGGCTGGCCGTCGCGGTCGGTCGCGTTCACCGGCACCTCCACCGACACGACCTGGGACGTGCCCTCGAAAGTCGGCGCCTGGGGCTTCGTGTCCTTGGCGGCAGCGAGCGCGGGAACGGCGAGAACCAGCAAAACCGCCAGCAGCGATAGAGGAGAGTAGGGACTTCGGGGTGAGCTCATGATGCACCTCCTGAGAGCTACGGGTTGTTCATGGTACTACCGCCGGCGGTCACGGTCCATTTTCTGTGAGTTCCCCACGGCGCCTCCGCGGTTCTCGGGACCGGTGCCAGTTGCTATGATGAGCGCCCCGCGGGGGGAGGCGACAGAATGGAACGACCGAATCATTGGCTCACACGGGTGGCGGACCGGGTCGAAAAGCGCGTGTTGCGCGATCCGGAGAAGGGGGAGGGCGCGACCATCGTCTGCGCCTCGGGCGTCAGCCCCTCGGGGCCGATCCATCTCGGCAACCTGCGCGAGGTGATGACCGTCCACCTGGTCACCGAGGAGCTGCGCCTGCGCGGCTGGAACGCCGTCCACATCCATTCGTGGGACGACTTCGACCGCCTGCGCAAGGTGCCTGCCGGCGTACCGCCGGAGTTCGCCGAGCACGTCGGCCGGCCGCTCGCCGACATCCCGGACCCGGGGGGCGAGTACGAGTCCTACGGCGCCCGCCACGTCCACGACTTCGAGGCCGCCGCCGCCCGGCTCGGTCTCTCGCCGCGCTACATCCGCCAGTCCCAGGCCTACCGTGCCGGCACCTACCTCGATCTGATCAAGAAGGCCATCCGGCATCGCCAGCAGATCTTCGACGTCCTCGCCCAATTCCAGGACGCCGAGCGGCATGAGGCGTCGGTCGAAGAGCGCCGCGGCACCTACTACCCGTTCAAGGTCTACTGCGAAAGCTGCCACCGCGACACCACCATGATTGAGGCCTGGGCCGAGCCCACCTCCTTCCTGGAGTACCGCTGCGCCACCTGCGGCCACCGCGGCGCCTTCAGCCTGGACGACAAGGTCGAGGGGAAGCTGGTGTGGAAGGTCGACTGGCCGATGCGCTGGACCTTCGAGACGGTCGACTTCGAGCCCGGCGGCGAGGACCACTCCTCGCCGGGCAGCAGCTACGACGTCGGCAAGAAGGTGATCCGCGACATCTTCGGCCGCCAGGCACCGGACTACGTCGGCTACGCCTTCGTCGGCATCGCCGGCCGCTCCAAGATCTCCAGCTCCGCCGGAACCTCGGCCACCCCGCGCGCCGCGCTCGACATCCTGGAGCCGGCGATGATCCGCTGGCTCTACATCCGCCGCGATCCCGGGCAGAGCTTCGCGATCGACTTCGGGCAGGAGGTCGTCCGCCTCTACGACGAGTGGGACACCTTCCGCAACCGCGCCCTGACCGGCAAGGCGAACCCGGCCGAGGCCTACGTCTACCAGCTCTGCGTCCGCACTTCGGCCGGCGACGTCCTGCACACCAAGGGCACCGTCCCCTTCCGCCTCCTCTCCTCGGCGGCGGACCTGACGCAGAGCAACCGGCCGCAGATCCTGCGCATCGTCTCCCAGCACCTGGGCGATGCGCCTCCGGAAGATCTGGCGGACACGCTCGAGCCGCGCCTCACCTGCGCCATCCACTGGGTGGAGGACTACTTCCCGGACGACGAACGGACGAAGGTCAAGCCGGCCTTCGACACCGCGTCCTACGAAGCGCTGGGGGATGAAGAGAAAAAGGCGATCGGACTCCTCCTGGAGCGCCTGGACGAACCATCCTGGAGCCTGGAGGGATTGACCCGCCTCGTCTACGGCGTGCCCAAGCTGGTGCACGGCCTGGAGCTCGACGCGCCGCCGACGCAGGAGATCAAGGACGCGCAGCGGCGCTTTTTCATCGCCCTCTACACCCTGCTGGTCGGCAGCGATACCGGCCCGCGCCTCCCCACGCTCTTCCTCTCGCTGGGGCTGGAGCGGGTGCGCGAGCTGCTCGGTGGAAGGAGATCCTGATGACTGACAATAGACGTCCCTTCATCACGCTGCCGACTCCGGACGAGCTGCGAGTCCGTCCGGTGTCAGCACCGCCATCGTCCTACAACTTCGGCATCGTCTCCGGCATGGGCAGCCTGCTCGCCGCGCACCCGCGCATCGGTCCGGCGATGCAGTGTGCCTTCAGCGAGATCATGTTCGCGCCCGGCGCCCTCGACCGCGCCGAGCGCGAAATGGTCGCCGCCGTCGCCTCCGCGGCGCAGGATTGCGAATACTGAACCGAATCTCACGCAGAGTTTCTGCGTGTCGAGAACGGTGATCCGGCGCTGGTCGAAGCGATCAAGAAGCACGCCTGGCGGGATCTGCCGAACCTCACTCCGCGCCAGCGCGCGCTCTGCACTGTCGCCGAGAAGATGACCCGTACCCCGCGCGAGATGACCGCCGCCGACTGGCAGCCCCTCCGGGACCTCGGGCTCAACGACGAAGGTCTCCTCGAAGTCGGCCACCTGATCGCCATCTTCAACTACTTCCCGAAAATGGCCGACGGCTTCGGTATCGAGCTGGATGCCAAGGTGAGGGAAGCCGCGGCGACGGGCGTGCCGCTGCGGCGGGTGGGGTGAGAAAGAGATCAAAATATCTACGGGCCGTGGCAGGCTGTCGTGCATTGAAACGACGCTGGGGGTGCCTGCCGGCCCTTTCCCGTTCAACGAGAGACCCTTCTTGCTCAACAAAAAGCCTCTCTCGTTCAACAAAAAGGGTCTCCCGTCGAACAAAAAGGGTCTCTCGCCAAGCAAAAAGGGTCTCTCGTTCAACGGGAGACCCTTTCCGTTGAGCAAAAAGCCTTTCCCGTTCAACAAAAAGGGTCTCTCGCTGAGCAAAAAGGGTCTCTCGTTCAACGGGAGACCCTTTCCGTTGAGCAAAAAGCCTTTCCCGTTCAACAAAAAGGGTCTCTCGCTGAACAAAAAGGGTCTCCCGTTCAACGGGAAACCTCTCTCGCTCAGCGAGAAGGCCTCCTTGTATGCTGTCCTCTGTGGAGGGATCCCCTTTGAGAGATCGATCGGCGGCCGAGCCGGTGCCCTTCCGCTGGGAGTGGATCGCGGCGATCGGGCTCACTCTCCTCGTGGCGGCGCTGCATTCGGTCCGCCTGCTGCACGCGGGCGGACTGTGGCGGGATGAGGCCGGCGCGGCACGGCTGGCGATGATGCCGACGGTGCGGGAGATCTTCGGACTGTTCCAGCACGAGGCGTTCCCGCTGCTCTTTCCGGTGACTCTCCGCACCTGGATGGCGGTGGCCGGCGGCGGCGATATCGCTCTCCGCGCGTTCGGTCTCCTGGTCGGCCTCTCCATCGTCGGCGTCCTGTGGTGGAACGCGCGGGCGTGGCGGACCGTTCCGCTGCTGTCGCTCGCCCTGCTTGGACTGTCCGTTCCGGTTTTGATCTACGGCGATTCGGTGCGCGGTTACGGGCTGGGCAGCCTGCTTCTTCTCTTGATGTTCGGGCTTCTGGCGCGGGCTCTGGCGTCTCCGAAGGCTCCGATCGCCCTGCTCGCCGCGCTGGCGATTGTCGCCGTCGCCTGTGTCCAGGTCGTGCTGAGCAACAGCGCTCTCCTCGGCGCTCTCTGCGGCGCCGCGGTGGTGGTGGCGGCGTTGCGCCGGCGCTGGGGACTGGCGGCCTGGATCTCCGGCTGCTGCGCGCTGGCGGCGCTGTCGCTCCTCCCCTATGCGGCGCCGCTCGCCGCGGCGCGACGGCAGTGGAGCATGATCGTCACCTATCCGATCCGGCTGCTCCAGATCTGGCATGGGTTCCAGGAGACGGTCGGATGGCGCCTCGTGCTCGGCGTCTGGCTGCTGCTGATCGGGATCGGTGTGACCGCGGCCTTCTGGCTCAGGCGCCGGGATGTGACCCTTTTCGCCGCTCTGACCATCGTCTTTGCAGTGGTCGCCGACGGTGTCTTCCTCAAGACGCTCGGCTACCGGCCGCGGGCCTGGTACTACGTCCCTCTGATGGTGTTGCTCGCCGGTGCGCTCGACGCGGTCTGGGCGCGTTCCGGCGGCCGGCGGCTCGCCGCGATCCGTGCCGCTGCCGTGGTGCTGGTTGCCGGAGCGCAGTGCATGCCACTTTGGCAGCAGGCGGCACAACGGCAGACGAATATCGACCTGGTGGCGGCGCGCGTGGCGGCGTCGGCCGCGCCGGACGATCTCGTGGTGGTCAATTCCTGGTACTACGGAGTCAGCTTCAACCGCTACTACAGCGGGGCGGCCCGCTGGCTGACGGTGCCGGACATCCCGGACCATCGTGTCCATCGCTACGATCTGCTCAAGGCCCGAATGGAGTCGCGGTCACCTATCGACGGCGAGTTGGCGACGATCGCGGCGGCGTTGCGTTCCGGGCACCGCGTCTGGCTGGTCGGCGGCGCGGAGTGGCCGCGGCCCGGCGAGACGGTGCGGGCGCTGCCGCCCGCTCCGTTCACACCGGAAGGGTGGCACGACTGGCCGTACACGACCTCCTGGTCGCGCCAGCTCGGCGCTTTTCTGGAAAATCACGCCGGGCATCTCACTCCGGCGCAGGTGCCCGTCAGCGATCGGGTGAGCGCCTTGGAAAACCTGCCGCTGGTGGTCGCGGCAGGTTGGCGCGGGTAGGTCAGTGCCCGAAGACGTCGGCTAGGCGCTCTGCTGTCAGGATGCGTTTGGTCCACGCCGTCAGCAGCCGCGTGCTTGCGGCTGCGACCCGGGCACGGGTTCCCGCATCGAGGTCGCCAAACTTGAGCTGGAGCAGTTGCAAGAGCGTTTCACTGCGCCCCTCCTGCCTCCCCTCCTTCCGACCCTTTTCAAGGCCGCGGGCTTCGATCTCTTTGTTCCACTCTTCGACGGTTTCGAGCAGCATGGTTCTGAACTCCTCCAGGTTGACCAGCTCCGGGATGTCCTCTTCTCTCTTGCCGGCGAGAAGAACGCGCCGTATCCACACCACAAAAGCTCTCCGCAGACCGCCCTCGTCCGGACCGGGAATCGCGGCGGCCAGATCGCGGATGACCGCGTTCAGCTCTTCCTGGTTCCGTCCTCTTTCGAGGCGGATGAGGAGGGAGACCAGGTTGGTCCCGCGCAGCTCGACCTCGTCGTAAGCCTCCATCTCAATAAGCCGGTACCGCAGCCTCGGGATGTCGGCGGCCAGAGGTCCGTCGATCCTGCAAATCAACTCGGCCAACTCCCGGGGAGCGAGCCACCGATCCTTGCCATTGTAAACGACGATCGAGAGAACCAGGGGAAGCAACCCATCGTGGGTGAAGCCCCCTTGCTTGAGGAGCTGCTGGAGGAAGAGGCCGAGATAGACGGACTCGCGCAGCGCCATGAAGCGCTGGGGCTTTGACTGAAACTCAATGAGCAGGTAGATGGCGACCGGTGAGTTGCGGAGCCTCACGCGCCAGCCGACGTCGCCATCGCGGCTCCTAAGGTTTTCGGAGACGTGGGCGGTGCCCACCCGCTCCAGGGTGGAGAAGTCGAGGTCGTCGATCCAGGTCTCGCCACGACCGATGAATCGGCGGACCAGATCCTCGATGAGACGGGGTTGCGAGAACAGAAGCCGGAAGCTACGGTCGTGCTTTTTCAAGGCAGAAAATTCCTCCTGCCCCTATAAAAGACGGAAAATGGCCCGCCGATCTCACACGAATCTTTTGCCGGCCGTGCTCACGCAGTGGGCAGGAAGATGGTAAGTACCTGCAAAGAGAGAGGTTGGTCCTTTCATGGGGAAACCCCTGTAACCTTCCGCCGTGCTCCAGCGTACGATGCCTGGGAAGAAAGGAAGGTGCCTCATGCGCAGGACAGCTCTCCTGGCGCTTGCCATACTGTGTTTGACCTCGTTTCCGGCGCTTCCGGCGTGGGCCGCCGAGGCCAGCGAGCCGATCCCTCCGCCGGCTCCCGCGGTTCCGGCCGCGGCCCAGGCGCCGCCTCCAGGCGGCCATTTCGATCCGGTCGCGGCGACCGAGGCGTGGCTCGCCACGATGCCGCCCGACGCGCGGGCGCGGTCCGACGCCTACTTCGAGGGCGGCTACTGGCTCCAGCTTTGGGAGTTCCTCTACGGGCTCGGCATCGCCTGGGTGCTCCTCGGCTCGGGACTCTCCGCCCGCATGCGGGACCTCGCCGACCGGGTGACCCGCTTCCACTTCGTCCACGGCCTCGTCTACGGCATCCAGTACATCATCGCGGCCGGTCTCCTCACCTTTCCGCTCGAGCTCTACGAGGGATATTTCCGCGAGCATCAGTACGGCATGTCCAATCTGACCTTTACCGCCTGGCTGGGCGAGGAGGGCAAGGGCCTGCTGCTCGGCATCGCCTTCGGCAGCGTGGCGATCGCGGCGCTCCTCCGCTTCCTGCGTGCCGCACCGCGGACGTGGTGGATCTGGGGAACGGTCTTTTCGATCGCCTTCGCCATCGTCGGAGTGATGGTCGCTCCGATCTGGATCGAGCCGGTGTTCAACAAGACGACCGAGTTGACCAATCCGGTGGTCCGCGAGCCGATCCTCTCGCTGGCGCGGGCGAACGGCATTCCCACCAGCCATGTCTACGTGCAGGATGCCTCGAAGCAGACGAAACGGGTGAGCGCCCATGTCACCGGCTTCGGCAACACGATGCGGATCGAGCTCAACGACAACCTGTTGCGCCGCACCTCGCTGCCAGGGATCCAGATGGTGATGAGCCACGAGATGGGGCACTACGTGCTGAACCACATCTACAAGCAGATGCTGGCGATCAGCCTCATCATCTTTCTCGGTTTCGCCTTTCTGCGCGGCGCCTTCCAGTGGGCGTTCCGGCGGTGGGGCGCGCGCTGGGGGCTGTCCGACATCTCCGATCCCGCCGCTTTCCCGCTCCTGGTGGCGGTCTTCTCCGTCTACTTCCTGGTGATGACACCGGTCGTCAACACGATCATCCGCACCTCAGAAGCTGAGGCGGACCTCTTCGGCATCAACGCCAGCCATCAGCCGGACGGCATGGCCGAGGCGGCGCTCCAACTCGGCGAATACCGCAAGCTCCACCCGGGTCCCATCGAGGAGATCATCTTCTTCGACCACCCGAGCGGCTACAACCGCATCCTGATGGGAATGCGCTGGAAGGCGGAGCACCTGGACGAATTCCGCACCGCGGCGGCTGGACAGACCCGGTAAGCGCCTACCGGATATAGCCGAGCGACTTCAGCGTATCGAGCTGGCGGGTGTCGAGCGCGCCTTCGCCGGAGCGGGGAAACTGCTTGGCGAGGGCGCGGTGCTCCCGGAAGATGCGTTCGAGGCGGCCGGAGTAGAGCTTCACCAGGTCCTGCCGCTCGGCGTGCAGGCTGCGGCGGCAGAGCGGGTCGTTCCACAGGTCGTAGAGCAGCAGTCGCGGACCGTCTGTGGCGATACCGAGCGAGGCGCCCCAGCGGCCGTCGATCATCTCGATGGCGCCGCTGAGCTGATGGGTCCTGGGATCGACGTTCATCTCGTCGAAGATCACCGGCCGCGCCTGCCAGCCGCGCCGGCCGAGGAGGAGAGGCGCGAGCGACTGGCCCTGGAGCGCCGCCGGTTGCGGCTGCCGGGTGAGGTCGAGGATCGTGGGGAGCAGGTCGATCAGCGATACCGGCTCGCGGAAGCGCTGGCCGGGCTTGATGTGGCCGGGCCAGGAGATCACCAGCGGCACGTGGCTCAGGTACGGATTGAGATAGGCCACGCGGGCCGCCGGATCGCCGGCTTCGAAGTAGCCGAGACCGGGCCAGTCGCCGTGGTCCGCGGTGACGAGGAGGAGCGTGTTCTCCCATTCACCGGTCGCCTTCAGCCGCTCCACCAGCCGGCCGAGCTGGAGATCGGTGAACGCCATGGCCTCGTCGAACGCTCCGCGCACGCCGTCGAAATAGGCTTCGCGGTCGACGCCGGCTTTGGTAAACGCCGGCGCTCCGGCGCGCAGACCCCAGAAACGGCCGGCGAGGCCCGAGCCGGCGCCCAGCTTGCGTTCCATCTCGTAGAAGGCGGCACGCTCGGCGCGCGGGAAGAAGACGCCGGCGACCGGCGGCTCGGCCTCCCAGGGCCAGTGCACGTCGGTGCTCTGGAAATGCGCCCAGTAGGGCCGGCCCGGATAGGCCTCGCGCCAGCGCCAGAAGTCGCCCTGGAGCTCGGCGGACGAGGCGGAGTTGGCGCCGGAGATCGACTCGATCATCTGATCGACGCCGCGTTCGAGGCCGCTCATCGTGCCGCACCAGGAGTTGGAGGTGAACACGCCCGTCTGCCAGCCGGCGCGGTGGAGGATCTGCGCCATCGTCTCGGCCCGCGCCGGCAGCGGATCGGACGGCGTCTCGTAGCCGCCGAGGACGGTGTGGTGCAGACCGGTCATGAAGGACGTCGTCGACGGCTTGGACCAGGTGCTGTTGCTGTGCGCGTTCTCGAACAGCGCGCCCTCCTGGGCGAGGCGCTCCAGGTGCGGCGTCGTCCGCCGGTTGTAGCCGTATGAGCTCATGTACTCGGCGCCGCCGGCGTCGATGACGTAGAGGATGACGTTCGGCGGCGATTGAGGCGGGGGAACGCCGCTCAGGGTGGGGGTCGACCACAGAGCTACGCTCCCCGGCCGGCTCCGCGGACCAGGCGCGGTCTCCAGGACGAGGCGGACGGTCTGCCCCGCCCAGCGGGAGAGATCCACCGAGCGCTGTCCCCAACGGCTCGTGTCGGAGTAGGTTTCCGCGAAGACGGTCTTCTCGTTCAGCTTGACCTGGAAGGAGACCGGGGCGTCGCCGCGCAGCACGCCGAGGCCGAAGTCGAGGCGGCCGCCGGAGGGGATCGTGACCGGTGCCGCGAGACGGGCGGGCGCATGCGTGTAGACGGCGCGCCGATAGACCGACTCGCGCGCTTCCGTGACCACGCCCGCCGGCTTCTCGGCATAGCGGGCTTCCTTGGGGACCAGCTCGACGGAGAGGATGTCGACCTGCGCCGGCCCGGTCGCGCTGACCGTCAGCCCGAGCTGCCGCCAGGCCGGCTCACCCTCCCACCAGTTGGCCCAGTCGGCGCGCAGCAGATAGCGGTGCGCCGCGCCGTCGCTGATCAGATTGACCGCCTCGCCGCGGTTGAGGAACGGCTCGTACTCGTCGAACCGGTCGCCGTGGTGCTGCCGCAGGTTGAACTGGGCGGTCAAGGTCTGCGCCGGTCCGGTGGCGCGGGCACGGACCGCGAGCACCGACCAATCCTGGCGGTTCCAGCCCGGCAGGTCGACATAGGCCCCGCCGCGCATCCCGCGGCGGACGCGGTTGGCCTCGGTCAGCGAGATCCGCAGCACGCCGTCCTGCTGCGAGACCGTCGCCGGTCGCAGCGACGGTAGCAGGGGCACGACCGCTTTCCACGCCGGCTGCGGCGTAGCGAACTGCCAGAGAACCGGAGCGGGAAGATCCTTCGGCACCGCCGAGCCGTCCACCCGGACCGCGTCGAGATGCTCTTCGAGATGGATGGGCAGCTCGCTGGAGAGCGGCGCCCTGGCCCGCTGGCACGAAACGGCTGCGAGGCCCACCAATCCGAGCAGGAGGATTCGCGGCGGGGCCAACCGGATGCGGGTGGCGGGCACGGGGTGGATCTTAGCAGAGGGCTCGTAGGAGCGATCGATGCCCGGGCTCGCTGAGCCCGGGCATCGCGCAGTGTTGGAGTGGGGGGGGCTACTGCGCTTCGATCACGCCGCAGGCGATCCGGTCGCCCGAGGCGCCGGTCGGCTGCGTCTTGCAGTCGTCTTCCTTGGCGTGGAGGATCACCGACTTGCCGGTGACCTGGTGCGCCGCGTCGGTCAGGCTGATCTGATCGACCACGCCTTCCCAGTGGGCCTTGCCGTCCGCGCCGACCTCGACGTTGCCGATGTCGCCGGTGTGGCGGCTCGGCGTCGGCGAGCAGGCGTGGTCATGTTTGTCGGCGTTGAAATGGTCGCCCGCGGTCTTGAACGGCGGCGTGCACTCGCCGTTCTGGTGGATGTGGAGGCCGTGCTTGCCGGGGGTGGCGCCGGCGAGGTCCACGGTCACGTGGACGCCGTCAGCCTGCTGGCTGAAAGTCACGGTGCCGGAGGGTGCGTCCCCCTTGGCCGACTTCAGGGTGGCCTTGGCGGTGACCGCTTTGTCGGAGGCGGCCGGGGCCGCGGTGGCCGCGGGAGCCGGCGCCGCAGGAGCCGGGCTGGCCTCCGCGGGTGGTGGCGGCGGGGGCGGCTCTTCCTTTTTGCCGCATCCGGAGACGACGGCCGCGAGGCCGAGAGCACAGACGACCGGGAGCCATTTCAGACGATTCATGCAGCCTCCTTTGTTGTTTCCATGAAGCTCCAAACTCTCCGCACTTCTATCCCACTTCGCGGCGCCTGTCGAGCGCCGCCCGTTGCCGCGATTTCGACGCCAGGTCTGCCGGGTCGGCCAAGACACCGCTGCCGCACATCTTCCTTTTCAGGTACAATTCGGCCAATGAGCCAAGAAAACGACCACATGCTGACCATGCTGAAGACGGCCATGCGCGTCCTCGGCTACACCAACCGGGATGTCGAGCGCAAGCTCGGCCTCAGCTCCAGCTACCTCAGCCGCCTGTTTTCCGGGCTGATCGAGCTGAAATTTCAACACATCATCGACATCGCCCGGGCGATCGGAATGGAGCCCGAGGAGATGCTGTACTTCGCCTACCCGCAACCCAAGTACCCACCGTCCGAGGCGGCGGTGCGCATGCGCTCTCTGGTCGGCGGCGCGCAACCTCTCGTCGCACAGGCTCCTGCGCCGGCTGCTTCCGGCAGCGCGCCGACGCAACGAGAGATCGAAGAAATGATGACGAAGACCATCCGCAAGCTCTTCGGCGAGCTCGCCAGGACCGACCGGTAGCCCCCCAGCTCGCAGGCTCCTTACTGGATCGGCGCGCGTCGCCGATTCAGGATGCGGACGGCGGCCAGCACGAGGAGCGCCGCCAGGGCCGCGAGCCCTCTCGGATCCAGAGTGGGGACTTCCGTCGCCTGGAACTGAGAGAAGTAGACGAGCCGGGTGGCGGTTCCCCGGCTGCCGGCGGTGAACGGGGAGCCTGCAATCAGGGTGAGCGCTCCCGCGGGCGACACCGCATAGGCGTCGATCTGGTAGATCGCCGAGCCGGTGGCGGCGACCGTGTAGAGGGTGTTTCCGGCCGGGCTGAGGACGAGGCCGGTCGGGTTGTTGCCGGCGAAGGGGGAGCCCACGACCTCGGCGAGCGAGCCGTCGGCCGCCACGGCGAAGACACTGAACGTGCCGGCGTCGAAGTTGCTGCCGAACAGGTGGCTGGCGTCCGGGCTAAGCACGAGGTCGTCCGCACCGAACCCACTGCCGTACGGAGAGCCGGGCAGTGCGCTGAGCACGCCGCCGGTGCCGACGGAAAAGCCGGCGACCTGGGCGTTCGTATTGTCCATGGCGTAGAAGCGGGCGCCGGACGCTGTCAGCTTGTTCCCCTTGAAGAACGGGGATCCGCCGGCCGCGAAGGGCGAGCCGGCCACTTCGGTCAGCGCTCCGTTGCCCGCGATGTCGTAGACGCCGAGCCCGGCGCTGCCTTGGCTGACGAACAGGCGCGCGCCGTCTGGAGACATCGCGAGGTCCAACGGGCCGGGCTCGCCGGCGAACGGCGCGCCGGCGACCGGGGCCAGGCTGCCGTCGCCGGCGATGTCGAGCACCATGATCGTGCCGTCGTTGGAGTTGCCGATGAAAAGCCGCGTCCCGGCCGGATTGGCGACCACGCCGTCCGGCAGGGCGCCGCCGGTCGACCACGGAGAGCCGGCGAGCAGGGTGAGGGAGCAGCCCGGTCCAATCGTGAACCCGGACACGGAGCCCGGGGGGACCGCTTTGTTGCCCAGCCCCGCGCCGGGAGGAAAGGTGTTGAGCGCGTACAGGCGGCTGCCGACGAGGGTCAGGCCGTGGCCCTGGTCCCCTCCATTGGTCGGAAACGGAGAGCCGGAGACGACGGTCAACGCTCCCCCGGAGCCCACCTGAAGGGCCTCCACCGTGTTGGGCGAGCTTCCCTGGTTGACGAAGACACAGTCCGCAGCGGCCGGTACGGCCAGGCCGGCGGCGAGGATTGAACACACAAAGACCACGAGACACGAACGCATCGTTCCCTCCGCTCTCAAAGAAGAGCGCTTGAATAAGCTGGCGCTGATGACTTAAGAAAAGACTACCATAGTGCAACAGCGAATGCAATAGCTTTTCAGCGCCGCCGCAACTACGGCCCGTCCATCGCCGCGGCCAGAGCTTCTATCTGATGGAAGAGCTCGTCCGCTTTGCCGGCGAGCCAGTCCGCCTCGATCTCCGCGAAGAGCTCGTCGCGGCGTTGCCGGTTCTGGCGGGCGAGGGCGAGGAGACCGGGCTCCTGCGTGCGGCGGCGTGCGGCGCGCCGGCGGGCTTCGTCCGGCTGGTTGGCGAGGGCGAGAGCAAAGAGGTGGCGGGCGCGCTCGGCGGCGGCGGTCTCGACGGCGGCGGCCAGCTCGGGCTCCAGGACGTGGGCGTCGTGGAGCTCGCCGAGGAGGTCCTGCAGGCTCTTGAGGCGCTTGACCAGCGGCGGAGCGCCGGGCAGCTCCGCCGCGAGCGGCTCCAGAAGGTAGCGCAGACGCTTGGCGCTGATGCGTGAGCGGTGCGCTTCGTTTTCGTCACTTGCGCTGTGGACGTGGGTGAAATGGCCGGCGAGCTCGTCCAACTGCTGGCGCAGGATGGCGGCGGTGACCGTGCCCAGCGTCGAACGCGGACCGTCCGCATCGAGGTGGACCTCGGCCTGGTAGACGGAGAGATGGTGCCTCAATTCCTTCTCCAGGTCGGGAAACCGCGCGCCGAGGTGGCCGGTCAGCTCGGCGTAGGCGGCGCTCATCCGTTCGCCGAGACGGCCGAGCTGCCAGGAGAGGCCGGCGCGATGGCCCGGGGAGAGGTGCTTGCCGCGGCTCCGCAGCCAGTCGATCTGGACCTCGGCATCGCGGCCGGGACCGGTGGCGGCGGCGAGGCGGCGGAGGCGGCGGGCGAGCTTCGTGGGAACGCTGCCGGCGAGAACTTCTCGATAGGCGCGCAGGCAGCTCCGCAAGCGGCGCAGGCCGACGCGGAAGTCGTGCAGCGCTTCGCTGTCGGCGGGATCCGCGAGGCGGGGGAACGCGGCGGCGGCCTGATCCAGAAACGAGAGGGCGAGGCGGCGCGTTCCTTCTTCGGGCGGTCGCGCGAGGAGAGAGTCCATCATCAACCTGCGAGATCCCGGAGCTGGCTGGGCGCCACCGCCCAGAGCAAGGTCGCCGTCCCGGCTCCGACCTCGCCGGGAAATTCGAGCAGGGCGGCACCCCCTTTGCGGAAGGAAAAGAGGCGCCGTTCGCCGCCGGTCAGGAGCCAGGAGAGGATCAGGCTGATGCTCGGCTCGTGGCCGATGGCGGCGATCGTCTCGTGCTTCTGCTGCCGCAGCCAGCGCAGGAAGTCGGCCGGCTTGGCGCCGGGAGAGAGCTGGTCGATCTCGACCTCTTTGAGACCGCCGTAAACCGCATCGATGATGGCGCCCGTCTGGGCGGCGCGCGTGAGCGGGCTGGTGGCGAGCAGATCGATGTCGGAGCAGAGGTTGTAGAGGCCCCGGGCGGCCTGTTTCATCTTCTTCCGTCCGTCTTCGGTGAGCGGGCGCTGGCAGTCGTCCTTGCCGGTGCGCGCGAAGTCCTCGCGCTCCTCGGCGATGGCATGGCGGATGAGGAGGAGTTTCATGGCAGAGACATAACGCGTTCGGCGCCAAATGCCAAGAGCCGCGGGCTTGCAGGCTGTGATACCGTTGCCCGCCATATGGCCATTTTGAAGCGCACGCCTCTCTATTCCTGCCATGCTGAGCTGGGCGCGAAGCTGGTGGATTTCGCCGGCTGGGAGATGCCGGTGCAGTATGACGGAGTGATCGACGAGCACCGTGCCGTGCGCACCGCGGCCGGCATGTTCGACGTCTCGCACATGGGCGAGGTGCGGGTGAAGGGCGCGGGCGCCGAGGCGTTCCTGCAGGCTCTCACCCCCAACGACGTCAGCAAGCTGGCGCCCGGCCGCGCCCACTACAGCGGGCTCCTCACCGACCGCGGCACCTACATCGACGACCTGCTGATCTACCGCCTGGCGGCCGACGACTTCCTGGTCGTGGTGAACGCCTCGAACGCCGACCGCGACTTCGCCTGGATCGCGGACAGAGCGGGAAGTGACGTTGCAGTGACAAATGAGAGTGACCGCTACGCGCTGATCGCCGTCCAGGGGCCGAAGGCGGTGGAGATCCTGACGCCGCTCGCGACGCCGGGGATGGCCGACCTGCGCTACTACGCCTTCCTGCAAGGCGAGGTGGCCGGCAAGCCGGCGATCATCTCGCGCACTGGCTACACCGGGGAGGACGGCGTCGAGCTCTATGTCGCCCCCGAGGACGCGGAGGGGATCTGGCGCCGTCTGCTCGATCTCGGCGTCAAGCCGGCCGGCCTGGGGGCGCGCGACACGCTGCGCCTGGAGGCCGCCATGGCGCTCTACGGCCACGAGATCGACGAGACGACGACGCCGTTCGAGGCCGGGCTGGCCTGGGTGGTGAAGCTCGCCAAGGGCGAGTTCCTGGGCCGCGGCGCCTTGGAGGCGCAGCAGGCCGCGGGGCCCGGCCGCAAGCTCGTCGGCTTCGAAGTGCAGGGCCGGGGCATCGCGCGCCAAGGGCACACCGTTCTTTCGGGGGAAGGTGGCGAGGCGGTGGGAGCGGTGACCAGCGGCACGTGGAGCCCGACCTTTGAGAAAGCTTTGGGGATGGCCTATGTGCCGGTGGCCCTGTCGGCGCCGGGCACGCCTCTGACCCTGGACGTCCGGGGCAAGGCGCTCTCCGCCATCGTTGTCGATGTGCCGTTCTACCGCCGGGCGAAGTAGCGGCCCCGATGGAAGCTGGTGGAAGCACCGGGGTGCATTGCCGGGAAAGCCGTTAATGGTATAACTGGTGAGAGCCCCACCGTAGCCAACGCCGCTTCGTTCGGCACCCCGTGCGGACCGAGCTCCGAACGGGCCGGACCAGGCAAACTGGAGGAGAGATAGAGGATGTATCCGACCGATTATCTCTATTCAAGGGAACACGAGTGGATCCGTGTCGAGAACGACATCTGTGTCGTGGGTATCACCGAGTTCGCGCAGCAGGAGCTGGGCGAGGTCGTCTTCGTGGAATTGCCGGAGGTGGGGCAGGTGTTTGACACCAACGACGAGATCGGCACGATCGAGTCGGTCAAGGCCGTGGCCGAGGTCTACACCCCGCTGGCCGGTGAGGTCGTCGAGATCAACGATGCGGTCGTCGACGACCCCGAGCTGATCAACGAAGACCCCCATCACGAAGGCTGGCTGGTCAAGATCCGCTTCTCGTCGGCGGATGATCTCAAATCGCTCATGAACGCCGAGAAGTACGAGGAGTTTGTCAAGAGTGGAGAAGCTTAAGGATTCACCCCAGGCGGTCATCGTCCCTTCGCTCGACGAGCCGTTTTCGGCGACCGCGGGGACGCGGCCGCCGCGGTCCGGCGCGTCCGTCCTCGATCCCACCGACACCTTCGTCCGCCGCCACCTCGGATCGAACGAGGACGAGATCCGCGAGATGCTCGGCCTCCTCGGTCTCGATTCGCTGGAGACCCTGGTGCGCCAGACGGTGCCCGAGGCCATCCGCCTGCGCGCTCCACTGACCCTGTCGTCGATCCCGTCCGGCCGCCAGCTTGGCGAGCGGGAGACGCTCGAGGCGGTGCGCCGGCTGGCCGAGCGCAATCAGGTCTTCCGCTCGTTCCTCGGCATGGGGTACCACGACTGCATCGTCCCCGGGGTCATCCAGCGCAACATCCTGGAGAGCCCCGGCTGGTACACCCAGTACACGCCCTACCAGGCGGAGATTTCGCAGGGCCGTCTGGAGGCGCTGCTCAACTACCAGACGATGATCGCCGACCTCACCGGTCTGCCGATCGCCAACGCCTCGCTCCTCGACGAGGGGACCGCGGCGGCCGAGGCGATGCACATGTGCCGGGCGTTGAGCGACGAGGACAAGAGCATCTTCTTCGTGGCGGACGACTGCCATCCGCAGACCATCGAGGTGGTGCGGACCCGCGCCACGGTGATCGGCGTCGAGCTGCGCATCGGCTCCGCCGCCGAGCCCGACCTGGACGGCGTGTTCGGCGTTCTGGTGCAGTATCCGGCGACCGACGGCCGTGTCGTCGACTACGCCCCACTGGTCGAGAAGGCCCACGCCGCCGGCGCGCTGGTCGTCGTCGCGGCCGACCTCCTGGCGCTCACCCTGCTCCGTCCGCCCGGTGACTTCGGCGCCGACGTGGCGGTCGGCTCGGCGCAACGCTTCGGCGTGCCGCTCGGCTATGGCGGCCCGCACGCCGCCTTCCTCGCCACCCGCGAGGACTACAAGCGGCAGCTTCCCGGCCGGGTCATCGGTGTCTCCAAGGACCGCAACGGCAAGGTCGCCTTCCGCATGGCGATGCAGACTCGCGAGCAGCACATCCGGCGCGAGAAGGCGACGAGCAACATCTGCACGGCGCAGGTGCTCCTCGCCATCATGGCCGGCATGTACGCGGTCTACCACGGCCCCGAGGGGGTGCGCCGCATCGCCCGCCGCGTGCACGCTCTCGCGCTGACCCTGGCCGAAGGGCTGCGGCGGCTCGGCTACGACCTCGGGAACGATCCGTTCTTCGACACCCTGCGGGTGAGCCTCGCCGGCCGTTCGACCGCAGATACGGTGCTGGCCGCCGCCCGGGCGCGCAGGATCAACCTGCGCAAGCTGGCGGACGACGTGGTGGTCATCGCTCTCGACGAGACGGTCACCGCCGCCGACCTCGAGGCCCTGCTGGAGGTCTTCGCGGGCGACCGGGTCCCGGACTTCGGCGTCGACGATCTCGCCGCATCCGCGGGGCAGGACATCGCGGCGCCGCACGCCCGGACCTCGGACTTCCTGACCCATCCGGTCTTCCACCGCTTCCACACCGAGCACGAGATGCTGCGCTACATCAAGCGGCTGGAGTCGCGCGACCTGTCGCTCGCCACCTCGATGATCCCGCTCGGCTCGTGCACCATGAAGCTCAACGCGACGGCGGAGATGGTGCCGCTCTCCTGGCCCGGCTTCTCGTCCATCCATCCGTTCGCGCCGGCCGACCAGGCGGAGGGCTACCACACCCTCTTCCGCACCCTGGAGCGCTGGCTCTGCGAGATCACCGGCTTTGCTGCCTGCTCGTTGCAGCCGAACGCCGGCTCGCAGGGTGAGTACAGCGGCCTGCTGGTGATCCGCGCCTACCATCAGCACCGGGGTGACGGGCATCGCGACGTCTGCCTGATTCCGGTCTCCGCGCACGGCACGAACCCGGCGTCGGCGGTGATGGCCGGCATGAAGGTGGTCGTCGTCGCCTGCGACGAGCACGGCAACGTCGACCTGGCGGACCTGCGGGCGAAGGCCGATGCGCACCGCGACAAGCTGTCGGCGCTGATGGTCACCTATCCGTCGACGCACGGCGTGTTCGAGGAGGAGATCCGGGAAATCTGCTCGATCGTTCACGAGCACGGCGGCCAAGTGTACATGGACGGCGCCAACATGAACGCCCAGGTCGGTCTCTGCCGTCCGGGTGACTTCGGGGCCGACGTCTGCCATCTGAACCTGCACAAGACCTTCTGCATCCCGCACGGCGGCGGCGGTCCCGGCATGGGGCCGATCTGCTGCGGCGACCATCTGGCGCCCTTCCTCCCCGGCCATCCGGTGGTGACGACCGGCGGCGGCGAGGCGATCGGTCCGGTGTCGGCGGCACCGTGGGGGAGCGCGAGCATCCTCACCATCTCCTGGGTCTACATCGCGATGATGGGGGCCGAAGGGCTCACCAAGGCGACCGAGATGGCCATCCTCAACGCCAACTACATGGCGGCACGGCTGCGGGAGCACTATCCGGTGCTCTACAGCGGCCGCAACGGGCGGGTGGCGCACGAGTTCATCCTCGATCTGCGCCCCTTCAAGGCGGCGGGCGTCGAGGCGGAAGACGTGGCGAAGCGCCTGATGGACTTCAGCTTCCACGCTCCGACCATGTCGTTCCCGGTCGCCGGCACGCTGATGATCGAGCCGACGGAGAGCGAATCGAAGGCGGAGCTGGACCGTCTGTGCGACGCCCTGATCGCCATCCGCGAAGAGATCCGCGCCATGGACGAAGGGCGGATCGACCGGCACAACAACCCGCTCAAGATGGCGCCGCACACCGCGGACGACATCGTGTCCGACACCTGGGACCGTCCCTATGGCCGCGAGCAGGCGGCCTTCCCGGTCGCCTGGGTGCGGGAGCGCAAGTTCTGGCCGTACGTGGGGCGGATCGACAACGTCTGGGGCGACCGGAACCTGTTCTGTTCGTGCCCGCCGATGGAGAGTTACAGCGCGACGTGAAGCGGATTGAGCTGATCCTGCTGGCGCTGTTCCTGGCGTGTTGGGGGCTGAGCCTGGCGGTCTTTTTCCATCTGGTGCGGCTCGACGGCTCGGCGCCGTTGGGTTTTTACGAGCTGTACGGGATCGCGGCATCGCTCGGCTGGCTGGCCGGCAACGTCTACGTGCAGCGCACGCGGAAGATGGAGAAGCAGCTCCGCCGCCCGTTCTGGGTCCTCTACTTCTTCGGTCCCCTCGGGATCGTCTACCTCCTGCGCTGCATGGAGCCGCTCGCCTTCCAACGGGCGGCTCCCCTGGTCCTCCTCTACGCCTGGGCCGTCTTCTCGATCTTCTTCACCGTGCCGGTGGTGTTCCGGATTCCGTTCGCGGGGAATCGGTAGTCTTATACTAGAGATCATGAAGAGGAACCTCATCCAGTCCGACCCCGCCGTCATGATGGGCAAGCCTGTGGTCGCTGGAACGCGGATCACCGTGGAGCTCGTTCTTGAGAAGCTCGCAGCGGGTGAGTCGATCGAGCAAGTTCTTGACTCGCACCCGCGCTTGACCCGGGATGGCATCTTGGCCGCACTCGATTTCGCTGCCCGCGCTCTGCGGGCAGATGTCGTCTATCCGATCGCTCACGAGGCTGCTTGAAGCTTCTTGCCGATGAAGGCGTGGACCGCCTTGTCGTCGTGCGCCTCCGCGATGACGGACACGACGTCACCTACGTCGCCGAGGAAGACCCGGGGATCAGCGATGACATCGTCCTGGGCCTCTCTGGAGAGACGAAAGCTCTCCTGATCACTGCGGACAAAGATTTCGGCGAGCTGGTTTTCAGGCAGGGGCAGGCGTATCGCGGAGTCGTCCTTCTCCGACTTGGCGGCCTCTCGAACCAGCGGAAAGCCGAGCTCGTCTCGGCAACGTTGCGTGACCACGGGGTGGAGATGGAGGAGGCGTTCTCCGTGATCGAGCCGACGAGCCTCCGAATCCGCAAGAAAGTTTGAGCCTTTGCTACAGGTCGTCGGTTCTCTCACGACTTTGCCGCAGTTTTCTAGATGTCCTTTTCGGAGAGACCGGCTGACTTCAAGAGGTGGCGCAGGAGCCCAATCTTGAGGGCCTGGCTACCGTGGATCGGGACAGAGAGGCGGACTTTGCTGCCGCTCTTTCCGTAGATGTGATGGCTGCCGTTAACCCGGAGGAGGGACCAGCCGTGCCGCTCCAGCGCTCTGGCAAGCTCACCGCCGGTCACAGACTTCATACGGCGATCTCGATCACCCGCTGGTGGTCGGTCGAATCCAAGGGCTCGAGGTCAACCGAGAGGCAGCCTTCAACCGCTTCGTATAAATTCTGCAGGAGCTCTTCGAACGAATCTCCCTGAGTCGCGCAACCTGGGATGGCCGGAACCTCCGCCCAAAACCCCCCCTCTTCCGCTTCATGGACCACGACCTTGAGCTTCATGACTGACACCTCGCTCTGCTGAGGGTGGCTCAGCATCATCGGCATTCTACCGCTTGTCGGGTGTTCGAAATTCCTCCCTCTACCTGCGTGTTACCATCCCCGCGATGAGTGACGCGGACCTCTCTACTCAAATCGATGCCTTGGTGGCAGACCTCACCGATCGCGGATCGGTGCTGGTCGCTTATTCGGGCGGAGTCGATTCGGCGGTAGTTGCGGCGCTGGCATACCGGGCGCTGGGGGATCGGGCGCTCGCGGTGACCGCCGCGGCGGAGACGCTGGCCGGGGCGGAGCTCGACGTGGCTCGCAAGGTCGCGGCGGAGATCGGCATCCGGCATGAGACCGTTACCTACAGCGAGCTCGACGATCCGGAGTTCGTGGCCAATCCGAGCCACCGGTGCTATGTGTGCCAAGGGATGCGCATGGACACAATGCTCGCCGAGGCGGCGCGGCGCGGATTCGCCGTGGTGTGCGACGGCACCAACGCCTCCGATCCCGGGCCGGACCGGCCGGGTCTTGCGGCGGTGCGCGAGCGCGGCGTCTATTCGCCGCTTCTTGCCCATGGAGTCGACAAGGGGACGACGCGCGCCATCGGCCTGCGGCTCGGGCTGTCGGTGTGGGATCGGCCGGCCAATGCCTGCCTGTCGTCTCGCATCCCGCACGGCCAGGTGGTGACCCTCGGCAAGCTGCGGCGGATCGAATCGGCGGAGGAGATCCTGGCTGGCCAGGGCTTTCGCGTCGTGCGCGTGCGCCACGATGACGGCGCTGCGCGGGTCGAGGTCGCGCCGGACGAGGTCGAGCGTCTGGCCACGCTGTGGGATGAGATCGAGCCGCGCGTGCGCGCGCTCGGCTTCTCCAAAGTGGCGTTCGATCCCCAGGGCTACCGCCGCGGCGGAGCCGATCTGGTGGTCCAGCCGTGAATCCGGACCAGCTCCGGCAGCTCCTCGCCAGCGTCGCGGCCGGTGAAACGACTCCCGACCAAGCGCTTGGCCAGCTCGCCGAGCTGCCTTACGCCGACCTCGGTTTTGCCAAGCTGGACCTTCACCGCGAGTTGCGCAACGGTTTGCCTGAGGCGGTCTACGGCGAAGGCAAGACGGTCGCGGACATCGACGCCATCATCACCCGCATGCTCCAGGCCCACAGCCGCGTTCTGGTCACCCGGCTGCGTCCCGAGGCGGCCGAGGCGCTCCGCGCCTCCCATCCAGAATCGGTCTACCACGAACGGGCGCGGATTCTCACCTGCGGCGAGCCGCACCCGCCGCGCGGCGGGGCGATCGCCGTCCTAGCCGCCGGCACGTCGGATCTCGGCGTTGCCGAAGAGGCCGCGGTCTGCGCCGGCTGGTTCGGCCACCCGGTCGAGCGGCTCTACGATGTCGGCGTCGCCGGCCTCCACCGCCTGCTCGGCAACCTGACGGCGGTGCGGAGCGCCGATGTGGTGATCGCCGTTGCCGGCATGGACGGCGCCCTGCCCACCGTCGTGGCGAGCCTCGTCGCCGCGCCTGTGGTCGCCGTGCCGACCAGCGTCGGCTACGGCGCGGCCTTCGGCGGGCTCGCTTCCTTGCTCACCATGCTCAACGCCTGCGCGCCGGGGATCGGAGTCGTGAACATCGACAACGGCTACGGCGCCGCGGTGCTGGCGAGCCGCATCGCGCGCAAGGCCAGCATCGCGTCTCCGTAGGAGTAGAACCGGTACCCCTCCCGCACCGCCTCCGCATAGGCGGCGAGCACGCGCTCGCGGCCGGCGAAGGCGGAGACCAGCATGAGCAACGTGGACTGGGGGAGGTGGAAGTTGGTCATCAGGGCGTCCACCACCTGAAACTGGAATCCAGGGGTGATGAACAGCTCGGTCGCCCCGCTCCCCGCCGTGACCTCTCCACCGTGGGCCAGCGCCGCCGACTCCAGAGTCCGCACCACCGTCGTGCCGACCGCCACGATTCGGCCGCCGCCCGCCCGGGTCCGCCGGATGGCTTCCGCGGTCTCCTCCGGGACTTCCCAGCGCTCGCGTTCCATCTGATGGTCCGCGATCCGTTCGGCGGTGACCGGCTTGAAGGTGCCGAGACCCACGTGCAGGGTGACGGTCGCGGTCTCGATCCCCGCGGCTCTGATCTCCCCGAGGAGCTCTTCTGAGAAGTGCAGACCCGCCGTCGGAGCCGCGATGGCGCCGGGCTGGCGTGCGTAGACGGTCTGGTAGCGCTCGCGGTCCGCGGTGTCGTCCGGACGGTGGATGTAGGGCGGCAAGGGAACATGGCCGAGGCGGTCCAGGTGCGGCTCGACCGGTTCCGAGAAGCGCAGGCGATGGCGGCCCGAGGGATCTTTCTCGATGATTTCGGCGGACAATTCCTCGAACGAGATCATGGTCCCCGGACGAGCGCGGCGGCCCGGTTTCACCAGGGCGTCCCAATCGTGCTCGTTGATTTTCTCGGTCAGCAGGATTTCGATCTTCCCGTTTCCACCGGCACGCTGGCCGTAGAGGCGGGCAGGGATGACTCGCGTGTCGTTGAGCACCAGGAGATCGTCCGCACGAAGCAGACGCGGCAGGTCGCGCACGTGCTGATGACGATCGGGCCCTTCGCTATCCATGACCAGCAGGCGGCTCTCCCCGCGCGGCGCGGGCTGCTGCGCGATGCTCTCGGCGGGGAGGTCGTAATCGAAGTCGCGGGTCAGCACGTCAGCCTACGGTCAGGCGGCGCAGCAGGCTCCAGCCGAGCACGAACGCCAGCAGCATAAAACCGCCGGCCACCCAGAAGGGCGAGCGGATGCTGACTGCCTGGAATAGCCAGGGCCCGGCGAGCGGGCCGAGGGTGCGGGCGAGCGCGCCATAGGAGCGGTAGATGCCGCTCGTTCCTCCCTGTTCGCTGCGATCGGTCAGCAGGCTCAGCAGACCGAGGCTGGATGGGTTGTGCAGCCCTGACCCGAAGGCGAGCAGGGTGAGACCCGGCAGGATCAGCCAGGGATTGCCCGAGAAGGGGAGGATGATCAGGCCGGCCGTCATCAGCAGGATGCTGTCGAGGATCAGCCGCCGTTCACCGAAGCGCTTGACCAGCGGTCCGACCAGCCCCCCCTGCACCAGCACCAGGAGGACGCCGATGAAGACGAACAGATAGGCCGTCTTCGCCATACCGAAGCCGAAGCGTTCCTGGCAGTAGAGGGCAAGCGTGGTCTCCATCATCGAAAAACAGAAGGTGACCAGGAAGGCGAGGAGCATCAGACCGCGCACCGGCGGATCCTGCCAGGTGCGGACCAGGCTCTGTGGCTCGAACCAGGCCCCCTTGACCTTGCCGCGGATCTCCTGCGGCAACGACTCCTTGAGCCAGACGAACGCGGCGGCGAGGTTGATGACCGCCAGGAGCGCGCCGGTCAGCGGCACCGACCGTGTCCCGACGTGCGCCGAGAGCACGCCGCCGAGCGCCGGGCCGAGGATGAAGCCGAGGCCGAACGCCGCTCCCACCACCATGCCCATCGCCTTCGAACGCTCGGCGGGCGGTGTGATGTCCGCCACGTATGCCTGGGCGATGCCGTAGTTGGCCGCCGCCATGCCGGCCAGCGCGCGCGCGACCAGCAGCCAGGTGAACGTCGGAGAGTAGGCAAAGAGGAGATAGGCGCCGATGCTGCCGGCGATCGTGACCAGCAGCACCGGCCGCCGGCCGAGGCGGTCGGAGAGGCGGCCGAGCAGAGGAGCGAAGAGGAGCTGGGTCAGGCTGAACGACGCGAACAGCCAGCCCACCTGGGCCGGCGACGCCTGATACTTCTGGGCGTAGAAGGGCATGAGCGGGATGATCATCCCGAAGCCGATCAGGTCCAGAAGCACGGTCACGAAGACCGGGATCAACGCGCGGCGGGAGGACGGCGTTGGCGCGGCGGGCTGCGGTGTCGAGTCGATCACAAGGGCGGCAGTGTAGCATCGGCCGGCCGCTCACCGCGGTGGCGCGGATCGAAAGCGTCGAGCAGGCCGTCGCTCAGCAGGTTGAGGGCGATCACCGTGAGCGCGATCGCCGCGCCCGGAAAGACCGCCACCCACCAGGTCGAGAAGAGCGCGCTCGGGCTCCTCCCCTCCGCCACCAGGTTCCCCCAACTCGGCGTCGGCGGCTGGACGCCGAAGCCGAGAAACGAGAGCGACGACTCGGCGAGGATCACGCTGCCGACCAGGAGCGCCGCCCGGATCAGCACCGGCGTGAAGGCGTTGGGCAGCAGATGGCGCCAGAAGATGCGGAACGGGTGCTGGCCGAGGGCGCGCGCCGCCAGCACGAATTCGCGCTGCTTCAGACCTTTGATCTCCGCCCGGAGGAGCCGGCTGATCTCCATCCAGCCGGTGCCGCCGAGGATCAGCACCAGCGGTCCGAGCCCCGGGCTGAACAGCGCTGCCAGGGCGATCATCAGGAAGATCCAGGGGAAGGCGAGGAAGGCATCCACCAGGCGCATGAGAACGGCGTCGACGAAGCGGCCGCCGAGCGCCGCGGCCGAGCCGACGGTGATTCCGAGAGACAGGGCGAGCAGCACCGAAACCGTGCCGATCAGGAGCGAGACCCGCCCGCCGTAGAGCAGGCGCGACCAGAGGTCGCGGCCGAGGTGGTCGGTGCCGAGGAGGAAGCGGCGGTGATCGGCGACACCGCTGGACGTGAGGTTGGCGACCGCGGCGGCGGGCAGCGTCTCGCTCCGCTCGCCGACCTGGAGGCGCAGCCCCTCGGGCACGCGCTCGGCGCGGTCGGCGACGCGCGTGCTGCCGTCGGCCAGCCGTACGACGGCGAGCACCGTCCCCGGCGGCCGGTTCTGGGCCGGCGCCGGATTGATCTCCCCTGGGTCGTACGGGGCGAGCCACGGGGCTGCCAGCGGAGGAAGGACCGCGGCGAGCAGCAGGCCGACCCCCCAGAGCAGGGTGGCGGAGAAGCGGCGCCGGCCGCCGGACGCGTCAGTCACGGTGCTCCTCCTCGCGCACCGCCGGATTGGCCGCGGCGTGCAGCAGGTCGGCCACCAGGCTGCCGGCGGCCACGAGAGCCCCGGACAGCGCGGTGGTGGCGAGGAGGACCGGATAGTCGCGAGTGCCCACGGAGATGAAGGTCAGCCAGCCGATGCCGGGCCAGGAGAAGACCGCCTCGATGACCAGCGCTCCGCCGAGCAGGCTGGGGAGGGCGACGCCGAAGAGCTGAATCACCGGCGTCAACGCGTTGCGCAGGCCGTGGACCCAGACGACGCGGGTCTCGGACAGCCCCTTGGCGCGGGCGGCGCGGATGAAGTCGCGGCTCATGACGTCGAGCAGGCTGCCGCGGACATAGCGGATGGTCGAGCCCGCCTGGTAGAGGCCGAGGACCAGCGCCGGCAGGGCCAGGTGGCGGAGAAGATCGAGGGTGCGGGAGAGGGGACCGGCCGCGTCGGCGCCGGACGGAAAGCCGCCGGCCGGGAGGATCCGCCAGACGTAGGAGAAGAGGAGGATGGACATCAGGCCGAGCCAGAACAGCGGCTGGGCGTGGAGGAGAAGCGAAACGAAGCGGATCAGATGATCCGTGGCACCACGCCGCCGCGCCGCCGCGATGCCGAAGATCAGGGCGGCGCCGAATTCGACGACCAGCGCCGCGCCGGCGAGCAGGCAGGTGCGCGGCAGGAAGTCGGCGATCACACGGCTCACCGGCCGCTGCTGCGAGAACGAGATCCCCCAGTCGCCGTGCAGCACGACGGCGCCCAGCCAGGCGACGTACTGCTCCGGCACCGGCCGGTCGAGATGGTAGACGCGCTCCAGCCGCTGGCGCTGCTCCAGGGTCAATCTCTGGTCCTCGACCAGATGGATCGGATCGCCCGGCGCGAGATGGATGAGGAAGAAGGTGAGAGTGAGGACCAGCCAGAGAAGGAGGAGCGAAGCGGCGAGGCGCCGCAGGAGGAATCCGAGCACAGGTCAGCCTCGCGGCTCGACCCACCAGTCTCTCAGGTTGAAAAAGGAGCGGATGACGTTCGGCTTCGCGTCATGGATCCGCTTGCTGACCGGGGCCAACCGCTGCGATTCCCAGAGGAGGGTCACCGGCTGGTCGCGGTAGAGGATCTGCTGGATCTGGTCGAGCGCCGGGCGGGCCTTGAGGATGTCCGGCTCGCCGGCGACCTGGTCCATCAGGCGGTCGAGCTCGGGGTTCGCGTAGCGCTCGAAGTTGCTCCCCTCGCGCCCTGGACCGGGGATCGAATGGCTGTGGAAATTCCCCGTCAGATCGAGGCTGGTGTCGAGGCTCAGGCCGAGGATCATGGCGGGGATCTTGCCGGCGTTGCTCTGCGCGATCAGGGTGTTGAACTCAATCACCCGGGGCGTGGCCCGGATTCCCACCTTCTTGAGCTGCTCCTGGATGATCACCGCCGCATCGGCACGTTGCTTGTTGCCGGCGTTGGTCGGCAGGTCGAACGCGAACGGTTTGCCGCCGCGGTCGAGGACACCGTCGCCGTCGCTGTCTTTCCATCCCTTGGATTCGAGGATGCGGCGCGCCTCGGCCGGATCGTAGGGGAGCGGCTTGAGCGAGCGGTCGTGCGCCCAGATCGACGAGATGATCGGCGACACGCAGACGCGGCCGTAGTCGCCGAGGATCGTGTCGACGATCGCCTGGCGGTCGATGCCCAGGGTCAGGGCGCGCCGCACGTCGCGGTCGGCGAAGAGCGGGTCGGCGTTGTTCCAGGCGATGAAGACGTACAGGTTCGACCAGTAGGTCCTGAGATCGAGATGGGGATCGGCCTTGATGCGCGGCGCATCGCTGGGCGGCACCTGCGGCATGAAGTCGACCTCGCCGTTCAGGAGCTGCACGAGGGCGCTGCCGGAGTCCGGGGTGATCCGCATCACCACGCGATCGAGATACGGCCGGTCCTTCTGGTAGAAGCGCTCGTTGCGCTGCAGCACGACCTCCTGCTGCGGCGTCCAGGAGGCGATCACGAACGGGCCGGAGAACACGCCGTGCTGCTTGAACCAATCGGAGCTCTCGCGCCACTTGGCGAACGGCAACTGGGACCAGGCGTGCTTGGGGAGGATCACTCCTTCGTTCGCGTCCGCCATCTGCTTCGCGTAGGCGCGGTTGAAATGGAAGCGGACGGTGTGCGCATCCACCACCTCCACGTCGCGGATCTCGCGCTTCATGAACGAGTTGTCCCAGGCCACGGCGGGGTCGGTCTGCGCCTGCCAGGTCCAGCGCACGTCGTCGGCGGTCAGCGGCACGCCGTCGCTCCACGCGGCGTTCTCGCGCAGGTGGAAGGTGAGGTCCTTGTGGTCGGCGGACCACTCGTAGGACTGCGCCAACTCGGGCGTGAACGTCGGCGGATGCTCGGTGAAGTCCGGCTGTTCCTGGACGAGGGGGCTGAACACCGCGTTGATCAGCTCGGTCGTGGGCAGAGCGGCCGGCGCGGTGTAGACGTTGATCCCCGCCGGCTCGGCGATCCAGGCGGTGACGACCTGGCCGCCGCGCTGCGGCGCCCCCGCTGCCGCGGGTTTCCCGGCGGGCTGCTCTTTCTCGCCGCCGCCGCACCCCGCCAGCAGCAGAGCCGCCAGCAGGGGGAGGGACAACAGCCGGGCCGGAAGGCCGATCGCAGAGGCGAGCATGAGTGGCGCCGGCATCGTATCGCGAGAGGGCAGGCAAAAAGAAGCCCAAAACCAGCCGTGCTGCCCGGGTGGTATCCTTGAAAGGCCATGGCACGGGCTCCCGGCTCCACTCCGAACCTCGTCCTGTCGCGCCGGCTGCTGATCGCCTCCGTCGTGTTCGGGCTGTTCGTCCTGCTCGACATCGCCCTCTTCGGCTGGCTGATCTTCCGCTCCCTGTCGCAGCGCGAGATCGAGCGCGTGCTGCTGGAGACGCGCAGCGAGGCGGAGGGGCTGGCGAAGCAGATCGCGCGCCGCGCCGAGCGCCAGGGCAAGGACCTCTACACCGCCGTCGCCACCGAACGCGAGACCCAGACCTACATCGACTCGGTGCTGCGCGAGCGCGAGATCGTGCAGAGCGTCGAGATCCGCGACAAGAACGGCGTGCTGGTGTTCCAAAGCCGGGGCCGCGGCAACGTGGAGACCGGGCCGCCGCTGGAGGTGACGCCGCTGGGCTCGGCCGAGCTGCCGAGCCGGGTGGAGAAGAAGACCTCCGCCTGGGAGTCCGGCCCCTACGAGGTGCCTGACGTGCAGGTGCCGATCGGCGACTTCGGCAAGCTCCAGATCGGCATCAGCGCGCCGGCGCTGGCCCGGCGGATCGAGGTGCTGCGCGGCGAGCTGATCCAGCAGGCCGCTTTCATCGGCATCGTGTCCATCGTGCTCCTGCTCTCCGCCTACGTGGCCATCTGGCTCCTCCTGCGCCGCGCCCGCAGCCTGGAGGCGCAGGCCGCGGAGGCGGAGCGCATGGCCTATATCGGCACCCTCGCCTCCGGTCTGGCGCACGAGATCCGCAATCCGCTCAACTCGCTCAACCTCAACATGCAGATGCTGGAGGAGGAGCTGGACGAGAACGGTGGCGCGGCGCCGACCGGCAAGCGCCTGCTCGGCATCACGCGGTCCGAGATCAGCCGTCTGGAGCGCCTGGCCACCGACTTCCTGGCGTATGCGAAACCGCGCCCGCTGGATCTGGAAGAGGTCGCGGTAGCGAAGCTCCTGGAGCGGGTGCCGGACGTCCTCGCGGGAGAGATCCAGAAGCGGCGGGCGCAGGTCATCGTGGACGACCGCAGCGGCGGCGCCCGGGCCCGGGTCGATGCGTCGCAGATCAACCAGCTCCTGCTCAACCTGGTGCAGAACGCCCTCTTGGCCGCCGAGGACGCCGGCCGTTCGCCGGTCATCCGGCTCACCGCGCAGCGCCACGGCGCCTGGGTGCTGCTGAGCGTGACCGACAACGGCACCGGCATCCCGGTCGCCGAGCAGCCGAAGATCTTCGACCTCTTCTATTCCACCCGCAAAGGCGGCACCGGCCTCGGCCTCGCCATCGTCGACCGCATCGCGCGCGCCCACGGCGGCCGGGTCTCGGTCGACAGCGCGCCGGGACAGGGGACGGTGATGAGCCTGGAGCTGCCCGCGGTCACCACCCCCGAGCCGGCGCCGCGGCCGGCTCTCGAAACCGTCGGCACGCGCTGATTCATCTGGAACAAGCCAAAGAAAAAGGCCCCGCCGCCGCGGGGCCTCCACAACACTGCTCGAACCCGCGGACGGGATCAGGCGATGTTGATCTTGCGCGACTTGGCCTGCTCGGCCTTCGGTACCGCGATGGTCAGCACGCCGTCCTTGAACGCGGCCTCGACCTTCTCCGGGTTCACCTGATGCGGCAGGCTGAACGAGCGCTGGAAGTTGCCGTAGGCGCGCTCGATGCGGTGGTAGCTCTCCTTCTTCACGTCCTTCTCGAACTTCCGCTCGCCCGCCAAGCGCAGCACGTTGTTCTCCAGCGTGATGTTGATGTCGTCCCGGGTCAGGCCGGGAAGCTCGGCCGTCAGGCGGTAGCCCTCCTCGGTCTCCTGAATGTCCACCGGCGGCATCCATGCCTGGTTCGACACGTCCTCGTTTCCGGTCTGGCCCTGGTTGAAGAACGGCTCAAATAGACGGAAGAACGGGTCGCGGGCGGTCAGGATCTGCGACGTCGGATTCCAGCGATTCAGTGAGCTCAACATGGGGTCTCCTCCTCGTTCGTCTTGGTTTGCTCCGGCCCTTAGCAGGCCGTTGGGTTATTTATATGATGTCTTGTCACTCAAGTCAAGTGCCGTACACAAGAACATGGAGATGGATCTGAGTATTCCGCTGTCAGTTTACGAGAGACGCCGGAGGGTTTAGAATCTCTCCAGAACCTTGGAGAGCCGAACAATGTCCAGCCCCGAGTACCTCATCTGCCTGGAGTGCGAGACGCCGTGCTACGTCTTCGAGTGGGAGAACGACAAGGTGACGGAGGTCCTCTGCCAGTCCTGCGGCAACGACGACCCCGAGCAGTTCGCGCTGCCCGAGGACGTCGAAGATGAATGACAGCCTTTAGAGAGAGGCCTTCTAGATGGAAGACGGCGAGCCCGCGGTCTTCAGGGCGGGCCGGGGGGCCTGGCTGCGGCGGATGCGCCGGAGGGCGGTGGCGAGCCGGCTGGGGCTCTCGATGTGCACGGCGTGCCCGAGGCCTGGCAGCACCTCCAGGGTGGCGTTGGGCAGTGCCGCCGCCATCGCCTGGGCCGTCTCGACATGAAAGAGGCCGTCCTTCTCTCCCCAGAGGAGAAAGGTCGGCATGTGCAGGCGGGCGAGATCGGCGGCGGTGAAGGTGTCCGCTTCCGTGAGGCGGTCGAGCACGCAGGTGACCGCGGGCGAGGTGTACGCCTTGAGGAAGCCGCCCCGCGACAGGCGCATGATCCACGGCGTGCGGCCGAACATGGCGCCGTAGAGCCGCTCGACGCCGGCCATGTCGTTCACCCGGATGAGCCGTTCGATCTCGTCCCAGTCCTGGTCGCGGTAGCCGCCGGCGTCGATGAGGACGAGGCGGGAGATCAGCTCCGGCCGCGCCAGGGCCAGCCGGGTGGCGAGCCAGCCGCCGAGGCTGAGGCCGGCCACGGTCACCGGCCGGCCGGCGAATTCACTTTCGAGCAGGCGGGCCACCACCTCGGCTCCGTGGCGCACCCCGAGGCCGCCGCCCGGGATGGTGGACCCGCCGAGGATCGACAGCTCGGGGACGATCACCCGGCAGTCGCGGCGCAGGCGGCGCAGCACCGGCCCCCAGCCCGCCGCCACCGAGCCGAGCCCGTGCAGCAGCACCCAGGGCTCGCCGTCATCCGGGCCGATCTGGTAGTAGACGAGGGTGATGTCCCCGACCTGGAGGCGCTTCCGCCGCGCGCCCAACAGCCAGAGGTAAGCCATCGTCAGCAGGGTGAAGAGGTAGAAGAGCATGACCCCAGGATACTCCAGCAAGAGACAGGCCAGCCTGCCGGGTCGAGCTGCTCCGATTGACCGGGGCGGAGACCTGTGGTAGGTTTCGCCGTCCACGCGTCTCTGTTGACGACTCTCGGAGCATCTCTCATGTACGCAGTGATTCAAAGTGGTGGCAAGCAATATCGCGTCGCGCCCGGCGACGTCCTCGACGTGGAGCTCCTCCCCGAGACGGGTGAGGCCGGGAGCTCGGTCCGGTTCGAGCAGGTCCTGATGGTCTCCAATGACGATGGTTTCAAGATCGGCAGCCCGGTTCTCTCCGGCGCCGCCGTCACGGCTTCCTTCGTCGGCGCCATCCGCGGCCCGAAGATCCGGGTTTTCAAGACCAAGAAGCGTATCCAGTGGCGGCGGACCCAGGGTCACCGGCAGAACCTGCACCGCGTCCGCATCGAAGGCATCGAGCTGCCGCGCTGAGCGGCGGCCTCCGAAGGAGCACACGAACATGGCACATAAAAAAGGACAGGGCTCCAGCCGCAACGGCCGCGACTCCAACGCCCAGCATCTCGGAGTGAAGAGGTACGGCGGCGAGACGGTCAACGGCGGCACGATCATCGTCCGCCAGCGCGGCACCCGCTTCTTCCCCGGCCTCAACGTCGGCCAGGGGAAGGACGACACGCTGTTCGCCAAGATCGGCGGCGTCGTGAAGTTCCAGGACCGCGGCCGGCATGGCAAGTACGTTCACATCCTGCCGGCCGAAGCAGCCGACGCTTCCGTCGCTCCAGCCGCTTCAACCCCTTCAGCCACCGCGTCCGAAAGCGCGAGCTGATCCCGATCCCCCGGGTGCCGTTCCGGCCCCGGGGCCTGTCGCCGGTCCTCCTGCCTTGATCTTTCTCGACGAAGCGTCCATTCACGTCCGCGGCGGGCGTGGCGGCAACGGCTGTGTTGCCTTCCGCCGCGAGAAGTACGTGCCGCGCGGCGGTCCGTCGGGCGGTGACGGCGGTGACGGCGGGACGGTCTCCCTGGTCGGCCAGGGGAGCCGCAACACGCTCTATCACCTCCGCTTCGCCTCCCTGTACGCCGCCGAGCGCGGACGCCATGGCGAGGGATCGAACAAGTCCGGCAAGAGCGGCGCCGACCACGACATCCCGGTGCCGCTCGGCACGGTCGCCTATGACAAGGAGACCGGTGAGCTGCTGGGCGAGATCCTGGAAGACGGCCAGCGCCTGGTGGTCGCCCGCGGCGGCCGCGGCGGCAAGGGGAACGCGCGCTTCGCGACCGCCACCCATCAGGCACCGCGCCATGCCGAGCCGGGCGGGGAGAGCGAAGAGCGCGAGCTGCGCCTGGAGCTCAAGCTCCTCGCCGACGTCGGCGTCGTCGGCCTGCCCAACGCCGGCAAGTCGACGCTGATCAGCGTCGTCTCCGCGGCGCGCCCGAAGATCGCCGACTATCCGTTCACCACCCTGATTCCGCAGCTCGGCGTGGTCGCCGAAGGGCCGCTCGCCGAGCCGTTCGTGATCGCCGACCTGCCGGGCCTGATCGCCGGCGCGGCGCAGGGTGCCGGTCTCGGCTTCCAGTTCCTCCGCCACCTCGAGCGCTGCCGCCTGCTGGTCCACCTGGTCGACCTGTCGGCCGAGTCGGGTACCAGCGCCGTGGCCGACCTGGAGACGGTGGAGCACGAGCTGGATGCGTTCAATCCCGATCTGCTGCGGCGCACCCGGCTGATCGTGGGGAGCAAGCTCGACTCCGCGGTGGCCGAGCGGCGGGCCGAGCTGCGGGGCGCCGCGGCGGAGCGCACGGCGGACTATCTGGAGATCAGCGCCGTCACCGGCGAAGGCGTGCAGGAGCTCATCCGCACACTGTCCCGGCTCCTGCGGGAGGGGGGAGGGACGGCGTGAAGCTCGGTCTCTTCGGCGGCAGCTTCGATCCGATCCATGCCGGGCACGTGCTGCCGGTGCGTGAAGCGCGGCGGGCTCTCGGGCTGGACAGGATTCTCTACCTGCCCACCGCGCATCCGCCTCACAAGCCGCGCCGGAGGATGGCGCCGCCGCACGCCCGGTATGCCATGGTCGAGCTGGCCCTGCTCGGCGAGGAGGGGCTCTTCGCCTCGCCCTACGAGCTGACCCTCGACCGGCCGGCCTATACGGTGGAGACGCTGGAGCACTTCCGGCGGCTGGAGCCGGCGGCGGACCTCCACCTGCTCATCGGCAGCGACTCCTTCTCCGACCTGCATCATTGGGTGCGCTGGCGGGAGATCCCCGGCCTCGCCCGCCTCGTGGTGCTGGCGCGGCCGGGCTGGAGCCAGGAGGAGAGCGCCTTACCCGCGGAGTTGCAGGAGCTGGCGCGCGATGAGCGCGTGACCCTTCTGCACCAGCCGCCCGTCGATGTATCCGCGACCCGTCTGCGGGAGCTGTTCGCGCGTGGCGAGCAGCCTCCCGCGGGTTGGGTTCACGAGTCAGTGGTACGATACGTGCAAAAGTACGACCTCTATCCATGAGCGCAGAGCCCAGTCTCCCGTCCGATCTCGATACCGCGGCCCGAGTCCGCGAGGCCGTTTTGGCGGCCGACGACCGCAAGGCGATCGATCTCAAGGTGTTGCACCTGGAGAAGATCAGCGGCTTCACCGACTACTTTCTGATCTGCAGCGGCGGCAGTGAGCGCCAGGTGCAGGCGATCGCCGACGCCGTGCAGGAGAAGCTGCGCAGCGAGCGCGTGCGACCCCTGCACGTCGAAGGCTACAACCGCGGCCAGTGGGTGCTTCTCGACTACGGCGCCTTCGTCGTCCACGTCTTCCAGGAGGAGCCCCGGCGCTTCTACTCGCTGGAGCGCCTCTGGGGCGATGCTCCGGACGTGACCGGCACGTTCCGGCACTGACCGGACGGCGGCACTGACGTGACGGCCGCTCTCTTCTCGCTCGACCGGCTGCTCGGCGACTTTCCGATCCTCGCCAAGAGCCTGAAGGGCGCCGGGAAAGCCGCCGCCACGGACACGCAGGTCCTCATCCTCGGCGAGGCGGGCAGCGGGCGGTCGACTGTGGCGCGCGCCTTCCACGCCGCCGGTCCGCGGTCCGCCGGTCCCCTGGTCGAGATGGACTCCGGCGCCATCCCCAGCACCCTGTTCGAGAGCGAGCTTTTCGGCTACCGCGCCGGCGCCTTCACCGGCGCCGAGAGCGGCGGCGAAGGGCGCCTGGCCCGCGCGGCCGGCGGCTCGCTGATCCTCGATCACGTCGAGGAGCTGCCGCTTGCGGTCCAGCCGAAGCTGTTGCGCCTGCTCGCCGAGGGCAAGTACGCGCCGCTCGGCGGCCGGGAGGTCAAGGCCGACATCCGCTTCCTGGCGATCGGAGCCGAGGATCTGGAGCAGCGGATGAGCCGCGAGGCGTTCCGGTCCGATCTCTACTACCGGCTGGAGGTGCTGGCCTTCCGGGTGCCGCCGCTGCGCGAGCGCCGGGCCGACCTGCCGGCCGTCCTGGACGCCGTGCTGGCCGATCTCGGCGAGCGCTTCGGCCGTCCCGACGCCGTGCTCGCGCCTGCCGCGCGCGCCTGGATGCTGGAGCACCCCTGGCCGGGCAATCTCCGCCAGCTCCGCAACGTGCTGGAGCGCGGCCTGATCCTGTCCGGCGACGGCCCCATCGATCCGCCGCAGCCCACGAATGTCTCCGAGGTACGCCCCCGGACGCTCCTCGCGGTCGAGCAGGAGCAGATCCGCCTGGCGCTCGCCTACACCCGCGGCAACCAGAGTCGCGCCGCCGTGCTGCTCGGCATCAGCCGCAAGGCGCTGTGGGAAAAGCGGAAGCGCTACGGGATGAAATAACGGCAGCGGCCCCTACTCCAGGGCCTCCCAATCCACCACCCGCACCGACGGCCAACCGGGCATCTCCCGCTCGCGGTCCTCCAGCCACTCCTGCCATCGTCCGACGTGGACCAGCAGATCGTCCACGTCGAGCCCGCAGGCGGCGGGCGCATACGGCGCCAGGCGCTCGCGGGCCTTGGCGAACGTCTGGCCCGGACCCCGCTCGCGGTGGAGATCGCGGATCATGTGCAGGGCGGCGGCGACCTGGATGAGACCCTGGAAGAGCGGGCGCGGCTCCGGCCGGGTGGAGCGCCAGACCTCCTCCCACGATTCATGCGCTTCGTAGAACTCGCCGCGGTTGAACTGGTCGACGCCGAGCCGGACGAGGTCGCGGCGCTGGCTGGGGGTGAGATCGGGATGGAGATCGGGGCGCACGGCCTCGATCTTATCTGAGACCGGCTACGGCATCGCGAGCAGTTGCCGCGGCTCCACCTGAGGGAGGCGGCGGAAGGCCGCAACGCACCGGGGATCGAGCTGCGAGCCGGCGGCACGCTCCAGCTCCGCCAGCGCCTGCAGGTGGCTGCGCGCCTGCCGGTACGGGCGGTCGGAGGTGATGGCGTCGTAGGTGTCGACCACCGCGAAGAGACGGGCGCCGAGAGGGATCTCCTCGCCGGCTAGGCCGTGCGGATAGCCGAGGCCGTCCCACCGCTCGTGATGGCTGTAGACGATCTCCAGCGAAGTGGTCTCCAGGCTGCCCTCCTCGGCCAGCATGGCATACCCCCAGACCGGATGCTGGCGCAGGATCAGCCATTCGTCCTCGCTGAGGGGGGCGGCCTTGCGCAGGATGTGCTCCGGCACGGCCAGCTTTCCGATGTCGTGCAGCAGCGCTCCCCACTCGACAGCCTTGACACCGTCATCGTCGAATCCCACAGCCTTGGCCAGCTCCGTTGCGTAGAGGGCGGTGCGGAGGGAGTGGCTGGAGGTTTCGCGGTCCAACCGCAGGCGGTGGATGAGCCGCGGGCGGATGCCGCCGCGGGCGCCTCTGGGTTCGTAGGAGAGCATCTATAAGGAATGGTGCACGCCGAGGCAAAATGCGCTCCTTGCCTGGTAGGATCTCGACTCATGACGCGCCTCCTGGCTGGAACCACGTGGCGCCGGAGGGGCTGGATCGCTCTGGCCGCCGGCATTCTGGGGTTTGCCCCGGGGATCGGGAGCGCCGCCCCGACGGCCTACGAAATCGACACCGCACTCTCGCAGCTCGGGCCGCGGCCGGACAAAAGCCCGGCGCAGGGGAAGGCCCAGGAGCTGCTCCTCGGAGCCATGCGGCAGGCCGGCCTGCGTGACGTCCGCGCGGTGCCTCTGCCAGGAGAGCCCGGGGGGAAGCCCGGAGACCCGGCCAAGCCGCCGCAGACGGCCCTCGAAGGCGTCCTCCCGGGCGCCACGGACCAGGAGATCATCCTCTCGGGCCACTACGACACGGTTCTTCAGAGCCCCGGCGCGGACGACGACGGCTCGGGCTGCGCCGTGGCGATCGCCGCCGCGGCCGACCTCGCGCGCACGCCGCTGCGCTACACCGTGCGCGTCGTCCTCTTCAACGGCGAGGAGGAGGGGCTCCTGGGCAGCCGCGCCTGGGTGAAGGCGCTCGACGCCACCCGCCGCGAGCGCATCTTCGCCGACCTCAACCTGGAGATGCTGGGTTGGACGGGGAGTCCCGGGCCGACCCTGCATGCGCTGCCCGTGCGGAGCCGCACCGGCCGCGAGCCGCGGGGCGCCCGCGCGGCCGGCCCGGTGGTGCTGCCGCCGGGCTGGCTGGTGCACGCCGTCCTGCGCAGCGGCGACGCGGTGGGCTGGCCGCTGTCGATGGCCGATCCGCACGTCCCGCTCCTCATGCAGCTCGTGCAGCGCTCGGTGCGGGTGCGCTTCGGCGCCGACAGCGACGCCTTCCAGGCCGCCGGTATCCCCGCGGTGACGCTGTCGGACAGCTCGTTCCTGTCGCTCGATCCCACCTACCACAAGGCGACCGACGTCGCCGCGGGGCTCGATGCGCACCGAATGGAGCAGTGGACCACCGCCGTGGCCGCCACCGTGCGGCGCCTCGACCGGCTGGCCGGCGCGCCGTTGTCCGAAGACCAGTACCTGGTCCTCAACGGCAGCGTCTGGCTTCGCCAGCCTTTGTGGACGGTGGGAGCCATCCTGTGGGGAGCGCTGGTCTTCCGCGGCATCCCCGGGCGCTGGCGGGGGGTCTCTGCCGAGGAGCGTGCGCGGCAACGGCGGCACTACATGCCCGGCTACGTCTTCCGCCTCCTGCTGCTCGTCGCGCTCTTCGCGTCGCCGCTGTTCGCGATCCTGCTCTTTCCCGCCGCCGCGCTGGCCCTGCTGCCGCCGCGCCGCGGTGGGCTCCGCCTGCTCTGGATCGTCCTCGGCCTGCTGCCGCTCGGCGCCTACGTCTTCGCCCTGATCGGCGGCGTCTTCGCTGGAGTGGTCAGCCTCCGCGGCGGTTTCCTGGCGAGCCCCCTGGCGCTGTTCCTGGTGGTCGCCACGTTCGTCGCCTACGCCGTGATGCTCGCCATCAGGACGCCACCGCCAGCGAGCTCCGCAGCCGTTTCATCGCCAGGTGCACCCGGCTCTTGACGGTGCCGAGCGGCAGGCCGGTCGCCTGCGCGATCTCGCGCTGGCTCATGTCGCGGAAGTAGGTCAGCTCCAGGACCTGCCGCTGCTCGCGCGGCAGCGTGCCGAGCGCCCGCCGCACCGGCGCGAAGGAGCTGCGGATCAACACCGTCTCGGGAGCCTCCGGCGCCACCTCCGTGCTCTCGCGGGGCTGCGACTCGACGAGGCGCAGATGCCGCTGGCGCTGGCGCAGGCGGTCGATGGCGGCGCGGCGGGTGAGCACTGTCAGCCAGGTCGCGACCCCGGCCCGCGCCGCGTCGTACTCGCCGGCCCGCCGCCAGACTTTCCACAGCGTCTCCTGCGCCACGTCCTCCGCGTCGTCGCGGTCGCCGAGGATGCGGAACGCCTCGGCGCGCAGCAGGGGGAAGAAGCGCTCGCTGAGCACTTCGAGAGCCGCGGCGTCGCCCGCGGCGATCTGGTGCAGGAGGTCCTTCTCGTTCTGGATATTTTGAACCGGGGTCGGAGTGGGCTTTTCGGGTCTCATACCCCTTCTTTTGCCGCACCCCCCGGAATGGTTACAGGCGTTCTCGCGATCGCCGCCGAAAGTGGAACACCGCCGCCGCGAGACCCAGGCCGAGGAGGCCGAGGACGATCATCGGGCCGAAGTGGGAGCGCAGCACGTGGCCCGGCGAGGTGAACGGGCAGAAGAGCGTCCACACCCCCAGCGCGCCGACTCCCGCCGCGAGGCCTGCGAGCGCGCCCGCCGCCGCCGGACGCAATGGCAGCCCGCGGTGCGCGAGCCACAGGCCGATCGCCATCGCCGGCAGCCCGATCGCCATCTCCACCGAAATGCACTCCATCCCGACGCTCCACTCCCGCGCCACCGGCAGCGGCCGCGCATGGAGGGAATGGATCAGCAGGTAGACGCCGAGCGGCACCCCGAGCGCAGCGACCGCCGCCGTCCCCAAGGCGAAAGCGCTCGGACCGCGCCCGGGCTCGGCTTCGCGGAGGGCCATCCAGAGCAGGACGTAGGAGACGAAGACCTGCGTTCCGGCGACCACCCAGGTCAGCGCGGAGACCCCCCAGCGCGGCGAAAAGACCGCGCTGAGGATCGCCAGGCCGAGCAGCGACCAGGGCAGCAGGATCAGCGCGCGCAGCCACGCCGGCCGGAGCGGGCGGACCGGCCGCAGATCGCGCGCGATCTCCGAGCGCAGCGTGTCGAGCAATGGATCATTCACTCTCATCGTCCCCTCCGCCGAGCAGCGAGCGCAATGCCGCCAACGCCCGGTGGGCGCGCAGCTTGGCCGTGCCGCCGCGGATTCCCAAAAGACCGCCGATCTCCCCGAAGCTGAAGCCCCACACGTGATGGAGCAGCAGCGCCTCGCGGCCGTCGGACGGCAGCCGCACCAGCGCGCGGCGCACCTCCAGGCGTCCGGCGAGACCGTCGGCCGCCGCGGGCACCGGAATCTCCGGCGGATCCTCCTCGGCCGGCACCTCGTGCTGCCGCCGCCGGCCGGCCGACCGCCGGTCCATGCGATATACGTTGCGAGCGATGGAAAAGGCCCACGGCTCCACCGGCAGGGGAGGCCGGTACGTCTGCCGCGACCGGTGGATCTGGAGAAACGTCTCCTGGAGGAGATCCTCCGCCGTCGCCGGATTCAAGGTGAGAGACCGCAGATACTGCCGCAGCGGAGCCGCCAGCCGGGCATACAGACGCTCAAACGCCGCCAGCGCGCCGGCCTGGTAGTCCACCATCAGAGCGGTGAGATCCTCTTCGTCCATCGTTCTGAACCGTTCTGAGGCAGAATATCCCGAGACCCGTCCCTCGCCATCCTGCCATGACCAACGACACCCTGCCGCGCCTGCGCGGTCTCCTCTCCCGTCTCCTCCTCGGCGCCCTGCTGCTGATCGCCGTCGCCGGCTGGCGGAAGGGGCACCTCGACGCTCCCGACCGCATCCTCCCCGAGCTGCGCCAGGAGCCGCTCCAGGAAGCCACCGAGCGCGCGCCCTTCAGCTTCCAATACAAAGGCAAGCAGTGCTCTGTGAAGCCGGTCGCCACCTACGAGCTGTGGGGCCTGGTGGTCAGCCACAACAACATCAAGAGCGTCGCCGACATCTATCACGACAGCAGCTCGGTGGACACCAAGGACATCTGCACCGTCTGGGGCGCCAACCTCACGCGCCCCGACTACCTGCGCGCGGACTTCAAGAGCGGCCCTTTCACCTGCTACGTCAGCTTCCCCGCGGGCGTCGACTTCAACCTGGCCCAGGTCGGCAACAACCACCTCCTCACCGACAGCCCCGCCGTGCGAGCCGCCGTCGACAGCGTCCGCCTCGGCGACCAGGTCCACCTGCGCGGCCTGCTCGTCGACTATCAGATGGAAGACTGGGAGGATTTCTGGCGCAAGACCAGCGTCCGGCGCGACGACTCCGACTGCGAGGTCATCTTCGTCCAGCAGATCGACGTCCTGCGTCCCGGAACCCCCGGCTGGTACCGCGCCTGGCAGCTCGGCTGGTGGCTCGCCGGCCTCTGCGCCGCCGGCTGGATCGCGATCTACTGGATCGAAGCCGGAAGGAACCCGGTCGGGCTCGGGCGGCTGTGAGGGCTCGGCGGCAGGTCCTCAACGCAACCGCAGACGATAGATCCCCCGTCCGCTCGTCCCTGCGTAGAGGATGCCGTTCTTCGCGTCGAACGCCAGCGAACGGTTGACGAACGCTTCGAAGACGAGGTTGTCGGCTCCGACCTTCTGCCAGCCGTTGGGCCGCCATTGAAAGATGCCTCCCGCCGCGTCGCTGAGGTAGGGATGCGCCTGGTCGGCCGGATCGAAGACCAGGCTTCCGACAGAGCCGAAGCCTCCCGGCAGATTCACCAGGCTGAGGCCGCCGTCGGTGCTGCGCAGGACTTCGCCGGTGTAGGTGCCGAGCCAGAGGACGTCTGACTGTCCGGGGTCGACCGCGAGTGTGGTGACGAAGAGCGGCAGCGACCGCCGGACCTGCCGCCAGGTGGAGCCGGCGTCCGGGCTGGAGAAGAGCCCGTCGTTGCCCAGGGCGTAGAGCCGTCCGTCGCTCGGCGCCAGGGCGAGCAACCGGGCGGTGTTGTGGACCCTGGGAAGCCGTTGCCAGGTGCGGCCGTCGTCGAGAGTGCGGTAGGCGAAGACTCCGGAGAGGTTGGGCGCAGTGGTCGCTGAGGTGCGCACGTAGACGACGCCCGGGCGCGTGGCGTCGACGACGATCTGGTCGATCACCCGGTCCTTGGCCGTGCTCTCGCGCGGCAACGTCAGCCCCTGCCAGCTCTGCCCGCCGTCCCGTGTCCGGTGGAGCTCCACGCCGCCTGCCCACACCGTCGCCGGGTCGCGCGGATCGACCGCGATCACCGGGGTGCCCAGCGCATCGGCGTGCAGGCCGCTGACCTGGCGCTCCCAGGAGTCGCCGGCATCGCGGCTGCGGAAGACCCCGTCGCCGCCCGGGCTCGCGAACACCGTGCCGTCGGCCGCGACGGCCAGGTCGCCCACCACGAAGCCGCTGATGCCGCGGCTCGCCGCCCGCCAGGTGACGCCGCCGTCCGTCGAGCGCCACAACCCGCGGCTGCCGGAGGCGATGACCACCTCGCCGTCTCCCGCCGTGGCGGCAAGGCGGAAGTAGATGTCGCGTGGCGGGCTGTGGACGCTCCACGTTGTGCCGCCATCGTCGCTCGTCGCCATGCCCTCGCGGTCGCTGCGGTCCAGGAACAGGGTGATCCACCGGCCCGTATCCGTCATCGCCGTCGCACAGCCGAAGAAGGGGGCCTCGATCGGCAGCGTCCGCCAGGCACCGCCGGTGAACACGGACGGCCGGCAGTTGGCGAGCGCGTAGGCGCGATGCGGCCGTACCGGATCGAAGAAGATCGGACCCACCTCGTCCCGGGCGATGTCGCCCGGAGCAAGGCTCCAGGTGGCGCCGGCGTCGGTGCTGATCAACGTGCTGGCGGGTCCTTGCAGAGCCGAATCGGTGTTCGCCGCGTGCCAGATCGCCGGGGAGAACGGATCGATGGCGAACCCGGTCACCGCGAGGCCCGGAAACGCGATCAGATCCCAATGGCTCACTCCGTCGAACCGGAAGAGGCCGAGGTTCGTCGCCGCGAACACCACGTCCGGATTGGTTGGCTCCCGCAGGAACGAGTAGATCTCCGGGTTCGAGTCCCGATAGAGGAACCCGTCAGCGATGGTCACGAAGGTGCGTCCGCCGTCCGTGCTGCGCGCGACCGTGCCCAGAGCCCCGAACATCACGTCGGGATTACGCGGATCGACGCTCAATGCGGCGAAGTAGAAGGGATTGACCGCCCGCCAGCTCTGTCCCGCGTCGTCCGAGCGGTACAAGCCCGAGATGAAGGTCGAGACGTAGACGATCTTCGGGTTCTTCGTCGGAAAGAGCCGATACCCGTCATGGCCGTACGGACCGACCGGCTGCCACTGCGCCGCGAGGGCCGGAGAGGATGACAGCGCCGAGGAGGCGAGGATGACTGTGAGGAGGAGCGCGTGCCAAGCCGAGCGTTTCATAAGAACATTGTACGGTGGGAGCGCGTGTTGGTTTTGACCGGTTTCGGCGGGGAGACCTTCAACGAGATAGGGGAGACCTCCAACGAGCCGGGGGACCCCTCCAACGAGCTGGGCGAGAGTTCCCCCGAGCCGGGGGAGAGGCCCAACGAGTTGGGGAAGAGCTCCAACGAGATGGGCGAAAGCCCAAACGAGCCGTGGGAGAGCGCCAACGAGTTGGGGGAGACGGCAAACGAGCTGGGGAGACGTCCAACGAGTCGGGGGAGACCGGTACCGGCTCGTTGCTCTCTGCCCGGATTTCCTCCCCTCCTCCGCGGAGACCAGGGCGAGCTTGGCCTGATCTTCGGTCCGAATGAGGGTGGGCTTAGTCGCCGTACGCCCAGCCGGTGTAGGCCAAGGTTCCGGTTGCGGAGTAGCGGCCGCTGGGGGGGATGCTCTTCAGGTGGACCTGCCGGCGCCGATCAGCTTGAAGAGAACCGTGGGATCAACCGGTTTGGTGAAGTGATGGTCGAACCCGGCGTGGCGCGCCCGCCGGCGATCCTCTTCCTGTCCATAGCCGGTCAACGCGACCACCAGCGCGTGGGCCAGCCGGACCTCCTCGCGCAGCCGCCGGGCGACCTCATAGCCATCGATCCCCGGCAGCCCGATGTCGAGCAGCACGACCTCGGGAACAAAGGATCTGGCCGTTTCCAGCGCCGCCGGTCCGTCGTGCGCGACTTCGACCCGGTGGCCTTTCAGGCGCAGCAGGAGGGCCAGGCTCTGGGCTGTGTCCACGTTGTCGTCCACGACCAGGATGCGCCGCGGGGACTGGGGGTCCGTGGAGCGCGAGGCGGGCGCAGCCGCCGTGCCGGCTTTTTGCTTCTCCGGATCGAAAGGTAGCCGGACGACGAGCTCGCTGCCCTTGCCCAGCCCGTCACTATGGGCTTCGATCGCGCCGCCGTGCAGCTCGACGAGGGAGCGCACCAGCGTCAGGCCGATGCCCAGCCCTCCCTGCGACCGGTCAAGTGAGCTCTGTGCCTGCACGAACAGATCGAACACCCGCGGCAGCAACTCCGGAGCGATGCCGATGCCGTCGTCGCGGACCCGGACGACCACTTGGTGCTCCGGCTCGCCGTTCCGGCTCGCGGCTTCGGCCGTCAGATTGATCTGCCCCCCCGGGGGAGTGAACTTGGAGGCGTTGTCGAGGAGGTTGCCAAAAACCTGTTCGAGGCGGGTGGAATCCCCTTCGAGATAGACCGGCTCGTCCGGCAGGGAGAGTGACAGCTTCTGGCTGCGCGCTTCGATGTGGTGCCGGATCAGGTCCACCGCCCGGCGCAGCAGCGCCACGATCTCAACCCGTTCCCGGCGCAGGCTCGTCTTGCCCTGGGTGATGCGGGACACGTCGAGAAGGTCCTCGATCAGCCGCGACATGTTCTTGATCTGGCGGCTCATCATGTCCCGCGCCTGATCGAGCGTGGAGCGGTCGATCTCGGGCATTTCCAGGAGCTGGACGGCGTTGCGCAGAGGCGCCAGAGGATTGCGCAGCTCGTGAGCGAGGAGAGCCAGCAACTCGTTCTTCATGCGGTCGGCGGCGACCAGCTCCTGGATGCGGTCCTGGAGCGCCTTGCGTTCGGTGATGTCGCGGATCGTCAGCAGGATGAGCACGCTCTGGCCGTTCTCCTGAACGAGCCGCCGGCCGTTGAGGAGCAGCGTCTTCGGACCGATGCGATCGAAATCGCGCTCGATCTCGAAATCCTCGAAGCTGTCGTTGCGCGGGACGACCTCGTTCAGGAGCCTTCGCAGCTCGGGGATGTTGAGCTGCCCGGTGCACAGGTCATCGAAAGGCCGGCCTTCCGTCTCTTCGGGTGTGCACTTGAAGGTTTCGTAAAAAGACCGGCTCGCCTTCAGCACCCGCAGGTTTCCATCGAGGACCAGGAGGCTCTCGCGGATCGTCGCGATGATGTTTTCGGCATATTCCCGGGAGCGCTTGGTCTTGTCCACGTCGACGAGCATGATGACCGCTCCGTCGATCTTGTTGTCGACCGTCTTGTAGGGCCGGAAGCGCAGCGAATACCAGCGCCCTTCATGGTCCTGGACCTCGTGCTCCCGGACGCTGACCGTTTCGATCACTTCGGCGAGGAGCGGCTCCAGATCGGGCGCGTTGAAGTTGAGCTTGACCTGGCTGATCGGGCGTCCGATGTCCGTCGGAATCAGGTTGAAGAGCTTCTCCGCCATGGGCGTGAAGCGCCGGATGCGCAGATCCGGTCCGAGCATGACGATGGCGGTCTGCACGCTGCCCAGCAGGTTGACCAGATCGTTGTTGAGCACGTTGAGCTCGCTGTTGCGGTTCTGCAACTCGTCGTTGACCGTGGTCAGCTCCTCGTTGCTCGACTGCAGCTCTTCCTTCGAGGTTTCCAGCTCCTCGTTGATGCTCTGCAGCTCCTCGTTGGCCGACTGCACTTCCTCATTGGCGGATTGCAGCTCCTCGTTGGCGGCTTCCTGCTGATCGATGATCGCTTGCAGGTATTCGTGGGCGGCCGCGAGCTCGAGCACCAACCGTTCATTCTGTTGCAGGAGGTCCTCGTCCTCCACGGCGGGGGCGTGCTTGCTCTTTCTCTCCTTGGGCTCGCCTCTCCGTTCCTGCGCGCTCTCTTCGAAGACGATCAGGAAACCGCCTTCCTGGACCGGCACGACTTCGAGAGCGGTTTCCAGGTGGTCGCCGTTCGATCGGAACCGTACCTTCTCTTCGCGGACCGCGGTCTGCTCTTTCTTGGCCTTGTTGATCGCCGCGCGCAACGCCACCGGCAAGCCTTCGCGGGCCATCTTCAGGATGTTGAAGCTCGCCCTGCCGGGAGGCGGCGACAGATACAGCCCGGTGTCGCCACGGAATTGCAGGATCTCCAGATTGGAGCCGATGAGAACACTGGGCGGAACATAGCGCCCCAGCAGGATGCGGTCGGCCTCTTTGAGCATTTCCTGGCCTCCCGCGGCCTCCCGTGTGAGCTTTCCCTGGAGCCGGGCCGGCTGATCCGCGGCGGACAGGCCGAAGGTTATCCGGAAGCTTCCCGGCTTTTTGGCGAAGATCTTGTGTTTGCCATCCTCGACCTCGAACAGATTCCGGTAGGAGCCGATCGTTTCCGAGTTTCCGAGCATGAGGAAGCCGGTCGGCCTGAGCGCGTAGTGGAGGAGCGGCAGAACCTTCTGTTGTAAAGCCGGGCCCAGATAGATGAGAAGATTGCGGCAGGTGAGGAGGTCGATCTGCGAGAAGGGCGGATCGGAAAGCACGTTGTGCCGGGCGAAAATGCACCTTCCGCGAATCGACTTGTTGACGCGGTAGTGGCCGTCCATGTGGACAAAGAAACGGCGGAGGCGGTCCGCTGACACGTCGTTCGCAATGTCCTTGGAGTACATGCCGGCGCGGGCCTTTTCGATGCTCGCGGCGTTGAGATCGGTCGCGAAGACCTGGATCGGCATCTCGCCGCCGCGCGTCTCGGAAAACTCGGTCAAGGCGATGGCGAGAGAATAGGCCTCTTCTCCGGTGGAGCACCCCAACACCCAGACGCGCAACGGCTGATTCTGCGGCCGGCCGGCGAAGAGCTTGGGAAAAACCTTTTCCTTGAGCACCTCGAACGTCCCGGGGTCGCGGAAAAAGCTGGTCACGTTGATGAGGATGTCCTGCTGGAGAGCCTCGATCTCGGCCGGGTTGTGGCGCAGGAAGCGCGCATAGGTGTCCGGCCCGTCGGTCTTGCTGAGAACGATGCGGCGGTTGATCCGCCGGCCGAGGGTGCTCGTTTTATATTGGGTGAAGTCGACACCGGTCGCGGCGCGCAGGATGTGCAGGATCTCGGCGAGCTCCGGCTTTGCGGCCGGAGCATCCGCCGGACTCGGGAGCGGCGGATGGGTCACGTAAGGGTGCCGGGAGATGCGGCCGATCTCGCGGGCGATCTCCGCCGGCGGCAGCACGAAGTCGACGCAGCCGGAGGCCACGGCGCTGCGCGGCATGCCCTCGCTCTGAGCCGTGGCGTCCTGGGCAAAGGTGATGCCGCCCGCGGCTTTGATCTCCTGCAAACCGAGGGTTCCGTCGGTCGCCGTCCCGGACAGGATGACACCGATGGCTCGATGCCCCTGGTCATTGGCCAGCGAGCGCAGGAACGAGTCGACGGGCCGGTGCTGGCCGCGGGTGTCCTTGCGGGGGAACAGCCGCAGCGATCCGTCGACGATGATCATGTCGCGGTTCGGCGGGATGACGTAGATGTGGTTCGGCTGCACCTGCGGCTCGTCCTGGACCTCCATCACCTGCATCGCGGTGGTCCTGGAGAGGATGTCCGCCAACTGGCTGGGGTGCGTGGGCGAAAGATGCTGCACCAGGACGAAGGCCATGCCGGTGTCGGGCGGCAGCGCACGGAGAAGCTCCGAGAACGCTTCGAGGCCGCCGGCCGAGGCTCCGATGCCGACGATGGGAAACGAGGAACTGTCCTGTGCGGCAGGGGGAGCCGGTTCGATGGCAGGCGGAGAAGCAGCCGGCTTCCGTTTCCTGGTGGTCATTCTGGTACCCACGAGCCGGAGGGAAAGGGAGCCCGGGACGAGGAGGCAATCCTGATCCGTCCCGAAACTGTTGACGCAGCACTACTATAGCAGGAGTCTTCTCCTCGGCCGTCGTCTCGCCTTTCAGCGTCTTCCACCCGCCATCCGCGACGCCTCCGGAAGACCGCGGAGACGCAACATGCTCCAGATGCCGAACACGGGACCCAGGGCAAGCAGCATGAACGCCCGTTCCCAGCCCAGGAGATCGCGCAAGGGCGGAATGACGCGGAGGGTGACCGTGGTGAGCAGGAACCCGAGGCTGGTCTGCATCGTGAGCGCGGTGCCGACATAGCATGGATCGGCGAGCTCGGAGACGGCGGCGCTGAACTGGGCGCTGTCGGCGACGACCGCGAAGCCCCAGACGACGCAGAGGGCCGTCAACAGGCCGGGCTTGTGGAAGAGGGGACCGGCAGCCAGGCAGCAGACACCGGAGATGGCGAGGCTCCAGACGGTGAGCCGGGTGCGTCCCCAGCGGTCGGCGAGCTTGCCGGCGAGAAGGCTGCCGAGCCCTCCGGCCGCGATCGCCGCCGCGGCGGCGAGCCGGGCGCCGCGGACGGACCAGCCGGCCGCCTGATAGCTCGCGAGCAGACAGAGCGGCGCCCAGGCCCACATCGCGTAGAGCTCCCACATGTGACCCAGATAACCGAAGTTGGCGAGACGCGCCGGCCGGTCCGCGAGCACCCGTCCGGCGGCGCGCCAGTCGAACGGCGGCGACTTGGCGAGGTAGGGACCCGGCCGCACGAGGAATCCGCCGACGAGCGCCGCGAGAAGCGCCTGGCCCGACGTGAGAAGCAACACGCTCCGCCAGGGCGGCATCCCGCCGGGCGAAGCGTTGAGAAAGTGAGGAACCGCGGTGCCCAGAGTAATGGCGCCGACCAGCAGGCCGATTCCGAGCCCGCGGTCCGTCTTGCACCACGACGCCACGAGCTTCATGCCCGGCGGATAGACGCCGGCCAGCGCGAAGCCGGTGAGAAACCGGCAGACGAGAGCGGCCCCGGGTCCGAGATCGAACAGAGGGATCGCCGCATTCGCCGCCGCCGCGGCGACGGCGCCGCAGGCCAGCAGGCGCTGCGCCGGGAAGCGGTCCGAAAGCGTGAGCAGCGAGCTCACCAGCGCGCCAGCCACGAAGCCGATCTGCACGCTCGTGGTCAGCCAGGACTGCAAAGCGCTGGAGAGCCGCCACTCGGCGGTGAGCTGCGGCACCACCGCCGACGCCGAGAACCAGACCGACATGGCGAGCAGAGCGGACAGGGCGAGCAGCGAGACGTTCCGCCACTTGCCGCGCTCCGCCAGAGCGGGCTGGAAGGAAGGCTCCATGGTCTGATCCTCGGTGATCAGCGAACCCTGACCCCTTGGGCCGAGTCCCAATGCAGCGGCTTGTCGCTGTGGGGGAGGGGCGCTTCGGGAGACTGGCCGACGGTGACGCCGTATTTCCAGTCGGGCGGACAGATGGCGATGAAGCGGGCGTAGCCGCCGGTGCCTCCCTGGAACTTGGGGAAGCCGATCGCGACCAGGGCTCCCGTCTCCGGCACCTCGTCCAGATGCGCGACGCCCTCGGCCTGGGTGTAGCCGTTGTGCATCAGCCAGGACTCGCCTTCGAGCGCCGGCGTGGTGTCGGTGTCGAGCGGCTCGTGGCCATGGAAGAGGATGTGCCGCTCGCGATGGAGAAACTGGAGAGCGTCGAGCTTCACACCGGGGAAGACCTTGCGGGTGGCGAGATCCGCCTTCGGCCACTCCTTCGACCAGTCGGAGCGGACGAAGACCACCGAGCCCGGGGGGATGCGGCCGTGCTCCCGCTCCCAGGCCAGGATGTCGGCGACGGTGAGGTGATAGCCGGGATCCTTCTGCACCTGTGGAACGATCGAAAGGACGACCAGCGGCCGGAGCGTGTAGGTCGGCGGCAGCTCGTCGATCGACGGATAGCTCGGGTCCCAATGGGCCGGCGGATCGAGCTGCGTGCCGAGCTGGTCGGTCCCGAGGCTGTAGCGGGTGGCCTCGAAGCCGTCCTGCTGATAGGTGTACGCCTTGCCGGTCGCGGGATTCAGAGCGGGACCGAACGTCGACGCGCCGAAGCCGGCCCAGACCGGAATCGACGGACCGATCGTATGCGTCAGGTCGACGTATTTGGCTTTCTGGAAGGACCGCTCATACACCTCCCACAACGACGGAGCCGGTTGCCGGTGGGTGGCCGCGGCCATCAGCAAACAGCCGGCCACGCCGGCCACCAGGACGAGAAGAAGGGATTTTTGCATCGGTCGATCCTCCGCGTGCGATCTTACCCCGGCCGCTCGGTCGGGCTCTTTGCCCCCGGTCCCGGCAGCGGCGGATTCTCGCCGCCGCGCGCTTCCGCCTCCAGCAGGTGGTCCAGGTCCGGATAGCGGTAGATGACCGGGGCGTTGTTCAGGAACAGGCCGCCGGTGTCGGCGGTCGGCCCGTAGGTGGAGTAGAGACTGCGGCCGAGGAGGCGGAGGTAGGTGGTGAGCTGGCCGCGGTGATGGGCGGAGTGGGCGATCCGCCGGGTCAGCACCCAGGCGCGGGAGCGCTCGACGTCGAAGAAGCGGGTCTGTCCCTCGAACCAGTCGTCGGGCATGCCGCGGAGGCGTTCCAGACGACGGCCGGAGGCGCCGGCGTACTTCTTGAGGAACTCCAGGCGGGTCTCTTCGGCGGGCAGCGGCGGCTCGCCGAGGTCGAGACCCAGCATGGTCTTCATCCAGATGTCTTCGCTGACGCACTGGTGGACCATCTGCTCGTGCGGCGTCCGCGCCCGCGGCTCGGGACGGAACGGCAGGTCTTCGTCCCGGAATTGCGACCAGACGGAGAGGATCTTCAGACGTTCCGTGTCGTAGGTGTCGAGAAGGAAGTCGTAGCGGCCCATGCCGGGGAGCTTATACCGCGGCGAGGCTGTCACCTCGCGGTCACATGCTGGTGATATAGTCGCCGCACATCTGTTACGCGGTTTACGAAGTACGTCAGCCTATTTCTTGTTCCTTCAGGGAGGTCCGGAATGTCCAGGATGCTGTTGCGAGCAAGCCTTCTCATGATTGTGTTGGCTCTTCTGGTGACGGGCGGGCTGTGGGCGCAGTCCCAGGCCACGACCGGCGTCATCGAGGGGACGGTCACCGGTGCGGACGACGCTCCGCTGCCCGGCGCCACGGTGACTCTCCGGAACACTGCGACGAACTACGAGCAGACGGCGACGACGAAGAACGACGGCCGCTTCCGGGCGGTGCTGCTGCCGCTCGGACCGTACCGCATCACCGTCGCTCTGGAGGGGTTCACGACGCTGGTGCGCGAGGGGATCGACCTCGCGGTCGGCCAGTCGGTCAACCTGACGCTGCCGCTCAAGGTGTCGACCGTGGCGCAGGAGATCACGGTCACCGCCGAGGCGCCGGTCGTCGAGACCACCAGCTCCGCAGGGCAGACCCGCATCGACGTCAAATCGATCGAGTCGCTGCCCAACAACGGCCGCAACTTCCTCGACTACACCAAGCTCACCCCCGGCGTCACCGTGGTCCAGGGGCCGGACGGCGACGAGCTGTCGATCAACGGCCAGAAGGGGATCAGCAACAACGTCTCGGTCGACGGAGCGGACTTCAACAATCCGTTCTTCGGTGAGCAGCGCGGCGGCCAGCGCCCGCCGTTCACCTTCAACCTCGACGCGGTGCAGGAGGTCGTGGTGGTGGCCGACGGCGCCAACGCAGAGTTCGGCCGTTCGGCGTCGGGCTTCGTCAACGTGGTCACCAAGTCGGGCACCAACCAGATCCACGGCACCGGCCACGGCTTCTGGAAGAACGACAGCCTGTCCGCCCGCGCCGAGAATCCGGACGGCAGCTTGGCGAAGGCGCATCCGGACAAGCAGGTGCAGGCCGGCTTCACCCTCGGCGGACCGCTGGTCCAGGACAAGCTCTTCTACTTCCTGGCCGCCGACTATCAGAAGGGCACCGCCACCAAGCAGAACGATCCGAACCGCATCGAGCAGCGGGTCGTCGACTACTTCGCCAGCATCGGCGATCCGAACGAGAACGGCGCGATCGACCGCACGAACGACGCCCGGGTGTTCCTCGGCAAGGTGGACTGGCAGGCCTCCCAGGCGAACCTGTTGACCCTGCGCGGCACCTACACCTGGTCGGAGCAGAAGAACGGCACGTTCGACGTCGACTCCTGGGGGCGCAGCGCCAACGCCACGGAGAAGGACGACTCCCGCGCCCTGAGCGGCTCGGTGATCTCCGACGTCTCCAGCGGCCTGCTCAACGAGCTCCGCTTCCAGTACGCCCGGGAGAACCGGCCGCGCTCCTACGACGGCCCGACGGTCAACGGCCGGCCGCTCCCCGACACCGCCTTCGACTTCGGCAGCACCTACCGCTTCGGCATGCCGTTCTTCATCCCGGTCAAGTACTACGACGAGCGCTATCAATTCAACGACAACGTCTCGCTGCTGCGCGACCAGCACGCCTACAAGGCCGGCGTCGAGTACAACGACGTGGTCTCGGCGCAGACCTTCATCGGCTTCGCGAACGGCCGCTACATCTTCAGCTCGACGGACGGTTTCCTCAACTTCACCAAGAACCCGAGCTACGTCGAGTGCTCGGACGGCAGCTCGTCGCAGGTCGGCACCTGCCCGCCGGGAACGTCGATCACCGGCCCGGTGCTGCTCTATCTTCAACTCGCCGGAGTCGGCGGACGCACTCCCGAAGAGGCCGGCAAGCAGGCGATCCGCCAGCGCGAGCCCGCCGTGTTCTTCCAGGACAACTGGCAGCCGCGGAGCAATCTGACGATCCAGTATGGCCTGCGCTGGGAAGCGGAAGTCGAGCCCGACCCGCGCACGCCGGCGAGCGAAGTCTTCTACGCCCCGTTCATCGGCAAGACGGTGAACACCGCGGCCGGACAGCAGACGTTCCCGTCGGACGGCAAGATCCCGTCGGACTACAACATGTGGCAGCCGCGTCTCGGCATCACCTGGGACCCGAAGGGGAACGGTAAATCGGCGGTCCGCCTGACCGGCGGCATCTACTATGCCCGCATCCCGGGCCTGACCCTCGCCTCCAGCCGCTCGACCAACGGCAGCATCGGCCAGTCGCTCTTCCGCAGCAGCGCGCTGACCGGAATCCTCGGTCCGGTGCCGGCCTATCCGGGCCTGATCCCGTCGTCGCAGGTGGGAGCGCCGTTCGATCCCGACGTCTTCGTCTTCGACAAGGATTTCCAGAACCCGCGCACGACCTCGGCGAGCCTGTCGTATGAGACCGAGATCGCGAACGGCCTCGGCCTCCTGTTCAAATACAACTACGCCAAGGGCGACCACATCACGCGCTTCGTGAACCGCAACGATCCGCTCCTCGGCTCGCCGTGGAGCACCGGCCTGCCGCCGGGCGGCGCGAACGGCATCAACACGCTGACCACGGTCGAGTCGAAGGCGCGCAGCCTCTACAACGGCGTCACCGTCGGCCTGAACCAGCGCTTCAACGGCAAGCTCCAGTACCAGATCTACTACACCTGGTCGCAGGACATGTCGGACGACGACAACGAGCGCGATCCGTTCACCTTCCGCTACGCCAAGATCACCGACCTCGGGAAAGAGTGGAGCTATTCGGACCGCGACCAGAGCCACCGGGTGAACGCCTGGCTGCTCTACCAGGCGCCGTGGGGCGTGAATCTCGATCTTCGCTACGCCTACCGCTCGGCGCAGCCGCAGTCGCTCACCGCCAGCGGCGCCGTCGCCAACACGCCGCAGGACCGGATCAATCCGGACGGCTCGGTGACGCGGCGCAACCAGGGTCGCAAGGACAACCAGTTCAACTCGGTGGACCTGCGGCTGACCAAGGACCTGGCGTTCGGAAAGCTCACCGTGCAGCCGATCGTCGAAGTCTTCAACGTGTTCAACAACGCGAACTTCAAGCGGCCGGAAGTGACCAGCCTCGTCTTCAACTTCGACGGCACCGTGCAGAGCGGAACCGGCGATCCGCGGCAGGTGCAGTTGGGCGTGCGTTTGCTGTTCTGACCTTCCATCCACCCACCAGGGCGGCCACACAGGGTGCCTGCCGGCATCCTGTGGGCCGCCTCTCCGAGGGCCACCATGACAACTTCCTTCGCCCCATTTCCGATCATTTCCGGGGAGTGCACCCTCGCGCAACCGATGTTCCCGGCGAGCGTCGCCGTCGACCGAAAGATCGCCTCGCGAGGTGTCTGTGGCCGAGCCTGCCGGCGATGAGCCGCGTCGTCCAGGCCGAGCCCGCGGCATCGCCGAACCGCCTTCCGATGATCGATACCCTTCGGGGGCTCGCCTCCCTCGGCGTCGCACTCTCCCATTACTGCAATACCAACCCGGACCTGGCTCTGCCGGCCCTGCTCCAGACGATCACCTCCCGCGGCTGGCTGGGTGTCGAAGTCTTCTTTGTCATCAGCGGCTGTGTGATCCCGCTCTCCTTGTACCGCGCGGGCTACCAAGCGGCAGAATTTCCGCGCTTTGTCTTCAAGCGGGTATTGCGCCTGGATCCTCCCTACTTTGTGTCCATCGCCGTCGTCATCTGTCTGGAATTCTTATCCAGGCGTTCCGCCCAGTTCCACGGCGGAGCTTTCAGCGTTTCTCCCCTGCAGTTGCTGGCCCACGTCGGCTATCTGAACGCCTTCTTGGGGCTCGGTTGGATCAATAGTGTCTACTGGACCCTTGCCATTGAGTTTCAGTACTACCTGGCGATCGGTCTTTTCTTTCCACTCCTCCGGCGGAGACCCTTTCTTGCGCTCGGTCTCCTGGTCCCCATCTGTCTCTGTGGCGCCATCTGGCCCAATGAGAGCTTCATCTTCCAGTGGATCCCCCTGTTCATCATGGGGATTCTGGTATTTTTCTGGCACATCGGGACGATTCGCACGGCACAGCTCGTCTGCGGGCTCGCGCTGGCGTTTGCGCTCGGCATTGCATCGCTGGGACCATTGAGAGCGTCGGCAGGATTGGTGGCCGCGAGCGCCATCGTGTTCATTCCGCTGAAAAAGCCGCTTTTTTCGACGCTCGGCACCCTGTCCTATTCTCTGTACCTCCTTCACGGTCCGATCGGCAGCAGGGTCATCCACCTGGGTATGAGAGTCAGAAACACTCCCGGATTCGGGGTGCTCACCGTCGCCGTGGCTCTGGCGGTTGCCTTGGCCTGCGCCGGAGTCATGTACCGCCTGGTCGAAAAGCCGGCGCTCGAGTGGTCGCGGCGGATACGCTATGGCAGGCGCTCCGCCACTCCACCGGCACCGCTCATCACCGGATGAGCAGCCGGTCGCTTCACCTACTTGAATGTCCATGAGCTGGAGTCCGAACGCCGACAGTTGCGTTGTACACTGCGACTTGAGAGGAGAACCTGATGAAGAAAAAGTTGACCAAGCTCACCCTCGCCAAGGAAACTCTGCGCCGTCTCAATGAAGCGTCGCTCACCGACGTGTTCGCCGGATGGCCCAGGCCGCCGGCAACCTACGATCCGAATTACTGCGATCCCATTACAACCGTACCGGAGTGCTAGGGCTTTCGGGGAGGCGGCGGGCTCTCGCCGCCTTCCCTCACTCCTCGACGTTTGATGACCGTCGAACCGTCCTGGATGTCGTGCGCCTCTTCCGCCGGGGAGCAGGCGAGAGGCTCGCCGCCCGGTCCCCAGGAGGGGAGAGCGGGACCCGGGGGAGCGAGACGGGATCAGATGCGGAGGGTGGTGGCGAAGTAGTCGTCGATCGGCCCAGTTTGGCCTGGAGATTCTCGACCGATCCAAGTCTCGCCGCGCGCTGATTGGACGAGTGGCGATGTGATACTGGCTCGTTTCTCGGGCTCGGACTGCTCGGCAGACTCGAAGAGTGCCTCCGCCGCGCAGGGCATCCACAGGCCAGGCGGGCCTACAGTCTGGGTTCCTGAGTCCAGAGGCCGCCCTGGAGCAGCCGGTGGAGGAGCCATGATCCGTCGCTCCACGGTCCGCGAAGGTCCTCGCAATCTGCCGGGCCATCGTCAATCGGCAGCGACCCGCTGCCGATTGAGCCCGGTCGCAGCAAGCTGGAATCGATTCGCGGCGGATCGCCAGCGCTCGCGGCAAGCCGGCAGCGACCTGTTGCCGATTGAGCCCGGTCGCTGCAACCTGGAATCGATTCGCGGGGGATTGCCACTTCTCGCGACAAGCCGGCAGCAACCCGTTACCGATGGAGCCCGGTCGCTGCAAGTTGAAATCGACCAGCGGCCGATTGAGAGCGTTCTCCTGCGCGCTGACATCGATCGTGTGTCAATCGGCATCGTTTCGCTGCACGCTGGCCGCGACTCGCTTTCAGACGACCGCGCACCGCCGTAAACTGACAGCGAACGGATGCCGTTTGACATCATTCCTCTGCGAGCTGACAACGAACGGATGTCAGTTGACATCGCTCCGTTGCAAACTGACAGCGAATGGATGCCGATTGACAACGCTCTGTTGCGAGCTGACATCGAACGGATGTCGGTCGACATCGCTCCGCTGCGAGCTGGCATCGACCGGATGCCAGTTGACATCGCTCCGCTGCAAGCTGACATCGACCGAATGTCGATTGATGGCGATCCGCGGCAAGTTGATCTCCACCGGATCTCCGTTGATCGCGATTCCCTGCGAGCTGACATGGAACCGATGTCAGTTGACATCGCAAGGCGGCAGGCTGGCATTGACCCGACAGAAGATGACTTCGGTCGCGCGCAGGCTGCTTTGTTCCGCTGTCAGGTGACACCGGCCTGCTGCGGCGAGGAGGCCGCCCTCCGTTCCGCAGGGGTCATCTGTAGACCGAGGCGAAGGTGGTGGCAGCGAGCCCCCTCGAAATCCCAGGCGATGTCCTCCCTGTCGGTCGCTTGGCTCTTGGGCACGGATGGCTCGCTCATGGTTCATCCTCTGCAAGATCCAGGAGGGTCCTGCACCGACCAACGGCTCGGTCCGCCCGCTCAGGTGCCAGATTTCGCTGAGCCTTGATCTGCTCAGCGATGTCCTTGACGGACAGGCCCTGAAAGAGCTCCATGCGCTCCGCGGTATAGTTGCCGCTACCAACTCGGAACTGGTTCAGGAAGCGTATTGTATCCACGACGCCGAGCTCCTTGATGAGGACATCTGTGGCGCGCTGAGTTACCTGCGCGATCGGCTGAAGCTCTCGCATCTGAGGGATTATACGCGACCCCTCCGGTTGCCGAGGCACCTGTTACCCGCGCGTCTCTGCTATAGTTGCCGATGGAGAGAACGTCGACATGCAGATCGCCTTGGAGCTACCCGAGGACATCGCGAAGCGCTTGGAACTCGCATGGCGTGATGTGTCACGAGGCACCCTCGAGGCCATCGCCGTAGAGGGGTACCGTGAAGGGGCGCTGACACGCGGCCAAGTGGAACGGCTCCTCGGGTTCTCCTTCTGGGAGACGGAAGCGTTCCTCAAGGAGCGTCAGGCCTATCTTGCCTACACGGAGGAGGACTTCGAGCAAGATCGTAGAGACCTCGATCGCCTCATGCTCCGATGACGGTCGTCTCGGATACCTCGCCCCGCAACCGGTGAAGGCTTACCTCAGGATCTGCAGCAACTTGATCCCGGCGAGCAGGAATCCATCGCTCTGGCTCAGTCAATGGGTGCGAGCCTCGTCCTGCTCGCTGAATCCGCCGTATAATGGCATGAACGAGATCGCTGCAGGAAGAATCTCAGCCTCCGGCCGTGTTCTTCCTAGGCGATGAGCAATGGAGGGCCCAAAAATGAGAGTCAGATACCCCTCAATGGTTGGCCTGATGTTGATGATATTTCTAACGAGCGCGCTTCCGCTGCAATCAGCCGGCCCTCTATCGAAGCAGCAGTTGTTAGACTTGCACAAAGCTGGGATTGGCGACTCCGTTGTGATAGATGCTATTTCGCGACAAGGAATTTCCTTCGACCCGTCTAGTGAGGTGCTCGTTGAGCTGAAAGCAGCGGGATTCTCTGACGAGGTACTCAAGGCGCTTCTTTCGCGTATTTCCGTCGAGACCTTAAGTCCCGCCCACCAGAAACCGGCCAATCCAACTCCGCCTATTCCAGAAAAATCTGACAGCAGCATTCTTGGAAGCTGGTCGTGTGCGATTCGGAGCAAGAAAGGTGATAGCTCGGGAGAATTGCTCATTAACGTGACGGACATTAAGGAGGGCAAGCCTACGGGCAACTATTCAGCGCAAGCGCATGTGACTCTGGAAGATTACGTGAATGCATCTATTCAGACCTCGGGGCGGGTTCAGTTTGACGTAGATGACAAAGACCCTTCCCTCGTATTCTTCCTTCCAAAGCGCACCGCAGCCATTGCCTGTACGGGCACAGGCTGCAACGAGGAGACGTTCGCGACCGATGACGAACGAGAACTGTATTCGCCAGACACGGAAATAATGTGGATGAGACTCCGTCTAGCGGGCGACCGCCTCCTGCCTGCGGAGGAGAAAGTCGAGAAGTCTTATGATGTAAGCTGCAAGCGCGGCGGCGAGCGTTCTTACGGTCGGATCGACACGAAGACAAGTTCTATTCCGGAGCAGCAGCCATATTGCGCACTGGCTTTTGCCCGGGCACAGGCGGTCGGTACTCCTCGACTCTACGACTCAACTGGTAACCCTCAACTTGATGCCGTGATTCTCCGGGAGCTGACAGTGTTAGGTACCGGCTTCTTGGTGCATCCAAGATTTTTTCTATTCGATGATACCGGCTCACCGAATGCAATGGCTACTCCGGTCAGGATAGACTCTTCTCCGAGTTTTCCAGACGGCACACTTCTCTTCGGCGTAACCCTTTTCGCGCAAGAATTTAGCAGGCAAAGCGGCCAGGGGTTTGCTATCCCCGCAATCATGGCGCACGAATTCGGCCATATCGTTCAGTTCAAACTAGGCGTGGGAATGCCAACCCACCTCCTCGAACTGCATGCCGATTTCCTCGCGGGTTGGTACCTTGGCAATCGAAGAAATTTTATCTATACGGAAGTTCAAGAGCCTTTGGAAAGCTTCTTTGAAAAAGGTGACTATATGTTCAACAACCCTGGGCATCATGGCACTCCGAAGGAGCGACTTGCAGCAGTTGCTGCCGGGCTTGCGAGCGCGAGCTTGCCAATTGGTGAGGCGGTGAAGCGTGGCCTAGGATATGTTAATACCCCGTGAGTTGGCGGATTGGTCCCGGTTCCCGCCCCGGCCCGGTCGGACATCTCCGGACAGGCTCCGCTGTGGTCGCCGAAAGGAGATCCTCATGGATCCTCATGCTTCGAAATCTGAATTTCGCTAAAAGCCCTGCTCGGTTCTCTCGGCGAAGGCTGGTTCGGTTCGGGCAGCGAGCCCACGGAGGGACTCCTTGGGTGTGGGACGGCTCCATCACGCCTCCTCCGGCGAAAAGGTCGCCTCCCGTTCCGGAAAATCCATCTGCAAAAGCATCTCCGTGACGAACCGTTCCTCTCCCCAGGCGATCAGATGGTCCCGCCCGGGCAGACGCTCTTCGAGGATCACCTGGAACGTCTCGAGGTTCTCCGTCATCCGGCTGAACAGATCGACGAGCAGGGGATTGCGGAAGTCGATGTACTGGGCCTTGGCGAGGTGATCGCGGAGGCCCGGGATCTTTCCGGGCGGTTTCTTTCCTTGCAGCATCTGCCCGGGTCCCATTGATTCGGGCAGCAGCCGCTCTTTCCCCGGGTCCACGATGCGAATGAAGACTTCCTCCGGCAGGCCGAGCTCCTCGCGCCAGCGCTGGATGCGGAGGAAATAATCGGCCTCGCTCTCCTGCCGTTCGCGGCCGGGGAAGAGGGCCTGGGGCAGGGTCCATTGTCTTCGTGCCAGAACCAGCCGGCCCCGATAGGTCAGCCCAGGACGGTGGATCACGTTGCCCGAGGGCTTCGCGGTCGGCTTCCTCGGGCTCATGGGGCTGCTCGGTGTGTTCAGCACCAAGGCGGCGGCCGGCGTCATCCTGAGAGCGAGCCCGGCGAGTTGGAAGGATCTGGGTGGGGGAAGCTGCCGACCACCCAGATCCTTCAGTCGCCAGGGCTCCTTCAGGATGACGAGCGGGGATCGCGTTGCGGCCGATCAAGCGAGGTTTTTACGGTCGTCGTTCCGTCTTCCCGATGGACGGTGATCGTATACCCTGCCTGCATGGCTCTGAAGTACTTGCCCCGGGTTCCACCGGAGAAGTCGTATTCCGGCAGCATGTCCTCATCGTCCGCTTCGGTCAGTTCATTCTTTTGGGATCCCCTTACAGGGTGCATTGGCACGTGTGGCAAATGCCCAAGGAGCATGTGCCTCCCGCAGAGGGCCGCACGAGTTGCGGCACTTGACCGGGTCGCAAGGAGTAATCGGACAGGCCCCGACGTGCTTGGGGGCAATGGCGCCAGAGAAGAGCACGACGGCTAACCCGCAGAGAAAGAGTCGCTTCATAGGTAATCTCCTCGACATAGGTCCACGGCAAGACTCGATGCCTCGTCGTTATGAGAACACTCTAAACCACCGCGCAAAAAACTTCTTCACCCCCGGCGTCAGCTTGCCGCGCCGCCAGGTGTCTGCGGCTTTCTTGATCACCTCGCCCTGGGTGGGGTAGGGGTGGATGACGCTGGCGATCTTGCCGAGGCCGATCTTGTGGGTGATGGCGAGGCAGAGCTCCCCGATCATGTCGCCGGCGTGCTCGGCGACCAGGGTGGCGCCGAGAATGTGATCGGTGCCTTTTTTGAGATGAACGCGGAGGAGGCCCTCGTCGGCGCCGTCGAGGATGGCGCGGTCGACGGTCGAAAGCGGGATGGTCAGCGTGTCGACCTCCAGCCCCTTGGCGCGGGCATCCTTTTCATAGAGACCGACGTGGGCGATTTCCGGAGCCGTGTAGGTGCACCAGGGGATGGTGAGAGCGCTCGATTTGGAGCGGCCGAAGAAGAGGGCGTTGCCGATGACGATGCGCGCCTGGGCGTCGGCGGTGTGGGTGAATTGATACCGTGACGCGATGTCACCGCAGGCATAGATCTTCGGATTGCTGGTGCGCAGCTTGTCGTCCACCTCGACGCCTTTGTGAGTGTGCTTGACGCGGGCCGCGTCCAGCCCCAGGCCTTCAATGTTGGGCGCCCGGCCGGCGGCGATGAGAATGTGGTCGGTGATGATCTCCTTACGCTGGCCGCCGGCTTCGAGGACGACGACCTTGCGGGCACCGCGGCGCATCACTTCGACCACTTTCATGTGGAATTCGATCTGCACGCCGTCGCGGATCATCGCCTGCTGCACGATCTCCGCCGCGTCGGCGTCTTCGCGGGGGAGCACGTGGCCGTCCTTGACGAGCAGGGTGACGCGGCTGCCGAAGCGGGCGAACGACTGCGCCATCTCGCAGCCGATCGGGCCGCCGCCGAGGACCACCAGGCGCTCGGGGAGCTCGGTGAGATTGAAGATCGTCTCGTTGGTGAGATAGCCGGCTTCCGCGAGCCCGGGGATCGAAGGCATCGCGGCGCGCGCGCCGGTGGCGATCACCGCGCGGCGGAAGCGCAGGCGCTTGCCGTCCACCTCGATCTCGTCCGGACTGACGAAGCGGCCGTCGCCCAGGAAGACGTCGACGCCCAGGCCGGCGAAACGTTGTGCGCCGTCGTTCTCGCTGATGCCGGCGCGCAGCCGGCGCATGCGGGTCATGGCGGCGCCGAAGTCGCCGTGGCTGCGCGGATCGGTCGCCGGTGCGCCGAACCGCTCGCGGCCGTGGCGCACCTCCTGCCAGGCACGGGAGGCACGGATGATCCCTTTCGATGGCACGCAGCCGACATTCAGGCAGTCGCCGCCCATCAGATGGCGCTCAATGAGCGCCACCTTGGCGCCCAGGCCCGCGGCTCCGGCGGCGGACACCAGGCCGGCGGTGCCGGCGCCGATGACGACCATGTGATAGCGCGCCGCGGGCTCGGGATTCACCCAATCTGGTGGATGGACGTTCGCCAGGAGCTCCCGGTTGAATTCGTCCAGCGGCTCGACCGGCGATGGGGCCTGCGTCGGCTCACTCATGGGGCTCTTCCGCCGGCGTGGTCTCCATCGATGTGTCGACGGGCGCATCGCCGATCTGCTGGCGGAGCGCCTTGCCGGCGAGCCGGGTGATGAAGGTAGTGACGAGGACCGTCGCCAGGAGGCCGATGCCCAAGGTCACCCAATGTTCGGTCCCCATCGCCACCTTGGCGCCGCCTGCCGCCGTTGCCCCGAGCTTAGACTGGCTCGAGATGACGGGAAGCCATTTGGCTTGGTTCGCCGTCTTGGCGCCGCCAACCGCTGCGGCCAGGCTGCCGGCCGCCTTGCCGTAGTAGACGTAGAGCAGGGTGCCCGGCAGCATGGCGATCGAGGCGAGAAGGTATTGGAGGAAGGTCACCCGGGTGAGGCCGAGAGAGTAGTTCAGCAGGTTGAAGGGGAAGAGGGGCGATAGCCGCAGCAGCGCCACGATCTTGAACCCCTCCTTGCCCACGGCGCGGTCGATGGCGGCGAATTTGGCATTGCCGGCGACCTTCCGCTCGATGGCGCGGCGCGCCAGGTAGCGCGCCACCAGAAAGGCGCCGGAGGCACCGAGCGTGGCGCCGCAGAAAGTGTAGAGCGTGCCGCGCGCGAGGCCGAAGATCGCTCCGGCCGCCAGGGTGAGGAGCGAGCCGGGGATGAAAGCGACCGTGGCGACCGCATAGCCGAGGATGAACACCACGGGGCCCCAGACGCCGAGCCCTTCCACCCAGGCGGCGAACTGCGGGACGTACTGCCCGGCCTTGCGCCCGCCGAGGATCAGGGCGGCGAGGACGACGATGCCGAGGACGGCGTAGGTGATGAGCTTCGCCCGGGACCCGGAGGTCTTTCCGGAAGGCGGGCCGGCGGCGCTGCTGGTGCTCTCCAAGGGGCGGCTCCTCTCTGGACCGGCCTGCCCGGCGCCGGACCGCGTGCGATCTGCGTCGAGAGATCTACGTCCGAGCCCGCCCGAGCGGATGCTCCGCTACGCCGCGGCCCAGAGGGCGGTCGCCAGGAGCACGCCGCTCATCCCCGCGAGCATCGCCGCGAGAGAGGCGAAATTTCCCCACCAGGTCCCCTCCTTGGCGGTCTTGCCGAGCGCCATGAGGCCCACGCAGGAGAGGGCGAGCTGCAGGAAGATGAACGCGGTCGTCGCGGCGTTCGAGAACGGCGCTTCCGGGGCCTTCTTGCCGGCCATCACCAGGTTGGCGCCGATGAGCACCACGCTGGCCAGCAGAATGCCGATGGCGATGAAATCCCACTTCTCCGGTTTTGGCAGATCGAGCTTCGGGAGCTTCAAAGATGCCTCCATGATGCCTCCATGGCGTCTCCTCCGAGAGTTTGAAACGCGGGCGATGGTACCACATGCCGCGTACCCCGTGCGCTGTGCGAAGTGCATCGCAAAATGTGCAGGTCAGGCACGTTTGGCAGTTCACCGACATCCTCGGCGTCGTCAAGAATGTCGAGATTCCGCGCAGCCAGTTCGAGAAGGCGCTGGCGGGGTTCCATGAGCCGCGCGCAGCACAAGATGGCCTGCTTGCAGCGCATCGCCGCCGCTCAATTGACCGACCGGCAGCGCATGCCGCTGGTCAATTGCGTCGAAACGTATTTAGAATTGCAGGGACGGGACGCCGAAGAGCTCGAAGCACTCCAGGCGACCGGCCACAGCAAGGAGGTTCGAGCCATGAGGATGACCTGGGCGGAAAAGCTTGACTCCGGCGTCGCGGCCTTTGGCTCCCCGTTCAGGGCAAGACAGTAGGAGCCGAAGACCGGTCTTCCTGCACCTGATCCAGGAGTTTCTCCAGATCGGGCAGATTGACCGGCTTCACCAAGTGGCCGTCGCACCCGGCCTCTTTCGACAGGGCGCGATCGGTCTCCTGGCCCCAGCCGGTCAGGGCGATGATCGTCATGTCGCGTCCCCAGGGCTGGTCGCGGATGCGCCGCGTCGCCTCGTAGCCGTTGAGCTGCGGCATCCCGATGTCCATCAGGACCACCTGGGGGCGGAACTCTTCGGCGAGATCCACCGCTTCGAGGCCGTTGTGCGCGGTGCGGACCTCGTTCCCCAGCAATTCGAGCATCATGGCCATAGAGGCCGCGGAGTCGCAGTTGTCGTCCACCACCAGGATGCGCCGCTGCGACCCGGAGGAGTCCGCCGGGCTCTCGACCAGCGGTGCAGCCAGCGGCTCCGTCCGCTCCTTCAGAACCGGCAGCCTGACGGTGAACGTGCTGCCCTGTCCCTGGCCGGGGCTCGTTGCTTCGACCGTCCCGCCGTGCATCTCGACCAGTCCCTTGACCAGCGCAAGTCCGATCCCCAGCCCGCCGGCGCTCCGCTCGATCGGCCGGTCCACTTGGCTGAAGAGATCGAAGATGGTCTGCAATGCGGAGGTGGGGATGCCGATCCCGGTGTCGCGGACCGAGACGCGGACGTGGTCTCCCTCCCGTTCGGCGGTGAGCCAGATGTTCCCGCCCCGCTCGGTGTACTTGGCGCTGTTGTTGAGCAGATTGCCGAGCACCTGGGCCATCCGGGTCAGATCGGCATCCAGATAGACAGGTTCCGGCGGCATTGAGACCGTCATCTCCTGCCCGGCGGCTTCGAGCCCCGGACGGGCGGTCTCTACCGCGCTGCTGATGACGTCGGCGAGCAGCACCCGCGAGCGGCGCAGCTCCATCTTGTGGGTGCCGATGCGGGAGATGTCGAGCAGGTCGTCGATCAGCCGCACCATGTGGGAGAGCTGCCGGTCCATCATGTCTCGCGATCTGGCGACGAGATCCGCGTTGTCGGGCGCCAGGCGCATCACCTGGAGGCCGTTGCGCAGCGGAGCGAGTGGGTTCCTCAGCTCATGAGCCAGGAGCGCCAGGAATTCATCCTTGCGGCGGTCCGCTTCCTTGAGAGCTGCCATGGCCGAGCGCAGTGCCTCCTCCGCCACCTTCCGCTCGGTCACGTCGCGGGCGATTTTCGAAGCTCCGATGATGGTGCCCTGCTTGTCGCGGATGGGAGAGATCGTCAGCGAAATGTTGATCCGGCGGCCGCCCTTGGCCATCCGCACCGTCTCGTAGTGTTCGATGCGCTCTCCACGGCCAAGCCGGGCCAGGATATCGCGCTCTTCGTCCAGCAGCTCCGGCGGAACGATCAGGATGATCGACCGGCCGATCGCCTCCTCGGCGCTGTATCCGAGGAGCCGCTCCGCCCCGGTGTTCCAGGACCGGATCACGCCGTCGAGTGTCTTGCTGATGATCGCGTCCTGCGACGACTCGACGATCGCCGCGAGGCGCGCCTGGGCCTCCTCGGCCCGCTGGCGCTCCGACACGTCGCGGAAGACCAGCACCACTCCCACCGGAACGCCGGACTCGTCCAGCATGGGCGCCGCGCTGTCGTCGATCGGCCGCTCGGTCCCATCCCTGGCGATCAGAAGCGTATGGTTCGCCAGCCCGACGACCTTCCCCTCCTGCAGAGCGCGGAGCGCCGGGTTTTCAGCCGGCTGGCGTGTGTATTCATTGATGATGCGGAAGACCTCGGAGAGAGGCCGCCCCGCGGACTCGGAATGGGTCCATCCGGTCAGGTCTTCCGCGACCCGGTTGAGATAGGTCACCCGGCCCTCGGCATCCGTGCTGATGACCGCATCGCCGATGCTGGCGAGGGTGATCCGCAGCCGTTCCCGTTCAGCGGCAAGCTCTCGTTCGCCCTGCTGACGGTCACGAGGGATCGCGGTGGCTTTCTGTGGCGCAACGGAGTGGGGCCGCCGCTCGTCCTCGTGCAAAGTCATCCGGATTTTGAATAAGCAAAAATTGCGCCTGCCGCCGCACAGGTCCGCCCGCGGAAGCGTCCGCTCACCCCTGATGCTCGGGCCGCAGCAGATCGAGCACCGTCTTCACCGGCGCGAAGGTCTCGTCCGGAACTTCGATGAACACCGTGTTCCAGCCCTCCATCGCACCGTTCCACAGCCCCGGCCGCTCCAGTGCCTTGAGGGATCTCCCCTCGTGCGACTTGTTCGAGATGAAGACGGTCGACGGATCGACGAAGCGGGCGAGATCGTAAGCGCGGCCGTGACGGTCGCGGAGCGCGCAGGCGAGGTCGACCGGGTTGAAGTGGGTGGAGGATTTGAGGATCGACTGCTGCTCCGGTGACGAGGCATCCACCTGGGAGGCCTCGACGATCTGGATCGACAGGCTGCCGTCCGGCGCCTGGACCCAGAACGGGCCGCCGCCGGGCTCGCCCTGGTTGCGCACGACGCCGCAGACGCGCAGCGGACGGTCGAGGAGACGGATCAACGCCTGTTGCCGTTCCTCACGGTCCGGTCGAGATGCCGACGGCCGGTTGAGATCGGCGGCCAGGAAGTGCTCGACCTCGGCGAGGAGCTCCGGCGAGGCGGGGCCCGCTTCGAGACGCTCAAGAGAGTTGAAGAGACGGCTTTGGACGGTCAGCAGGGCTCCGGCGAGGAGCTTCTTCCACAGCAGACCGGTCTCCTTGCGCGAGTCCGGCACCACGTTGTCGATGTTCTTGATCAGGACGACGTCCCAACCCGCGTCCGCCAGGGACTGCAGATTGTCGATCAGCGAGCCGTGGCCGCCGGGCCGGAAGAGCAGGGTGCCGTCGTTCTGCCGGAACGGCTGGTTCTCGGGATCGACCGCCAGGGTGTCGGTGGCCGGGCTCTCGTGGGAGAACGTCACGTCGAACCGGCAGGCGAAGCGCCTCTCGTAGGAGGCGCGGACTTCGGCCAGGAGAGCGGCGAAGCCGTCGTCGTGCTGCGGGGAGACGGTGAAGTGCAGCCGGCAGAGGCCGTTCTGGTCGCGGGTGTAGGCGGCGGCTTCCACGAGATGCTCTTCAAAGGCCGTACGCGCGGTGTCGCCGTCGCGGTGAAACTTGAGCAGACCCTTGGGCTTGTCGGCGAGGTCGGCGATCCTGTCCGCCCCGAACGGGAAGCGGTGGAGATTGTCGTAGAACGTCCGCACCTCACCGGTCGGTTCGGCGCCGCCGCTGCCGAGATGGGCGAGCAGGACCTGGAACATCCGGGTCGCCGCGCCGGAGGCGGGGACGAATTTGCCGATGCGGCCTTGCGCGGCGGCCGCTGCGAAGGCGGCCAGCAGGGGAGGGTGCTCCCCGAGGGCCAGCAGGCGGATGCCGTCGCCGATCCGGCACGGGCGGACGATGTGCGTGGCGGGCGGCGGGTTGCGGAACAGCTCGATCTGCCGCGCCGCCTCTTCGGGTGCGATGCCGAGCGCGGCCAGTTGGCGCAGGTCGGCGGCGGTGAAGAGGTCTTCCGGCATCAATAGTTGGCCGCGCGCAGCGTGTCCACGATCTCCGCGAGCCGCGGCGCCGTGCGGTCCTTGTCCTTGAGGATGGGCTCACCGATCTCCATCGGTGGCCAGTCGATGCCGATCCCCGGATCGTTCCACAGGACCGAGATCTCGTCCTCGGGGTGATAGACGTCGGTGCACTTGTACTGCACGTGAGCGGTCTCGCTGGTCACCACGAAGCCGTGCACGTAGCCGGGGGGAACGTAGAGCTGGTGGTGGTTGTCGGAGGAGAGGACGGCGCTCACCCATTTCCCGAACGTTGGGCTGTCCGGCCGGGCGTCGACCGCCACATCGTAGATCGTGCCGACGATGGCGCGCACCAGCTTGCCCTGCGGGTAACGGAGCTGGGCGTGGAGGCCGCGCAGGGTGCCGCGCCTGGAGTAGGAGTGGTTGTCCTGGACGAAGGGCTGGACGATGCCGTTCGCCTGGTACTTCTCCTGGTGATAGGTCTCCAGGAAAAAGCCGCGCTCGTCCCCGAAGACCGCCGGCTTGACGAGGATGACTCCTTCCAGAGAGGTCGGTTCAAAGACGATTTCATTTCTTACCATCGTTCCCATCTCAGCTCCGGATCAGCCCGAGACGCTCGCGTTCGTACTTGCCGGCCTGCACGGCGGTGCACCAGGCGCGGTTCTGGAGATACCAGCGCACCGTGGCGCGCATCCCGGTCGTGAAGTCGTGGCGCGGCTCCCAGCCGAGCTCGCGGCGGATCTTGGTGTCGTCGATGGCGTAGCGGCGGTCGTGGCCCGGGCGGTCGGCGACGAAGGTCTTGAGGCCGCGGTAGGACGCGAGCCCCCTGGCCTGGAGGGCCGGGTTGCCCGCCGCCGGCTGCTCGGCCTCGACGAGGTCGCAAAGCGTGTCGATCACCTGGAGGTTGGTGCGCTCGCTACGGCCTCCGAGGTTGTACTTCTCGCCCGGTGTGCCGCGGCGGAGGACGGCGAGGATGCCGCGGCAGTGGTCCTCGACGTAGAGCCAGTCGCGGACGTTGCCGCCGTCGCCGTGGATGGGGAGCGGCTTGCCTTCCAGCGTGTTGAGGATCATCAGCGGGATGAGCTTCTCGGGGAACTGGTAGGGGCCGTAGTTATTGGAGCAGTTGGTCAGGAGCGCCGGCAGGCCGTAGGTCTCGTGGTACGCCCGCACCAGGTGGTCGGCCGCCGCCTTGGAGGCGGCATAGGGGGAGTTGGGGGCGTAAGCGGTGGTCTCCGAGAAGAGACCTTCGGGGCCGAGGCTGCCGTAGACCTCGTCGGTGGAGACATGGAGGAAGCGGAAGGCGCCACCGGGATTGTCCCTGGGCCCTTCCTTTAGATAGTGGCGCGCCGCCTCGATCAGCTCGAAGGTGCCGACGATGTTGGTCTGGATGAAGGCGCTGGCGTCCTCGATCGAGCGGTCGACGTGACTCTCGGCGGCGAAGTTGACCACCGCGGTGGGCCGGTGCTCGGCGAAGACCCGGCGCACGGCCTTGCGGTCGGCGATGTCCTCCTGCACGAAGACGAGGCGCGGGTCGGCGAGGAGGTCCGACAGGCTCTCCAGACTTCCCGCATAGGTGAGCTTGTCCAGAATGACCACCCGGCTGTCCGTCTCGGAGAGAGCCAGGCGGACGAAGTTGCTGCCGATGAATCCGGCGCCGCCGGTGACGAGGAGGGTTTCCATGGGGGCGGAAGTATACCGCTTGCCGGACCGCAAATCGGACATAGAATCGCCCGCATGTCCACAAGGCGCCTTTCGTGAATCCCTGGCATGCCGTGCTGCTCGCCGTGGTCCAGGGGATCACCGAGTTCATCCCGGTCAGCTCCTCCGCGCATCTGATCCTCGTCCCCTACTTCTTCGGTTGGAAAGATCAGGGACTCGACTTCGACATCGCCACCAACACCGGCACCCTGATCGCCACCCTTCTCTACTTCCGGCTGGACGTGCGCGACCTGGTGATCGGCTTCTTCACCGGCCAGCCGCGCTCGTCGGACGGCGACTACCCGCCCCGCCGGCTGGCGCTGTGCATCACCCTGGCCACCATTCCGGCCGGCATCGTCGGCCTGCTGATCCACGACTGGGTGAAGACGCAGGCGCGCAATCCGCTGCTCATCGCGGGCACGTCGATCGGCTATGGGCTCCTGCTTCTCCTGGCGGACCGCATCGGACGGAAGAACCGCGAGCTCGGCGATCTTGGATTCTCCGCGGCCCTGATCATCGGCATGGCGCAGGCGCTGGCGCTGATTCCCGGCACCTCGCGCTCGGGCATCACCATGACCGCCGCGCTCCTCCTCGGCTTCGCGCGGCCCACCGCGGCCCGGTTTTCCTTCCTGCTCAGCATCCCGATCGGCGTGCTGGTGGCGCTGAAGAGCGCCAAGGATCTGATGGCCGCCCACGTCACCGCGGCCGATCTCGTGCCGATGGCCATCGGCGTCGTCGTCTCCGCCGTCGTCGGCTACCTGGTCATCGCCTGGCTGCTCGCCTGGCTGCGCCGGCAGAGCCTGACCGCTTTCGTGGTCTACCGCCTGCTGCTCGGCGCCGTCATCCTCGCCATCGTCCTGAGATCATGAGCCCTGCGCTCATGCCCCCTGCGCTCATGAGTCTTGATGAATTTTGTGTGACCAGGTTATTGACAAATGCGGATGCAACTCCTACACTTCTTCTTGCGGGGAGGTCAAGCCTCCTCTCATCCCTCCAACAGGAGCGCCCCGGAGCGCTCCTCTTTTTTTGTCCCTGCTATCCTTTCCGGGGGCTTTCGTCCGGGGCACTGGCGGGTCACTGGCCGAGGACGGCGTTCTTGAAATCTTTACCAGGAGCTGGATTGGCGCCGATCCAGGTGGCGAGGATCGCATCGGAGGTGGGCTTGCCGGGCAGCGTGCCCTTGGCTTTGCCGCCGACCTCGACGCGGGTGCCTTCGCCCGGGACGTAGCTCAGCACGAGCTTCTGCCCCTTGCCGACGCCGTCCATCCAACCGCACAGGGTCTTGAAATTCTTCTGGACCTCGGCGGAGGCGTTGGGGGTGTTGTCCGTCAGGCCTTCCTCCCAGGCGTCGCACATCTGGCTCTTGCTGACGTCGTAGATGAAGGAGAGCAGCATCTGGCGGGGGGCGTCGGCGGCGAGGACCTTCTGGGCCGACTTCTCCTTCTGCGGCAGGTAGAGGCCGCCCACGTACACTTTGATGAACAGCTTGGTGCGCAGACCCATGCCGTTGAGGACGAGGCTCTGACCATTCACATCCGCCTTGTCGGGGAGGGTGACGCCGGCCAGCGAGCCGGCCCGGGCGGTGGGGATCGCGGAAGCGGCGACGAGAAGCGCGAGGAGAGCGGGGAGCAGGGTTTTTCTCATAGAGTCCTCCGGAACGTTGTGGAAGAGAGAGTCGCGAGTGGATCTTAGCCGATTGAGAGCGGGATGCTGACCGATGCCGAGCTTGTGGCGCGCGCGCTGAAAGGCCATCAGGAGGCCTTCCGGCAGATCGTCGTGCGTTTCGAGCGGCCGGTCTACAGCCTGGTGGCTCGCATGCTGCAAGATCCGGCGACGGCAGAGGACCTGGCGCAAGAGGTGTTCCTCAAGGCGTTCCGGCGTCTCGATACCTACGATCCACAGCGCAAGCTGTCGAGCTGGCTGTTCAAGATCGCCCACAACACGACGATCGACTACCTGCGGCGGCGCACGCCGGACACGGTGCCCCTGGAAGCGGAGAAGGAAGATGGGGGAGGGGGGCTGGCGGCGGTGCTCGCCGACGGCTCGTCGGAGAATCCAGCCACCGCCGCCGAGCGCCGGGACATGGGGCGGGCTCTCGAGCAGGCCATCGGCCGCCTGCGGCCCGAGTACCGCGAGTCGGTGGTGATGTTCTACGTCGAAGGGGCGTCGTACCAGGAGATCTGTGAGGTGACCGGGCTGCCGCTCGGCACGGTGAAGACCAATTTGCACCGCGCCCGCAAGGAGCTCGCGCAGCACATGACCGAGTTGGGATGGGCACCGCGAGAAACCCGGGACGCCCGGGTCTCGTAGGGCAGGATCGAAGGAGAAAGAAACGAATGCGCTCCGCTGATCAAGATCTCATCGACCGCTGGCTCGCCGCCGAGCAGGGCGATCGTGCGGACGAGGCCGAAGCCGCGTTGGCGGCGCTGTTCACCGCTCTGCAGCCGCTGCAGCCGCCCGCCGGGTTCGCCGACCGGGTGATGCTGCGGGCCGGATTGGTGCCGGAGCGAGCGCGGCGGAGCCTCTTCGCCTCGCTCTGGGTGCGCGGCGGGCTCACCCTCTGCCTGTTGGCGATGGGCGTCTCGGTGCTCTGGCTCCCCCAGACCCTGCGTGCCTTCGCGGGCCTGCTGAGCGTGGGCAGCCTGGTGCGGATCTGGACCGGCTCGCTGGTCACGGCCTGCCGCTGGCTGGGGTCGGCCCTGGGGCTGTGGGATTTCCTGCTGACCGTCGGCCGGGCCCTGGCGACGCCACTGGAGACCCCCGCGGTGGCCCTGGCGCTGGTCTCGTGCCTCCTGGTCTCGACGCTCGCATTCCGCTTTCTCCGCGGCCTCATCACACGCGACAGGAGTTGGACCTATGTTAATTCTTGATCCGCAGCCTCGTTTTCACGCTGCCGCACAGAGAGCTCTCCGGGCCGGTACGCCGGTCCTGACGATCCTGATCCTGCTCAGCCTTTTCCTGGCTGGCCGGACCGCTTGGGCGCAGCCGCCCATTCCGCCCAAGCCTCCGGCCTCTGCCGCGAAATCGACGTCCGCGGCCGAACGCCAGGCGATCCATGACGCCTTGGCGGCCAAATACGAAGTCCTGCCGGTCCGCGACGGCGTCGTCCTCAAGCCGCGAGTGGAAGCAGCGGGGGTCCGTTCCATCGAGGTGGTCGGGCAGACCATCGACGTCAATGGCAGCCGGGTGCCTGACGGTGTGCTCCGCCAGTGGGTGGGGGCGGACGCCGAATGGATTCTGCGCCTCCACCGTCTGCCGGCCGCCGAGCGCCAGGCCCTGTTCGGCCTGAAGGCGGCGGCTCCCGCGACACCTCCGGGAGAGCACGAGATCCCCGACACCAACGCCCCCGCGGCGGCGCCTTCGACGGCAGCCGCGCCGGCCGACTCGGAGGCGAGCGCCGACAGCGCGGTTCCGGCCTCGACCGACGAAGCCGAGGAGAGCGCCGACTCGACTCCCGAAGCTCCCGAAGCTCCCGAGCCTCCGGCGACGTCGCCCGACGCGGGGAGCCGGGTGCGGCTCTTCGGCGGCATCACCGTCGCCAAGAGCGAGTCGGCCGAAGAGGCGGTGGCGATCCTGGGCTCGGTGCGGGTCGAAGGAGAGGTGGCCCAGAACGCGGTCGCCGTGGGCGGCTCGGTGGAGATCGACGGCAAGGTCGGCGGCGACGTGGTGGCGGTGGGCGGCAGCGTCCACCTCGGTCCCCACGCCGAGGTCATGGGCAACGTCACCAGTGTGGGTGGCAACATCTACCGGGAAGAGGGCTCGAAGGTCCACGGCTCGACGCAGGACGTCGGAGTCTCCGGTGGACGCCACTGGAACCGCGACATCGACATCGACTCGGGAGGGCCGTTGCCCCTGTTCCGCGCGATGGGCCTGTTCTGGCGGCTGATCTCTCTCGTGGTGCTGTCGCTGCTGGTCTTCCTCTGCCTGCTGGCGGCACGGGGGCCGGTGCGGAAAGCGGAATACCACATCATCCATGAGCCCTGGAAAGCCGGCGTGGCAGGCTTCCTGGCCCAGCTCCTCTTTCTGCCGCTGCTGGTCGTGGTCACCATTCTGCTGGCCATCACCATCGTGGGCTGCGCGCTCTTCCTCCTCTACCCGTTCCTCTTCGTCGGCCTGGCGCTGATGACTCTGCTCGGCTACACGGCGGTGGCCCATCAGATCGGCCGCTTCCTGGAGGAGCGCTTCCAACGCCGCTTCGGGAGTCCCTACGCGGTGGCTTTGATGGGCGTGGTGGTGGTCGAGATCTGGAGCATCCTGGGCCACATGGTGGGTCTGGGAGGCGGTTTCCTCCGGCTCATCGCCCTGGTCATCGTGGTCTTCGGGTTCGCCATGCGGTATGCGGCGTGGACCGTGGGTCTGGGTGCCATGATCCTCGCCCGCCTCGACCGGACGCCGGCCGACTGGCCCGAGCCGGGCCTGATGCCCTCGCCCGCCAATCCGGCCAATCCGGTCTCCCCAAGCACCACGGCAGCCCCCTCCGCCTCTCTCCCCCTGTCCGAGCATTGGGACGAGGAAGGCCGGTGGGAGGGACCGGAGGAGGACGATCGGGAGAAGGAGCCGCCGGCCGGCACGTAACGCCGCCCCGGCTCCCGGCGCGCGCCCCCTCCTCGGAGGGGGCGCTTCTGTTTGCGCTCGGCGTGATGGGAAACTAGGGATTGGGGAGCGAGGGGATGGCCCGCAGATACTCGTAGACCGCGCGCAGATCGCGGTCGGTCATCTTCGCGTAGATGGGCCAGGGCATGACCTGGAGAAGACGGCCGTTCTGCGACGGGTCCGGATCGTGTCCGGTGCGGATGACGTGCAGGAACTGGGGCCAGCTCAGACCGGCCGGCAAGCCGTTCGCGTCCGGCGTGATGTTGGGCGAGACGAACGGTCCGAAGTGCTGGCCGCCCGCCAGGTAACCGGCCTCGTTGATGTGCTCGGTATGCCCCTCGTGCGGGTCCGCCTCCACCGAATAGGGGGGATCGGTGTGGCAGTCGTTGCAGCCCCCCTGGGCGTTGACGATGTAGCTGCCGAGCCCGACGAGATCGGCATTGAGGTGGCGCACCTTGAGCGGGACCGGAGCGACCTGGTAGCCGCGCTGGATGCGGCTCGCCTCGGAGTCCGGCGCCGGCTTCGCGCCGGACGAAACCCCTGCCAGGGTGACGATGAGCCCGGTCGCGGCGAGCGCGGAGGCCAAGATCTTTGCGTTCATGGAATCTCCTTGTTCATTCGATTTCGCTCCGCAGATCGAGCGAGGTGATCAGGCGGTGCAGATGGTTGGGGTGGAGCCCGAGGCGCTCGGCGGCGCGGGTGATGGTGCCGCCACTCGCCGCGACCGCCTCCAGGATCAGCTCGCGCTTGCAGCGGTTCACCGCCTCGTGAAAGCTGGGCGCCGCGGCGGCGGAAACGCTCGGACCGGTTTCGAGCAGCGTCTCCGGCAGGTCGTCGGGCTGGATGACGTCGTCCTGGCCGAGGACGACCGCGCGCTCGATCGCGTTCGACAGCTCCCTGATGTTGCCGGGCCATTCGTAGCGCAAGAGCAAGGTGCGTGCCGCGGGAGAGATCCCGAGCGGACGGCCGCGGACGGCACGGCCGTGCAGGGCGGCGAAATGAGCGGCGAGGAGGGTGATGTCCTCGCGGCGCTCGCGCAGTGGCGGCAAGGTCAGGGCGATGACGTTCAGCCGGTAGTAGAGATCGGCGCGGAAGGTGCCGGCGGCGATCGCCTGCGGCAGATCGCGGTTGGTCGCCGCCACCAGGCGGATGTCGGCGGTGAGCGGCTGGGTGCCGCCGACGCGCTCGAAGGTGCGCTCCTGGAGCACGCGCAGCAGCTTGGCCTGCAAGGAGAGGGGCATCTCGCCCACCTCGTCGAGAAAGAGCGTGCCGCCGCGGGCGACTTCGAGCTTGCCGGACTTGCGCGCCACGGCGCCGGTGAAGGCGCCTTTTTCATGGCCGAAGAGCTCGCTTTCGAGGAGGGTCTCGGACAGCGTGGCGCAGTTGATGGCGATGAACGGATGCCCGGACCGCCGGCTGGAGGCATGGAGCGCGCGGGCGGCGAGCTCCTTGCCGGTGCCGCTCTCGCCCAGGATCAAAACGGTCGCCGGCGTCGGCGCCACCTTGCCGATCAGCTCCACCACCCGGCGCAGGCCGGCGCTCTCGCCAACCAGGCCGGGACCGATCTCCGCGGATTGCAGCCGCCGGTTCTCCTGTTCGAGGTCGCGATAGCGCAGGGCGGTCGCGAGCGAGCCGGCGACGAGAACTCCGGCTGCGGCCAGAAGCTGGAGATGCTCCTCCTCGAAAGCCGCCTGCGGCCCCCGGATATCGGCATACACCAGACCAAAGGCACGATCCTGGTGGATCAGGGGGACGGCGAGGAAGGCGCCGACGCCGGCACCCGTGACGCTCTCCGCCGGTGCCGGGGTTCCCTGCGGCGCGTTCCACAGGAGCGCCGTGCGCTCGTCCAGGACCCGGCGGGCCACCGTCCGGCTGACCGGGAACGGCGCGCCGTCGCGGGCGTTGAGGCGCGCCTGCCGGTAGACCGCCGAGAAGCCGTCCTCTTCGCCCTCCTGGCTCTCCGCGGCGGGGAAGAGCACGGCGCCGCGCTCCGCCGGCACCGCCGCCAGGATCAGCTCGAGCAGGCGGCCGGCCAGGGCCTCGGGATCGCGCAGGGTGCCGCAGGCCGCGGCGATTTCGAGCAGCGCCGCGAGCCCCTGCGCCGCCCGGTCGCCACGCGCCGCGCCGGCGATGCGGTCGGGGCGCAGATAGACCGATTCGCCGGCCGGCAGCCGGATCTCGGTCCCCGCCTCCTGGGCGGCGGCGTCGCCGAGGATGGGCATCTCGCGGACCGGCTCGTCTTCCAGGGAGACCAGGAAGGTCGACTCGCCGACCGCCAGCAGATCGCCGTGGCGGAGCAGCGCCTCGTGCACCGGCCGTCCGTTGATGAATGTGCCGAGACGGCTGTCGAGGTCGGCGACGCGCCACCCCTCGGGCGTGTGGCGCACCGTGCAGTGATGGCGCGACACCGACAGCTCGGGGATGCGCACCGAGTTGGACGGATGGCGGCCGAGAGCGAGCAGGCCGGGTGGATCGGGGGTCAGCTCGAAGGATCGGCCGCGCAGGGGCCCGGTGAGGGCGACAAGAGAAGGGGTCACCATCGCAGGCTGACTACTCTACCTCAAAGAACGCCCCCTGGCCGGCGGCGGGCGATTCCTTTATCGTAGGGCTCCATCCGCTGTTTCTGAGGGAGGAGCCCGCCCATGGCAGACGATCCATCCGCCGCCGGACTCGAATACCTGATCCCGGTCGTGTTCGATCCGGTCCAGCATTCGTTGACGATCCAACACCCAGACCTGCTCATCCGGCCGGGAGACCGGGTGTTGTGGGACTTCATCGGGATCCCCACGGGTTGGGCCCCCTGGATTCAATTCAAGCCCGACGGAGCGCCGCGCGCCTTCCTGGGGCCGTTTTCGAGCTTGTCCCAGATCGAGAACGGTTTCTGGGGTATCGCGGCCTCCGGCATCCCGCTGAGCTCGTACACCTACCGCGCTTCGATCCAGAAGGGGCTGGGGCTCGACTGGCAGACCGGCACCTCCCTCCTGTGCAGCAGCCAGGGGGTGATCGGCGTGCACTCCGAGCCGGTCCTCGAGCCCGCGCACTTCCGGGTTTCACCCCTGGAGGGAGAAGTGGACAAGCTCAAGGTCGAGCCGCTCACCCAGGGCTTGAAGAGCGGCCAGAGTGTCATCTGGACGTTCGAGGGCTTTACCGGCGACCCGGCGCTGTGGGAGCAATGGCGGCCGCGGATCGACTTCGGCCGCTACGAAGGGGAGGGTGAGGTCGAGCTCCTGCCGTTCGGCCCGTTCACCTGCCTGCAGTTCGAGGAAGCCAAGGTGACCGGGCTTGGGAACACCGGAGTGGCGGGGAATTTCCACTTCGAGGTCTCCCTGGTTTCGATCGCCAGTGGCGAAATCCGCTGGGTGAACAGCGGCGATCCGGCGATCGACAACCAGGGGCCGATCTGGGATCCGGTCTCGGGAGGGCCGTCCGGGTAGGGGCGGCCAGGGCCGGCTAGAGCTTGGGCGGCGTGGCGAGGAGGGCGCGGAACGCCGCGTCCGTGCGCAGGCTCTCGAAGCCGGGGGTGGCGAGCCAGCGCGGCTGCACTCCCAGCTCGACCGCCTTGCGGGCGAGGGCGAGAGCCGAGCCCTTCTCGCCGCTCAGGGCGAACACCAGAGCGGCCTGATAGGTCAGCTCCGGCTCGTCCGGATGCGCGTCGCGTGTGTCCATCACCAGGGCCACCGCTTCCTGTTCGCGGCCGAGGTGGGCCAGGCACTGCGCTTCGATCGCGCGCTCGGCCGGCTCCAGGGGGAGAGTGCGCGCCTTTGTCTCCAGGAGCGCCAGGACCTGCGCATAGTGCTGCGCCGCATCCTGGCGCCGGCCGAGGGCCAGCTCGGCGTCGGCCAGATTGAGCGTCACCGTGAGGTGTCCAGGCTCCATGCCGAGCGCGCGGTGATAGCTGTCGATCGCCCCCGCATAGTCGCCGAGGAGGTAGCGGACGATTCCCAGGTTGGTCAGGTTGCTGCGGTGCGGAGTCGCCGCGATCAGGCCGAGATAGATCTGCTCGGCCCGCCGGAGGTCTCCATAGAGGAGCTCCAGCTCCGCCAGCTTGGCCAGCGGCCAAGTGTTGCCGGGCGCCAGCTCGAGCGACTGCTCCAGATGGTGCCGGGCCGCCGCGACCTGTCCGAGGCGAAGCTCCAGGCCGGCGAGCCAGAGCAGGTTCGGGAACGTCGGGCGGTCGGCGGCGAGCTGGCGGAGCAGCTCCACCGCTCCGGGAAGGTCGCCGCAGGCCTGCAGGATGCGGCCGCGTTGGACCATCACGATGGGGTCGCCGGGCACGAGCGCGGCGAGATCGCGCAAGGCGGCGTCGGCCCGCCGCCAGTCCCCCTCGGCGGTGGCGAGGCCGATCTCCACCGAGAGCAGGGGGGGATAGCCCGGCGCCAGGGCGCGGGCCTTTTCCAGGAAGGCATGGGCGCGCGCGAGATCCTCGGGCCGCTTGGTGTCCTGATAGAGCGTGGCCGCCAGGCTCGCCGCCGCCAGGTGGCCGTCGAGGAAGCGCGGCGAGCCGGCGACGACCACCTCCAGGCGGCCGAGCTCGGGAGCCCGGGGAGTCCGTCCCGCGTCGAGGCGCTGTTTGACCGCCACATAGGCGGCATAGTCCTCCGCCCTGACCTCGAGGTCCGGGGTGCCGCGGCGCACGCCGTGGTCCGGGTAGGCGCGGCGGAGGAGGGCGGCGACGGCGCTGGCCTGCAAGAGGGCGGAATCGGGCGGCAGCGGGATGGCGATCCGCTCGCTCCACAGCGTGGCACCGTCGCGGGCGCGGATGCGCTGCAACGACAGAATGCCGGTTCTCCCGTCCCCCGCGATCCCGGCGGTCAAGACCTCGTCGGCGGCGGCCGCGCGGGCCACGTTCTGCGGGGTGCCCTTGACGTCGCCGATCTGCGACGGATCGATCGGTGTCAGGCCCTCCAGAGCGAGCAGCCCGCGCAGCTCGGCGACCAGGACTCCGGACGCGGCGAGGTCGAGCGCTCCGCCCGCCGCGGCGGTGGGACGGAGCACCGCGACCCGCAGCGGCGGGCGCCGGAAGAGAGGGTACCGTTCGACCAGCACCGCGCCACCGGCGGCCAGGGTTAGGAGGAGGATCAGTGCCAGCGCGAGGCGCCGCGCGCGCGAGTGGACGATCCTGCCGCTGGGAGAGGTCGGCTCGGAGCCGGAACGGATCTCGGGAAGGCGCCGGGAGCCGAACCTCGAGATTGGCACCACGGTGGGCGCATCCGCCAGGCCGGACGCGTCGAGAGGAGAGCCGGGCCTCGCCCCTTCGGTGTCCGACAGCTCGGGGAGGGACGCGAGGGCCTCGAGCTCTCGCACCACGCGCGCTGCGTCCGCCGGCCGGCGCCCGGGGTCTTTCTCCAGGAGGGCATGGACGAGCGCGGCGAGCTCGCTTGGCACCGCCGGACGCAGGGCGGTGACCGGCCGCGGAGCCTCGCCGTCGATCCGCCGCAGGGTTTCGATCGGCGTGCGCCCCGCGAAGGGGGAGATCCCGGTGAGCGCTTCGTAGAGCAGCACGCCGAAGGAGAAGAGATCCGAGCGGGCGTCGGCCGGCTCGCCGCGCGACTGCTCGGGAGACATGGAGCGGTAGGTGCCGAGAACGGCGCCCTGCTCGGTGAGGGTCGCGTCGTGACCGTCGAGCGGCTTGGCGAGGCCGAAGTCGAGGATGCGGGCGCGGCCCTCGCCGTCGACCAGAACGTTTTCACCCTTGAGATCGCGGTGGATCAGACCGGCGGCATGGGCGGCGGCGAGACCGGTCGCGATCTGGCGCGCCAGATCCACGGTGAGAGACAGGGAGAGCGGACCCGGGGCCAGCATCTCGGCGAGCGAGCGGCCGGCGACGTATTCCATGACGATCGAATCGCCTGCATCGCCGGAGCTGTTCGCGTCGTTCGTGGCTTCGAGGATGTCGTAGACTTGGACGATGTTGGGATGGCTCAGCCGGGCGGCGGATCGCGCTTCGCGCAGGAGGCGTTCGCGCAAGTTGGGATCGCGGGCGATATCGGCGATATCGCGGCGGATCTGTTTGATGGCGACCGGGCGTTCCAGGCGTTCGTCGTAGGCGAGGAAGACCTCTCCCATGCCGCCCATCCCGAGCCGCCGGATCAGGCGGTAGGGGCCGATCCGATCCGTTCCACCGTGCACGGCGCCTCGTTCAGGCCGAAACCGCCGCTTGCGGCCGCTCTTCCTCGGTTGCGTCGAGGATCGCGCGCACGGCTTGCGTCAGGGTCTGGGCTGAGAATGGTTTCTGCAAGCAGGTCAGCTCGTCGGCGGGCAGTGTCTCTTCATTGTAGCCCGACATGAAGATCACCCGCGTCTGGGGGCGCTCGGCGCGCAGGCGGGCCGCGAGCTCCGTGCCCTTCATCTGCGGCATCGTGACATCGGTGAGCAGGAGGTGGATGGGGCCGCGGGAGAGCCGGGCGATGGCCAGGCCTTCGGCTCCCGAGGAAGCCTGGAACACCCGGTATCCTTTGCCGGTGAGGATCTGGTGCAGCACGGTCCTCACTTCGTCCTCGTCCTCCACCAGCAGGACGGTCTCCGTGCCGGTGTCGACCGAGGTGGAGACCGGAGCGGCGACACCCGTCTCCTCGTCCTGCGTGACCGGGAGGTAGATCGAGAACCGGGCGCCTCTGCCCGGCGCGCTGTCGACGAAGATGTGGCCGCGGCTCTGCTGCACGATGCCGTAGGCGGTGGAAAGACCGAGCCCGGTCCCCTCTCCCTTGGTGCTGAAGAACGGCTCGAAGACCCGCGCCTGGGTTTCGGAATCCATACCGAGCCCGGTGTCGGTGACCGTCATCAGGACGTAGGCCCCGAGCGGCACGTTGCCGTGCGGCGCCGGCATCTCGCCGGTGACCAGGACGGGCGCGGTGTACAGGGAGATCGTGCCGCCGTTGGGCATGGCATGCCGCGCGTTGACCGCCAGGTTCACGATCACCTGCTCCATCTGGCCGGGATCGATCCGCACCCTGCCCAGGCCTGAATGGAGGTCGGTGACCAGGGAGATGTCCTCGCCCAGCAGGCGCTGCAACATCTTGTCGAGGCCGCTGACCACCAGATTGAGGTCCATCACCCTGGACTCCATCGACTGGCGCCGGGCGAAGGCGAGGAGCTGCTTGGTGAGGGTCGCGGCCTTCTGGCCGGCCTCCTTGATCCCCGTGAGGTTGCGATAGAGGAACGGGTCGTCGCGGTAGCGGTCGCGCAGCAGGTCGCTGTAGCCGAAGATCGCGAGGAGACAGTTGTTGAAGTCGTGGGCGACGCCCGCCGAGAGGCGGCCGATGGCTTCCATCTTCTGCGAATGGAGAAGCTGCCGCTGCAACATCTTGTTCTCCGCCTCGTCCGCCTTGCGGCGGGCGATGTCGCGGATCGCGACCACCGTCACGTCCTCGCCCTGGAACACATACTTCTTGCCCGCGACCTCGATGTCCACCGGCGTGCTGTCGACCTTGAAGCCGATGCACTCCCGCGGTGTTCCGGTCAGCTCGGCGGTGCTGTCGGAAAAAAGATCGGCCAGGCGGCGTCCGATGATCTCGCCGGAGGCGTAGCCGAAGATCGCGAGCAGGGCTTCGTTGACCTCCAGGATGACGCCGTTGCGGACGATGGCGATCCCCTCGAGAGTCGCCTCGAACAGGGTCCGGAAGCGCTCCTCGCTGCGCCGGATCTCCACCTCGGCGGCCTTGCGCTGGGCGATCTCCTGCTGCGCCCGCTCGTAGAGCCGGATGTTCTCGACCATCGGTGCGATCTGGTTGGCCACCGTCGAGAGCAGGTGGATGTCCGACGCCGGATAGAAGTCGTCCGGATCCCGCCGTCCGATCAGCCAGACGCCGATGGTTTCGGACTGCAGGCTCAGGGGGATCACCAGCCGGACCCACGAGCGGGGCGGCGAGGCGTCCGGAGGGTGCAGATAGCGCCGGCTGCGGGAGAGGAAGTCGTCGAGCTCACCGCGGGTCGGCTCGCGCTCGTCCGCGGGCAGCGCCTGCTGATAGAGGGTGTCGACCTGCTCTTCGCCGAAGAGGTAGAGGGACGATTGGCGGATGAGCAGCGTCGGGAGGATCTCGCCGACGACCACCTGGGCGAGGATCGCGCGGTCGAACGCCTTGGGAATGCGCTCGGAGACGAGGTCGATGACCTCCTCGGGAGAGTGGCGGATGCCGAAGATGTACCGGTCGACCAGAGCCTGGAAGCGCCCGCGCAGGACCAGGCCGGCCGAAAGGAAGAGGAGGGAGAGGACCAGCGTGGCGGCGAGGACCTTCTGATTCATCGGTCCCCAACGGAGGCTGACCGAAAAGAGCAGGACGACGTAGAAGCTGACGTAGAGCGAGGAGAATCCGTACGCGCCGAGCAGGCGGTTGGCGCGGAATTCGAGAGCGCTGATGTGATGCTTGTAGATGGCGTAGATGTAGCTCATCGGCAAGATGGGGACCGCGATGAGCAGGAGCCCGAGCACCCAGGGGTAGATCTCGCTGTAATTGGGCGTCGACATCTTTTCCGGCGGCAGGAACACCGGCACGAAGATGAAAAAAGTAAGGATAGGCCCAAATCCAAGCACGGCCCCGAAGAGCATGATTCGATCTGCGACCTTGACCGCCGCGGGTACTTTCAGAAAGAGGCGGACGAGGAGGAGCCCGAGAGAGCCCAGGACACCGAGAGTGAATGAGATGTAATACTCAAACAGATCCGAGAGCAGGTGGCAGTTGTCGAGGACGGCGAGGGCGATCGAAATGAGATAGAGCGGGACGACGATCCGGAACCTTTTTTCGGTCAGGGAGTTGGGAAGGATGAGATGGAGGTGGAAAGAGAGCGGCAGGAACATCCAGATGACGGCATGGAAAACGAGGCCGCTGCCGGCGACCCGGATCTCCGACGCCATGCCGGAAGAGATCCACAGAGCGTTGACATAGCTGAACAGGACCAGGACCTGCCAGCGCTCGTCGCGAGGCCGCAGGAACAGGATGACGAGCGTTCCCATCAGCCAGAAAGTGAACGGCAGGAGCACTGTGAGCGGCAGCCGGTTGATGAGATGCGCCGGGGGCGGCGCGCTGCGCACCAGGATCGTCATCGGCGTGCCGTTGCGTTGGATCTCGACCGGCACGCTGCCGTGGGTCTCGAACTCCTTGAAGATGCTGAGGTTCCGGTCCTTGCGGAAATTGTTGTAGGTGATGTCGCCGACCTTGATCACCTGATCGTTGGACTGGAGGCAGTGCTCCGGGTCGTTGCAGGGAGCGTCACCGGGCGAGTTGACCCGCCAGTCGTGCCGCAGGGAGAACGGCATCAACTGCGAGCTGCCGGCGTAGGGGTAGTACAGGCAGGGAGGGAGGACGAGGAGCGAAATGACGACCCAGAACAGGTCGGCCGGTTTCCACGAGAAGGGGTGGCGACCGGCCATGTTCAGTCAAGGAGGAGGAGCGCCGGAGTTTCGACCCCGATCGAGCGGAAGAGCTGGTCGAGGGGCTCCATCTGGACTCCCAGGAGGTGCTCGATCGGCTCGGCGCTGTGCAGGGGGATCTCGGCCAGGAGCTCGCGGGCCTGCCGCGACAGCTCGATCAGCTTCAACGCGCAATAGCTCACCGCGCCGCTGCGGAGCAGAATCTTCTGAGCCTCCTCGAGGGCTTTGGCGTCCCCGGCATTGGCCGAGGCGCGGTCGAACGCCTCCCGTTCCGGGTGATCCGCGGTAAGCGCATACAGAATGGCGAGGTTGTTGAACCGCCGGTTCCAGTCCGCTCCCGCGGGCGTCTTCAGAGAGTCTCCCAGGTCGTCGCTCACCTGGATGAACAGCCCGATCAGCCCGCCGAGAGTCTCCATTTGGGAAGCCACTTCGGCGGCCGCACCGCCGAGCCGTGCCCCCAGGTAGAAGGCGCCTCCGAAGAGCGGCGGGGTCTTGGCTTCGACCGTCTCCCAGTACTCCTCCTCAGTCCGTGTCTCGCGGGTGTCGAGGTTTTGCCCGAAAGCCGTCGCCAGGGACATCCGGGCGAAGAGCGCCTGGGATTCGGAGCGGACCGAGTTGTCGAAGCGGGGATCGTCGAGCACCCGATGCCCGGCTGCCTGGAACGCGAGGGCGAGGTTCGCGGTGTTGCCGACGCCCAGGCGGTGGTAGTCGCCGGCCGGATCGTCATCCAGCATGTCGTCGACGAGATGGATGCTCGCCAAGGCACAGAAGGTCGCCGCGGCCGCGGGGATGACGGCCTCCTCGCTGCCGCCCACTGCACGGCAGGCGATGAACGGATAGTCCCACATCGAGCGCCACGCCTCGTGGGTGGCGCGCCCGACCATCTCCGCCATCTGCGGCCAGGCGGCAACCTCCGGGACAGCGAGGACGCGCTGCTTCATCTTCTCAAAGCTCATAGAGGCTCCGTGTCGTCTTTATAACAGTTTGCTGGCTGCGGGTCTATCCTGCGGCGCGGGGACCGGGGGCTTGGGGAGGGCTGCGTGCTGCTGCCGTGGAAGGGCTCGGCGGCCGGCGGCCCGTCGCTGGGGGAGGTGAAGGTCCAGGAGACCTCGATCGCCCGCAGCGACGGGCCGCTGTGTCGCGGCCCGCGTGACCTCAGGCGCTCGCGAACGCCGAGGTCGGTGGAGCACCTGTGGCCTGGTCCCACACCGGCCAGCCGCCGCCGGCAGCCTCGGCCAACGCGATCAAACTCTGGGGGCTCTCCATCCTGCTCAGCCGGCGCAGCGCGGCGAACAGCGTATTCCTCTCACCACCCGATACAAACTTCGAATGAAAATCACGAATTGACATTTGACTTTCTCCCCGTATAGGCACAGCTTGTTTTTTCCATGTGACTCAGTGACAGCATGAGCTCGGCTCTCAACTCGGTCATGGAGGACTTCTTGCCATAGTCATTCCTTTTTCAGAATGTGGGCAGAATGAGTGAGACGATGTTAACTTTCTGGACTCGTCTAAACCTACAGTGCGCCCTCGACGACAAGTCGTGACAAAGTCGACGAAGCGAAGATGCGATCGGCGGAGAGGAAGGAAAAACGGCGGGGTACGGCGGCGGGGGAAACCGGAGCTCCAGCCAGCGGAGCTCCGGCGCGGGAGGAGGTTAGACGGTCCCGTTGGCGGTCTGGAGGCTCGCGTTCTGCGAGGAGGTCCAGGAAGGCCACTCGACCGTGGGAGACTCCTGGAAGAGGCTCTTCGGATCAGCGATCTGGCTCAAACGGCGCAGAGCGCCGAAGAGATTGTTCTTGTTGTTGCCGGAAACAAGCTGAGAATGAAAGTCGCGAATAGACATGACAGGTCTCCCGTGTGGAGGCATTGCCTCCAGAAAAAGCTAATAAAGACTTCAGAACAACGGAACAGCAGTGCAACAGGGGGTAAGGGATGAAAGAAAAAAGGGTGATGTCCGAAGATAGGCTTGGCGATCGATACCCTCCGTGCAAAGGACTCCACATGTTTCAGGTGAAACGGTCCAGGCATCCATTGGAAACCCGACCGGGCTGACAGTTTGGTCTTTCTATCTACCGGGCACGCTGGCCCGAAGCACATCGCGGGCCGATCTCATGCCTCGGTACGTGCGGAGCACTCTCAGAGAGCGAGCGCGCTCTGAGTCGCATAGAAAGGTTGCAATAATTTTGAGCTTTGCTCAGGCTGTACGATGAACCGCGGAATCCGGATGGATGAGCATGCTGCATTCCCTCCTCAAATCAAATAGACGATCATAAGATGGAAGTTTCGTTCGGGTTTTCCCCGGTTTGACTTCCTAGCGTGCATATAGTGCCATGCCGGAGGTGAAACCGGGACAACCAACAAAAAGAATCTTTCTTCAGGAGGAGGGGGACGTCGCGCCGAGCGGCGCGAGCTTGCCTGGATGCTCGGGGTGGGCGATTCCGACACGCGGCGAGCTCGCGAGCTCGCGGCCCGGGAGCGGCTCGGAAAAGAAATATCCCTGCCCGTAGTCGATACCCAGGAAACGCAGGATTTCCGCGTCTTCCGAGGTCTCCACCGCCTCCATCACCGTGGCGGTGCCGGCCCGTGCGGCCATCTCGGCGGTGCTTTGAACAATGATCTGTTTGAATGGATCGCGCGCCAACCCTCGACAGAATGTGCCGGAAATCTTTAGAAAGTCAGGGCGCAATGTCTGAAAAAGGTTGAGATTCGACGAGCCTTCGCCGTAGTCGTCCAGCGCGATCCGGAAACCGCGCTCCCGCAAACGGTGCAAGGTCGCCGCGAACGCGCGCGGGTTGACGATCGTCTGCTGCTCCGTGAGCTCGAGGACGATCCGCGTTTCCACCATCCCGGCAGCCAGGACGGCGTCGCACAGCGTCGCCGTGAACTCCGGATTGGTGAGCGACCGCGGCTGCACGTTGAGAAACGTCGTCACCGCGCTGCCGAGATGACGCACCTCGGACAGGGCGGCGCGGATGCAGATCATGTCCGCGTCGAACAGGAGCTCCTTGAAGGCGGCGTACGCCAGCAGGAACGACGGGCTGCCGAGGACCGAGGTCGTTGGGCCGCGCGCCAGCCCTTCGACGCCGAAGACCTCGAAAGGCGCCCCCCCTTCGCGGAGCTTGACCACCGGCTGCAGGACGGAGCGGATGGTGTTGGCGGCGAGGAAGTCTTCGAGGCGCTCGACCTGCTGCACCTCCCCGGTGTCTTCCGCCCCGGGGCTCGCGGAGGCAGTCTCGCCATTTGCGGCATTCGCTCCGTTTGCGGCATTGGCGGCATTCGCCGACCGCCGCTCGAGCAGCAGGTTGCGCAACTGGGCGAGACCTTCGGGCTTCTCCAGCACGGAGGTGACGCCGAGCACCGAGCAGAGCGAGCGGACCCCTTCGTCGACGTAGCCGCTGAGCACATAGACGGTGGTGTCGGGGAAGTTGGCGGTGACGAAGCGGATGAGCCGCATGCCTTCGAGACCGCCGAGCTGCGAGACCGAGAGGTCGGTGACCACGACGTCGAAGCGGAACGAGCTCAAGAGAGCTTCCGCCGCCTCAATCTCAAGGCAGGTCGTCAGGTGCACGCCAGGCATGCGGAGCCACACCGCAAGCGTGTCGACCACCATCGACTCGTCGTCGAGGATCAGAACTCGGAGCACGCGGAGAGTATACCGCTATCCGGCGACGCCGTCTCTCCCCACCTGTCCGGAGGGGCTCGGAAAGGTCTATCCGGGGGTGCCCAGCCGCTCCGCCAGACGAGTGTGGCGGGCGCGAACGCGGCGGTTGCCGACGGCGATGCGCAGGGCGCGCTCCTCGCCCACCAGCACGACCAGCCGTTTGGCGCGGGTGATCGCGGTGTAGAGGAGGTTCCGCTGCAACATGAGGTAGTGGGTGCTGTGCAGCGGGATCACGACGCAGGGGTACTCGCTCCCCTGCGATTTGTGGATCGAGCAGGCGTACGCGGGAACCAGCTCGTCGAGCGAGGCGAAATCGTAGACCGCCTCGCGGCCGTCCACCGCCACCCGCACCACCTGGTCGACCTCGTCGATGGCGGTGACGCGGCCGAGATCGCCGTTCCAGACCTCCAGGTCGTAGTTGTTGCGGATCTGCATCACCTTGTCCCCGACCCGCAGGGTGTGCCCGCCGCGGGTGAGCGAGACGCCTTCCGGATTGAGCAGCTCGCGGAGCCTGGCGTTCAGGCTCTCGGTGCCCAGCGGGCCGCGGTTGCGCGGGGTGAGGACCTGGATCTGCTCCACCGGATCGAGCCCGAAGCCGGCGGGGATGCGCCGGGTGACCAGGTGGGCAATGGTCTCGACGATCTCCTCCGGCGTGCGGCGCGGGAAGAAGAAGAAGTCGCCGTCGCTGTCGACCGATTCGAGCACCGGCATCTGCCCCTGGTTGACCCGGTGGGCGTTGACCACGATGAGGCTGCGCTCCGCCTGGCGGAAGATCTCGGTCAGGCGCACCACCTCCACGGCGCCCGAGCGGATGACGTCGGCCAGCACCCGGCCCGGTCCCACCGACGGGAGCTGGTCCACGTCGCCGACCAGGATCAGCCGGCCCGGATCCGGCACGGCGCGCAGCACATGGCAGGCGAGGTGGGTGTCGAGCATCGACGCCTCGTCGACGATGAGCAGGTCGCAGGCGAGCGGGTGCTCGCGGTTGCGCTGGAAGGCGCGGCTGCGCGGGTCGAATTCGAGCAGCCGGTGGAGTGTCGTGGCCTCGCCGCCGGTCGCCTCGGCCAGGCGCTTGGCGGCGCGCCCGGTCGGCGCAGCGAGCAGGACCTTCTGCCCCTTCTTCTCCAGGATGCGCACGATGCCGCGCACCAGGGTGGTCTTGCCGGTCCCCGGGCCGCCGGTGATCACCAGCATCTTGCGGTGGAGCCCGGCGCGGATCGCCTGCCGCTGCTGCGGCGCCAGAGCGACGTGCTCGGTCTTCTCGAACCACTCCACGGCGCGCTCGACGTCGATCTCGAAGGGGAGCGGCGGCTGGACCAGGAGCGCGTGGACGCGCGCCGCGATCCCCACCTCGGCCGCGAACAGGGTCTTCAGATAGATCGCCGCCTCGGACCGGTCCTCGGGGGCGGCGGGGAGCGGATCGACGACGACCTCTCCCGTGCCGGCGAGAGCGGCCACGGCCTGCTCGACGCGCCACGGCTCCGAGTCGAGGAGCGTCTTCGCCTCCTCGAGGAGCTCCCGCCGGGGCAGGAAGAGGTGCCCGTGATCGCCGGCCAGGGCGAGGAGGTGGAGGGTGCCGGCCTCGATCCGCTGCGGCGCGTCCTTGGGGATGCCGAGGGCGGCGGCGATCTTGTCCGCGGTCTTGAAGCCGATGCCGTGGATGTCGGTCGCCAGCCGATAGGGGTTTTCCCTGACAAGGGTGTTGGCCTGGCCGCCATAGACTTTGTAGATCTTGACGGCGTGGTGCGTCGAGACGCCGTGTGACTGCAGGAAGACCATGACCTCCTTGATCTCCCGCTGCTCGACCCAGGCGCGCAGGATCGCGGTGCTGCGCTGCGGCCCGATCCCCTCGACCTCGCGGAGCCGTTCCGGCTGCCCTTCGATGACGTCGAGGGTGGCGAGGCCGAAGCTCTGCACCAGGCGGGCGGCGAGACCCTTGCCGATGCCGCGGATCAGCCCGGAGCCGAGGTACTTCTCGATCCCCGCGACCGTGGCGGGAGCCACCGTCGCGTACGAGGCGACGCGGAGCTGGCGGCCGTACTTCGGATCCTGCACCCAGGCGCCGGTGAGGCGCAGGCTCTCCCCGGGCTGGACGCCCAGCAGGTTGCCCACCGCGGTGACCGGATCGCGCTGTCCGGTGACGGTGACCCGCACCACGCACCACGCGTTCTCTTCATTGGCGAACACCACCCGCTCCAGAACGCCGTGCACGGTCGCGGCGTTGTCAGGGTTGGCGGCGGTGGTCGGGGGTTCGAGAGGGAGAGACATTTCTCTTCGTTTCCGGGGACAGAGCATATGACAGCCTCGACCCGGCTCCTCGAATGTGCCAAAATGACCCTGCATGCAGGAAAAGCCCCTGGTTCTGGTGATCGACGACGAAACCGGCTCGCGTGAATCGATGGCCATCGCGATCGAGAAGGCCGGCTTGGCCGTGCGCACGTTCGACGACGCGCGCAAGGCGCTCGAATTCCTGGAGGAGAACGAGGGCGTCCGCCTGGCGGTCTGCGATCTGCGCATGCCGGGCATGGACGGCGTCTCCTTCCTCAAGGAGGTCCGCGAGCGCAAGCTCGACCTCGGAGTCATCCTGGTCACCGGCTACGGCAGCATCGAGTCGGCCGTCGAGGCGATGCGCATCGGCGCCGACGACTACCTGACCAAGCCGGTCGATCTCTACGAGCTGCGCAAGCGGGTGATGAACCTGATCGAGAAGCAGCAGCTCCAGGAGGAGGTCTCGAACCTCCGCGAGATGCTCGACAAGCGCTACGGCTTCGAGAGCATCATCGGCCGCTCGGGCCCCATGGAGCAGCTTTTCGAGAAGATGAAGATGGTGGCGCCGACGCGCTCCAGCGTGCTGATCATCGGCGAGAGCGGCACCGGCAAGGAGCTGGTCGCCAATGCCCTGCACCGCGCCAGCCCGCGGCGCAACGAGCGCTTCCTCGCCATCAACTGCGGCGCCATCCCCAGCGACATCCTGGAGAGCGAGCTGTTCGGCCACGAGCGCGGCGCCTTCACCGGCGCCGTGGCGCGCAAGATCGGCAAGTTCGAGCTCTCCCACCGCGGCACCCTGTTCCTCGACGAGATCAGCGAGCTCTACCCGGAGCTCCAGGTCAAGCTGCTGCGCGTCCTCGAAGAGCGGCAGGTGATGCGGGTCGGCGGCAGCGAGCTCATCGACGTCGACTTCCGGCTGATCGCGGCGACCAACCGCGACCTGGAGAAAGAGGTCGCCGAGGGGCGCTTCCGCGAAGACCTCTACTACCGGCTCAAAGTGGTGACGCTGCGCATTCCGCCGCTGCGCGAACGGCCCGGGGACATCCAGCAGCTCGCCGACCACTTTCTGGAGATCTACCGCACCGAGCACGGCAAGCCGCCGAAGCGGCTGAGCCCGGAGGCGCTGGAGATTCTCTCCCGCTTCCCGTGGCCGGGCAACGTGCGGGAGCTGCGCAACGTCATCGAGTCGGTGGTGGTTTTCCACCAGGGGGACGTGGTCCAGCCGTCCGACCTGCCGGTGGAGGTCCGCGAGTCCTCGACGCTGGCGGCGCCGGGCGGTCCGGTCCAGGTGGTGGCCGGCGAGCCGCGCACGATGGCGGACATCGAGCGGCAGGCGATCCTGGAGACGCTCTCTCGCACCGGGGGCCACCGCGCGCGCGCCGCGGACATCCTGGGGATCGGTCTCCGCACCCTGCAGCGGAAGCTCAAGGAGTACAAAGACGAAGGCTACTTGCAGGATGATCTCTGAGGAGGGATGATGGAATTACCAGCCGAAGTGTTGATCCATAATGAGCTCCTGGGAGTGAAGGGCGGCAGAGGCACCCTTTTGCAGGTCAGCGAGGATGGCTACTACGAAGTCAATTGTGCGTATGGAGAGCGGATCCACCGGACCCTGTTCCCGATCCAGGGCACGGTCCTGATTTATCGCCAGCCGGAAGATCCGACGCGGCGTGACCTGGAAATCGAGCGCTGATATGACCAGCACGAAAAAGACGAAGCTCTCGGTCAATGTGGACCATATTGCGACGCTGCGCCAGGCGCGGCGTACCAAGTACCCCGACCCGGTCGAAGCGGCATGGATTGCCGAGCAGGCGGGAGCTTCCGGGGTCACCGTCCACCTGCGGATGGACCGCCGGCATATTCAGGACTCCGACGTCGAGCGCCTGCGCGAGAGCATCCGCGGCAAGCTCAACCTCGAGATGTCCATCTCCGCGGAGATGCTCAAGGCGGCTCTGCGTCTGCGGCCGCATCAGGTCACTCTCGTCCCGGAGCGTCCTGAAGAGGTCACCACCGAAGGCGGCCTCAACCTGATCTTCTATGGGCGGCGGGTCTCCGAGGTGGCGGAGCAGCTCGCCGCCTCCGGCATCTCCGTCTCGGTGTTCATCGATCCCGAGCTGCGCCAGCTCCAGGCCCTGTCCAGCATGGCGGGTGGGGGAGCGCGCTGGATCGAAGGCTTCGAGATCAACACCGACGCCTTCACCCGCGAGCAGGACCCGGCGCAGGTGAAGGAGGAGCTCGCGAAGGTGGCGGAGATGGCCGCGGCGGGAAGCCAGAAGGGGCTGCAGGTCTACGCCGGCCACGGGCTGCGCGCCGACAACGTCGGCCCCATCGCCGCGATCTCGGAGATCGCCGAGCTCAACATCGGGCACTCCATCGTCGCGCGGGCCGCCATGGTCGGCATGGAGGCGGCGGTCAAGGAGATGCTCGCCGCCATGGCCGGCGGCTGATTCTACGGTGTCACCGCCAGCCTCCCGGTCCCGTCATCCTGAGGGCGAGCCGAGCGAGCGGGAAGGATCTGGGGGAAGGAAGCTGCCGCCCTCCCGGATCCTTCAGGTTCGCGAGGGCTCCCATCAGGATGACGATTGGCGGGGCAGCTCACGTCTCCGATTTGCCCCACTGCAAGCTCAATCTGCCCCAGGGCAAGTTCAATCCGGACGAGAGCGGATTGAATCCTGAACGGGGCGGATTGAAGCCGCTGCCTTTCGTAGGGCTTCCGGTTTCTTCAGCCTGCGAATCTGCCTTTCGGCTCGACCTGCTTGGCGGGCAGCCGGACAATCGTCCGGTTTCCCTCGTCCTGGCTCCGCTTCAGATCTCGACAGATGGCCCGAACGTCATAGGCGAAACGCTGGGCATAGGCATCGCGCACCTCCCGAACCTCCGCCACGATCTCGTCTTGCCACTTATCCATATTAGGCCCCCATAAGCTCTTCCGGGGTACATATTACCACTGGCGCATAGTCTCTCGACCTGCACATCTGGTCAATCCTGATCCGAATGGCCGCGTTCGCGAGATGGGTGCAGTTCCAAGTCAGCAGGTAATCTATGCGATGAACGACCGAGGCAGCGACGTGAACAGCGTCAACCGCGGCCTTTGGTGGCATGGGGCCGACACGAATCAGCTCTTCCGCAAAGCTGGAGACCTCCTCCGTGATGTCGAGTAGGGGGAGCTCCTCCAGGACTTTCAGCCGAAGACCTGCCATAGTTTCATCGCCCTCTCCCGCTTCATTGACCACCGCCTGGGAGGCAAAAAGATCGAAGGCTCTTCGTCGGTCGTTCCACCACTGCTGTGTGATCTGCTGGTGGGCAGCGGTGACCAGGTCGCGGCTCAAGCGAGCCGTCAGGTAGCTGACGATCGTTGTTTCGACGTACACCTTGGGCTTCGCCAGCGGGTCATCCTTCTCCATAGGGTGGCATTGTACCGTGTGGTGTAGCACGCCCTGCGTGAAGTGGAACCGTTCGGCGGCTTGGAGGCGGAAGGCTCAGCTTCTTGACTCGGCTCCTCCGACCGCCCGCCCGGGAGGGGGCAAGCCCCTCCCCTACTTTGGAGTATGGAATCTCCGAGACGTGGATGTGGCTCAGCCGATCTCCGCCGCGATGACGCCGGCGAGCTCGCCGGCCAGCGCGTCGATGGTCGACTGGTCGGGCCCCTCGATCATCACGCGGGCGAGGGGCTCGGTGCCGCTGTAGCGGAGCACGAGCCGGCCGTCCTCGCCGAGGCGCTCCTCGACGGACCGCGCTGCGGCGGCCACCCGCGGCAGGGTGGTGAGATCGGGCTTGCGCAGCACCCGCACGTTCAGGAGCACCTGCGGGTAGCGGCGGAAGTCGGCGAGCAGTTGGGACAGCGGCTGCCCGGCCTGCCGGCCGATCTGGACGATCCGGGCGATCTGCACCGCGGTCAGCAGGCCGTCCCCGGTGCTGGTCAACCGGCTCTCCACGATGTGCCCCGACTGCTCGCCTCCGAGCACGATCCCGGTGCGCCGCATCGCCTCCACCACATAGCGGTCGCCGACGTCACAGCGCTCGATGCCGACCCCTTCGCGGAGGAGGGCGCGTTCGAGGCCGAGGTTGCTCATCGTCGTCGCCACGATGCGCGGCGGCGCCAGCTCCCCGCGCGCCTTCAAGGCGGTCGCCCACAGATAGAGGATGGCGTCGCCGTCGCGGATCTCGCCCTGCTCGTCGGCGAGGATGCAGCGATCGGCGTCGCCGTCGAAGGCGGCGCCCAGGTCGGCCCCTTCGGCGGCGACCCGCGCCGCCATCTCCTCGGGAGCGGTCGAGCCGCAGCCGGCGTTGACGTTGCGGCCGTCCGGCGCGGCGTGGAGGAGGGTGACGGCGGCGCCCAGGCGGGTGAACAGCTCACCGGCGGAGGACGAGGCGGCGCCATTGCCCGTGTCGAGCACGATCTTGAGCCCGGCGAGGGGAGCTTCCCCGGGCACGGTCCGGGCCAGGTGGAGCAGGTAGCTCTCGCGAAGCCCGGGGTCTTCCTTCATCTCTCCGCTGTCATCCCCGGTTGGACTCTCCGTGGTGCCTGACTCCAGGTGCCGTTCGAGCGCCGCCTCGTCCGCCTCGCTCCATTTGAAACCCTGCGCGTCGAGGAGCTTGATGCCGTTGTCCGGATAGGGGTTGTGGCTCGCCGAGACGACGACGCCGGCGGCGGCCTGGAGCTCGCGGGTGAGCCGGGCCACGCCGGGGGTCGGGATCACCCCGGCGAAACGGACCGCGGCGCCGCCGGCGGTGAGGCCGGCGGCCAGCCAGCGGCAGAGCGCGGGCGTGCTCTCGCGGGTGTCGCCGCCGAGCACCACCAGCGGGACTCCTCCCGGCGAGCGCTCCCGGAGGGTCGCCGCCAGGTGGACGGCCAGAGCGGTGACCGTGGCCCGGTCGAGGGGGGCTGCGCCGAATCGGCCGCGGATGCCGTCGGTTCCAAAGAGTCGTCGCTGCTTGCTCAAGAGCCTCGCTTCCGCGCCGGGCCGGCGCTGTTGTTGGTCTCTGGCTGGTGCATCGGCACGCGGACCGAGACTTTGGACGGTTGAACGATCTGGATGAGGGGGTCCGGCGCCACCACGACCGCCGTCTCCTCGAAGGTCAGGGCGTGGCCGTCCAGGTTGATCGGGCGCGTCGAGAGCAGGTGGACCTTGGCGAGGAGCGACTCCGGGCCGGAGACCAGGACCAGGTTCGGGAAGACCTCGGGCTCGTCGACGATGGCGCCGGCGGCGGGCTCGCCGATCAGTTGCGGCGCGACCGGCAGGCGCTGCGAGACCTCCCGTTCCAGCTCGACGCGGATCAGATTCGGCTCGATCGACACCACCTCGAGCCCGTCCGGCATCAGCACGTTGTCCGGTGCCAGGTTGACGTTGACCGTCCCGGGCTGCGTCTGGGGCAGCTCGACCTGCACGCTCACCTGATACGGGTTGAGCTGGCGGATCAGCTTGCTGCTGCCGCGCAGCCGCACGTTGACGTTCTGCACCTGGTCGAGGACGACGAAACCGCGCTGCCGGTTGTAGCTGACACTCGCCTCGACCAGCCGTTCGGAGAGCGCCTCGCGCTCTTGGAAGGAGACGCTGAACCAGAGGCCGACGGCGATCCCCAGCGCCAGGAGGCGGAGGCCCCAGGTGCGCGCCGATTCGTTCATGACGCCGTGCCCACCTGCGGATAGAGATCGGTGATGAGGTACTTGTACAGGGTGTTGCGCAGGCTCTTGCCGTCGAGGTCGCGGATCAGCTCGCCGTCGAAGGCGACAGAGATGATGCCGGTCTCCTCGGAGACGATCACCGCCACCGCGTCGGTCTCCTCGGTGATGCCGAGCGCGGCGCGGTGGCGGGTGCCGAACGCCTTCGACAGCTCGGGGTTCGGGGTCAGCGGCAGGAAGCAGGCCGCGGCGGCGATGCGGTCGTCCTGCACGATGACCGCGCCGTCATGGAGCGGCGTGTCGGGGGTGAAGACGTTGATCAGCAGGTCATAGGAGATGTTGGCGTCGACCGGAATGCCGTTCTCCACATAGTTGCGCAGCCCCTGCAGGCGCTCGATGACGATCAGGGCGCCGACGTGGCGCGAGGAGAGGGTGGTTGCGGCGAGGACGATGTCGCCGAACGAGGAGACCACCTTCTGCTGCTTGGTCAGCCCCCACAGCGGGTTGCGCCCGAAGCTCGCCAGCGCGCGGCGGATCTCCTGCTGGAAGAGGACGATGATCGCGAAGGGGAGGGCGAGCAGCAGGCTCTCCAGCATCTTCTGGAGGGTCGGCAGCTCGGCGAGCTGGGCGGCGTAGTAGACGAGGCCGACGAAGACGATGCCGCCCAGCATCTGCACCGCACGGGTGCCGCGGATGAGCAGCAGCAGGTTGTAGACCACCACCGCGACGGCGAGGATGTCGACCGCGTCGCGCCAGGTGAGGATCTCCAGGAGCTTCTGCGCGTTCATTCCGCCTCTCCCGTCGCCTGCTCCCGGGCGATCGCCCGCCAGACGGTGAGGAGCTGCACCGTCTCCGCGACATCGTGCACCCGCAGCACCGCGGCGCCGCGGTCCGCCGCCCAGGCCGCGGCGGCGAGGCTGCCGGCCAGCCGCGCTCCGGGAGGAAGAGCGCCGCCGCCGCCCGTCTCGACCGCCCGGCTGATGAAGCTCTTCCGGCTCGCTCCCACCAGCAGCGGGCGGCCGAGGGGAGCGAGCTCGCCGAGGCGCGCGAGGAGGGCGAGATTCTGCTCTGCCGTCTTGCCGAAGCCGATGCCGGGGTCGAGGAGCAGCTGCTCCTCGTCGATTCCGAGCGCCCGGGCACGTTCGACGGCCGCGGCCAGCTCCCCGCGCACCTCGCCCAGCAGGTCGCGAAAGGAGATCGCGCGCTGCATCGTGGCCAGGTCGCCGCGGCTGTGCATGAGCACCAGCGGGCAGCCGGCCGCCGCCACCGCCCGCCCCAGCTCCGGGTCGGCGAGGGCGCTGACGTCGTTGATCAGATCGGCGCCGGCGGCGAGCGCCTGCCGGGCGACCTCTCCCTTGCGGGTGTCCACGGAGAGGGGAGCGTCGGTCGCCCGCCGCAGGGCGCTCAGGACCGGGAGCAGGCGGGCGATCTCTTCTCCGGCCGGCACGGTGGCGGCCCCGGCACCGTAGACGCCGCCGCCCGGGCGCGTCGACTCGGCGCCCAGGTCGAGCAGGTCGGCGCCGGCGGCGAGCATCGCGAGCCCTCCCTCGACCGCACGCTGCGGATCGCCGCTCCACAGGCCGCCGTCGCTGAAGGAATCAGGAGTGAGATTGAGGATGCCCATCACCAGGGGCCGCTCTCCCAGTTGGAGGCTGCGGCCATGGGGGAGCCGAAGGGTCCAGGTCTGGCGGCGGGGGGCGAGCGTTCTGGCAGTCTCCATGAGCAGGCGGGGGCGGGGAGCCCTCCCTAGTCTATCGCGTGATCGCGCCGGAGTGGCAACGCCTGGAAATGAAAAAGCGCCCGGCGTGATGCCGGGCGCTCGGGATAGGCCGCGGGAAGAGGGTCAGCTCTTCTCGGGCTCGGGAATGTCCGCAAGCGGAGGGTGGGCGTTGCGCCGCTGCGCTGTGCTGGCGACCTCTTCCTTCTCATCGATCGCTGATTGGGAGACCGGGGAGACGGGAGAGGACGTCGCCGGCGCCGGAACACCGGTGACGTCGTCCTTGCCGGCGCTCGGCGTGACCGGCCGCGGAGTGAGCACCTGCTCGGGCACCTGCTGGCCGCCGATCACCAGACCTTCGCCCGGCGGTACCGGCCGGGTCGGCGCGGGGCCGTGACCGGTCATCTCGCGGATGATGCGGTAGACCTCTTCGCCGTCGAGCGTCTCGTGCTCCAGGAGCTCCGTCGCCACCCGGTCGAGGACCGCGCGGTTGGCGGTGAGGACCGCCGTCGCGTTCTCATAGGCGGTGCGCACGATGCGGGTGACCTCGCGGTCGATCTGCACCGCGGTGTCCTCGCTGTAGTCGGCGCGCTGCGAGAAGTCGCGGCCGATGAAGACCGGCTCCTCCTTGCTGCCGAAGGAGAGCGGCCCCAGGTCGGACATGCCCCACTCGCAGACCATCCGGCGCGCCATGTCGGTCGCCCGCTCGATGTCGTTGCCGGCGCCGGTGGTGACGTCGTCCTGGCTCAGCTCCTCGGCCACCCGGCCGCCCATGAGGATGGCGATCTGCGCCTCCACGTACTGCTTGCGGTAGGCGTACTTGTCCTCGGTGGGGAGCTGCATGGTGAGGCCGAGGGCGCGGCCGCGCGGAATGATCGTCACCTTGTGCAGCGGATCGGCGCCCGCCGTGAAGCAGGCGACGAGAGCGTGGCCCGCTTCGTGGTACGCGGTGATCTTTTTCTCCTCGTCGGTCAACATCATGGTCTTCCGCTCGACGCCCATCAGGACCTTGTCCTTGGCGTACTCGAAATCCCCCATGTCGACCTTCTTCTTGTTCCGCCGGGCGGCGATCAGCGCCGCTTCGTTCACCAGGTTGGCGAGGTCGGCGCCGGCGAAGCCCGGCGTGCCGCGGGCGATGATGTTGAGCTGCACGCTCTCGTCGACCGGGATGTTGCGCGTGTGCACCTTGAGGATGCCGAGCCGGCCGTTGATGTCGGGGCGGTCGACCACCACCCTGCGGTCGAAGCGGCCGGGGCGGAGCAGGGCCGGATCGAGCACGTCGGGGCGGTTGGTGGCGGCGATCAGGATCACCCCTTCGTTCGACTCGAAGCCGTCCATCTCCACCAGGAGCTGGTTGAGGGTCTGCTCGCGCTCGTCGTGACCGCCGCCCAGGCCGGCGCCGCGATGGCGGCCGACGGCGTCGATCTCGTCGATGAAGACGATGCACGGAGCGTTCTTCTTCCCCTGCTCGAACAGATCGCGGACGCGCGAGGCGCCGACGCCGACGAACATCTCGACGAAGTCCGAGCCCGAGATAGAGAAGAAGGGGACGTTGGCCTCGCCGGCGATGGCGCGGGCGAGGAGCGTCTTGCCGGTGCCCGGCGGGCCCATCAGCAGCACGCCCTTGGGGATGCGGCCGCCGAGCTTCTGGAACTTCTGCGGCTCCTTGAGGAACTCGACGATCTCCTGCAGCTCCTCCTTGGCCTCCTCGACCCCGGCCACGTCCTTGAAGGTCACCTTCTTGCCCGAGGTGTTGAGGAGCTTCGCCTTGCTCTTGCCGAACGAGAGGGCCTTGTTGCCGCCCGTCTGCATCTGGCGCATGAAGAAGATCCACAGCACGACGATGAGCAGCAGCGGCGCCCAGGTGAAGAGCACCGCGATCAGCGGATTGTCCCGCGGCTCCTCGGCCTTGATCACCACGTCGGACTTCTGGAGGTCCTTGACCAGGTCGGGATAGACGGGGAGCTGGGCGGTGAACTCCTCACCGTCCGGGAACTCGGCTCCGCCCTTGAATTTGCCGGAGAGCTGCTGGCCGCGGATCGTGACTTCCGCCACCTTGCCCTTCTCCACCGCTTCCATGAACTGGGTGAAGTTGAGCTCCTGGCGGTTCGCCTTGCTGTGCTGGAAGGTGTTCCAGAGCAAGATGACGACGACGAAAATCGCCATCCACAGAAACAGCGTCTTGAGAGTAGAGTTCAAAGCTCGGCTACCTCTTTCAGGAAGCGCGCCTGAGGGACGCGCCATACCGGGACTCGAAAGTCCCTTCTCTGTGACAACCCGGGGAGCCGGACGGCGATTCCCGCCGCCGGCAAGACGATGTCCGCGATGCTCATTCCTCGCCCTCGGGCAGGCGCGCGACGTAGGGGAGATTGCCGTACCGCCCGTCGCGCTTGAGGCCGTAGCCCACCAGCACGCCCTGGCGCGGCGTGGAGAACACCGAGTAGCTCACCTCGAAGCCGGTCTTGCGGTCGTCCGGGATGTCGATCAACGCGGCGAAGCGGACGTCGCGCGCGCCGTGATTGCGCAGTTGCTGCTCCAGATAGGGCTCGGTCACCCCGGAGGCCACGACGTCCTTGACCACCAGGACGCTCTGCCCCGCGATGTCCAGCGGGATCGGATACTGGATCTGCATCACCCCCGACTCCTCCTCCGCGCCGACGTGGATGAACTCGTAGCGGATCGGCTTGCCGATCGCGCGCACGAGGTCGGCGAGAAAGATGACGGAGCCGCCGAGGAGCGCGACGAGGATCGGGTCCTCGGCGCCGAGCTCGGCGGTGATGCGCTGGCCGAGCTTGGCGACGCCGGTCTGGATGACCTCGGTGCCGAACAGCGGCTCGAGGTCGGCGACGCTCGGGGTCTGGCGGTTCTGGGGGCTGCTGCTCATCGCGTCTCGGGCCTCATCGAAGTCAGGGTGGCGACCCAGGCGGTCGCCTCTGTCCGGATACGGAAGCGGTGGTCGATTGTAACGCCTGGCACCCAGGCGATGCGCTCTCCGACACAGAGGAGAGGGAGGCGCGATCTGCCGGATCGCGGCACAGAGCGGTCGACCAGGACCTCCTTCAGTCTCCGGCTGCCGCTCGCACCCAACGGGTGGAGACGGTCGCCGGGGCGGCGGTTTCGCACCGTGACGCGGTCCCCGGCCACCAATGGCAGCGCGAGCCCCGCGCGGTGGGGAGCCCCGGTGAACATCCAGGGCTCCACGGGACGGTGGTGCAACCCGACCCTGACAGAGAGCTCCGGGATCTCAAGATCCCCCGGAATCTCCAGAGTATAAGTGAAGTCGGCCATCCGCTCCCGCTCCGGCGCGCGGCGGAGGGTCAGGAGGCCGTCTTCGACAGCCCAGCGCCAGCCGCCGCCGCAGTCGACCCGTACCTCCCCGTGACCGCCGGCGGCGGCGATGAGCTGGCGCAACAGCTCGGCCCGCGCCGGCTCGCCGGCCGGGTAGGGAGCGCCGGCCCGGCGGTGCAGGGCCGCCAGGGCGACGGGGAGGAGCGGGCCGGGCAGAGCGGCCAGGAGACGCCGGTCCGCCGCGGCTCCCGGCGCGCCGGAATCAGCCAGCGCGCGCAGGCCGATCGCGTCGGCGATCCGGCGGTCGAGGACGGCGCCGGCACCCTGCGCCCGCGTTGCCAGGTGGGCGAGCCGCGGCACGATGTCCGGATCGTCCCCCGCGAGGGCCGGCAACAGAGAGTGGCGGACGCGGTTGCGCGGCGTCTCCAGGCCGGCGTTCGTGGGGTCCTCGACCGCCGTCAGCCCAGCCGCCGCTACAGCGTCTCGCAGCGCCGCCCGCGGCAGGCCGAGAAGAGGGCGGACCACCGCGCCACGGTGAATGATGATGAGGGGCCGCACCCCGGCGAGACCCTCGATGCCGCTGCCGAAGAGGATACGGAGCAGCACGGTCTCGGCCTGGTCGTCGCGGTGGTGGCCGGTCGCAATGTACGTGGCACCGCGGGCGCCGCGCACCTCTTCCAGGAAGGCGTAGCGCACCCGCCGCGCCGCCTCCTCCACGCTCTCGCCGGGCCGGCGCAAGGCCGGCACCTCCCGCCGCGCGGTGACGAACGGCACTCCGAGTCGCCCTGCCGTGGCCGCCGCCGCTGCCGCGCGCCCGGCCGATCCGGGGTCGAGCCCATGGTCGAGGTGGGCCGCCACCAATTGGATGCCTGGCCAGGCGCCGCGGCGCGCCGCGAGCTGCGCCAGCCCCCAGAGCAGCGCCGTCGAATCGGCGCCGCCCGAGAAGGCGGCGATCAGGCCGTCGCCGGCTGCCAGGGGATGAGGAGGACGGAAGAACGTCTCCAGGGATTGGAGAATGTCCAATTCCTGGTCCATAGGGAGAGTGGTAGCGGTGAAGGGACTTGAACCCATGACCTAGCGATTATGAGTCGCTCGCTCTAACCAGCTGAGCTACACCGCCGAAAGGTGTGAGAAAATGACGAAGAGCTGCCTGACCAACCGGATCCCGGGGTCAGGCAGCTTCGTGAGCGGGGGATTATAGCCTCCCTGATGAAGACAGGGAAGGGCTCAGCGCATGACTTCCTGGCAACTGCGGAATTGACCGAAGAATTCTTGCATCGAGGTGGACAGGGCCGGCTCGTTCAGCCGGTAAATGACGTTCTGGCCTTGCCGCTGATCAACCACGAGATCCGCTTCCTTGAGGACGGACAGATGGCGCGAGATGGTGGGCTGCGACAGGTTGAAGTTCCCAACGATCTCGCCGACCGTGCGCTGATGGCCTTCCAGGAGGCGCAGGATCTCCTGGCGGGTGCCGTCCGAGAGCGCCTTGAAGACCTTCGTCAGATGCCGCTCCTCCCGTCGGAACATGGAGATGCTGCGGTCGATATTAGCCATTGTCTTGTGTCCTCCTTGGTGCAGTTTGAAGAGGTGCCCGGTTCCCCGTTCCCATTTGAATCTATTCTAGAGCAGACATACTTGACCAATACTTGGTAGTGCGCCCTCCGAGTGGCATATTACTGCTCATTCTCTGAGCACAGACGTGCAAACTTCTCTATAAACAAAAGTTGCGGCGAGTTGGCCGGCGGCGGAGTGTGTCTGGCGGAGCGGGGAGCTGCGGAGGGAGAGGCGCCGGCCCCCGTGGAGCGACCGGGGGCGGCGGAACAGGGTGTTTTCGGAGGGTTGGATCAGCCGCGGGCGTGGCTGTAGCGGTCGGCGACCGCCTGCCAGTTGACGGTGTTCCACCAGGCGGCCAGATAGTCGGGGCGCCGGTTCTGGTACTTCAGATAGTAGGCGTGCTCCCAGACGTCGACGCCGAGGAGCGGGGTCTTGCCTTCCATCAGCGGGCTGTCCTGGTTGGGGCGCGCGATGACGTCAAGCTTGCCGCCGCTCACCACCAGCCAGCCCCAGCCGGAGCCGAACTGTCCGGCCGCCGCGTTGGTCAGCTTCTCCTTGAACGCCTCGAAGCTGCCAAACGCCTGCTGGATCGCGGTGCCCAGGTCGCCGCTCGGGGTGCCGCCGGCGTTGGGGCCCATCACCTGCCAGAACAGGCTGTGGTTGGCGTGGCCGCCGCCGTGGTTCTTGACGGCGCCGCGGATCGACTCCGGAATGCTGTCGAAGCCGCGCAGCAGGTCCTCGACGCTCTTGGCCTGCAGGTCCGCGTGGCCGTCCAGCGCCTTGTTCAGGTTGGTGACATAGGCGGCGTGATGCTTGTCATGGTGGATTTCCATCGTCTTCGCGTCGATGTGCGGCTCCAACGCGTCGAAGGGATAGGACAGAGGGGGCACTTCATGCATGTGGACATCTCCTCCTTTGCGGCGGTGTGGTCCGAGGAAGGCGGTCCGCAGGTACGGCCGGAACGCCGTAGGGGTGCTCATTGTGTCACAAAACGACAATGCCCTCCGCGGCGGGAGGGCATGCAGGGATCCGTGGAGGATCGGACAGACTGGAGGAACCTACCGCAGCTTCTCTTCGACGAACTCGACGTGCTTGCGGACCTTGGGGTCGTACTTCTTCATCCGCAGCTTCTCAGTGGAGAGCTTCTTGTTCTTGTCCGTCGTGTAGAAGTATCCAGTCCCGGCGGAAGAGACCAGCTTGATCTTGTCGCGCATCTCGAAGTCTCCAGCAAGTCCAACGTCTCATCCAAAAATTGGCGGGGCCGACGGGGCTCGAACCCGCGACCTCCGGCGTGACAGGCCGGCGTTCTAACCAACTGAACTACAGCCCCGCGTGGGTTTCCTTCGGCGACTGCGTGCCTCCCTTGGTGGGAGGTGAGGGATTTGAACCCGCGACCCCCTGCGTGTAAGGCAGGTGCTCTAACCGCTGAGCTAACCTCCCCCCTCGCCGTCGAAGGAGCATGATGATACGCAAGGGGAGGGTCCCCGTCAACAGGAAATTTTCGCGGCCCTCTACGGCGCCACGTAGCCCAATGCTTCCAGCTCTTTACGCGTCTTCTCGGGCACCGCGTGCTGGTTCTGCCGGCGGGTGAGGCCGGAGAAGCGCTGGCGGATGATGCGGGTGAGGTCGGCGACCCGGGCCGGCTGGTCCGCCGCCAGGTTCTTCCGCTCGCCGGGATCCTGCGCCAGGTCGTAGAGCTCGGCGCGGCCGATGGGGTAGTGGTGTGGAGCCGCGTTCGGAATGCAGATCGGGTCGTAGCCGTCGGGGTTGCTCACCAGCTTCCAATTCCCCTGGATCACGGTGCGCACGCTGCTCGCCCCGTACTCGGAGAAGGCGGGCTTGCCGTTGCCGCCGCCACCCGGCCGCTCCAGGTAGGGGACCAGCGAGCGGCCGTGCTGCTCCTTCGGCGCGGCGACGCCGGTGAGCGCGAGGACGGTCGGCATGACGTCGATCAGCTCGACGGTCTGCGGCACGCGCGCCCCCGGCGCGATGAGCCCCGGCGCGGAGAGGCCCAACGGCACGTGCAGGGTGGTCTGGTAGACGGAGCAGGAGTGATAGAGGTAGCCGTTGTGGGCGTACAGCTCCTCGCCGTGGTCGGCGGCCAGGATCACCAGCGTGTGGTCGAGCCGTCCGGCGGCGCGCAGGCCGCCGAGCACGCCGCCGGTCAGCCGGTCGCTGCCGGTGACGGCGGCGTCGTAGAGCGCGTCGAGGTGGCGCAGGTCGCGGGCGGCGAGCGGCACCTTCTTGAGCATGATCTCGTCGAGCGCCCACTTCTTCGGGCGCACCGGCCCCTCGTAGCCGGGATCGAGCGTCTGCCCGGCGTCGCCGCCGTTGTAATACGGATTGTGGGCGCCGAACAGGTGGACCCAGAGGAAGAACGGCTGCTTCCCGGGGGGGGCCTGCGTCTCCTGGGCCCACTCGACGGCGCGCCGCACGGTCTTGCCGTCCTGGCCGCCGGAGCAGGCGAAGGTGTCCCATCCCTGGTGGTTGGCGTCGCACATGTTGCTCAGGAACGCGGCGGTGCGGTATCCGGCTCCATGCAGCACCTTGGGCAGGGTCGGCAGGTCCTCCGGAAAGCCGTAGCCGTTCTCCGCCACGCCGTGGGCGCTGGGATAGAGGCCGGTCAGCAGGGACGCCAGCGACGGCCAGGTGGCGGCGCGCTGGGACATGGCTGCCTCGAATACGACGCCGGACGCGAGTTGGGAGTCGATTTGCGGGCTGTTCGGCCGCGCCGTGTAGCCGTACGCCCCGAGGCGGTCCGCGCGGAGGGTGTCGACGGTGAGCAGCACGACGTTCCACCCCTGCGCCGCTCCGGCCAGGTGCGGGCGGGTCGTTGGAGCCGGCTTCGGATCGTTCCGGCAGGCCGTGACCAGGATGGCGAAAGCCAGGCACGGCGCGAGGGCGGAGAGGCGGCGATGGCGGACGGAGGGCGGCACGGGAGGCGGATTGTAATCTGAAGGAAGGCGGAAGGGCATCCGGAGCCGCCGAGGCCGCCGGGCCGCCCTCTCCCCCGTCCCCTCTCCCGTGCGTCCACCGCCCCCCGCCCCGAACGGGAGAGGGGCGCCGCCACCCAGCCCCAAAAACAGCAAATGCATCTTGCGCAGAGCGCTGCCTACGCTTTTGGGACGGGGAGGAGGCGGGAAGGATCGGTCTTCGTGAGAGGGCTTGCGGTCGCCACCGCACGTCATATATAAATAGGTCTCCCCCCTGCTGAGCGGATCTTCATCCGCTGTCGCCCCCTGTCCGCCCGCCTCCTCCTATCCCCCAGGAGGGGCCGATGAGCTTCGAAGCCGAGCGTAGCGCTTCCACCGTTGCATCCCACTCAACTCCATCTTCAACTCCGTCTTCCCATTCGCGTGCTGTCGCCACCGGCGAGCCTTCCGCCGCGGGGCTGGACTGGGGCGCCGTCGTCCGGTATCACGACCGGCGGCTCGCCAGCCGGGTCCGCAGCGTGCTCACCCGGATGGGGCTTCGCGCCTTTCCGGAGCTCGTCGAGGAGCTGATGCAGGAGGTGTACTGCCACCTGCTCGAATCGGGCGGCGAGCGCCTGCGCCGCTGCCGGGGCGGCAGCGAGCCGCAGCTCAGCGCCTTCATGGGGATCATCGCCGAGCGCGTCGTCCTCGATCACCTGCGTCTGGTCTCCGCCCGCAAGAGGACCGGCCACGAAACCGTCCGCCTCGGGCGCCTGGGCCGCCGTTCCCGCCGCACCGTGCAGCGTCTCGCCGACCTGCGGGCGAATCCCGAGGAGATCGCCCTCCAGCGCGAAGGGGAGCGTCTCCTCCTCGACCGCTGCCGCCGCCTGCGTGGCATCGGCTGCGGCCGGCTCAACGCCTGGGTGGTGCGCATGGCGGTCGTCGAAGGCTACAGCAGCCGCGAAATCGCCGCCGCCGCGGGAGGCCGCCTCACCCCGCACGGCGTCGACCATCTCGTCTACCGCATCCGCCGCCGCCTGGCGAAGTCGGGGCTGGAGGTGCCGCGGCGGTAAGGGGCCTGTGCCCCTATTTCTGGGGCTGTCGGGCGGCGGCGCCCCTCTCCCGCTCCTCCCGCTCGGGGCGGGGGGCGGTGGCACGCGCGGGAGAGGGGACGGGGGAGAGGGCGGCCCGGAGGCCGCCGCCGGTTGCCGGAGCCCCCTCCCCGGTGGGCGGTGGAGCCGAGTCACGAAGACCGAGCCTTCCCGCCCGCCCCCTCCCCGACCCTCCCCCGCGCGTGCCCCCTCCCCCCGCCCCGAGCGGGAGAGGGCGCCCCCGCCCCGCGGGAAGCGGGCGACCGAGATCAATCAAGGAGATGAGGATGCGAGAGGACAGAGAGGTTTTGCGCCAGGTGGCGCGGGAGATGCGCCGGGCGATGACGCCGGCGGAACAGATCCTCTGGAGCCACTTGCGCAGGCGTTCGCAGGGGACCAAATTCCGCCGTCAGGCACCGATTGGACAGTTCATCGTGGATTTCGCCTGCCTGAGCCATCGCGTGGTGGTGGAAGTCGACGGGCGCCATCACCTCGGAGACGCCCAGGATCAGGAGAGGGATCGCTGGCTCGCCGCCCGCGGCTTTCGTGTCCTGCGTTTCCAGAACCAGGAGGTCCTCATGGACGTCGCCTCCGTTCTGGACCGGATCCGCGCACATCTGCCGCCCGTCGACTGACTCCGGGTGCCGCGGAGGGAACCTGCGACGGTGCCGTGACGGTCCGCCCACCCGCCCCCTCCCCGACCCTCCCCCGCGCGTGCCCCCGCCCCCCCACCCCGAGCGGGAGAGGGCGCCACCGCCCGAAAACGACAACACCGTTTGGCTTTTCTGTCTTGCTGTTTTTGGGGCTGGGTGGTGGCGCCCCTCTCCCGTTCGGGGTGGTGGGGTGGTGGACGCACGGGAGAGGGGGCGGGGGAGAGGGCGGCCCGGAGGCCGCCGCCGGTTTGCCGCAGCCCCTCTCCCCGCCTCCGCCACTGCGGCACCCACCCCCTCCCCCGCCGCACCCCCCGCCTGACCGGCGGCACCCCCGACTTCACCCGCGGCACCCGGCGCGGCACCCGCGAGCAGCACGGTCCCACCCGAGACGCCGGAGTCTCCACCCGCCGGAGGAACGGTGGAACCCGCGAGTGGTGTGCTCTCACCCGCGGGTTGTGTGACCACTGCCGCGGGTTGGACAGCGGGCGCCGCGGGTGAAATGGGGGGTGCCGCGGTTGGGACGGCGGGCGCCGCGGGGAAAATCGCGGGTGCCACCGGTGAAATCGCGGGCCTGATCTATGATCCGCTCATGATCCGCGTCTTCACCGATCCCCGCTGTCTCGTCCATCGGGTGCCGCCGGGTTTTCCGGAGCGGCCGGAGCGGCTGTCTGGCATCGTCGAGCATCTCCGCGGTACCGGCTGGCCGTTCGCGGAGCGGGCGGACATCCCGGCGATCCCGGCGATCCCGGCGGATGCGGCGGTGCCGGCGGAGTGGCGCGCGGCGGTCGAGGCGGTCCACGATCCCGAGTACGTCGGCCGGCTGGAACGCGCGGCCGCGCGCGGCGATTCGCTGCTCGACTCGGCGGACAACCCGCTCTCCGCCGGGACCCGGGAGGCGGCGTGGGCGGCGGTCGGCTGCGCTCTCGCCGGGGCCGACTGGGTGGCGGCGGGGGAGGACCGCGCCGCGTTCGCCGCCGTCCGGCCGCCGGGCCATCACGCCGAGCGCGACACCGCCATGGGCTTCTGCTTCTTCAACAACGTTGCGGTGGCGGCCGAGCACCTGCGCCGCCGACACGGCGCCGGGCGGGTGGCGATCTTCGACTTCGACGTCCACCACGGCAACGGCACCCAGCACCTCTTTGAAGAGCGCGGTGACATCTTCTACGCCAGCACCCACCAGTACCCCTTCTACCCCGGCACCGGAGCGGCGAACGAGACCGGCCAGGGCGCCGGCGCGGGAGCCACCCTGAACGTGCCTCTCCCCGCGGGCTCCGGCGACGACCTCTATGAAGAGGCCATCACCGGGCGGATCCTCCCCGCCCTGCGGCGCTTCGCTCCCGACGTTCTCCTGCTCTCCGCGGGCTTCGACGCCTGGCGTGCCGATCCCCTGGGCGGCATGCGGGTGAGCGAAGAGGGGTTCCGCCGCTGGGGCGACCTCCTGCGCCAGCTCGCCGCCGAGGTCTGCGGCGGCCGGATCCTGGGCCTCCTGGAGGGCGGTTACGATCTCGCCAACCTGCCGCGGCTCGTCGCGGCGCACCTCGAAGGGCTCGCCGGCGGATGTCCAGCGGCAGATTGATTGACATCGCGCTATAATCGCTCATACAATCCCGAAAGCTCACGTATTACTTGAGGAAAAGCCTGGCATGTCTGCGGAGGTACGAGCGATGAAGCGCAGCGTCACCCTGACAATCATGACGGTCCTTCTGGCTTCTGTGCCGGCCTGGGCGGCTCCGCCGTTCGGGTCGTTCGGAGGTCAGGTCGGCGGCGGCAACTCGGGTGCGAACCTGATGCCCCTCGTCGGTTGGGCCCTGGACGACAACGGCGTCAACGCGGTCGACATCCTGGTCGACGGCGTCGTCGTCGGCCGCGCCAACTATCACCGCAACCGGCCGGAGATCGCGAAGAAGTATCCCGGCTACCCGGATTCCATCGCCTCCGGCTTCGCCTACAGTCTCGACACCACCCACTTCCTGAACGGCAACCACAAGGTCACCGCCCAGATCCAGAGCAAGACGGGCGAGATCACCCGGCTGCCCGGGAAGATCATCCAGTTCCTGAACGTCACCCACAACCTGGTGCCGTTCGGCAAGCTCGAGTTCCCGGCGCCGCAGGCCGAGCTGCGCGGCAACTGCACGAAGCCCATCCGCCGCTGGAACGTGATCAAGGGCTATGCGCTCGACTCCGGTGTCCAGGACTACGACACGGGCGTGGGCTACGTCGAGCTGCTGCTCGACCGCTCGCTGATCGCCAACAGCCGCCTGGACTGCCTCTTCGACCAGAGCCTCGGCGGCTTCTCCGACTGCTACGGCCTGCGCCGGCTCGACATCCAGCCGATCTTCCCCTCCCTCAAGGATGCGCCGCACAGCGGCTTCCGCTTCCTGATCGACATCGGCGCGCTGGTCTCGGCCGGCTTCTACACCGAGGGGCAGCACGTGCTCACCATCCGCGCGGGGGACCACGCGGGCCAGGTGTCGTACATCGGCGAGGTGTCGGTGAACTTCCTCTGCGATGAGCACATCGGCAACGAAGAGGGGATCGGCGACATCGACCAGCCGGTCTTCGGCCAGCAGCTCAGCGGCTTCACCTACGTGAGCGGCTGGGCGCTCGACTGGGAGGGGATCGGCCTGGTGCAGATCCTGATTGACGGCTACATCGTCGGCCCCGCGGAGACCGGGCTGCTCTATCCGTCGCTCGACGGGCTCTACCTCGGCTATCCGCAGAGCCCGGCGCCGGGATGGCGGTTGCTGATCGACACCCGCAACTACTCGAACGGTCCGCACCAGATCGAGCTGCTGGTCACCGACGTCAAGGGGGTCGGCACCTACATCGGCAAGCGGCAGTTCATCGTCGCGAACCCGTAGCCTCATCGACGAGCCCCAGCGCAGCAGGTCGACGCCCCATCTCACGGTGGGGCGTTTTCCGTTGGGGGGACGAAAGTGGGTGCTATTCTTCGCGGCGTCATGCCCGCGACCGATCCGACCGATCCGACCGATCCGACCGATCCGATTGACCCGATCGATCCCATCGTCTTCTTTGGCACCCCCGACTTCGCGGTGCCGACGCTCGCCGCCCTGGTGGCGGCCGGCAGGGCGCCGGCCCTGGTGGTGACGCAGCCGTCGCGGCCGGTGGGGCGGGGCCGGCAGGCGCAGGATCCGCCGGTGGCGCGCTGGGCGCGCGAGCACGGGCTGCCTGTCGCGCAGCCCGAGCGTGTCCGGAGCGAGGAGCTCCTGGCGACCCTGCGGGAGCTGGCCCCTGGGGTGGCGGTGGTGGTCGCCTTCGGGCAGATCTTTCCGCGCGATCTCCTGGCCCTGCCCCGTTTCGGCTGCATCAACCTGCACGCCTCGCTGCTGCCCCGCTGGCGTGGCGCGGCGCCGATCCAGGCGGCGGTGGCGGCCGGGGAGGAACGGACCGGCGTGACCACGATGCAGATGGAGGCCGGGCTCGACTCCGGCCCGATCCTGCTCCAGGAAGAGGTGGCGATCGGCGCCGCGGAGACGGCCGGTGAGCTGTCCCCGCGCCTGGCCGCGACCGGCGCCGCTCTCGTGGTGCGCACCCTGGACGAGCTGGCGCGCGGTGGGCTGACGTCGCGGGTCCAGGACGCCGCTCTGGCCACCCACGCGCCGCGCCTCACCCGCGACAGCGGCCGGGTCGACTGGTCGCTCTCCGCCAAGGCGCTCTCCGACCTCCTGCGCGCCTACACCCCCTGGCCCGGCCTCACCGCCGAGCTCTCCGGCGCGCCGGTCAAGCTGGTGCGGGCACGGCCCCTCACCGGGGTCACCGAGACGGCGACGGAGGCTCCCGGCACCTTCCTCGGCCCGCGCGGTGTCCGCGGTGTCCGCGACGGTGCGCTCGCGGTGGCCTGCGGCGGCGGCTCGGTGCTCGGCGTCGAAGAGCTGCAACGGCCGGGCCGCAAACCGTTGCGCGCCGCCGACTTCGCCAACGGGGAGCGGCTGCGGGCCGGCGACCGGTTCTCCTGAATCCACCTGAAGACCACCATGTCGAAGCGCAAAGCTCCAGATCTCGCCGAGTCACAGACCGGCGCCGGGCGGAACCGGCGGTCGACGCCCCGGCGCACGCCGCAGGACAACGTGCGCGCCGCCGCCGGCTGGGTGCTCGAGCGGACGCTGCGCTCCCTGGCCCCGGTGGAGTCGTTCCTCGACAGTGCGATGTCCCGTTTCGACGAGCGCGACCAGGGGCTGCTCAACGAGCTGGTGATGGGGAGCCTGCGCTGGCTGCGGCGGCTGGACCAGGTGATCGCCGCGGCGAGCAACCGCCGGTTCGATCAGATCGAGGAGGTCCTGCATTCACCGTTGCGGGTCGCCGCCTACCAGCTCCTCTTCCTCGACCGGGTGCCGGCGCACGCCGCGGTGCACGAGGCGGTCGAGCAGGCGCACCAGCTCACCCATCGCGGCGGCGCCAGCTTCGTCAACGGCGTCCTGCGCAGCATCGCCCGCGCGCCGCGCCTGGAGGACTGGCCGGTCGCGGAGGCCGATCCGGTGCGCCGTCTGGCGATCGAGATGAGCCATCCCGACTTCCTGGTCGAGCGCTGGCTCGACCGGTTCGGCGCCGAGGCCGCGCGGGAGTTGCTGGCGGCCAACAACCGCCCGCGGCCGCTCCAGCTCCTCGCCTTCCGCGACCGCGGCGGGCGCGAGCTGCTGGCCGAATCGCTCATCGACGAGGGGCTGGAGATCGAGCCGGCGTCGCTCTCCGCGCTCGGCCTCACCGTGCGGCGGGGCAACCCGATGACCACCGCGGCGTTCGCGCGCGGCGATTTCTACGTCCAGGACGAGGCGAGCCAGGCGGCGGCGCTGATCCCGCCGCCGCGGCCGGGGGAGAGCATCCTCGACGCCGCCGCGGCGCCGGGCGGCAAGAGCTTCTCCCTCCTCGCCCGCGAGCCGCAGGCGTGCATCACCCTCGCCGACCTGTCCATGGCGCGCGCCGCGGTGCTGCGCGCCAACTGCTCCCGCCTGCGCCGCACCCTGCCGCTGGCGCTGGCCGACGCCGGAGCGCCGCCCTGGCGCGGCGTGTTCGATCGTGTCGTCCTCGACCTGCCGTGCACCGGCACCGGCACCCTGCGCCGCCATCCGGAGCTCAAATGGCGGATCAGCGAGGGAGAGATCGGCCGCCTGTCGCGCCAGGCGCTGCACATGCTCGAAGGAATGGCCCCGCACGTCGCCCCCGGCGGGATTCTGGTGGCCATAACGTGCTCCCTGGAAAAAGAAGAAAACGAAGACGTGGTGGCACGTTTTGTCGCAACCAACCCCGGATTCACGCTTCTCCCTCTCGCCGGCCTGCTGGAAAGCCCGCTCGCCGCTGCAATCCGCGGACCCGGGACCTGGCGCATCCTGACCGGCGGGGACCACGACGGTTTTTCCGTCAACGTGCTCGCGAAAGCCCGGATCTAAAGGCCCCGCGCCCCTTCCACCCCATTGACAGCCCCCCCGGGTTGCCATATCGTTTCTGCCGGTCAATTTCGCCCAAAAAACGAAATCCAAGGAGGAGGAGAGATGGCTGGTAAGGCTGACTTGATCAATAGTATTGCGGACTCCGTCGAGGGGCTCACGCGGCGGCAGGCCACCGCGGCCTTCGAGGCGATTTTCGACGCGATCACCGCCGCCCTCAAGGCGAATGAAGGCGCGAAGATTCCGGGGTTCGGCAGCTTCGGGGTGACTGAGCGCGCGGCCCGCAAGGGGCGCAACCCCGCTACCGGCGCGTCCATCACCATCAAGGCGAGCAAGAGCGTCCGGTTCAAGGTGGGCAAGGAGCTCAAGGAAGCGGTGAACAGCAAGAAGAAGGGTCGCAAGTAACGCGCCTCAGGTGCGCGCCGGCCGGAGCGAGTACCAGAAACATCCCGCGAGCCCTGTGGCGCCCCCTCCGCCACAGGGCTTTCGTTTTTTCGCGCGCCCGTTAGCGCAGCCGGTAGTAGAGGCGCACGAGGCGGTGCGGTGAGACGCCGAGCGCAAACAACGTCCAGATCAACCAGTTCGTCGCCACGGTGCGGACGATCCCCAGATGGACGAAGCGCCGCGCGGCGGTGGTCACCCGATTGTCCACGCGATCGCCGAGCAGCACCGTCTTCCCCTCCCGTTTGAGCCGCATCGCCAGGTCCAGGTCCTCCAGGATCGGCCAGTCGCGGAACCCTTCCAGCCGCTCGAACACGTCGCGCCGCACGAACTGCGCCTGGTCGCCGAGCGGCAGGCCGGTCAGGCGGGTGCGCAGATTGATCAGCCGTGCCCCCAGACGCAACATCGGCCGGTCGACGTCGAAACGCACCCGGAAGGCGCCACCCACCGCGCCGGCGGCGATCGCCGCGCGCACCGCCTGGCCCCCTTCCGGAGGCAGCAGGGTGTCGGCGTGCAGGAAGAGGAGGACGTCTCCAGCACCGCCGTTGGCAGCGAGGGCCGCGCGGGCGCCGCGGCTGAGCTGGCCGCCGCGGCCGGGCGGACCGCTGACCACGCGGGCGCCCAGCCGGCGGGCGATCTCCGGGGTGCCGTCGGTGCTGCCGCCGTCGCTGACCACCACCTCGTCGGCCGCGGCCAGGGCGGCGCGCAGGTGGCGGTCCAGCGACTCCGCTTCGTTCAGGGCCGGCATCACGATGGTCAGTCTCGGGGGCATCGGGGTGGTAGCATAGCGGCCTCGTATGAGCTCGCAAGGATCCTTCAGCCATCTCGACCCGCAGGGCAGCGCGCACATGGTCGACGTCTCCGAGAAAGCGGTGACGCGCCGGACCGCCGAGGCCTCCTGCCGGGTTCTGCTCTCCGCCCAGACGTTGATCCGTCTCGCCAACCTGCCCAAGGGGGACGCCTTCGCGGTCTCCCGCCTGGCCGGCATCCAGGGCGCCAAGCGCACCGCCGAGCTGATCCCGCTGGCGCACCCACTGCCGCTCGACCAGGTGGAGGTCGAGCTGCTCCCGATCCCCGAGGGGATCGAGATCCGCAGCCGGGTGGTCTGCACCGCCCGCACCGGCGCCGAGATGGAGGCGCTCTGCGCCTGCTCGACCGCGGCGCTCGCCCTCTACGACATGGTCAAGGCGGTGGAGAAGGGAGTGGTGATCACCGATCTCCGTCTGGAGACCAAGAGCGGCGGCCGGTCCGGCAACTACCGGCGCTCGTCGTCATGACGGGCGCTTCGACCCAAACACTGAGCGGCCTGGACCGCCTGCTCGCCGATCCTTCCGGCTTGCGGGGCCGGCGCTACGGCCTCCTCGCGCACGGCGCGTCGCTGACCCGCGACGTGCGGCCGATCCACCGCGCCCTCGCCGCCTGCCCGGCGGGTCCGCCCGCGGCGCTCTTCGGCCCCGAGCACGGGTTCTACGGCATCGAGCAGGACATGGTGGCGGCCGACGGCGGCCACGATCCATGGACCGGCCTGCCCGTCGTCTCCCTCTACGGCGACGGCGAGCACACCCTGCGTCCGTCGGCGGAGGCGTTCGCCGGTCTCGATCTCCTCCTCATCGATCTCCAGGACGTCGGCACGCGCTACTACACCTACGCCGCCACCGCCGTCTGGGCCGCCGAGGTGGCGCTCGCCGCCGGCTGCGAGGTGTGGGTGCTCGACCGCCCGAATCCGCTCGGCGGCGAGGTGGTGGAGGGGAACCTGCCGCGCCCCGGCTTCGAATCGTTCGTCGGCGCCTTCCATCTGCCGGTGCGCCACGGCCTCACCCTGGGCGAGCTGGTCCGCCTGGAAGCGCGGCGGCGCGGCTGGGGAGACGGCCGGCGGGATGGTTTGCGGGTCATTGAAATGGACGGCTGGCGCCGCGGCATGTGCTGGACGGAGACCGGTCTCCCCTGGATCGCGCCGTCGCCGAACATGCCGACCTGCCTGACCGCGCTGGTCTATCCGGGCGCCTGCCTGGTCGAGGCGACCGAGCTGTCCGAAGGGCGCGGCACCACGCGGCCGTTTCAGCTCACCGGCGCGCCGGGCCTCGACCCCGCGGCGCTGGCCGACGCGCTCACCGCGCTCGATCTGCCGGGCGCCGCCTGGCTGCCCACCTACTTCCGGCCGCAGTTCCAGAAGCACCGCGGTGCGGTGTGCGGCGGCGTCGAGCTGGCGGTCACCGATCCCATCGCGTTCCGTTCCTACCGCACCGGCGTCGAGCTGCTGGCGGCGATCCGCCGCTTGGCGCCGGAGGTCTTCGCCTGGCGCCAGGCCGCCTACGAGTTCGTCACCGACCGGCCCGCCATCGATCTCCTCACCGGCGGCGCGGACTGCCGGCGGGCGATCGAAAGCGGAACCGGTCTCGAAGATTGGATCGCCGGCTGGGCCGCCGACGAAGACGCTTTCCGCGCCGAGCGCCGGGAGATCCTGCTCTATGACTGAGGCCCGCAAGGCTCCCCATCTCCTGCGCGCCGGCGATCCCCCCGAGCGCTACGCCGCGCTCTTCGCGGCGATCCGCGCCGAAGGCCTGCGGATCGGCTGGCTCGACCTGCCGGCCGCGGCTCCTGGTCCGGTGCCCGAGCCATTGGAAATCGCCGCGGGCCTCGGAGCCCTGCGCGCCGTCGCCGTGGCCGGCGACCGCAGCGTGGCGGTCAAGCCGCTCAAGGGAGCCCCGGTTCTGCGCGATCTCCTGGCTGAGCACTTCCGCGGCTGCGATCTGGTGCTGGTGCGGGGCGAGGGGCTGCCGGAGAGCGTCGCGGTTCTTCGGGAGAACGGGGAGGGCTGGGCGGTCATGGTGGCCGGCGAAGCGGCGCGCGCTTTTACGACGGCTGAGCTCGCCGCGGCTCTCCGCAGGCCACGGCCCTGGGGGCCGCCGTTGCCGCCCAGGCCGGTGCGGGTGCCGAAGCCGGAGAAGAAGAGAAGGCGCGATCAGCGGGTGAAGAAGGCTAAAGCGAAGGGTTCAAAGGACCCAAAGGACAGCAAGGACCGCAAGGACATCAAGGACAGGTAGCAGGCTTCCGCCCACCCTGTCCTTTGGGTCCTTCGTCCTTGAGGTCCTTGTTGTCCTTGCTGTCCTTGTTGTCCTTTGTCCTTTCTACTCCGCCCGCAGCGCCACGATCGGGTCTACCGCCGCCGCGGCCTGCGCCGGCAACCACGACGCCAGCGCCGACACCGCCACCAGCAGCACCGCCACCGCCGTGAACACCAGCGGGTCCGTGGCGCTCACTCCCAGGAGCTGGCTGGCGAGAAAGCGGGTCAGCCCGAACGCCGCTCCAACCCCCACGATCAGCCCGAGCGCGGCGAGCCGCATCCCCTGATCCACCACCAGGCGCGCGATCTGGCCGGGCCGGGCTCCCAGGGCGGCCCGCACGCCGAGCTCTCGCGTGCGCTGCGACACCGTGAAGCGGATCACACTGTAGAGACCCAGCGTGGCGAGCAGCAGCGCGAGCACTCCGAAAGCGCCGAGGAAGATCGCGGCCAGGCGCTGGCTGAACACCGAGATCCGCAGGTGCTGGCGCATCGTCGTCACCGTCGCCAGCGGGATGTCCGGGTTGAGCGCCCGCACCTCGGCGCGCACCGTGTCCGCCAGCCGCAGCGGATCGCCGGCCGTGCGCACATGGAGGATCAGGCCGCTCTGATAGTTCTGGAAAACCGGCAGAAAGAAGAACGGCTGCGGCTTCTCGCTCAGTTGGTGATACTTGCCGGTGCCGGCGACCCCCACCACGGTGTACTGGTCCTGGCCGATCTTCACCCGTCCCCCCAGAGCCTGCCGGCCGCGCCAGTACTTGTCCGCCATCGCCTGATTCACGATGATCGCCTTCGGCGCCCGCTCATCGTCCTGCATCGTGAAATCCCGTCCCCCGGCGAGCGGGATGCCCAGGGTGTGCAGGTAGGCCGGCCCGACGACGAAGTACGAGATGGTCGTCTCCTCCTTGGGGGCCGCCTGATAGCCGTCCACGGTGACGTCGGTCGACCAGTTGTCGAAACCGAGCGGAACGAGCGTGGAGACCGTCACCGCCTCGACCCCGGGCCGTGCCGCCACGCGATCCAGAAGCTGGCGGTAGAAAGCCTTGCCGTGCGGCTCGTCATAGCCGTTGGGATAGATGTCGAGGCTGGCCAGCAGGACGTTGCGCGCCTGGAAGCCCGGGTTGATGTCGTCCGCCTTGCCGAGGCTGCGCACGAACAGGCCGGCGGTGATGAGGAGGACACAGGAGACGATGATCTGCGCCACCACCAGGCCGCTGCGCAGCACTCCCTTGCGGCCACCCGCCACGGCTCCCCCCTCGTCACGCAGCGTCAGGGCGATCCCGGGCGCGGCGAGCTGCGCGGCCGGAGCGAGGCTGAACAGGAGGCCGGTCACCAGCGACGCGATGGCGGCGAAGAACACCACCCGGGCGTCGATCGGAAAACTGGGGATGACCGGCGCGTCGGTGGGCGGGAAGGCGGCGAGGAGCAGATTGCTCCCCCAGGCCGCGAACAGCAGTCCGAGCCCTCCGGAGGCGATCACCAGCAGGAGGCTCTCGGTCAGGAGCTGCGCGAGGAGCCGGCCGCGCCCGGCGCCGAGGGAGATGCGGATCGCCACCTCCTTGCGCCGGCCGAGCGCGCGCACCAGCAGCAGGTTCGCCACGTTGGCGCAGGCGAGCAGGAGCACCAGCGCCGCCATCACGGCGAGCACGGAGAGCACCGGCCGCAGGAAGCCCGACGCTCCGCTCGGCGCGTCCCAGAAGTGATAGAGGCGGAATCGTTCGCCGTCGTTCGAGTCCGGATACTGCTGCTCGAGATGGACCGCGAGAGCGTCGAGAGCGGCCTGGGCCTGCGCCTGGGTCGCGCCGGCCCGCAGGCGGGCGACCGCCTGGAGCCAGTTGCTCCCCCGGCTGTCGAGACGGCTGCCGCCGGATTGCAGTTGCGGCTGCATGGCGAGCGGCACCCAGAGGTCCATCTTGAGGCCGACCTCGGTGCCGATGAACCCGCGCGGCGCCACGCCGACCACCGTGTACGGGTGGCCGTTGAGCTGGATCGTGCCGCCGACCGTCCTGGGATCGCCGAGAAAGCGCCGCTGCCAGAAGTCGTAGCCGAGGACCACCACCGGGTGCGCGTTGGGCGTCGAATCCTCCTCCGCCAGGAAGCCGCGGCCGAGCGCGGGCTTCACCTGGAGCACGTCGAAGACGTCGCCGGTGATGAGCGCCGTCCACACCCGCTCCGGCCGTTCGCCGCCGGTCAGGTTGGCGGGCGTGATCGACGAAGCCACCAGGCGCAGCGCCCCCAGGCTCTTCTGCATGTCCCGCACGTTGGGCACCGACAGAGAGCGCAGCCCGCCGTCCCGGGCGTGCCCCCAGATCACCCGGAGGTCCTCCTGGCGCGGCACCTCGGGAAGGGGCCGCAGGAGGATCCCCTCCATCCAACTGAACACCGTCGTATTGGCGCCGATCCCCACCGCCAGGGTCAGCACCGCAATGACGGTGAACCCGGGGCTCTTGAGCAGCAGGCGGACGGCGAAACGGAGATCGCGGAGAAAACTGCCCATCGGTCCCTCCTCCTCGGAGGCGCACCATTCGCCTCGCTTCACGCCCTACGTGAAAACGAGGCGCCGTGTTTCGCCGCCGGCAGGACACGGAGCCCTCACCCCCGCCCCTCTCCCGGCTCCCCCCTCCCAGCCCCCCGGGAGAGGGGAGACAAGCAACTGGCACACACAACAAGCACAACTGAGTCTCGGAGCCGGCCGGTGGATGGTACTCTTTTCTGGCGAAAAACAACGGAGAGAGGAGGAGGGACTGTGCGCGAGGTTCGATCAAGAGGAGAATTGAAGCCGGCTGAGGCGCTGGAGCGTTCGCGGGCTTTGCGCAGGGAGCAGACCCCTGCTGAGCGGGTTCTTTGGGAGGCTCTGCGAGACCGAAGGTTGGACCATCTGAAGTTCCGGCGTCAGGTTCCCATGGACATTTTCGTTCTGGACTTCTACTGCCGGGACCTCAAGCTGATCGTGGAGCTGGACGGAGCCATCCACGCCGAGCCCCACCAAGCGGCGCACGATCAAAACCGGGACGCCTACCTTCAGTCCCTGGGCTGCACGATTCTGCGCTTTCCCAACGACGCCATCAGCACGAACATCGAGTCCGTCCTTCAGAAGATCGCCCAGACCGCCGCCGGTCTGCGACGAGCTGCAGGAGGCTGATCCCCCGAGCCTGCCATCTCCGAAGACTTCTTCAGTTTCGTTCTCTTCTTCTTTTGCTGTTGCAGTTGCTTGTCCCCCCTCTCCCGGGGAAGGGGTGGGGGGAGCCGGGAGAGGGGAGGGGGTGAGGGCCTTCCGTCCGTCCTGGACAGCCGCCCGCCGTTTTGCCACAATGCGGCATAGATGACGCAGCCTCTATCCTGACCCTGTCCAATCCTGATCCGAGGTTCCCAGTGACCGTCTCAAATACCACGCAGAACACCGAAGCCATCAAGTTCTTCCTCCCCGGCCCGACGTACGTTCTCGAAGCTGTCCGCCAGGCGATGACCAAGCCGATGGTCGGACACCGGTCGGCCGGGTTCAAGGAGTTTTACGTCAACCTGTCGAAGCGCCTGCCGCATCTGCTGCGCACCTCCGGCGACGTGATGGTCGCGACCGGCAGCTCGACGTTGATCATGGAGAGCGCGGTCGTGTCGTGCGTCGCGCAGGATGTGCTGAATCTCACCTGCGGCGCGTTCTCCGAGCGCTGGCACTCGATTTCCAAGTCGGTGGGGAAGAGCGCCGACAAGGTGGCGACGCCGTGGGGCGAGGCGGTGGACCCGGAAGTGGTGCGGGCGGCGCTACGGCGCAAGAAGTACGACGCGGTCACCATGGTCCACAACGAGACGTCGACCGGCGTGATGAGCCCGATCGCCGACATCGCCAAGGTGATCCGCGAGGAGAGCGATGCGGTGATCATCGTCGACGCCGTGTCGTCGCTCGGCGGCGCGCCGGTCGAGACCGACGCCTGGGGGATCGACATCGTGCTCGCCGGCACGCAGAAGGCGATCGCGGTGCCGCCGGGCCTGACCGTGTTCACCCTGTCGGACCGCGCGGCGGCTCGGGCGGAGAAGGTGCCGCACCGCGGTTTCTACACCGACTTGCTGCGCTACCGCGACAAGCACCGCGAAGGCGGCTTCATCACCACGCCGGGCATTCCTCTTCTCTATGCGCTCGACGCCGAGCTCGACGTCATCCTCGCCGAGGGGATGGAGGCCCGCTGGGCGCGCCACGAGCGGCTGTACCGCCGCACGGCGGAGTGGGCGGCCTCCCGCGGCTGCGCCTACGCCTCGGCAGAGAACGCCCGCTCGATCACGGTGAGCTGCCTGCGGCCGGCTGAAGGTGTCGACCCGCAGGCGATCGTCAAGGGGCTCGGCAAGCGCGGCTGGACGATCGGCGGCGGCTACGGCGACTGGAAGCCGACCACCTTCCGTATCGGCCACATGGGCGAGGTGAAGGAGAGCGACCTCGAAGCGCTCCTCGCGGTGACCGACGAAGTGCTCCAGGAGGTCACGGCCGGCGCGGCCGTGCGGTGACGCCATGCACCGCATCCTGATCGCCGATTCCCTCGATCCCTCCGGCCTCGCTCTCCTCCGGGAGTCCGGAGCCGAGGTCCACCTCCTCACCGCGGAGGAAAAGCCGCGGATCAAGGAGCTCCTTCCCGACTTCGACGCCCTGGTCGTGCGGAGCGCCACCACCGTCACCGCCGAGCTGCTCCAGGCCGGCAAGCGTCTCAAGGTGGTCGGCCGCGCCGGCATCGGGGTCGACAACGTGGACGTCGCCGCGGCGACCGACCTCGGCATCCTGGTGGTCAACGCGCCGACCGCCAACCTGATGTCGGCCACCGAGCACACCTTCGCGCTCCTCCTCTCTCTCGCCCGCCGGGTGCCCTATGCCGACGCCTCGACCAAGGCGGGCGGCTGGGACAGGAAGATCCTCGGCATCGAGCTGCAGGGCAAGACGCTGGGCATCATCGGCTTCGGCCGCATCGGCCAGCGGGTCGCCGCGCGCGCCCGCGGCTTCGAGATGAACGTGGTGGCCTACGATCCGTTCCTGGACGCCGCCGCGGCGCGCAAGCTGGAGGTCGAGCTGCTCTCGCTGGACGACCTCCTCGGCCGTGCCGACGCGATCACCCTGCACACGCCGCTCACCGAGCAGACGCGCAACCTGCTCGACGCGAAGCGGTTGGGCCTGATGAAGAAGGGCGCCCTGCTAGTCAACTGTGGCCGCGGTGGCGTGGTGGACGAGGCGGCGCTCCTCGCGCTGCTCGAATCCGGCCATCTCGGCGGCGCGGCGCTCGACGTCTTCGCCGAAGAGCCGCCGAAGGACCTCACCCTGGTCCGCCATCCTAAAGTGGTGGCGACACCCCACCTCGGCGCGCAGACCCGTGAGGCGCAGGAGCGGATCTCGGTCGAGACGGCGGAGATGGTGACCGCCGCCCTCTCGGGATCGCTCGCGGTGGCGGCGGTGAACCTGCCGTTCCGCCCCACCGGCAGCCGCGCCGAGCCGTATCTCGCGCTCGGCGAGACGCTGGGCAGCATGGCCGGCCGTCTCCTCGGCAGCGCGCCGCAGCGTTTGCAGGTGGACCTCTGGGGGATCGACGAAGCGGTCCGCGCGGCGGCGGCGGTGGCCGTCCTCAAGGGCGTGCTCACCCCGTTCCTCGGCGAGGCGGTCAACTACGTCAATGCCGAGCGAATGGCCGAAGGGCGCGGCGTCGAAGTCGTGCGCGCGACGCACAGCGCGCCCGGCGACTATCCGCACCTGGTGGGCGTCACCCTCTCCGGCGGCGGCAAGAGCGTCGAGATCGCCGGCACCCTGTTCGGCGAGCGCGACCTGCGGGTGGTACGCTTCGGCGGCTTCCGGCTGGAGTTCCGGCCGGAGGGGAAGCTCCTGTTCCTGGAGAACCTGGACGTCCCCGGCGTCGTCGGCAAGGTGGGCACGCTGCTCGCCGAAGCCGGCATCAACATCGCCGACATCCACCTTGCCCGCACCGACGACCGCAAGGTCGAAGGCGAGCGGGAAGCGATGGCCGTCCTGCGCCTGGACCAGGAGCCCTCGGAGGACCTGTTGCAGCGTCTCGGCAATCTCGGCGTGGTGCGCAGCGCCCGGCTGGTGGATCTGGGCCGGCGGTAATTACTTCTCAGAGGAGACTCCATGGCGCACATCGGCGTCATTTTCGGAGGGCGGAGCGTCGAGCACGCGGTCTCGATCGTCTCCGCCCGCACGGTGGTCGGCGGTCTGCGTGAAGCCGGCCATCAGGTGACGCCGTTGGGCATCGCCCAGGACGGCTGCTGGATCGACCCCGCGGCCGCCGAGAAGGTGATCGCTGCTGCGGGAGGTGATTCGGGGATCATCCCTTCAGTGGGTGGTCCCGTGGCGCCGACGCTCCGGCACCTGATCCAGTCCGGCGTCGAGGTCCTGTTCCCCATCGTCCACGGCACCTGGGGTGAGGACGGCACGCTCCAGGGCCTCTGCGAGATGCTCGATCTGCCCTACGTCGGGCCGGGCGTCACGACGAGCGCCATCGCCATGGACAAGGTCCTCTTCAAGCGCCAGATGCTGGCGGCAGGTGTGCCGGTCGTCGACTTCGAGGCGGTCACCCGCACCGAGCTCGAAGCGGATCCCAAGGGCTGCGTCGAGCGCGCCTCGCGTCTCCCGTTCCCGGTCTTCGTCAAGCCGAGCATCGGCGGCTCCAGCGTCGGCGTCAAGAAAGTCGACAGCCCTGCCTGCCTCGAAACCTCCCTCCGCTTCGCCCTGCGCTTCGACGAAACCGCCCTGGTGGAGACGGGGATCAAGGGCCGCGAGCTGGAATGCGCGGTGCTGGGCTACGGCACGATCGAAGCCTCGGTGCTCGGCGAGGTGGTCCCCGGCAACGACTTCTACGACTACGCGGACAAGTACCTCCAGGACACCGCCAAGCTGATCGCCCCCGCCGACCTCCCGCCGGCCGTCTCCGACCGCCTGCGCCAGATCGCCGTCCACGCCTTCACCGCCATCGGCGGCGCCGGCCTCGCGCGCGTCGACTTCCTCGTCGAGGGCGACGAAGGTCTCTACGTCAACGAGATCAACACCCTCCCCGGCTTCACCAGCATCTCCATGTACCCCCGCCTCTGGGGCCTGACCGGCGTCCCCCTTCCCAAGCTGGTCGACCGTCTCGTGCAGATCGCCCTCGCGCGCCACCGCGACCGGCACCGGCTGGATCAGGGAATCAAGGAGTTTTTGGCGGAGCTGGCAGGGGGGTAGGACAGGCGCCGCTCACCCCGCCGCATCTGGAGGGCGGCCACCGCCCTCCAGATGTGGGTTATCCGATTCCAGAGGGCGCCGAGCGCCCCCCAGATTGCAGTCACCGCTCACCAGTCCCGGGCTTCCGCTTGGCGGCGAGCCTTCATCCCCGTGCGAACACCGGTGATCCACGACTGGAGGGCGCTGAGCGCCCTCCAGATGCGGGTTGTCCGATTCCAGAGGGCGCCCGGCGCCCTCCAGATCCTTGATACCCGCGAGTTGGACCGGATCACCGGCGCCCTCTGGATGTTGGAGACGCGTCAGCGTCGTCCGGAAGCGGCGTGATTTCTGCGAGCGGTGTTCTTTAGCGAGGGCTCCGTGAAAAACCTTTTTCTCTGATTTCCGTTCAAAAGATAGGTTGACTCAGTTCCAGCAGCGCGAGCTGCGGAGGATGCCATGCGAAGAGTGTGTCTTGTTGTCCTATCTTTGTTGTTTGCAGTTCCGGGTTTTGCAGTACCGAAGTTTGTACCGGCGCGGGAGAATCCCGTGGCTGGGGAGTATCTGATCGTGTTGAAGGAAGGCGCGGAGCGATCTTCCCTCGATGCAACGATGGCCGGCCTCTCCCGGCGCTATGGCGCCGAGGTGTTGCGCCTCTGGGAGACCGTGCCAGGCGGGCTTTTGAAGATGCCGGAAGCGGCCGCCCGGCGGCTGGCCGCCGATCCACGTGTCCTCGCGGTCGAGCAGGACTATCTGTTCCCGGCCTTCTCGGCGGCGCCGGACTGCGGCCAGTTGGGAAACCCCAACCCGCCACCTCAACTATTGATCACCCGCGGATTCCCCTCCTCCTCCCAGACTCCCCCCTGGCAGCAGACGATCGCCTGCCCGAGCCCGAGCACCGGGAACTGTAACGACAACTGGGGGCTCGACAGGATCGACCAGGTGTCAGGGCTCGACGGGAATTACAACTTTTCGCTCACCGGGGCCGGTGTGAAAGTCTACGTGATCGACGGCGGGCTCTTTGCCGCGCACCAGGATTTCGCCGACCGCCACAGCATGACCGGAGCCTCTCGGGTGACGACCGGTTACAACGCCACGAACGGGTCCACGGACACCTCGGACTGCTTCTCCCACGGCCATGGTACCCATGTCTCCGGAATTATCGGCGGCCTCTCCTCCGGGGTGGCAAAGGACGTGACCCTGGTGCCGGTGCGGTTCACCTCCTGCCAGCTCTCGGAGACGGAGATGTCGAGGCTTTCGTACCTGACCAGTGCCTTCAACTGGATCACCCTGCAGCAACTGAACACCAATCCGGTGAAGACGGCTGTCGCCAACCTCAGCTCGAATGCTTTGGATTGGCGCGACAGCATCGCGCTGCGGCAGGCGATCAAGGCGATGACCAACGCCAGGGTCCTGCTGGTTCAAGCGGCGAGCAACGAGAGCACGCCGAGCGGATCCAGCTTCCTCCCCATGGACGCCTGCCCATGGACTCTCGTTCATCCTGAGATCGACCGCCGCCGGCTGTTGGTCGTGGGCGGCACCGATTCCGCCGACGCCCGCTGGGTCATGCTACCGGTTGAGCCCAGCTACAACGGTGTCTGCTTCTCCCCCTCGAGCGGCGTGCACGAGTGCGGCTCGAACGTGGGCCGGTGCCTGGACCTGTGGGCGCCGGCGGCCTTCGTCGTCTCGGCGTCGAAACTGGCCAATAACGGGTACTGCAGCTTGAGCGGAACGTCGATGGCGGCACCGCATGCAGCGGGTGTGGCGGCGCTGTTCCTCCAGGCCCATCCCGATGCGCCACCGGAGGCGGCCAAGGCGGCGCTCATCGCATCCGCGTCCCAGGTCAACGGATTGAGTTCGTCGGGGTTCCCGGCAATCGACGCCGTGGCCGGACCTTCTCCGACCAAGCTGGTGTCCTCCCTGTTCACCCAGCTCACCGGGGTGACCGCGGTCGATGATCGCATCCTGCTGAGCGTGCCGGGGCCGGTGCAGGTGATGTACTCGGCCCTGCTGGCGAACGACGTCGACTGGGACAGCCGGACGCTCTCGATCACGCAGATCGACCCACCGACCCACGGTACGGTGACGACGAGCGGCACCACCCTCACCTATGATGCCGGCTCCTACGTCGGTACCGACAGCTTCACCTATCAGGTCACCGACGGTCTCAGCACGGCGACCGGTCTCGTCGCGGTCGTCAACGAGCGTCCTGTGGTCGTGGACGACCACATCGCTTTCGCTCCGGACCAGCAGGGCAACGACATTGTGATCGACCCAGGCAGCCTGATCGCCAACGATTTCGACCTCGATTCGTCGGTTACCTTCGTCGGCTTCGTCGCTCCCCCGTCCAACCTCGCCCAGGACTCCGGCGGCCTCTGGCACTACACGGCTCCCTATGCTCCCGGCACAGTGAGCGTGACCTACCGGATCACCGATGGTCACGGCAACACGGCGGACGGCACGCTGTATCTGACCACTTTCACCTTCCAACTGGGCTCCGACATCTCCAAGGTCACTCCAGACTTGACCTTTACCGATCAGGAGACGCCGGTGCAGATCTACCCCGCCGCCAACGACCAGTCGCTCGGATCTCCCGCCGGCACCAATCTCACGGTGACCCAGGTGACCACACCGAAGCACGGCACGGCCGCGATCGCCAACAACGTGGTCACCTACACGCCGGCCACCGGATTCGCGGGATATGACAGTTTCACCTACATCGTGAGCAACCAGAACAACAACAAGGGGGCGGGAAGTGTCACCGTGGAGGTGCGGCCCAAGCACGTTCCCGGTGTCAATCACCCGCCTGTCGCCGTTGCCGACGTGGCGACCACGGAGCACGACACGCCGATCACCCTCTCGGTGCTGGCCAACGACAGCGATCCGGACCACGATGCCCTGACGGTGACCGACGTCACCCAGCCCGGCAATGGAAGTGGTACCGCCGTGATCAACAATGGAACGACGGTCACGTTGACCCCGACCGCCGGCTTCTCGGGCGACTCGGTGTTCCAATATACGATCAAGGACAGCCACGATGCTCCTGCCGCCAATCCCGCGACCGTGACCGTCCACGTGCGCGGCGCCAACCACCCTCCGACACCCCAGTCCGACGCCCTTTCGACGCCGAAGAACACACCGCTCGACTTTACCTTCATCCAATTGCTTTCGAATGACACCGATCCCGACGGCGATTCGCTGATCGTGATCGGAGTGACCGGCCTGTCCTGCTCCGGAGGGGTGTGCCACTACACGCCTCCCGCGGGCTTTACCGGCTCCGTGGGGCCTTTCAACTACACGGTCTCCGACGGCCGGCCGAACGGCACGGCGCAGTCCACGGTGACGATCACCGTCTTCAACCGCAACCCGGTCGCCAACCCCGACGCCGCCTTCACGGCGCCCAATACGGCGGTGTCTCTCGACGTCCTGGCCAACGACGCGGAGCCCGACGGCGATCCTCTGGCGGTGCTCGCGGTCACGGCCCAGCCGGCCGCTGGAACGGGCGCCTGCACCGTGATCTCCAACGCCACCCGCGTCCTCTACACGCCACCCGCCGGATTCCTGGGCCAAGCCGTCTGCAAATATACAGCGACCGACGGAGTGGCCCCTTCGAACGAGACGACCATTACGGTCACCGTCAGCGACAACCGGCCACCCATCGCCCGTGGCGAGCAGATCCATATCTCGTCCGGGACGCAGACCCAGATCGCACGCGCGACTCTCCTCGCCAACGACTTCGACCCGGATGGCGACGTGCTGGCGATCAGCAGCTTCAACACGGCGGGAATGATCGGTACCCTGAGTTGCCCGACGGGAGGGACGGCCTGCACGTTCACGCCGGGCTCCGGCTTCGCCGGTGTGACTCAGTTCAGCTATACGGTGACGGATGGCCGCGGCGGAGTCTCCACCGCAACCGCCAAGCTCAAAGTGGGAGTCGTCCAGAGCCTGCCGGTGGCCCATGACGACCTGCTGACCACCCTCCGTGGCACGGCCAAGGCGTTCACCATCCTCGACGTGTTGGCGAACGACACCGACGCGGACGGCGATGTGCTGAACGCCACAATCATTTCCGGGCCACGCACCTACGGCTCGGTGAGCTGCACGACGCCGACCTTCAACTGCACCTACACGCCCAACAGCGGATTTGTCGGGGTCGACCGCTTCTCCTACACCGCCGACGACGGCGCTGACGGCTCGTCGACGGCTTTCATTCAGATGGTCGTCCTGCCTCCTTCGACGCCGACCTTCGACGCCCAGGAGGACCAGCTCAGCACAGCACAGAACACCTCGCGGTTCTTCACCCGCTCCTTCCTCACCAGCAACGACTACAGCCCGACCGGTGATCCTTTGACCGTCACCAGCTTCGACGCCACCGGCTTGAACGGTACGCTCGATTGCACCAGCGACACCTTCGGCTGCATCTACTATCCGCCTTCCTACTTCGTGGGCACGACCCGCTTCAAGTACACGGTGAGCGACACCCACGGGCACAGCGACACGGCGATCGTGAAGGTCAACGTGGGAGCTACCAACACGGCGCCGGTGGCGGCCAACGACAGCTTGGCCACCCGGGCCAACACGCCGTTGACCTTCTCGGTGTTCGAGCTGCTCAAGAACGACGTGGACGCGCAGAACGACCCGATGACGGTCACCGTCTACCCCTACCCGAGCCACGGCACCCTCACCTGCTCGACGCCCAACTACTGGTGCACCTATACCCCCACCGCGGGCTACACGGGCGCCGACTCCTTCAACTACGTCGTGAGCGACGGCATTGCCGCCAGCAACCAGGCGACGGTCACGGTGACCGTGCAGCCGGTGCTCGCCAAAGACGCCGTGATCGTCTTGCAGAGCGTGCCGGCGAGCATGGCCGTGGGCCAGACCTATCCGGTCAGCCTGACGATCAAGAACATCGGCACCGTGGCCTGGAGCCTCGTCGGACCCCAGTGCAACGCCTTCCGACTCGGCGCGGTGAACCCCTACGACAACACGACCTGGGGAGCCTCAAGGGCCGAGCTGCCGACCACCGTGGCAGCAAACGGCCAGGTGACCGTCACCTTCAACGTCACCGCCCCGACCGCCCCGGGGCCGTACAACTTCCAACGCCGCATGGTGCACGAATGTGTGGAGTGGTTCGGCGATCTCAGCCCGAACGTCGTGGTGAGCGTGCATCCCTGAACTGAAGAAAAGTCGTCAGTGACCATGGCGCCGCTCAAGGCTTGAGCGGCGCCACCCTCACCGCTTCGTCAGCGCCATCCGGCCCTGGAGGAAGGGCCCGGCCTGGCAGTTTTGCGGAGTGCTCCAATCGCCCTGCAAGCGGTTCCCCTCCCGGGCGGCAAGAGTCGCCCAGCCGCAACCGCCGAAGACCGGCTGTCCCTGAAGCCCGGCGATGAGCACCTGATTGGCGAACACGGAGTTGGCAAAGGCGAACCCGCGTCCCTGTTTGCCATCGGAGCACTGCGCCTCCCAATCTCCGCTGTAGTCCGGGCCACTGGTCAACGTCAGGGACAGCGTGCAGGTGACCGGAGAGGGAACCGTGATCGTGACCGTCCCGGACCAGCTTCCCTCCAGGGCGGCCGGACCCGTGGGAGTCGGTGTCGGAGCCGGCTCGGTAGGAGAGTGTCCTCCGGAGCCTCCGCATGCCGAGACGAGGAGGACGACTGAGACCAGGGCCAGACCTCTGGATCGCATACAAGCCCTCCGAAACACGAATACGCCGTGCCCTTATCTTTGAGGATGCCGGCCCGTGGTGTCAAGGCAAGCCCAGCGCCACTCTCTACCGGACCGGCGCCACCTCCACCGGCCCCGATCCTTTGAGCCCGATCGCCTGTGCGGCGGCTCGAGAGAGGTCGATCATCACACCCGGCCGGCCGGGGCCGCGGTCGTTGATCCGCACGATGACGCTCTGGCCGTTGGCGAGGTTGGTCACGCGGGCGTGGCTGCCCAGGGGGAGGGTGCGGTGGGCGGCGGTGAGGCCGTACATGTCGAAGGGCTCGCCGCTCGCCGTGGCTTCGCCTTGCAGCTCAGGACCGTACCAGGTGGCCTGGCCGCGCAGGACTTCTCCCAGCTTCGTCCATGTCCTCTCGACGGCGGCCGGATGCTCGACGGCCCAGATGGTGATCAGGGCGTTGAGCAGCAGGCCGGCGGCGGCCAGCCAGAGCGGAATGGGCTTCCGGCGGACAGGTGGGGCGATGACGTGCGTCTGGGATTTTCGCATCTTCGTCCTCCTCGCGTTCTCACGGCTGCCGAGCTGCGGGAGGAATGACGATGCAGGATTCCTGCCCAGAATCCATTGGATCTGGCAGGAATCTTGCTGTTTAATTCAAGTCGGGGAATGGTTCAGCGAGCGGCGACGACGATGGAGGAGAGACCGATGGCAGCCAATTCGCGGCGCAGGTCTTCAGCGCGGGTCTGTTCATCAAAGATGCCGACCTGGACACGATTCCAGGTGCCATCCGACATGACGACGGTCTCCGGGTACATCGGAGTCAGCTCGCGGCGGAGGGCCTCGGCACGGTCGGCTTCGCTGAACGCGGCGACCTGGACAGTGAAACGGGCAATGGCAGGAATGTCGATCTGCTGGTCCCGCACGGCGGGGAAGATCTCGACGACGGCGGTGCCGGGAAGGACGGCGCCGATCTCCTTGGCCGCGGCGTACGAGAGGTCGATGATCCGCTTGTGGGTGAAGGGGCCGCGGTCGTTGACCCGCACCTTCACGGAGCGTCCGTTCGCTACATTGCGGACCTCGAGGACGGTGCCGAACGGAAGGGAGGGATGTGCGGCCGTGTACTCGTGCATGTCATAGCGCTCTCCGCTCGCGGTGCGGCGTCCCTGGAAGGACGGTCCGTACCAGGAGGCGGTCCCGCGTTGCAGGGGAGCCTTGACGAGGATCGGCTGTGGAGCGAGGTGCCGGTTGGCCGCGCAGGCCAGGGAGAAGAGAGGGAGGAGCAGAGAGGCGGCGGTGAGGACATGAGAAGCCGCTCGATGCGATGACCGGGATGTTCCATTCACGTGGCGCATGGGCTTGGTGTTCTCCGTAAGGTGGTTTAGCCATCTTCGTGAGAGCTCTTGGTCCAGCGCGGATACAATCTTGCGCTTCCCGTACTGTAACACAGTTGCCATTCTTGCCTGGTTACCGCCATTCCGGCTGCCCCAGACGCCCTCAGACGCGGGGTGACGCCACCTCCGCGGCCTCGATTCCCTGCAAGGCCGGCTCGACGACCTCGGCGAGGAACTCGTCCACCTGCTGGGCCGAGCGGCCGGTGAAGGCGACCGGGTCGATCCAGGTCTCGATCTCCTTGCGGCTCAGCCGGAAGTCCGGATCGCCGGCGATCGCCCCGATCAGCGGATTCTCGCCGCCGTGCTCCAGGGCGGCCTGGGCCTCCAGGCTGTGGACGCGGATCTTCTCGTGCAGGTGCTGGCGGTCGCCGCCGCGGAGCGCCGCTTCCATGAGGATTGTCTCGGTCGCCATGAACGGAATCTCGCGCGCCACCCGGGCGGCGACGACGGTCTCGCGCACCACGAGCCCCGCGGCGATGTGGGCCGCGAGGCCGAGGACGGCGTCGGCGCAGAGGAAGGAGTCGGGGATCACCAGCCGCCGGTTCGCCGAGTCGTCGAGGCTGCGCTCCAGCCACTGCGTGGCGGTGTTGAGCGGACCGTTCAGGCTGTCGGTGATCAGCCGCCTGGCGAGGCCGCACATCCGCTCGGCGCGCACCGGGTTGCGCTTGTAGGCCATGGCCGAGGAGCCGACCTGCTCGCTGTCGAACGGCTCGGCGAGCTCGCCGACGCCCTGGAGGAGGCGCAGGTCGGTGCCGTATTTGTGGCAGCTCTCCGCGATGCCGGCCAGGGTCTGCAGCACCTGGCTGTCCTGCTTGCGCGAGTAGGTCTGGCCGGTCACCGGGAAGCTCTCGTTGAAGCCGATCCTCTGTGCGAAGCGGAGGTCGAGCTCCCGCACCTTGCCGCCGTCGCCCTGGAACAGGGTGAGGAAGCTCGCCTGCGTCCCGGTCGTCCCCTTGACGCCGCGGCAGCGCAGGTTCGCCAGCCGGTGGTGGATCTCGGCGAGGTCGAGGGCGAAGTCCTGCGCCCACAGGCAGGCGCGCTTGCCGACGGTGGTGAGCTGCGCGGGCTGGAAGTGGGTGTAAGCGAGGCACGGCAAGGCGCGGTTGCGGCGTGCGAAGGCGCCGAGCGCGGCGAGGGTGGACGCCAGGCGGCCGCCGAGCAGCTCCAGCGCTTCGCGGATCAGCAGGACGTCGGTGTTGTCGGTGATGAACGCGCTGGTGGCGCCGAGATGGAGGATGCCGCCGGCTCCCGGTGTCACCCGGTCGGCCTGCTCGGCGAAGTGGCGGAGATGCGCCACCACGTCGTGGCGGGTGCGCCGTTCGAGCTCAGCGACCCGTTCGAGGTCGGTGTCGCCGGCCACGGATTCCAGGGCCGCGATCTGCTCCGCGGTGATCGGCAGGCCGAGCTCGCGCTGGCATTCGGCGAGGGCGATCCACAGCCGGCGCCAGGTGCGGAAGCGGTGGCTGGCGGAGAAGATCCGCGCCATCTCGGGCGAGGCATAGCGTTCGTAGAGAGGATTCTGAGGAGATTGGGGCGATTCGTGAGGGGCGTCCGTGGCCATGGCAGCCCGGGATTGTAGCAGTGGTACAATCCGCCGCCGCGCCAGCCCGGCGCGCACTCTTTTGACTTGAGCTCAACCATGCCGATCCACGTCGACTCCGAAATCGGACGCCTGCACCGCGTCCTGGTCCACCGGCCGGGGCGTGAGATCGATTGGATGGTCCCCTCGATGATGGGGAGCCTCCTCTTCGACGACATTCTCGACGGCAACGAAGCCCGCGAAGAGCACGACGCGTTCCGCCAGATCTTCCGCCTCGCCGGTGTGGAGGTCCTGGACGCCCAGGACCTGCTCGCCGACGTGCTCGCCGACGAGGCCGTGCGCCGCCGCCTGCTGGACGAGCTGGAGGGGGAGTACGGCGCGCCCTACAGCGTGGTGCGACGCCTCTACGAGCTGCCGCCGGCCGAGCTTGCCGCGGACCTGGTCGAGGGGATCCGCTCGCCCGCCGAGACGGTGGCTTCCGCCTATCCGCAGCTCTTCGAGCTGAACCCGGTGCCCAACTACTTCTTCCAGCGCGATCCGCAGGTCGTGCTCGGCGAGCAGGTGGTCATCTCCTCCATGGCGACGGCCGCCCGCGAGCGCGAGCCGCTCCTCGCGCGCACGCTCTTCGAGCACCATCCGGCCCTGGCGGAGCGCACCTCGCTCTTCGAGATCGACGTGCCGCCGACCGGCGCGCCGCAGCACAACCCGAACTTCCCCTATCCGAACCTGGAGGGGGGTGACGTGCTGGTGGTGAGCCCGGAGATCATCCTCGTCGGCCTCTCCGAGCGCACCAACCGCCGCGGCATCGAGGTGCTGGCCGGCTATCTGCGCCGGGTGCGGTCCTCGTTCCGCCACCTGGTCATGGTCGAGCTGCCGCGCAAGCGGTCGTACATGCACCTCGACACCGTGTTCACCCTGATCGACCGCAATCTCTGCCTGGCGCATCTGCCGGTGATCCTGCCCGGCGGTCCGGAGTCGGCGCACGTCTACACCGTCGACCTGCACGCCAGGGACCTGACCTTCACCCTGCGCAGCTCGCTCCTCAAAGTGCTGAGCGAGCTGGGGATGGAGCTGGACGTGGTGGCGTGCGGCGGCGCGGGCGAGCCGATCTTCCAGGAGCGCGAGCAGTGGACCGACGGCGCCAACGCCTTCGCCATCGCGCCGGGGCTGATCCTGCTCTACCGGCGCAACCGCAAGACCATGGATGAGCTCTCCCGCCGCGGCTGGCGCATCCTGCCGGAAGAGGAAGTGGTGGCCGGCAAGCACGAGCTGTTGACCGGCGGTCCGGCGGCGATCTCGCTCCAGTGCAACGAGCTGTCGCGAGCCCGCGGCGGTCCGCGCTGTATGACGATGCCTCTGGAGCGGGATTCCCTCTGATTTTCCGACAATCCTGCTCCTCGATCCTGATCCTTTTCCTTCTCCCGCTCTCCAAGGAGACCTGATGGCTACGCGTCACCTGATCTCGATCCACGACCTGACCGCGGCGGAAGTCGCCGGCCTCTTCCGCCTCGCCGCCGACGTCAAGGCGCATCCCGCGAAGTATGAAAACCACATGCACCGCAAGAGCCTGGGCATGATCTTCGAGAAGTCCTCCACCCGCACGCGGGTGAGCTTCGAGGTCGGCATGGTGCAGATGGGCGGCCACGCCCTCTTCCTGTCGAGCCGCGACATCCAACTCGGCCGCGGCGAGCCGATCGCCGACACGGCGCAGGTGCTCTCGCGCTACGTCGACGGCATCATGGCCCGCACCTTCGCGCACCAGACGGTCACCGATCTCGCGAAGTACGGCTCGGTGCCGGTGATCAACGGCCTCACCGACGACCTCCACCCCTGCCAAGGGCTCACCGACTACTTCACGTTGAGCGAAGTCTTCGGAGGACTGGACGCCCTGCGCGGCCGCAAGCTCGCCTACGTCGGAGACGGCAACAACATGGCCCACTCCCTGATGTTCTGCGCGTCCAAAGTCGGAATGGACGTCGCCGTGGCCTCGCCGAAGGGCTACCAGGTGAACCCGCACTATCTCGATCTCATCAAGCAGGACGCCGCCGCGGCAGGCACCAAGGTGCTGGTCACCACCGATCCGAAAGAAGCCGTCGAAGGCGCCGCCTGTGTCTACACCGACGTCTGGGCGTCGATGGGGCAGGAGGCCGAAGCGCAGGAGCGCCTGAAGGCGTTCCAGGGCTTCATGGTGGACAACGCCCTCATGCGCCACGCCGCACAAGACGCCGTCTTCCTCCACTGCCTCCCCGCCCACCGCGGCGAAGAGGTCGCCGCCGAAGTCGCCGACGGTCCGCAGAGCCGCATTTTCGATGAAGCCGAGAACCGGCTGCACGTGCAGAAGGCGATCATGCTGTGGCTGATGGCGGGGGTGGCGGTGTAGGGATTTGCCGTCAGCCGGCGCAATGTATCGGCGGCCCGCGCGATTGTAGGGCTCATCCCCGTAAAATCGCGCGGGCCGTTCTTCTTCCAGGCAACGCGTCGAAAAGTTGTGCAGGTCGCTGTAATTTTACGGCGCCTCCCATAGTTTACGGTGGCCCGCCGTAAATTACGGAGCCGCTCATAGTTTACGGAGGGGCGCCGTAAAACTATGGGGCCCGTTGTTATTTTGTGGGGCGCGTTGCTAAATTGTGGGAGCCGCCGTAAAACAATGGGGGCCGCCGTAAATTACGGAGCCGCTCATAGTTTACGGAGGGGCGCCGTAAAACTATGGGGCCCGTTGTTATTTTGTGGGGCGCGTCGCTAAATTCTGAGAGCCGCCGTAAAACTATGAGGGCCGCCGTAAATTACGGAGCCGCTCAGAGTTTACGGAGGGGCGCCGTAAAACAATGGGGCGCGCCGCTAAATTGTGGGAGCCGCCGTAAAACTATGGGAGCCGCCGTAAATTACGGAGCCGCTCATAGTTTACGGAGGGGCGCCGTAAAACTGTGGGAGCCGTTCTTATTCTATGGGGCGCGTCGGAAAAGGTCAGGTGGCGGTGCCTGGCGGAGAGAACGTTTGCACGATTTCATACATGCCCGGCTCGAACTTGGCGAAAGCGAGCGCTTGCTGGAAATACGGCAGCGCCGCCGGATTCTCACGCATGGCTTGGTAATCCTCGGCGCTACGCCACTGGGAGTACATGGTGACTTTGGTCCCATCGAGGCTTCGATGAAGCCGTGCTGACATGAACCCTCGGGCATGGCGCACCGAGTCCTCGGTCGCTCGGGTCAGCAACTCGATCAGTTGCTGCTGTCTGGCGGGCTCGACAGTGAACACGTTGATCAGGATGACAGGCTTGTCGCTCATGGGACTCTCCGTAGGCGATTCGCGAAGCTCAGAGTTTCCGCATCATCTCCCGCCAAGCCCTCCCACGGTGGCTGACGGCGAGCTTCTCCAGGCCGTCGAGCTCGGCGAAAGTGCGGGTCTCGCCGGCCGGGAGGAAGACGGGATCCCAGCCGAAACCTTGGGCGCCGCGGCCGGGGTGGAGGAGGGTGCCTTCGGCGATTCCTTCGGCGACGATCTCATTGCCCTCGTCGGGGCCATCCTTGTAGAGGAGCTGGCAGCGGGCGACGGCGCGGGGGTTGCCGAGGGCTTCGGCTGTTCGGGCGATGCCCTCGGCGCCGATGGCCAGGAGCATCCACTTGACGAGCGGACCGGGGAAGCCGTTCAAGACGGCCAGCTCCAGGCCGGCCTCTTCCACCATCACCGGTCTCTGGAGCGCCGCCCAGGCGGCGGCGGCCTTGCCACGCAGGATCTCCAGCATGTCGAGGGATTGGATCTCGGGCAGATCGAGCTCCGCCGCCGGCAGATCCGGTCCGGCGATCAGGCGGGCCTCGGCGATCTTGCCGCGGTTTCCGGAGACGAGGACGAACCCCCTCACTCCCCCGACACCCGCTTGAGCTCCACGATCAGCTCATCCACCTGGTTGCGCAGGTGGGGAACGTCGCAGCAGTTGTCGAGCAGTCGGTGCGCCGCTTCGCGGCGCTGGTCGCCGTCTCCCTGGGCGATCAGGCGGGCGCGGGCCGCGGTCTCGTCCATGCCGCGGCCGACGGCTCGCTTCAGACGGGTCTCGGCGTCGCATTCGACGGTGATGACGCCGTCGAAGAGGGAAGCGTAGCCGGCTTCGACGAGGAGGGTGGCTTCCAGGATGACGACGCCCGGGGTCTGCGCCGCGATCTCCTCGAAGCGCTTGCGCACCAGGGGGTGGATGGCTTTCTCCAGGCTCTTCCGCGCTTCGGAATCGGCGAAGATCCTGGCGGCGAGCTTGGCGTGATCGACTCCGCCCTCTGGATTGAGAGCGTCGGGGAAGAGACCCCGGACGACGGCGACCCCCTCGCCGCCGGGCTTGTAGAGATCGGCCACCAACTGATCGGCGTCGACGACGAGGAATCCGGCGTCGCGGAGCCAGCCGGCGACGGTCGATTTGCCGCTGGCGAGACCGCCGGTGAGACCGATCCGCAGGGCCTTTTTCATGATCCCGCCTCCTAGGCGTTGACCGGCTCGGCTTGCAGCGCGAGGTCCCGCACGGGCAGCCCCTGCCGCAGCCGGGCGGCGTTCAGCGTGTTGACCAGGAGCATCGCCACCGTCAGCAGGCCCACTCCACCGGGCACCGGCGTGATCGCCGAGGTGACCGGCGCGGCCCGCACGTAGTCTACGTCGCCGATGATCGTCGAGCCCCGGGTTTCGAGCTGCCGCATCCGCTCCGCGTCGCCGGGGAAGAAACGCTCCACCTCGGCGCGCTCGCCCAGACGGTTGATCCCCACGTCGATGACCACCGCCCCTTCTTTGATGTGCTCCGGACCGAGCATTCCGGGACGCCCGATGGCAGCGACCAGGATGTCGGCCTGGCGGGTGATCGACGCGAGGTCGGCGGTGCGCGAGTGGCAGACGGTCACGGTGCAATGCTCCCGCAGCAGGAGGGCCGCCATCGGTTTGCCGACGATGGCGCTCCGGCCGACGATCACTGCTCGTTTGCCTGCAAGGGGAATACCCGCGTGGCGGAGCAGGACGAGGACGCCGAACGGGGTCGCCGAGAGGAAGCCGGGCTCGTCGAGCCAGAGGTGGCCGACGTTCATCGGATGGAAGCCGTCGACGTCCTTTTCCGGCGCGATCCGGTCGATGGCGCGCCGCTCGGCGATCTGGGAGGGCAGCGGGAGCTGGACGAGGATGCCGTCGACCGCGTCGTCCGCGTTGAGACCGTCGACCACGGCGAGCAGCTCGGCTTCGCTGGTCGTCGCCGGCAGGCGGATCGTGCGGCTCAGGATGTCGACTTCGCCGCAGCTCTTGGTCTTGCTTCCCACGTAGACCTGGGAGGCCGGGTTTTCGCCCACCAGCACGGCGGCCAGGCAGGGTTGGCGCAGGCCGGCTGCGGTGAGCTCGCGGACGCCCGCGGCGACGTCGGCACGGATGGCGGCGGCGAGAGGTTTTCCTTCGAGGATGCGCGGTCCGCTCATGCGGCGAGTTTCCCTTCGTAGAGGCAGACGATGCCGCCGGTCATGTCTTTATAGGTGAGATCGGTGAATCCCGCGGCGGCCATCTTCGCCAGGAATCCGTCGCGCTGTGGAAATTCGAGGACGGAGCTCGGCAGGTAGTCGTAGGCCGAGCCGCGCGCCGAGACCAGGCGGCCGATGAACGGCAGCACGTGGCGGAAGTAGAAGAGGTAGAGACCCTTGAGCGGCTGCACCCGCGGTACGGCGAATTCCAGGACGACCAGCTTGCCGCCCGGCTTCAGGACCCCGGCGAGCTGGCGCAGCGCGGCGTCGAGGTCGGAGACGTTGCGCAGGCCGAAGGAGACTGTGGCGCCGCGAAACCGCTGCGCCGGAAAGGGGAGGGCGAGAGCGTCGGCGGCGAGCGCCTGCGGGCGTGGTGTCGTCCGGCGGTCCTGCCGTGCGAACTTGTGCCGCGCCAGGGCGAGCATCGGGATGCAGAAATCGGCCGCAGCGACCTGCGCTCCCCGGTTGTGCAGGGCGACCGCCTGGTCGCCGGTGCCGCAGCAGAGGTCGAGCACCTCGGCCCCCGGAGGCATGTCCAGAGCGGCGGCGGCGCGGCGGCGCCAGACGACGTCGAGGTTGGCCGACAGGAGATGGTTGAGCAGATCGTAGCGAGGCGCCACCCCGGCAAACATGTCCTGGATGGCGCGCCCCGACTTGTCGAGGCTGGCGGCGGCGTCGGTCATGCGCACAGTGTATCGCGGAGAGCCCTCACCCCCGCCCCTCTCCCGGCTCCCTCCGCCCTGTCCCCGGGAGAGGGGAGACCAGCAAAGCAGCACGGAGCCCTGCATTCTCTTTGCGCCTCTTCTTGTCTCCCCTCTCCCGGCGGGTGTGTGGGGGGATCTGGGAGAGGGGCGGGGGTGAGGGCTCCGCCGCATGAACATGTCTGCCGCCCACCCCTTCCCCTGGGTATCATGCCGCGCGCGTTTCCCCGGCCGGCCCGGCTCCGGCGTTGCTCCCTGTCCAAGAAAGGACGCTGTCATGCAGTGCAGATCCCTGAGATCCTGTCTTCTTCTCCTTGTGCTTTTGCTGTCCTCCTTTGCCGTTCAGGCGCAGAGCCCCGGCTCGGGGGCGGTGCGCGGTCGGGTGGTCAACGAATCCGGCGCTCCGGTCGCCGCGGCCGAGGTCACGGTGACCAATGAGGCCACCGGCTTTTCGCGGACGGTGCAGAGCGACGACCGCGGCCTCTATGCGATTCCGCAACTGGCGCTGACCGGCACCTACCGCATCCGTATCTCTCACACGGGCTTCGCGCCGCAGGAGAAGGCGGACATCCAGCTCCGCGCCGGTGAGACGGCTTCGCTCGACGCCGTGCTCAAGGCCGAAGCGGTGGCCGCCGAGATCACCGTCTACGGCACCACCGAAGGCGTGCGCTCCGACTCGCCGCAGCTCGGCACCCGGTTCGACACCGAGAAGCTCCAGGAGACGCCGGTGCTCGGCCGCAAGCTCACCTCGCTGCCGCTGCTCAACTCCGCCGTGCGCCCGGCGCGCGGCACCGGCGACCTGTTCCTCAACAACACCCTGTTCGTGATCGACGGCGGCGGCCGGCGGCAGCCGACGTATACGATCGACGGCGGCACCGCCGACGACTCGTGGGGCCGGCAGACGATCTTCACCAACGTCCCGCTCGGCGCCCTCCAGGAGCTGACGGTGCTCACCAACGCCTTCTCGGCGGAGTACGGCCGCAACGCCGGCGGCGCCATCAACCTCGTCACCCGCTCGGGCACCAACGCCCTCCACGGCGACGTGGTGGCGGTCTCCCGGCCCGGCGGCTGGCAGGCGGACGCGCCGGTGACCGAGCAGAAGTCGCGCGACCAGCTCAAGCAGGGGAGCGCGTTCTTCTCCGGCCCGCTGGTGGCCGACAAGGTCTACTGGTCGCTCGCCGGCGAGTACAGCGACGCAGACCGCGATTCGGTCATTACCTCGGCGCTCTCGCCCGGCGTCTACACCGGCCACTTCAAGCAGACTCTTCTCTTCGGCCGCCTCGACGCCGATCTCGATCCGTCCAACCACCTGCTCGGCCGCTTCAACCTCGACCGCTTCTCGGACACCAATCCGCAGGACGCGGTGGGCGGCCTCGTGCTGCCGAGCGCCGCGCGTACCTTCCGGCGCGGCAACAAGGAGGCCCAGATCGCCGAAACCGCCATCCTGGGCGGCTCGGTGTTCAATGACGCGCGTTTCGTCTGGCAGGACGGCGACCCCATCACCCAGTTCTCGCCGGCCAACATGTCCACCCAGTACGTGCGCCCCGGCGTCTCGACCGAGGGCGAGTCGCGCGCCGCCTTCCTCACCAACCGGCAGTACCAGCTCGCCGATACGGTGTCGTTCGCCCAGGGCGACCACTTCCTGAAGATCGGCGGCGATTACGTGCACTCGAAGTCGGGCGGCAACGGCCAGGAGTTCGGCTCGCCGTTCACCCTCGGCCAGTTCACCTTCAAGACCGGCATTTCGCCGACGATTCCGACGTCGCAGCTCACCATCAACGACGTCGCGCGGTTCACCCAGGGTTTCGGCAATGTGAATTACTCGGTGGGTGAGAACAACTGGTCGGCCTTCGTGCAGGACGACTACCGCGTGCGTCCGAATCTGGTGCTCAATCTCGGCCTGCGCTACGACCGCCAGAGCCTGACCGACGACACCAACAACGTCTCGCCGCGGATCGGCTTCGCCTGGAACCCGGGAAGCGATGCGAAGACCACCGTGCGCGGCGGCTACGGCGTCTACTACTCCGAGCTGCACGCCAACATCGTGGCGAGCTGGGTGCTCGGCGGCCCCACAGGCTTCTTCAACTACAGCGTGGCGCCGGGCCAGCTCGGTTTCCCGACCTCGCTGACGCCGCTCGCCGGCTTCCCGCCGGGCGCCGTGCTGCCGGCCCGGGACGTCACCATCCAGCCCGGCCGTGCCTCGTACTACAGCCAGTTCTTCGACGTCTCGAAGCTCGCCTATCCGGGTGAGCTGCGCAATCCGAAGACCGACCAGACGACCCTGGGCGCCGAGCGGGAGATCGGCAACCGCTGGTTCCTGAGCGTCGACGGCGTGCACGCGCACACCGTGGACATCGAGCGCAACATGGATCTGAACGCGCCGTCGCTCTTCGTCCGCACCACCCCCGGCCAGACCCGCGCGGCGGCGGCGGCCGACGCCACGCGGCCGATCGTTCCCGTTGCTGGCGGCTATCGTCGTATCCTTGCCACCGTGAACAACGGCGAGAGCAAGTACGACGGCCTGCAGCTCAACCTGCGGAAGAATTTCGACCGCTCCGGCGTGCTGCTGAGCTACACCTGGTCGCACACCCGCAACAACGTCGAGGTCGACGCGCCAGGCGGCGATCCGCAGGATGTGCAACTGGTCGCCAACGAGTGGGCGGACAGCCTGCTCGACCAGCGCCACCGCGGCGTGCTGAGCGGCTGGGTGCGCCTGCCGTGGGAATTCAACTTCGGCGGCGTCGCCACCTACGCGACCGGCCGGCCGTTCAACATCACCACCGGCGCCGACAACAACGGCGACGGCTCGAACACCGACCGTCCGGTGATCAACGGCCACGTCATCGGCCGCAACGCCGGCCGCGGCAACGACCTCTATGACCTCTCGCTCTTCCTGGAGCGCGACTTCGCGCTCGGGGGGCTCACCTTCGGGCTGCGCGCCGAGGTCTTCAACGTCACCAACCATGAGAACGTGGTGGGCTACAATGGCGTCTACGGCAACAACGCCAACGGCCAACCGCTCTCGACCTTCGGCCAGCCGCTGGGCGGCATCGCCAACACCGAGCCGGGCCGGCAGTATCAGCTCCAGGCCCGTCTGCGGTTCTAGCGGTTCTCGATGACCTCGCTCCTGGACGTCCGCGGGCTGTCGAAGCACTACGGTCCGCGGCTCGTCCTCGACGAGGTCAGCTTCTCCATCCGGTCCGGTGAGGTCCTCGGCCTCATCGGGCCGAACGGCGCCGGCAAGACCACCCTCTTCGAATGCCTCGCCGGCATGCTCCCCGCCGATTCCGGAGATCTGGGCGGCGTGCCGGCCGGCCGCCGCAACCTCCTCTTCTACGTGCCCGACGGCATCGGACCCTGGCCGGACCAGCCGGTCTCCACGGTCCTCCGCTCCTTCCGGGACCTCTGGGGCACGAAAGACCAGGAAGACCGGACAGAGGGCATGATTGACGCGCTTAAGCTCCGCAGTCTTGTACGGGCGCCGGTGCGCTCGCTGTCGAAGGGGGAGCGCAAGCGCTTCCTCATCGCCCTCGGCCTTTTGACGCCGCAGCCGCTGCTTCTGCTCGACGAGCCGTTCGACGGTCTCGACCATCGCCAGACGCTGGAGGCGACGGCGGTCCTGCGTGCCGAGGCGGCGCGCGGGCGGACGCTCTTCCTCTCGATCCACCAGCTCTCCGACGCCGGCCGCGCCTGCGACCGGTTCCTGCTCCTCGCGGGGGGCCGGGTGGTGGAGGAGGGGACCCTGCCCGAGCTGCAAGCCCGCGCCGGCTTGCCGGCCGGCTCGGTCGAGGAGGTGTTCCTCGCGCTCACGTAGGGTCTCCGCGCTGGTCAGGCTCGAAGGCTTGGAGCTGCTCGCCTCGCGCGCCTGGTGGCTCCTTCTGGCGATGGTCGGTCCGCTCGTCGGCCATGCCTTCCTTACCGCCGTCGAGTCCTACGCCGAGGCGAGCGGAGCCGGCGGCGGGCCGGCGGCGCTGGCGCAAGGGTTGAGCCCGCTCGACGGATTCGTCGTGCCGACCCTCGGGGCCTATGACATCGCGGCGACGTTCCTGCTGCCGTTCGTGGCCATCCGCCTGGTCGCCGCGGAGCGGGAGTCCGGAGCCGCGAAGCTCCTGGCACAGACGCCCGCCGGCCTGCCGCGGCGCCTCGCGGCCAAGGCCGGCGTCCTTCTCGCCGGCTGGCTCATCGCGTGGATTCCCGCCTTTCTCGCCCTTGCTCTCTGGCGTGGGTACGGCGGGCATCTCGCTCTGGCGGAGACGGCCAACGTCTTTCTCGGCCATCTCCTGAACGCGCTCCTCGCCACCGGCATCGCCATCGCGGCCGGTGCGGTCTGCCGGAGCAGTGCCAGCGCCGCCATCGTCACCCTCGGATTTACGGTCGGCACCTGGGCGCTCGATTTCGTGGCGTCGGCGCGCGGCGGTCTGCTCGCCCGCCTCGCGCCGTTCACCCCGGCCGCTGCGCTGCGCACCTTCGAGCACGGCGAGCTGCGCTTCGCGGTGGTCGCCGTGCTCCTCCTCGCGAGCCTCGCCGGCTTCGCCTTCGCGGGCGTGTGGCTCGATCCGTTCCGCTCGTCCCGCACCCGGGTCATTCTGTCCGCGCTTCTCCTCGGGCTCACTGCGGGCGCCGCCGCCCTCGCGTCCGCGTCGCACGCCGGCTGGGATCTCTCGGAAGACCGCCGTAATTCGTTTCCGCGTGCGGATGAAGCCGCGCTCCGCCGCATCGAGCAGCCGGTTTGCATCACCGCCCATCTGTCGTCCGAAGATCCACGGCTCGCCGATCTGGAGACCAACGTCCTCGCCAAGCTGCGCCGGGTGCTGCCCGACTTCGCGGTGACCTACGCGGCGGAGGGCCGCACCGGTCTGTTCGAGAATTCGGAGAGTTACGGTGAGGTCTGGTACCAGGTGGGGGCGAAGAAGGAGCAGCTTCGTTCGACCATCGAGCCGGTCGTCCTCGCCAAGATCTATGAGCTGGCGGGCGTCGCGCCTCCTCCCACGGGGTCCGAGCCGGCCTATCCGGGCTATCCGTTGCACGCCGCGCCGCGCGGCGCCGTGCCCCTGTTCTTCGTCGCCTGGCCGCTCACCGTCGGCCTCGCCTTCTTTCTTCTCCGTAGGAGATCGTTATGAAGAAACCCGTTCTGACCGTTCTGATGCTTGCCCTCTGCCTCTCGCCGCTCGCCGCGCAGCCTGTCAAAATCGATCTGTCGACCGAAAAAGAAGGAGCCGAGCCCACCCACTTCCTGCCGGTCGTCGGCGACTGGACGGTTGCCACCGACGCCGGTAAGAAGGTCCTCCTCGTCGACGGCCGGCAGTGGAAGCGCGGCCAGCCGGCCGGCGGCCTGGCGGACAAGGCGCGTGCCATCTATGGCGCCCGCCACGAAGAGTTCATCGACAACGTCAAGGCCTTCGCCTACTTCCCTTACGCCGTGGCGACCGGCGTCGACGATTTCAAGAACGGCGAGATCTCCGTCCGCTTCCAACTCCTCGGCGGCGCCCTCGACCAGTGCGCGGGCATCCTCTTCAACCTGAAGCCGAACGGCGACTATCTGGCCGTCCGCTTCAACGGCAAGGAGGACAACCTGGTGCTCTGGACCTTCGACAAGGGCAAGCGGAGCTTTGTGAAGAAGGGGACGAAAGACGTCCGCCTGCCGATGAAGGAGTGGCACACCATCAAGATCGTCGTTCACGGCACCCAGCTCGAAGGCTGGCTCGACAACGAGCACCTCCTCGATTACACCCTCGCCGCGCCGGTCTCCGGCAAAGTCGGCGTCTGGTCGAAGACGGACAGCATCGCGGAGATGGCGGATTACACGGTGACGCCGGCGGAGAAGTGAGCAGAAGCAGGCCTCTCACATCCGCAACCGCATGACGCCACCGGCCAGGGTCGCCGCGTAGAGAATCCGCGGATCGAGCGGATCGAGCGCGATCTGGGTGACGACCACCTCCTCCAGGCCGGTGCCGAGCGGTGTCCAGGTGGCGCCAGAGTCGGTGCTGCGGTAGATGGTCTGTGGAGTGGCGGCGTATAGGGTCGAGGGGAGCGTGGTGTCGATCACCAGCGAGAGGACGAATCCCTGCGCCGCGGTGACCTGCCAGGTGATGCCGCCGTCGGTGGAGCGCGCCACGCCGCCCGGGTTCAGCCTGGCGTAGAGCGTGCCGGGGTTCACGGGATCGAAAACCAGGCCGATGGGCCGGATCGCGGCGGACAGCACGGACCAGGTCGCTCCCGCGTCGAGGCTGTGGTAGAGCTTTTCGCCTCCCGCGAAAAGGTGGTGGGAGTCGGCCGGATCGATGGCGAGCACGGCGGCGCCGTGCTGGGTGCTCGCGGTGTTGGGCAGGCAGGTGGTCTGCCCGTGATCGAATTTGTAGCTGCCGCAGGTCGACGGCACCGTTCCGCAGCCGGCGTCCACAAACCCGCCGCTCGTGTACAGGATCTCCGGATCGCCCGGATCGATCACGATGAGCGAGGGGGAGACGCAGCCGACGCTGAAGTGCGGGCTCCAGCTCTGGCCGCCGTCGTCGCTCTGCCCGACCTCGCCGGCGAAGCCGAGCTCGATGTGCCGTGGATCGTCCGGGTGGATCACCACGGGACCGACCGGCGCGAAGAAATCGTTCTCGGAAGGCGGCGGCAGGGGAAGACGGGCCCAGAGGCCGCCGCGGTTCGCACTCTTGAACAGGTGAGCCCCGTCGCTGGCGTACATCCGCGGTGGGCGTTGGGAATCGAGCGCCAGGCTGACGATCGAGGCCCCTTGGATGCCATGGTCGGCCGTCCAGGTCTGCGCGCGGTTCCGGCTCACCGCGAAACCGCTCCGGGTTCCCGCGAAGAGCCCGCTGCCCGCGGCGAGCAGCACCTGAACGGAGCGATCGGTCAGCCCGGCGTCCGCCGGATGCCAGGTGAGGCCGCTATCGGTGCTGCGGAAGACGCCCTCCTGCGGCGAGCCGGCGTAGACCGTGGATGAACGCGCCGGATCGACGGCGAGCGATCGGATGTCCGGCTCCGTACCAAGGCCTGCCGCGACCCGCGTCCAGTGCCCGCCACCGTCCACGCTGCGGTACGGCGCATCGCCGAACGTGGAGAGGAAGAGCGTCTGCGGACGGTGCGGATCGACGGCGATCGCCGTGATCTGCGTCACGGACTCGATGCCGCGCCGGATCGTCTTCCAGTGAGCGCCGCCGTCCGTGCTCTTGTAGGCTCCGGCGTCCGTGCCGGCGTAGAGGGTCGTGGGATTCACCGGATCGATCGTGAGTGTCTCAACGAAGTCCGGCACGCTGGACAGCGGTTTCCAGGTGAGGCCCCGGTCGGTGCTCTTCTGGATGTCGGTGCCGAGCGCGACGTAGACCACGCCGGAACGCCGCGGATCGGCCGCGAGGGCTGAGATGGTGTTGTCCGTGCCCAGATCCACCGGCACCCAGGTGGTGCCCCCGTTCGCGCTCCGGAAGAGCACATGGGCGGTCGAGGCGTAGACCCGGTCCGGCTGCGCGGCGTCGACCGCGAGGCCGTTGACGATCGGCCGTGTGCCGAGCCCGCGGCCGGCGAAGGTCCAGGACACGCCGCCGTCCGGGCTGCGGAACACACTGCTGCCGCTCACCGCCGCATACACCGTCGCCGGCCGGGAAGGGGCCGCGGCGAACACCGAAACGCGGCCGCCGTCCGGCCCAATGCGTGTCCAGCGGCCGGGAACGTCGGCGGCGGAAGAGGTCTGGAGACCCACCGTGGCGGTGAGCAGCAGAAGGAAGCCGAAAGTGCGTCGAAGCATGGTGCTCTCCCGAAAGCTTGTGTTTGTTGTCATTCCATCCGCAACCGCATCACGCCACCGCCCACCGTGGCCGCATACAGAATCCCCGGGTCCAGCGGATCGATCACGATCCGCCGCACGGTCACTTCCTTGAGGCCGGTGCCGAACGGCGCCCAGGTGGCGCCGGAGCTCGTGCTCCGATAGACCGCGGAGGCGGTCGCGGCGTAGAGCGTCGAGGTGTGGATGGGATCGATCGCCAGCGAGCGCACCGGTTCGGCGGGAAGGCCGGCGGCGCTCACCTGCCAGGTCACGCCGCCGTCGCCGGACCGCGCCACTCCGTTGGTGAGGAGCGAGGCGTAAATAATATTGCGGTCCGTCGGATCGAATATCAGGGCGGTGGGCTGGATTTCGCTCGACAGCACGGACCACGTGGCGCCCGCATCCGCGCTGTGGAAGAGCTGGAGGAAGTTGACCGCGAAGAGATGGCTGGACGCGCCGGGATCGACGGCGAGGACCGGCAGGCCTCGCGAGATGGGGGAGCTGTCGCGCAGGCAGCTCACCTCTCCATGATCGAATTTGAAGCTGCTGCACGTCCATGGATCCAGACCGCAGACTTCGACCGCGAGACCGCCGCTGGTATACAGGACCTCCGGGTCGTTCGGATCGACAAGAAGAAAGTTGGGGAGGAGGCAGGGAGCACCGAAGTGCTCGGCCCAGGTGTGGCCACCGTCGGTGCTCTGCGCGATCGAAGCAGTGAATCCGATCTCGATCTTTTGGGGATCGCTGGGATGGATCATCAAGGGCCCGGTCGTCTTGAAGACACCAGAGGCCTGCGGCAGAGTGAGCCGGCTCCAATTCACGCCGCGGCTGGCGCTTTTGAACAGCCGGGCTCCGTCGAAGGCGTAGATCCGGGGCGGAGTCTGGGTATCGATCTCCAGGCTCGCGATCGAGAGCCCCTGAATGCCGCGGCCGATCGTCCAGGTCCGCGCGCGGTCACGGCTCGCCGCGACGCCGGTCCCGGTTCCCGCGAAGAGGCCGCTGGCCGCGGCGAGCACCGCGTTGACTGATCGATCGGGCAGCCCGACTCCCGCTGGCCGCCAGGTAGATCCGCCGTCGACGCTGCGAAACACGCCGTTCTGCGGCGTGCCGGCAAAGACGGACGCAGACGTTGCTGGATCGACGGCGAGGGATCGGACGTCCGGATGATCGCCGAGCCCGGCCGCGACCTTCGTCCAGTGCCCGCCGCCGTCCATGCTCCGGTAGGGCCCGTCTCCCGGCGAGGACAGAAAGAGCGTCTGCGGCCGGCGGGGATCGATCGCGAGCGCCGGGACCAGAGTCACCGTGGGGTGGATGCCGCGAGTGATCACTTTCCAATGGGCGCCACCGTCCGCGCTTTTGTAGACCCCGGAAGACTGGGTGCCGGCGTAGAGCGTCGTGGGAGTCATGGGATCGATCGCCAGCGCGCGCACGGTGTCCGGCGGACCGGTCAGCGATTTCCAGGTACGGCCACGGTCTGTGCTCGAGCGGATTCCACCGCCATTGAGGGTGATGTACACCACGCCGGGGCGCCCTGGATCTGCCACCATGGCCAGTATGCCCCCGGTGCTCTCCGGCACGCTGACCGCCGTCCACGACACGCCGCCGCTGGTGCTCCTGAAGAGGCCGGTTTCGGTGGTGGCGTAGACCGTGTCCGGCTGCCTGGCGTCGACGGCGAGGCCGCGGACCGCCACCACCCGGCCGAGCCCCGAGACGGCGAGCGTCCATGAGGCGCCGCCGTCCACGCTGCGAAACACGCCACCGCCGCCCGCCAGTCCGGCATAGAGCGTCGCCGGCCGCGAGGGCGCGGCGGCCAATGCGATGACGGCACCGCCGTCCGGGCCGGTGCGGGTCCACCGGCCCGGGACGTCCGCGGCCAGAGCAGGCTGAACGAGCAGGATGGACAACGCCAGGGTGGACACAATTCGCATGACCGGACTCCTTCGATTTGTGTTTCGGTCGTTACATCTTCAACCGCATCACCCCGCCGCCGAACGTCGCCGCGTAGAGAATCCGCGGATCGACCGGATCGAGCTTGATCTCATAGATGGGCACGTCCTCCAGGCCGGTGCCGAGCTTGGCCCAGGTGGCGCCGGAGTTGGTGCTCCGGAAGACCGCAACACCGGTCATGGCGTAGAGCGTCGACGGGTGGATGGGGTCGACGACGAGCGAGGTCACCAGCAGGTGAGGCGGCAGGCCGGCGTTGCCGGTCTTCCAGGTCGCGCCGTTGTCGAGGGACCGCGCCACTCCGTTCGAGTAGGGCCCGGCGTAGAGGGTGCCGCTGTGCACAGGGTCGACAACCAGGAGATAGGGATTGATCGCGGTCGACAGCACGGACCACGTGGCGCCTGCGTCCACGCTTTCGCAGACCGCGCCGCACCCGGTGAAGAGATGGCTGGATGAGCGGGGATCGACGGCGAAGACATCCACGCCCTGCGCATCGACGACAGCGGAGCGCAGGCAGCTCACCTGCCCGTGATCGAATTTGTAGCTGTGGCACGAAGTGGGCTGCGCGAGGCAGGCGGTGGACGTGAAAGTGCCGCTGACATAGAGGACTTCCGAGTCGGTCGGATCGATCACGATCCGTTGGGGCAGGACGCAGTCGATCTCGAAACCGTTGCCCCAGCTTCCGCCGCCGTCGTCGCTCCGCGCGATCGCGCCGTTGTACCCGAGCTCGATCTGCAGCGGATTGTCGGGATGGACGACCACCGGACCGAGCGCCGGGGAATCGCTCCCTGGCGGCGGCGTCAGGGTAAGCCGTGTCCAACTCCCGCCGCGGTTCGCGCTTTTCCACAGCTTGGCATCGCCGAAGGCATACACCCGCGGCGGATTCTGGGAATCGATCGCCAGGCTGGAGACGTTGCTCCCGCGCACGCCGCGGCCGATCGTCCAGGTCTGCCCATGATCACGGCTCGCCGCGACGCCGGTTTCGCTCCCCGCGATGAGCCCGCCGGGCGCGCCGAGCAGCGCAATGACGGAAGAATCGGGAAGGCCGGTGCTCGCCGGCTGCCAGGTGACGCTGCCGTCGTCGCTGCGGAAGACGCCGTTCTGCGCCGTGCCGGCGAACACCGCGGAGGTCGCCGGATCGACGGCGAGTGCGCGGATGTCCGGCGCCGGGGGAAGACCCGCGCCGCCGCTCTTCGTCCAGTGTCCGCCGCCATCGACGCTCCGGTACGGCGCGTCGCCTTTCCGCGCGAGGACCAGCTCCCGCGGATGCTGCGGATCGATCGCGAGCGCTGCGACGGTCGTCAGGGCCGGATGGATGTCGCGCGCAATTGTCTTCCAGCGGAGCCCGCCGTTGGTGCTCTTGAAGAGGCCCGAGGACAAGGTCGTGGCATACAGAATCGCCGGATTCACCGGATCGATCACGATTTTCGTGCTGTTGAACGGACCGCCCAGGTCCTTCCAGGAACGTCCCCGGTTCGCGCTCATCAGGATCCCGCGGTCCGCGAGCCCGAGGTACACGACGCCGGAATGTTGTGGATCCGTCGCCACGGTGTTGACGACCCCCGGGCTTGCGATCGGCTTCACCGAGGCCCACGACGCGCCGCCGTTCATGCTCCGGTAGAGAGTGATGCCGGCGGCCGCGTACACCGTGCCCGGCTGCGCCGCGTCGACCGCGAGCGCCGTGACGAAGACCGTCCGGCCGAGGCCGGCGCCGGCAAACGTCCAGGAGAGGCCGCCGTCGGTGCTGCGATAGACACCGCCGTAGTTGCGCAGCCCGGCATAGATCGTCGCCGGCTGCGACGGTGCAACGGCGAGCGCCGCGACCACGCCGCCGTCCGGGCCGATCCGCGTCCAGCGGAGCGGCACGTCCGCGGTGGAAGACAACTGAGCGCTCGCCAGGGCAGGGAGCCAAATCGCCAGAAACAGGTAAGACAGAGCTCGCATCGTAAAGTCTCCTCGCGGTTGTGCTATTGAGGCACTCGAAACATCATCAATCCACCGCCATATGTCGCCGCATAGAGAATGTCTGGATCGATCGGGTCGACAGCGATCTCGTTGACGAAGACATCGTCCAGCCCGGTGCCGACCCGTGCCCAGGTGGCTCCGGAATCGATGCTCCGATACGCGGCGAGTGACGTCGCGGCATAGAGGGTCGAGGTGTGGACGGGATCGATCGCCAGCGAAACCAGGGGTGCGTGCGGCGGGAGGCCGGCGGTACTGGCCAGCCAGGTCACGCCGTTGTCGATCGACCGCGCCACCCCGCCCGTGTTGAGCGCGGCGTAAAGGACACCGCGGGCCGCTGGGTCGAAAATCAGGATGTTGGGCTTGATCGCGGCCGACCGCACCGTCCACGTGGCGCCCGCGTCCAGGCTTTCGTAGAGCTTGTCTCTCCCCGCGTAGAGGTGGCTGGTTGAATCAGGATCGACCGCGATCACGATCACGCCCAACTGGCCTATGGTGGCATCGCGCAGACAGCTCGTCTGTCCATGATCGAATTTGAAGCTGTCGCACGCGTCCGGCTGCAATCCGCACGCACCGATCGCGAAGCCGCCGCTGGTGTAAAGGATCTCCGCATCGTCCGGATCGAGCAGGATGCGGTTGGGATAGACACAGCCGACGCCGTAATGGATGGCCCAACTGTGCCCCCCGTCGTCGCTCCGCGCCACCGCGCCGATGTATCCAAGCTCGAGCTGCTGCGGATCGTGCGGATGCACCACCACCGGACCGGTCGGCCCGATGAATTGGTTATTGTTCGGAGCAGGCAGCCGAGTCCAGCTCGTGCCGCGGCTCGCGCTCTTGGACAGATGGAGTCCGTCGAAGATATACATCCGCGGCGGGTCCTGGGAATCGATCGCCAGACTGGAGATCGAATTCGCCTTGATGCCGCGGCCGGTCCGCCAGGTCAACGCACGGTCGCGGCTCGCCGAGACACCTGCCTGGCTCCCGGCAAACAGGCCGCTGTCCGTGGCGAGCAGCGCGTTGACCGTGAGATCAGGCAGCCCTGCGCCGGCCCGATGCCAGGTGGCGCCTCCGTCGGTGCTGCGAAAGACGCCGTCCCGCGGAGTGCCGGCGAAGACGGTGGACGAGCCCGGATCGACAGCCAGGGCCCAGACGTTCGGCTGCTTGCCGAATGCCGTGGCGCTGCCCTGCGTCCAGTGCCTGCCGCCGTCCACGCTGCGGTACGGCGCCTTGCCGAACGTCGCGAAGTAGAGCGTCTGCGGACGCCGCGGATCGATGGCGAACGCCGCAACCTGTGCCTGCGCCGGGAGAACGCCGCCGGTGATCTGCGTCCAGTGAGCGCCCGAGTCCGTGCTCCTGAAGACCCCGCCGGACGAGCTGGTGACTGCATAGAGAGTCGAGCTCGTCACCGGATCGAACACCAGCCGGTAGGTGATGTCCGTCGGGCTGCCGATCTCCTTCCAGGACTGGCCCCGGTCCGCGCTCACCAGGATCGCGCCACCGTCGAGCGCGACATACACGATCCCGGCCCGCCGCGGATCGGCCGCGACCGCCGTCGGAAAATGTTCCGTGCTCCCCGGCGGGCTCAGCCGCGCCCAGCCGTCGCCGCCGCTCGTCGTCCTGAAGAGCCCGGAGTCGGTGAGCGCGTAGACAATGCCCGGCTGCTTCGCGTCGACGGAGAGAGCATTGACCCGCGGGTCCCGGCCGAGCCGCGTCGCGGCAAAGGTCCAGGAGACGCCGCCGTCCGTGCTGCGAAACACCCCGCCGCCCTGCAGACCGGCATAGATCGTCGAGCTTCGCGAAGGCGCCGCGGCCAGCGACAGGGCGATACCGCTGTCCGGCCCGATCCGCGTCCAGCGGCCCGGCACGTCCACGGCGGTCGAAGATTGGGCCTGGACCGCGGCAGACAGCAGGATCGCCAGGGCCAGGGCGGAAAGACTTCGCAGGCAAGCGGTGCTTCGGCGCATGGTGAGCTCTCCTCGCGTTCGCGCTCAAGAGTACGTCTTCGAGTCTATATACGGAGACGATTGAAAAAGCGCCGCAGGTGTCGAGTCATCCCCTGTTCCTCTGCAAAACTTTCCAAGACTCTCCAGCGTACCAATCGATACGAACAGAAAAGGAGAAATCGGCCATGAAGACATCCACCTGGTTTTCCGCGCTCGTCTGCCTGCTCATCGCGGGTCCGGTCGCCGCGGCGACGGCGAACGTTACATCGAGCGTCTCGGACACATCGTTTCAGGCCGTGGGGTCCGGCTCGACCTCGGGCACGAGCACCGCGACCCTGGCTCACGTGGGATTGACGGCCAACGAGAGGGCGGCGAAGTTTCGTGGGGTGGTGGTCTCGGCTTCGGGCGACCGCCAGGTCGTCGATGCCGTGGGCTACATGGTTCCCGAGGTCGGGTGGCTCATCTATTCGACGCCCGGCAGTGCACAGGTCTCGGTGAACAGTCTGCTGTACGCCGATCTCACCATCACGGGCACTTCCGGGAGTGTGGACTGGATCGGGTTCCTCGACATCACCTTCACGCAGAACTACGCGCCTTGAGGCCCCATCCCGCCAGGTTTGGTCCGTCGCCCACCAAGCTTCGTTCTGCACCGGACCAAGCTTGGTCCTCGGCGGACCAAACTTGGTGGGGGGCGGACCAAGCGCGGTGGATGGCGGATGCGTCATTGGTGACAACTCAGGGCTTGGTCGACAGTGGTCTAACGTGGTGTGAACCTCCGGCAGCGTGACGTAAACCTTCGGCAGCGTCACGTGAACCTCGGTCAGTGTCACGCAAACCTTCGGCAGCGTCACGTAAACCTCCGATAGCGTGACGTAAACCTCCGGGAGTGTCACGTAAACCTCGGTCAGCGTCACAGAAACCTCGGTCGAGGTCGGGGAGGAGGGGGCGCGGCCCTGCTGCGCCCCCGGGGTGTGAGCGGATCAGTCGTCTCCGCCGATCAGGAACAGGTGGCCGTTGTTCTGCGTCAGGATCCTGCCGTCGTTGCCGAGGGAGAGCGGTGTGTAGGCGGCGCCGAGGGCGGAATCGAGGAAGAGGTGATCGCGCAGCGTGCCGTTCGGGCGGATGGCGTAGACGCCGCCGTCCTCGCTGTTGACGAAGACGTTGCCGTTGCGGTCGACCGCCGGGGCGTTGACACACCATTCGAAGCCGGCCGGGTGATCCGCGGTACAGGTGACGTGACCTTGCGGATCACGGCTGCAACTCTGGGTGTTGGTGCTCTGGAAGCGCCACTCCACCTCCAGATTGCTGTTGAGCCGGGTGATGTAATAGGCCTCCGGGGAGGCCGGGTTGGTGGCCGTGCGGTCCGACGGGCAGAACTGCTCGAAGGGGCAGTAGGAACCCAGACTATAGTGGTTGTCCTTGGTGATGATCGAATAGGTGCCGTCGTGGACGAAGACCGCTGGCGTGTCGTCCCAGCCGAAGGGGTAGGAGGTCAGGAACTCTCCGCTCGCGCTGAACTTCATCAGGTGGCCCTGCTCGTAGTTGTAGCGGGTGAAGGCGCCATAGAGGATGCTGCCGTCCGGCAGCACCACCGGCACCGAGGTCGAGTTGTCGAGCACGCGGCCGGCTCCACCCCGGTTCTGCGACGGATCGACGCCTGTGCGAGATCCGGCGCGGCAGCCGCCGGGGGTGCCGTTGGGCGGCAGCGTGATGTTGCAGCCGTCGAAGAGCCGGTTGGCGAGAGAGGCGGTCCACTTCGGCGTGAGGTTGGCATTGACGGCGACGAGATACGCCTGCCGGTCCTGGAAGTGCGCCACGGTGACGATGTAGATCGTGCCGTCCGGCGCGACGGCGGGAGCGGAGTTCGCCGGCACCCGCTGGGGGCCGCAGGGCGCCGTGCCCGGCACCGCGTCCGGGCTCGGCGGCCACGGCATGGTGTTGATGGGGAAGAAGCCGAGGCACTGATCGTTGGCGCCGAGCGCTCCGGGCGTCAGCGAGGCGATGGTGGCGGCCTTGGCCGTATTGCCGGGCGAGACCTTCACCAGGTACGACGCCGGCGGGTTGGTCTCCCAGGGGTCGTCGTGGTTGACCTTGAGAACGTTGTAGTAGACGTTGCCGGCGGCGTCCGCGGTCAGCGGGCCGGCGATGTAGGTGTCCGGGTCGAGCCCCGAGCCGAAAGGCTTGATGCGCGCCACCACGTGGCCGTCGGACTTGGAGACCTTGAAGATCGAGCCGCCGAAGCCCGGGACATAGACGTAGGGACCCACCAGAGCGGGTTGAAAGACCGGCTCCAGGTAGGCGCCCCGGCCGGTCACGAGGCTGATGAACGGCAACGGCTTCCAGTCGCTCTCGAAGCTCCACACT